>Ga0098058_1000093_pt1 | contig 36390 bp, 40 predicted proteins | sample 19_taG_FD_75061 | JGI IMG/M metagenome (GOLD analysis project Ga0098058, IMG submission 75061) | Marine viral communities from the Subarctic Pacific Ocean - 19_ETSP_OMZ_AT15317 metaG | ecosystem: Environmental > Aquatic > Marine > Oceanic | place: Pacific Ocean | collected 2015-01-19 | reverse complement strand
GAGTTCGGTGGCTTTATCCATTGTAAATTTCTTTTTCTTTTTCATTGAAAAAGGACGCAACCGGGTAGGCTGAAGATAACTGACGTGTAGTCAGCCCAAGGAGGGTCGCCATGCTTCCCGGCTGCGCCCAGATTAACTAAAACGGCACATCATCCTCATCCGAGGCGGACGAGACGTTGAGTTGTTTCTTGGGCGCGGGTTTCTTCTTCTCAGGCTTTGCAGCCTCAGTGGTTTCCGCGATGGTGGAACCGGGATTCTTATCAGCGATGGAATCGCGGGTTCGTTGGGGGTCATAGTCCTTGTCAACCTTGATCCAGTCGCCTTTCGCCAATGCCCTTGCACGGTCAATGTTGGCCCAAATCTTCCCGTCCATGCCCTCTGAATGCTCGATCTCAAGGACACATCCAATGCCGATCATGCCTTTGAAATTAATGCTCTCCCCATCGGCAATCGGCTTGCCGCGCCACTTGGCTAGGAACTTGTTGAGGTTGGCCTTGGGATTTAAGGAGGCAGTGAACTTACGGCGGATCGAATGCCGCCTGCCGTCTGCCATTGTCGATTCCAGTTGGAATACAAGATACAACATATCCTTCTCGCCAAAACTGGTTTGTTCGTTCTTGTTTAATATTACGTCGCAAAGGACTGCTGTTGCGTCACCGGCTGGAGGGTTCTCCCAACTGCCACTTCCGCTAGATGCTGTTAGTGTTATCATTTTTAGGTGGTTCTTCTATTGTTTCAGTTTCATCAAGGAGATCGCCCCTTAATAGGGAACAGAAATCCTCAAATAAAAGTGTGCATTTCCAGGGAGTATGGTTGCGCTTGTGCATCACGATGGGCGTGCTGCCTGGGGCAGCATCCCGGCGGGCCTGATCCATTGCATTCTCCAGATTGAGTTTCTCCACAGCCTTGATTTCAATGTGGAGGTTGCAAGGCAAACCCTGCACCAATATATCTGCTGACTCTCCTCCCTTACCGCAGAACTGCTGGGAACGTCTTGCCTCCCATCCCTCCTCGCGCCATGCCGAGCAGGCTGCGAGTTCTCCCCTCTTCCCTTTTTGTCTGCTATTGATCTTGCCCATCTGTTTCAAATCTTTTCGGGTGCCTGATCCCCGGTATATGTTCCAATAATCGGTGGATGTAGTAATTCTGTGGCTCGCATGACACGCAGATGTATCCGGTTACTGTATCGTCAAAAGCGGTGAGTAATGTTGCCTCCTGATCGCACACCCAGCAGTGACCAATGCTATTCTTACGCAGCGGTTTCAAGAGGAATGCCCACCAATTTCTTGATACTCCGCCCCGTGATTCGGATAGCCTTGTGGGTTAGAACGACCCTCTCCAGTTCACCCCTTGCCGTCAGCTTATCAACGGTCCTCACCGACATCCCGAGTAGTTCCGCCGTTTCCTTTCGTGTGAATAGTGTTTTCATTTCCTCCTCTTTGGTGGTTTACAAAATCTCTTGATCCATCCCTCAATCAGTCCTGTCTGGGTGGTCTTTTTCCTTTTGGCAAATGACTTGAGTTGCGCGAGGCAATCAGGATCGAATCGCCATGCCGCCATCACGCGGTTCGGTCGGTCTGAATTATCCATATCAATCTTGTCTAGGCGTGATTGACAGTGAGTGCAAGAATTTTCTGCTTGCCATGCTTGTCAAGACATGCATTTAGTGACTCCCAGAAACGTAACTCAGGCGCACATGAGAAAATCCAGCCAGATAAACATTCGTATAACTCCCCAGCAGCATAAGCTACTCCACACTGCCGCCGAGGCGACGGGGTTGACCTTGACTGAGATCATCGCCCTTTCCATTGACGCGAATCTCGGGAAGGTGGTCGCGAAGGCAGAAAAAGACAGGATCGCGGCTCGCAAGCAACTCGATTATCTCCTTCGCTGACTTGAGCGAGTCCTCGCATAGTTTTTGCTGACTGATCTCAGTATCCTCCTCGGCTCGTTCAAGCCGACGTTGCAGGCGGGGCGGGGGTGTAAATGAAATGTTCATTGCGCCGATATTGGTACAACTCTTGCGGGGGGGGGGAAGAAACGGTTGTTATTTTCACCTCACTGGGAATTCCCCGGTTATTCACATTTTCCCGTTAATAAATCATCAGAAATAATCTGATGTTTTCTATTGACGGCATGTCTAGACATGTTACCTTGTCTAGGCATGAGGGGCGACCCTCCTAACCACTAGAAGAATTAACCATGACACTGATACAGAGAAAAGGATCGGACACTTGGACTGCCATCGAGCCAATCGACGGCAAGAAGAAATGGTGGAATACCGGCACGGCAAACAAGCGCACTGCCAAGGCGCGGGCCAAGGTTTACTTCGACGGTCTGCGTCAGGGTAAGTTTGATGAGATCGCTGATCTTGTTAAGCGCAAGGCCAAGGTGCTGACCATTGGGGAGTTCCTCGACCTGTATGAGAAACTTTGCGTGCAGAAGACTGCAACCGATACGGGTGTGCGACATAACTCTTGGATCGGTTATCGTATGTCCCTTTACACCATCGTGGGTCAGACCCTTGATCCTTCCTTCAACAACAATCGCTTGCGGCTAAAGACCAAGCAACGCAAGGCCCGCAATTCACTGGTGGACAAGCAACCACTGACCATTCTTGACGCTGCGCTGATACGCAAGTACATCAAGCTGATGCGCTCACGCGCCAAGGGTACGGAGGATCTTGTTACCATCAAGAGGTCCACCCATACCCGCTTTATCAACGCAAAGTCATTGTTCTCGGCCAAGACATACCAAATCTTTTCGGAGGAACCTCACTGCATCACGTTGCCTGACCTCAAGGAGTTTACCAAGTATCAGGTGGAACGTGGTGGAGCGGTTCGCTTCAAGGCACCCAAGGATAAGTCTCTTGCTGGGCGCACCGAGGCGGCGGCAAGGGATCTCAAGACTTCCGACCCAGAGGCATACAAGATGTACGTCTTGGCCCGCAATGCCGGGTTGCGTAAGTCTGAAATCGTCAATGCCCGAATCTCTTGGTTGGGGGACCATGAGGTCAATATCCAGTCAACCCATGACTACTTGACGAAGAGCGGGCATGACCGGGAAATGCTGCTGCTCCCAGACATTTATGAGGAGTTACTTGAGTTGACCAAGGGACGCAATGAGGATGACCATATCCTGTGCGGAACCAAGACAGATCGCGTGCGCCACACTCCTGACCGTCTGAATAGATGGTTGGCTGATCTTGGCTGGACAAAGAAACTCACCGGCTCAAACAAGAAACTGCACGCATTGCGGGCCAACTACATCAGCCACATGGCGAGGGTTGCAGGCATTCATGTTGCCCAGCACCTGGCCGGTCATGCGGATTACTCAACCACTGATCGGTACTACGCTGATCCTGACGTTAAGGTGGCAAGGGAGGCTTAATGTCAAGGGAAGGGAAGTGCCAACAAATACTTCCACAAACAATTGTTGGCACTCACAAATGATCGACAAACATTCTAGCCGATCATAATCGGCTCAGATTGATCGACAAAGGCCCGGTTAGCACCGGGCTTTTTTGCTAACCGATAAGCAACCCCAATCTGCTTCTGCACGGTTCTGCACGGTTCTGCACGGTTCTACCCCTTTTGCGGGTTTTCAGTTAGGAAGTTGAAAAAATTGGTAGCGGAGGAGGGACTCGAACCCCCGGCACGCGGATTATGATTCTAATGCTTTATTTTCAGGAACCCCTCATTACCGAGGGTTTATTCCAAACAATATCCCTTGCTAACCGTTAAGCTAACCCAAATATGTTCTTTTACTGCAACCTACTTCAGCTTGCGGATTGACTGGATGCAGGTGTCTCTTGGGAAAACGGTGAAGTCACCTGACCCGTCCTCATACTGCGAGGTCATCAGGACGACCATTTCCTTGTTGGCCTTTATCAGAATTCCCTCAGTCCAGCACGCGGCAGGCTTTACTGCTGACAGGCTCTCATTGGTATAGTTGCAAATATCATTCCACTGAACGCGGCACCTGGAACCAATCTTGGGGAGGCGTTTCATTTGATCTCACGAAAGTAACTCATTGGATAATACCGACTCCCTGTCCAGACCTTGAACATCTTCCGTTCCAGCTTTCCCGCCTCGATCAAGTCGGCCAGGATCTTGTTCATGTGGCCATCGCTAAAGCCGAATTTCGCCTTCATATCGCGCCGGGAAATCCACTCCTTGCCCGGTGGCTCATGCTCCTCCGCCCGTGCATCGTGGAGCATTTCAGTCCACTTCAGATCGTCTTTAGATTTTCGGGGATTACCCACAGTCCATCCACCTCCTCGCATTGCATTGTCCAGAATCTGCCCGTCTTCTGGTTGTAGACGCCCAGGATAAACCCATGTGCGTGCCGAAGGCTGTTTGGCATATGCGAATTGTACTCCATGTCCAATGAGCATAGGCAACCTGCGCCTCGGGCAATCCTCCGCTCGATACCGGGGACTGAGTGTTCATCGATTGCGTGTGTGTGTCCGTAAAGTACGTTTCCGAATACCTGCGCCATCTGCCTTGAGGCATAAACCCCGGCATAGAACCCATGCACCATCCGCAGTTTACCAAACTCAAAAAACTCCTTCTTATGATATGGTCGCCACTTGCACTTGATCTTCTTCAATCGTGCTTCCAGTTCATTCACCCCTTTCCATGCAAAGTCTGACTCAATCCCCTTGTCTGCTTCTGCCAGGTCGTAAAGGCGTTTATCATGGTTGCCCATGAGAAGGTGAGTGGGTTGCCACCGGGTGAGGAATCCGAGGGCTTTTTGCCAATCTTCCACCATTGACGAACTGCGCTCCTCTGCTCCTGCCCCGCGCCGGAGAGGGCGGGCATCCACCAGGTCACCCCCGAAGATCCTGTGATGTGGCTTGAAAGATTCAGTCGCCGCCAGTAAAGCCTGGACGGCATTCTTGTCCTGCTTATCCCCGTGGAGATCTGAGGCAAAGATGAATCTGGTGAGGGACATTACTTCGCATTACGGGATCTCCTCTTTACTGAGTAAGCAATTGCAACTGCCTGCTTGCGAGGTTTCCCTGCCTTGATCTCTGTCTTCACGTTCTTACGGAACGCTGCCTTTGATTTGGATTTGGTTAGTGGCATTTTATTGGTTTGTTAAAGTGGTTATTGTGGGCCAAATCCCCATTCATCGTTTTTCTTTTTGGCCCAACTCTCAATGTAGCCAACCGCATTACTCCAGCTTTCCAGCGTTGCGGGTTTGGAGAGTTCAAATCGATATTCACTTGCCCCAAGTTCACCTTCCCTCGCTCTACTGGCTGGATGGTCACCTATCCTTACTTTGTGAAACTCTCCTCCAGGGTCTTTGATGGAATAGTATGCAGTTCCCCATTTTGTGTGATTGTTCGATTTATCCCAATTAACTTCCCATCCCTCTGGTAAATCGATTTCATAAAGTACATCTTGTTTTGCCTCGACAAACTTCACATACCCATCAACGTCTGCCGCCTCAATAGTAGTCGGGCCATCGTATCTTTTTATTATGGCACTTCTTGCATCTTCCGCAGGCATAAACCTAGCCTGATCTGCGCCTGACTCTTTTTCAAGCCTGCGTTGTTTGGCGGCCTCACCTTTACGAATTAACTCTTCCCGCAAGTCCTTTGCCTTCTCTGCCTTGCCACCTTTCGTCGGTTTCTTTGGCTTTTTATTTTTCGCTACAAAAGCCTCAAGCGTATCAAGGAACTTTTGCTCACCCTCCTCCTTGAACCCACCTCTGCCCGCTGAATCCCAATCATCATCAATTGCTCTGTTCAGGGCAGTGATGGCATCATCTATTTCGTAAACATTTTCCTCGGCAATGATGTCTTTTAGCTTAACCAAAACATCTTCCACAGTATCAATCCCGTGACCCCCGTCGTCATACTTGTCCAACAGTAACTCTATATCTTTTGCCACCTTCTTCCCCGCAGGCATAAACCTAGCCTTACCAGTAGCGTCCTTTTCCTGCAACCGGATAGCCGCCTTTTGTGCAGTTTTCAGTTGGTCATATATCCCGATCAGCTTACCTGATGGTGCGTATGCCCTGAACTTGCCCCGCTTGCCCTTCTGTAAAACATTGTAACCGGCACCATTGCGCCATGCTGTGCCGCCCAGGAGGGGTTCTGCTGGCTGGAAGCGTGCGCCCAGTTCCCGGTTTATTTCTGATCGCCTTTGGAGTTCTGCCCGTTCGGGTCCGGTCTTGCCGCTGAACTCAAGGGGTTCATCGTATGCCTTAACGTCAAGGGTCTTGCCGCTCACATCTTCACGGAAAATTGGGTCAGTCATGGAACGCATCATCATTGAGCGATAAGCACTTGCGCCCACCTTGCCCTCGGGGGAGACTCCGCGTCCAGGTGCCTCCTTGCCCATTGTCTCAAACGCATCCCTGAATACCTGGAAGGCACTCAGACGCCCCTTGATGTTGCTGATCGAGCGTCCCTTGACGGCAAACTTGTAGGATGGATGCTCGGGGGTTCCAACGTCCTTGGGGTTAACAATGCTTTCACCCTGATCAAACTGGATCACCTTGACAATGTCACCAGTCCTGTACCCGTCCTCATTCTTGTATGCGATTGTGTCCCCCATGACATCCCGCCAGAATATGCCGCCGGTCTTTCGCTTGTAATCTATGCTGGCAAGTTTCCTGAGAACGTCGCCCCTTGTCTCAAAGGGCATATCAACCATCGTAGCCTCAAGTTCGTCCAGTGTCTTTGGCCTGAAATCTTCCCACTGACTCTTGGCAACCTTTTTGCCCTTTGGTGCCGCTGCCTGTTTCTTCAGTCGCTTTTTCTTGGCTGTTTTCCTGATTGCTGCCGCTGCCTCCCTGATCCTGCGCGGAAGTGATCGTGCTGCCTTCTTGTTGGTTGCCTGGTCATGCCTTAATTCGTGAAGCATGATGTTTCTGAAGTCCTTGTTCCCAGACACTGCACCCTCATCCTGTAGGGTTACCAACGCGATACCGTCAGTCTCATTGATTGCTTTCTGCAACTTGGTGGCAGTATTGCCCCCCTCAACTGCCCATGCCACAAGCCCCTTATTGTCCACCAGGTCAGGATGGTCAGGTCCACCGCGCAGTTCAAATTCCTTGCCACTTCTCGCCTTATAGGTTCCCACCTTCATCCTGTCTGCCATCATCGGGAAGGCTACCTTGCCTTCAGGCGACTGGTAGCCTGGGTCCATGACCGCAGGCTGGAAGCGGGCAGCAAGTTCAGGTGATATAACAACTGTCCCGGCCAGCGGTGTGCCGGGAACAACCCTGCCCTCAAGTGCCTCCTGTGCCGCTGGCTGAAACCGTGCCACCCCTTCCTCCACCACCTTCGCCTTTACCTCGGGCGAGAGGCGGACGATGTGGGCGGGGGTTTCAGGAGTGAAGGGGCGCGAGATGTTATCACCCTCCTCTGTGATCATTTCAAATTGACCGGGATCAAACTCCCCCTTCGGATTTACATCACCCTCCTCCACCTTCAGGCCCAGTTTCTTCCAGGTCTTGATCTTGGGTAACATACGGTCGTAGAAACCTTCCATGCCTTCCTTGCGCGGTAGCGATGTCCCGGCATCCTCGTTTTGCATTCTCTCCCAAGTGCGGTCGGTTAGCTTATCAACCTGCTTCTCGAAATTCTCCGGTGACCATTGCCCCCGCTCACGATCCATCACCGTCTTCTTGATTAGGGCGCGCAACTGTTCCTTGCTGGTGATGCGCGAGCCACCTTCCTTCAGGATACCCTCTGCCCGTGCAGCACCTTCGATGTCAATGCCCCCAGCTTCCCCGCCTCTCTGTTCAGTGGCCTTGACGTTCCAGCCGTCACCGTCCTTCACCCATGCAATCTCCTGCGAACCGTACCGACTGAACTGCGTCTCACCCTTCGTCCATGCAATCGCATCATAACCATTATCAGCGGCATACTTGATCATCCGCTTCATGGCGAGTTCATGCCAACTGGTTTTGAAGGGTGCGTCTGGGACGGCACCGGCTGCGGCAGCTTCACGCTCGTCCCACTGCTTGACTCGTTCAGATAAAGCATTCCACTCGGCATCCGACATCTTTCCCTTGCCACTATAGAACTTTTCCCGGTCAGCATGGGCTAACTTCTGAACTTCCGCCACTGTCTCCCCTCCCTGATACCCCTTCTTCCGTCCCTCCTGGTGCCAGTCAGATTGGATCTCCTGAATATCCAGCACCTTGCCATACTTTTCGCTTTGCCGATCCTGAAACCGGATATGGGCGAGGGTGTTGGGGTATTCACCGTAATGGCCTCCGGTGTAGTCGGCTGCCTTGCCGTGCATATCCCAAAACGATCCGATTGCCTCTGCTTTGGTTTGGCCGGATGAGTAGCGACTTGTGCCGGGGCCGAAGACCTCCCACTTTTTCAGACCAGTTCCCTCAACAAGACTGTAACCCTCTGGCAACCCGCTCCGGTCAGTCTTCTCAGGCAACCGTAACAACAACTCCCGGTAACTGCCCTCGACTGCGCCGGGTTCGACTTGGGTGGGGTGTTTGGTGGGGTCGGTTACCTGCCCCCGCTGAATTTCTAGTTCGTCCTGAATCCGAGCATACCGAGGGTCTTGCATCGCCTCGGGAAACCAATCATTACCAAACTCACGCTCAAAACCCTGCTGCAATACATCCTGTTCAGTTTTCAGTGCAGCAAATTCCCTGCTCTGCCCTAAAACCGTCTCCTCAACAGTAATCTGGTTCTGGACAATGTGATCGTGGATCTCGTCCCTGGTGACTGACTTCTTGTCTTTAAGGAACTTATCAAGACCGAGATACTGCATCTCCTCGGGCTTAACTCCAGCCTTCTTCAGCATCGCAAGCATCTGTTGGCCCGATCCCTTGGCCTGCTTCAACTCCAATGCAGCACTTTCAGCCTTTGAAAACATACCGAGCGGATCAATCTCTGCCGCTGCCATGAACCGTGCTTCCCCTTTTCGGTAATTTCTCCCGGCTAGGGAAGAGGCACTCTTCATGGTGTCACGCAGTCCCAGCAGTTCACCGTCAGGCTTGTAGACCCGGAACTTGCCTCGGCCTTTCTGTAAAATGTTGTAACCAGACTCATGCACAAAGGCTTCGCCGCCTGGGAGTTTCTCAGGGGTGAAGGAGTCGGGTTGGAAGCGTGCCTTGGATAACTGGATTGCTTCCTCAGATAGTTTGACCCTTTCGGAAGTGGGCTGAATGTTGCCCATCCGCTCAAGCCTGTAGGTTCTGAAAAACTTTGAGCCGCCTTTCCGTTGACCCTGGACAAAGTCATGCAGTATTTGAGCCTTCTTCTCATCAGCAAACAGCTTGCGAGTCCTGACGGGATCAGTAGATGACAGATTCTCAAGGTACGTCCTCAAGTCTGCAATAAAGTCAGCGGGACGATTGCCCCACGGTCCAAGTTTACCCTTGCTCGCCAGTTGGCGGGCATAAGTATTGACGTTTGACCAGTTCATCGCCCTCGCAGTGATGTTCCCTGCCTTGGTCACCTCAAGGGCATAAATTACTGCGTCTCGATTGCTCTTCTTGAGTGAAGACTTGTAAGTGCTGCGATATTTCCCTGTGCGCCGGTTCCTTGTTCGTCCCGTAGCTTCCAATCCATCAAAATTTATAACATCCCCATCGCGCATATGATTTATCAATGCCTTCAGGTTTTCCCGCACTGCGGGCAGTATGGCAGCACTATCCCCGATTGCTGCCATCTGTTCAGGACTAAACTTGCCGCCGGTAAGGATCTCTACAACATTACCATTTTCATCAGTGTACTTCCTCACCCCCACCCCGGCACCATCATCATCCTTGATAATGTCCATCACTGCCTTGTGGGATGCCTCCTCCATTGCCTGCATATCCTCCCGTGGCTTTTGGACATACTTGCCGGTGGCGGGATCTTTTTCTGCCAGTCCAAACCTCTCAAGTTCAGGCCCAAAGGCATCAAGATCCTTCCAGTCGATAACAACGCTCTTCCTGCCCTCCGACAAATTCATCTCTTCCCCAAGGTTCTTGCGTGCGCGAACAAGGTCACGCAGCAGGGCATTCACCAGTGGGGATGCTTTTTCAAGTCCCTTAAAGGAAATTGAGTCCATTGGGTTCAGGCCAATGTCAGTGAATCGTGATGCCATTGCCCCCAGGATATTGCTGGAATTACGGATCAGGAGATTATCCAGCTTCCTCTGGGTGAACGTATCAAACCCCCTTAACATTGAGTCCGTACCCGACCCGCGAATCAATGCGGCAAGGTGTTCGCTGACAATCTCCTCACCGACAAAGCGGGCGCGTTTTTCTGCGGTGCCACCATAATCAGCCACCGTCTGCCCAGCCTCATGCGGGTGGGTGACTGCCAAATCCTTAATGTATTGATTAAATCGGGCAGCAATTTCAGCCTCACTAATTACACCGGGAACCTTGACTTCATCACCAACATGAACCCCGGTAATCTTCTGCAATACCGCATCATACTGTGGCTCAAGCTGGATAGCCTTACGCAGAACATGACCAAACTCATGTCCCATCGTCCAGGCAGCATCCATTTTATCCAGGTTGATCTTGACCGTGACGTTGCCAGCCTCATCCACTCCGTAGGTAACCCCCCTCGCGTCAGCACCTTCCTTGGTATAGATTGCCTTGGCTTCGCCAAGTTCGCCCCTCATAATGTTCTCTATATCCAGAAGCGTGGCAGCATTGTCGATGCCCTGCTCCTCGATATAGTCGCGCCACAGGGCTTGATACTTCTCTGGCAACTGACCCATGTGCCGTTCCACATCTGCCACCCGCTTTTGGCGCATACCGCTCTTGGTGACTGCATCAATCCCCCCGAAAGCCAGTCCGCCCATTCCCCCAAGGGCAAGGCCCATGCCTTTGCCGTGGATTGCTTCAGTCGAGTTCCATGCTTCCCAGGGCCATTGATTCTCCTTGCGCCCAGCAAATGCGCCAAGGGTTCCGCCGACACCGTAGCCAACTCCCATGCCGGTTGCTGTCTTGCCTCCCAGTGCAATGAGTGGGTCAACGACTGCGAGTCCCTCTGCTATTTTCCGGCCTGCTGATTTAAGCGGAAGAAGCTGTGCCGCCCGCTCCATCATTCCCAGACGACCACCCTCGCGCAGTGCCTTGCCTGCCGCAGTGCTGATGTCACCGGCAACTTCGAGTCCCCTTCCTGCCGCCTTGAGTGCGCCGGGAAGTGCGGCTACTGCCCCAAGAGGTTGGCCTGCTGCCATTACCCCGGCACCGATGCCTCCAGTGATGTTTGTTCCTTTCCTGACCGCTGCCTCTGCACCTTCCCCCGCAATTGCGCCTGCTGCCCTTTCGGGAATAGTCCCTGCACGGGTTGCTGCCTTGCCTGCTTTTGTCGCTGCCCAACCTGCTCCCCTTGCAGCAGCACCGGCAGCAATCCTTGGGAGCCTTGCCGCTGCTCCTGTGCCGCCTAGCAGCATGGCGGGATCAGCGATGTAGCTTCCTGCCTCAGTTGCTGCGGGTAAGGGAGATTCCTCCACGATCTTCTTGCGCCTTCTCTGGTGTTCCATCTGTTGCTGCCACACCTTGAAGTCATCCGCCAATCTATTGACATAAGTCACCCGGTTTTCGTCCGAGTCTTCCTGCTCATTTTCAGTCAACCATTGCTTGTAGGTATCTTCAGTGTCGGGATGAATGACATCGGTCACCATTGCGGCAAGGTCACCTGTTCCTGCACCGAAGGCCCGCATCCCTGCCTCTGCCTGTTGAAGCTGACCAAGAACACCAAAGCCCGGGGCGGTCGCATACTCCTTTAACCCTTCCCATATTGTTCCTACCGTACCCTTTGCCATCTCCGCTACTGACGGATCAGGCACAGTTGCCTCATGCGCCCGCATTTGGGCATAAGCAGGAAGACCCATTGTGCGGAGTGCCTCCGCAGGGTCGGACATGGAAAGGTTGTAGTAATCCTCACCGGTAGGGGGGAACTCGCGTCGAATGGTTTCACCAATTATACTGTCAGGAGTTCCATCAGGAAACTCAAGTATCTCCCCGTTGACATCAATATAAATTGCCATTACTGAATTGGCTTGCCGTCCGAACCAAATCTTCGGACTCTAATGCCACCCTCTGGTGCGCCTCCCTCAGTTGTTGCCTTTATCTCCTCAAGAGTCATGCCCCCGGCAACGTCGAGCATAACCTCTTCAACCAACTTCCTGAGTTGCGCTTTTCTCTTCATCGTTCCCTCACTGTCTCCTAGTGCCGGGAAGTATTGATAAGCGGCGTCTGAGTATTCCTTCGGGTCAATCCTTGCGCCCGATTCCTTACGCAGAACTGCCGCAATCCAGTTCTGTGAAGCGGAGAGAAACTCCTTGTCCTCCACTGATCTGGTAATTTCAGCAATGTCCCAATCAACATTCGCTCTCACTCTCTCGATTAGTTCCTCGGGGTTGTACCTTCCCTTTGCCAATAGGTTATCAATTGCCTTGGCGTTGTCGCGCATCCGCATTCCATACATATACGCATTGGACTGATCTGCCGTGGGCTTCGTTCCTTTATGGGTTTTCTCTGGGATTAACTCAACATTGCCATTGGCCTGCCTGAACCCCTGTCTTCCATTGGGCAGGTCAAAAATCATGGGTGCGCCCACTGGAATCTTCTCTGGAATATCCTTCTTAACCTGGAACACAACTTTGCCGTCATTCGTAACCACATAAGCATGACCTGTGTCATGCTCTTTAAGACCCTCTGGAAACCTCTCCATCGCTGCCGCCTTAACCGCATCGCGGAGTGCCTTGGTACTCTTATGACCCTTACTCTCAACAAGATAACGCATCTGCTGCTGGTAAGGCTTCAACCATGCAGGCTCTTGCCTGGAAGGAGTTGGGGCAGGAATCTCTGGAGGAGCAGGTTGTGTGGTTGCCTTCTGCTGTGCTAATACTTGATCGATTAACGCTTGATTTTTAAGGGTGGATTTCAAATGCCCCATTGCCTCCCCGAGAGTCTTTTCCTGCTGATCAATAGCTTGTTGAGTCAAGCGTGAGGGTGGTTCCGCTGCCTCAACCTCTTCAGGTGGCTCAATCCCTGGAATAATCTCATTGACACGTTTCATTTGCGCGGGAGTGGGAGGATCATCCCACTTGAACTGAAGTTCCTCTTCCCCCTCAATCATTGGTAACGGTTGCCGCAGTCTCTCATCAGGCATGGGAAGGGGAGGTAGTTCAGGAAGGTCGCCCTGCGGTAAGCCACCTGGCCCAACTGGCTGACGTTTCTTCAGGTTGAGAAAATTCCTGATCGCCGCCTTTTGCTCATCATCAAGATCCTTCAACTCAGGGAACATCTGTTCAGGTGTTTGAGGGGGTGCCTTCTGATAGGGAGCGGCAAGTGCGCCTGCTGCGCCCCTTACTGCCTGCTGTAGCGCAGGGTTTTTTAACGCATCCAATGTCTGTCGTTGCTGGTGGGGGATGATGACAGTTTCCATCATCTCTTGATTGAAATCACTTTCGGCCTTTTCTTTCTGCGCCTGCGTCCTGTCATACTCCTTCAGATAATCATCAACTGAATACTCTCCCTCCCTTAATCCCAGCAGTTCAAGAATGTCGCCGCCGACTCCCTTTACCTTCTCTCCTGCCCTGCGGACTGCTGGCACCTCACTCAAATACTGCCCTGCTCTTGCGGTGTCCTGTTGCCTCTGTGAAAGTGCCTCGGCTTTTTCCCTTGTAGACGTTAATGCGTCCTTTTTCGCACCCCAATCACTTGCTTCATCCCAAGATAAATCATTAAGGGCATCCCCTAGTAATTGCCCTTCCTTCATCTCCCTGACTTTTCCTTTTACAAGGTCAGTCTGCAAGCCTCTCAGGTAGCGAGTATCCAACTGGTCACGCTCCTTTTCCTGTCGGTCAAGGAACATTAGTGAGTCTGCCAGAATCTGTTTCTTTTGTCCGCGTGACTTGGATGGGAAGTTCTCAATAGCCTTGAGCAAGGCACTTTCCTCACTAGAAGGGTCAGCCATTGCCCCTGCCTGTGCTGCTGCCTCAAGACGAGGTTTCAACCTCTCAAGTGATCCCGCAAGCACTTCTTCCTGCTCCTTATTTTTACTGTAAGCAACAATAGCATCACCAATATCCGCACCGACACCACTGATAGCCTTCTGCATCATGGCAGCTTGCGCCTGTGCCGCCGAAAGATATCCCGGCGGCAGAGACATCGGTGTTGCCTTCCCCGTCAGGAAAGGTGAAATGTTGCCTGACTGTCCGCCCCCGATTGTGAATGTTGCCATTGTTTATCCCCCAAAGATTCCCTTGCCAATCCCCCCTAACGCACCCAGTCCACCCCCAATTATGCCTGCCCGATTCCCGGCAGTTGCCTGCCTTGCTGCCATCTCATTCTGCTGGTTGCTCGCGTACAGGCTACCCGCATACGGGTCGAGCGGGTTAAATTGACGCCCAGGTGACGTTGCTGCCGCCTGACCCATTGCACCTTGCCCTAATGCAAATGATTGCGATGGGCGGCCAAGGATTGCCATGAACGGGTCTGCCCCGGTTTGCTGTTGCAAGCCTGCCACCCCACCGGCAAATGTCCTGCGTTCGGCCTGCCTCTGTCGTCCAAGCTGATAACCTTTCAGGACTTCATCAGCGATTGCCTGGTTGCCCATGCCTAATCCCCTTGCACTCATTGCTGCACGGGAGGATTGCTGCGCCCGTCGTAGTTCACTGGGTGTCAATGACTGACCGGCTTGAACCTCTTCAAGAGCCTGCCTGCCCAGTTCATCGATCAATTGCTGGTTGCCTGCTGCTGAACGCAATGCCGCCGATGCACGCGGGCCATATTGTTCAACGGCAGAAACATCCGCTGCGCGTTGCTGGGCGAGGGTGTCAGCCTCGATCCGACTCATCGCAGGATAAAGATCCTCCTCATATTGCTGCACCAAACCAGGTGTCTCCCCAACCCCGCCCAGTGCCTGCTGGAGATTCTGTAGATTTAACTCAAGATATTGGGGTTGGAACTCCCTCTCCAGGTCAATCATTGAACCCGTCTCAGCGAATGGGCCAATTCCACGTTGAGCCTGCATTTGGCTCAACAAAGTATCTGACATTTCTTTTCCCAGATCCCTCGGTGGGGGTGCTTCTACTTTTGTACCCATAATATTCTATCCTTTCTTAACGCGACGTTGATAACGCTTCCATTCGTGAACGTGATACTCATCCTTGCCCCGTCGCTGCCATGCAACGTACTTCAGCTTGAAGGGGGCTTTTCTCAAAAATTCCTTCAGGCAGTTTTCCCCGGCGGCAAGAAACACAAACCATGTGTTTGCCTTCTCCTTGACATCACCTGAGTACATCGTTTCACCATCCCAAAAGACCGGCTTGCCCATGATGAAACAATCGTCACCGCTCCACACATAACCGTCGCGCAGATAGTCCACCAAGGATGCCTCAAATGACGCTCCCGGCGACTTCTCCATGAACCATTTCTTTGCCTGCTGCCAGGGTTTCATGTCTTTATGATATATTGCACCACAAGATAGGGTTGCAGGATGTTGAACGCGGTGCCACTGCCAGTGGATTGAACTGAATCGCCAGAATACTCTGAACCAGTCGGACTCGATAGGTTTGTGCCAGATGGCGCATACCCAGCAACCCCGTTTGAGTTGTTGGATTTGGTGTATGTTTTAATCGTATGCGTATGAGCCGCCAGTTGCGCCTCGGTCAAGGTATGATCCTCCTCACCACTCGATGCGCCAATCGTATTGTCAGAGGTGATTCTGCCTGCGGAACTGTCCACGCCAGCGGCAACCCTGCCCTTGAAGTCCGGCACCCGGAAGTAATCAGTCGTCTCCCCGCCCGTGTTATATGTCGAACCGATTGCGGTGAAAAGCGCAGCATAACTTGCCTCGGGATACTCTGTTCCATCACAAAGCAACCATCCTGTTGGTGCTGCTGCGCCTCCATACTGCGTAATTGCGCCCGCAGGCATCAAGCCTTCGCCGGTCACCGTCAAGTCACCCGTCACGGCAAGGTCACCTGCCACCGTCGTATCCCCTCCCGAATCCACTGACAGTTTATCCACTCCATCAATCTGGAGTGCTGCTGTGCCGCCGGAAGCACCCTTACCAACCCACGCAGCCAACTCGGTCCCGAGCAGTTCAGTGGTGGTCGCGCTCTTTAGCGTTGCCGCATCAGTGTCCGAGATCAGAACCACATCATCGCTTGCCGGTGAGGCACCCAATGCGGTCTGGTCGGAGACTGCTCCATCCAGCAAGATGGCTGCGGATACATGGGAATTAAGGTTCGCCGCAGTTACGGTGCTTCCCGTCGTATAAGTAGTGCCTTTCTGTAGTTGTGCCATAATTTACTCCGCGTTAATTAGTTTGCGCCCAGGCACGGTTGCCTCAACGCGAAAACCTCTGATCGTTGGACGACCTGTTGTGCCGTCAAATTGCAGGTCCACACCATAACCCTGCTTGCCTATCCTCGCCCTTTTGGTGAAATCTTCCGCCGACCCGCTGCCAAACGCCAAAACCTCGGCACTGGAATCTGGATCAGTCACGTTCGCAGTCACACTCACCGCATCGCCCGCGTTCATGTTGAAGTTGGCCTGCACTGATGCGAACCTCTTGCTTCCGTAAGAGTTGAAAATATACCGGCGACTCACCAACTGCGGTGCAATATTAGTCTGCTCAAACTCTGAATTGATCGTCGCCGGTAATGTAAATGGAAGCAGGGGATTGGCCGATGTCTGCAAATACTCATCCTTATACTCCTCCTCCAGCAGAAAGACCCCCTCAGAATTGGTCGCGTACAGGCGTTTGCGTTCCCCGTAAAGGGCGATCACAAAGTCATCCACGCTGAATCCACTGGGGTACTCATCAACCGACTCCCAGGCATTGTTCAGCATCGAGTACACCAATACACCATTGTTGGTAGTGGCATCCCCTGCGCCCACCGATGAATCCAGTGGGACTGCCAAATAGTACCGCGAGTTATAGATTGCCCCCACCGCATTCTGGACATAATTCACATTGATCCGCTCAATAATGTCGTTGATTGGCTCGCTTAATGGACGCTGATTTCCCAGCAACTTGAGGTCAAGAGACGGGGTTAATGTGTAAACGCCAAGGTCGCTCAGGAAGAAAATGTTCTCACCCGCATTGACAATTGACTTGGTCGCGTTGCAACCGATCTCACTCGTTAACGACTTGATATAGCTACCTTCACCTGGGCTGGACTCATAGGAGTTGGGATCGATATAGGCATAGTAAATCGAGTTACGTTCAAACAGTGCAAACTTGTCTTCCTGCCACGGCAGAAACCCGGTCAGGTAATCATTTGCGCCCAGGTTAATTGACCACTGGTTAAACGTGAGATCCCATGTATCGAAATCAAAATAGTCACTGACTGCTATTTTATCCCTCTGCCTTCGGACAACGATTCTATTATTAAAATAGAACCCGAAATCGGATGGGGGAAAGTTTGCTGATGATCCGCTGGTCACTGTCTGCGTGACGACGGTTATGGTCGAGTCACCATCCCAGTACAGGGGTGGTTTTGCTGACTGCGCGTAAATGGTTCCCGTTGCCGGGGAGGTTGCGGAACCGGCGAATGTATAGGTAAATTCATTGGCGTCAGTCACGGTGATGACATAGCTGCCGTTATACTCAGATTCGCTTGCGCCGGTAATCGTCACCTCATCACCAGTTGAGTACCCGTGATCGGTCTTGGTTACCGTCGCAGTGGTTGAACTGCTGGTGATGGTTACCACCTGGGCGGTTGCATCGCTTTCCCCGCGCAGGATATAGAACCGATCATTCGCCTGAATTGTGTCCACCTTGTCCGACGAGACAATGGTGCGCCCAGTCGGGAATGCGACTGCGCTGGTAGCCTCAGTGGAAGTGTTGTAAATATAAATTGAATCACCACCCACCAGGACGACCTTATCCACCCCGTCGCTGCCAGAGTAGGCACCTGAAACAAATATCGATTCACCAACGGCATCCCCTGCGGTCAGGCGTTTACTGCCTTTACGCGTTGATGCAACTCCGCGATCAAACCGGATGTTTTTTGCGGTCTGAACATAACCTGACGGAATGGCAACAGGGTTTTCCCGGCTCGCTAAACCGATGAACCCGTTTTCCCCATCCGCCTCAATTGGGTTACTTAATGCCATTATTCCTCTTTTTCAGGATCGGGAAGACTCCCCGCCAACCACCCGGCGGGGAGGCTCACCTTCCCTTTGCTGAGTTCCCATGAACTCGTTCCTTTGTTCCACCAATAAACATGACCTCTCATGTCGTCCCCTATTTTCACCAAACCATCCGATTCAGGCACAAATACAACCTGCCTACCTGTCACGCATGAAATCATTAACCCGCTTATTCCAGCGATCACGAATATCCTTTGGAACAGCAGGGGCAGCGATTGAAGTAAGGGGCCCGCTCTGGTTCTTGATGATGGTTGCAATGATCTCATAAAATACTTTCAGGATTGCCGCCCACATCAGTCGTTTTTCTTGATGTTCATCCTGGCACCCGTGTATCCCATTGCAACGAGTGCAGAGGAGATGAGGGCAGTGATTTTCATGCCGGTAGATCCATCGGCAAATACGTCACTAGCAACCAGTGCGCCAATTGCCATTGCGACCACAGATAGCCACATCTCGGAAGTTTTCCAGCCGGGTTTTGGTGTTTTTGCTGTCATGTTATTTTTTGTTTAGTTGTTCTCTTATTTTCAAAATTATATAGATCAAAGTTGCCATCGAAATTGAGATATGCAGGACAACATCGATGTGCAAAGCCCACTGACTTATTCCACCAGTCGCCGCCCCAATCACTTTGCCTGTATCAAGGTCAATCATTCGCTCGGCATCTCCATCTCATCCCACTGCTGTTCATCCTCATTCCAGCTATACCTCGGTGGCATTTCTCCCTCTACCACTTCAATTTCCGGGTAAGGCACTGGACAATTCCAGTGACCTTTTACAGTGTCCAGAGTCCATGACGGGTAGGGTTGTGGGGGATGGAAAATGTCTAGATCGGGATCGTAGTGCCATCCCTTCCCACAGTAGTTGGCGCGGAGCGGGGTGCCTCCCAGCTTGTGGACTCCTCCTCGGGTGTTGTATGAAGTCTGCTTGTATCGTCCGCCTTTATGCAGCGTGCGGAGATACATGATGCCGTACTCCTCGGATTCACTGCCGTCAACGTCGAGCAGTTGCTTGTTGTTTACGCAATGAACCTTAATCACGCTGTTGTCTGTGTCCAGTGATGCAAAGTGTGCCATTTGTTATTCTCCCTTTTTATGCTGCTGCCCACTCAATCGTGCCGTCGCCAGTGAACTTGTAAATCTTGTTGCCGCCCGATTCAGAGAAGGCGCAAGCGGCTGAATAGGTTGCTGTGTCGTAGGAATCAGAATGGGAGATTACCACGATTCCACTGCCGCCAGCATTAAATGCCGAGCCGCCGCCGCCGCCCGAGCCGCCGCCGGTATTTGCATAGCCATCTTGGCCCGAGCCGCCGCCGTATCCTCCGCAATTTGTGCCTCCCCCAGAAGGTGTGCCGCTTGTTGAACCACCTCCCCCGCCGCCAGAATAATCGGTTGACGATCCGGTTATGCTGCTTGACTGAGCATCACCCCCGTCGCCGCCGACATTACCAGAACCACTTCCCCCGGAGCCGCCAGCACCACCGCCTCCTCCAGCACCATATAAACCATACCCCGTACCCGATCCGCCGTCGTTTACCAAACAACTACCATCAGTATTCCCCGAACCACCGGAAGTCGCATAATAAGATAAACCACCACCGCCGCTGCCGCCATCACCGCCATCGCCGCCAGTGCCTCCACTGCCAAAACCACCCCCCTCAACCCATCCAGTGCCAGTGTCTCCCCAGTATGTAAAGGAACCATCGTAAATATAAGACGACCCACCTTGACTGCCGTTGGTAGAGATGCCAGAAGCTGCTGCGCCCCCAGCCCCTATCTCAATCACCCACTCCGTATCGGAAGGGTCTTGAGTGCCAGCGTCGTCACTACTTAAATATGCGCCTCCACCTCCACCTCCACCGCGACCTCCACTAGTGCCGTTTGACCCCCCGCCGGCAACGATGAGATAATTAACACTGGGAGGAGGGTTGCTAGCAGCAACAGCAGTAGCCCAAAAATAAACAACATAAGTGGCGAGCGTGCTGGGGGCGTTGCTTTCGACCGTTATTTGCACCCTGCAATCGGTGTCAGTAGCCGTGAAAACAAGATCAGCATTTGTACTGCTACTTGCGGAGATGGTGGAAGAAGTGGGAGTTAGACTGAGGCTCTCTGAGTTAAGGACATTGACTGCGTCAGCACTTGTAATCGTTAGATCAGCAGTGCCAGTATTCTCAATCTTGAGGACAACAGTTTTCTCTGTGTCTACGTCTACCTCCCCCCAATCGTCCTCAACATCAGTGTAAGTGCTACCGTCTGCATACGCAACAGAAGGAGAGAGGAGTGAAATCGCTATCGAAGGTTCATCAGCAGCAGCAGCAAATCGATATGGATTAATTATACTCATGCTGCTTAATTATAATAACCCAAGAGCCAGCACTTTAATCCCTTTGCCTCACCGCTTGATTCCGCCGTGACTAGTTCGACGACAACAAATGAATCTGCATCGAGTTGAAATGAGTCCTCCGTACCACTGCCGGTTTGAGAAGAGTCATCAAATCCACCACTACTCACCTCAGTGCTGTAGCTATATGATGAGAATGTTGTGGGAGTCCCGTTCGCCAGCAGACTGCTCGCGGATGCCGGTGCGGTGCTGGAGGGGTCGGACGTATAACGGACATCAATTGAATAATCATTGCTCGTATCTTCCAGCGTGAAGCTGAACTTGATTTGAGTGAGCATCATCTTGCGGGGAATAAGGAAGGTGGCAAGATCGCCTTCGTCGCTGTCAGTTATGGCAGTCGATTCATCCGAACAGGCAATGCCGATCTCAGCGGGAGGCATGATTCTTTTTGCCGTCCCACCCGCTTCGACAATCGTAAGAAAGTCACCGGAAGTCCATCCGTTTGCATCCGTGCCAGTATCGTCAGTAAGTTCATCGAAACTCAGGGTGACATCCGGGGTAGTGGTGCCATTGGCAACATCAAGACCAGTTCCAACTGTAACCTCCGTTACCGTGCCGCTGCCGCCGCCTGCTGCCGCCCAACTTGGAACCCCGCTTGCCAGCGTCAGCACATCGGCATCTGACCCGGCCGTTAGCTTCGCAAGTGTGTTTGCCCCGGACGCATATAGAATATCACCAGTAGCGTATGTGGATTGTCCGGTTCCACCGTATCCCTCGGCTACTACTGTCCCGTTCCAAGTGCCGCTCGCAACAGTGCCGGTAGTCACCAGGGAACTGTCGCCGGGATAGCCGGTGCAACTCGTAAGCACCCCCGAAGAAGGAGTGCCAATGGCAGGAGTTGTAAGGGTCGGACTGGTGAGAGTCTTATTGGTTAAAGTCTGGGCATGATCGTTGAAAGTGAATTCATCTGCCCCCGCCAGTAGTGGAAGGGTTACGGTGCGGTCCGCAGCAAGTTCGCTTACCGCAACCACATATTGATGATCCGCACTGGTATCGTTGATCTGCGGAGTGGTTAAAACGGGACTGGTGAGAGTCTTGTTGGTGAGGGTATCGGTTGTTGCCCTCCCTACCAGGGTATCGGTACTAGTTGGAAGCGTGACCGTTCCAGTGTTTGATATACTGGAAATTATCGGGGTGGTAAGGGTCTTATTGGTGAGTGTCTGCGTATCACTAGTGCCAACAATCGTGCCAGTGGGCAGTCCCTGTCCACCGTCCTTGATCAGCTTGCCGGTGGTGGTATCAAACAGAACCACATTGGCATCAACGGCACTCCCTGGTCCGACAACATCGCCATTGGAATCGCTGTCAATTGTCACCGTTGTGCCGGTAATAGACGTTGTGACCCCTGTTCCGCCGGTCAAGGTGAGGGTGCCAGTTGTGGTGATGGCAGTTCCAGTACCCGAATCAGCCGCACCCGTTACGCTGGTCACTGATCCTGTACCTTTAGTATCAATCTGGGTCTGGGCGTCTGAGGTTAATCCTCCAATATATTGAAATTCAGTATCAGTGACGGTGCCGTTGGCAATTACCGTTGCATCCACGTTCGATAAGCCCAGCGCAATCGTTCCAGTCGATGTGATTGGACTGCCGGAATCCACATCAATACCGTCCGAGCCTGAGATAGCCACAGAGGTGACACTACCCGTTCCCGCAGAAGAGGGGGTCCAGGCCGAGGTGCCGGAATCCCATGCAAGTGATTCACCATCTGCGGGTGCCGTGGACGCAACGGATCGACCCTGCAACCCGTCAACCACAACCGCACCCGTGTTGTCCATCGATGCGTCACCGCTGATTTGCTTGTTGTCCCATGAATCACTGCCATCATAGATGATTACATCTCCCGATGCCGGGGCCGATATGTTGGTGTCATTCAGTTCGGCAAGTGTGTCCTCGGTTAAGATCTGTGTATCGACATACGCCTTGATGCTCTGCTGGGTGGCGAGAGCATTGGGATCGTCCTCACTGAGCGTATCAGTATCCAGGATGGTATCTACCGTGACACCATTCCCGCCAATTTCCATAGTTCCCGAAAGTGTTGCACTGGCAAGCGTTGAAGTCCCTGTTGCCGTCAGGGTTCCTGCCGACTTCACGCCGACAGAAGAAATCTGTAACGCTGAAACCTCATCACCCACTGACTGGACTGCCTGCGGGGAACTGGTCAGCGTGCTGGCAGTCTTTAGCAGCAGTTCATTGGTGCCGACCAGGTTACTGACCTCGATTCGCTTGGTAACATCCGCGTCCTTGTCGAGAATCACCAGTGAATCATCATCAGCAGCAGTGGTGAGTTCTGTTAATTGTGAAATCTTTTTGTCAGCCATTTTAACCCCCTACGTTAGAACTATCCTGCCACCATCCTGCAACAGAATCTTGCTTGAGTCCTGTTGTAACAGGAAAGCATTGGCGAGGCGCATCTTTGCGACTCCCGCCTTGTTCAAAAGCCAGCGCATATTACTGGTACTCGATTACCGAGTAAGACGGTGTACCGGATGCCGCAACGGACACTGCTCCCTGGTAACCATCATTGGTGAAGATCCCGCCTGTGCCGTCCGCTGCCCCACTCCCAGCGGACAGTGTAATGTGATAATCACTGCTGCTCGCGCCTGTGCCAAGTTTGAGATACAATACCTCGTCATCCTGGGATTGTATCGTGAACCGTTTCCGGTCCAGGTTTGCCGCCAGAACAGTGGTCGCCGTTGCGGGCGACGTTGTTGAGTTCGGGCTAGATTTTGCTGTTTGTATATTCATGGTAATCAATAAGTGTAAACATTCATTCTGCGGATCTGACCCTCCTGGCGAACAATCTTATCCACCTCTTGTGATCTTACGCCTTCGGCATCCGCTTCAGCAACAGATGCCTGCTCGTATTGTCCTTCACTCCGCAGATAATCAGCCAATACACCACGGGTGATGTATTCGCCGGTAAAGTATGGTACATCGACCTTTGTCCAGCTTGCCGCATTGGTGGTCGGGGATTGGCCCGCCGTTGTCACCACCGCGCAGTCATAGAAGTTTCCCCCGCCTACATTATTCGGGGAGGGAACAAAGCTGCCGGTGTCAGTGCTGGTATCGAAATAAATCTGTGTACCTACCGCATAGGCCAACGAGTTGTCCCAGGCATCCCCGAAGAGTTGGGGTTTGGCGTTCCTCCACTCAAGGTAAACGCCCGAGTCCACCGCTTCCATCACGTTGATGTAGCGGGTGGTGCCGTTATCGTATAAAAAGTATTTGATTGGCCTTGCGCGGGTGGTTACTCGCGGACTCTGGTTGTATACGTCAAAAAGGTCGCCAACTGTGCTTGCCAATGTCACCGTGCGCGTGCCGTCACTTGCCTCGCTCACGGTTTCGCCGGGGTCATCGGATACCCTGACCAACTGCGGCCAAGCCTCGGATTCCCAGATCATCGCCAGTCGATGATTCGCTAGGTCGCGCAGGGTGGCGAATGTGGATGAGGTGATCGCCGTGCGATCAAGCCCGCACAATGTTGCCGTTCGGTAAAGTAATGTTGAAAAATCAATTGTCCGCATATGACCTCCTGAAGCGATGTGGCCGGTCATGCGGTTCTGCATCATCACCGCGATAACCGACCTGGATTTTGGTTCCCTTGGAAACTATTTTCATCGCCGGGTTATCGCGTTCTGCCTCTCGCAAAAACTGGTCGTCTGACCAGATTGCGTACCCGTACTTTTGACCCCATTTGTGAAATAGGTGAGGCGGGAGACTCATCCTCGCCTCACCCAGTCCATCAACTGAACGATGATCCTTTTTGCAGATTTTTGCTGCGGCAGTTGCCGCAATACCTGCCAACATTTCTTCACGTCGGAATCCCAGACGAAATTCGTCGATTAATTCCTCGCGAACTTCGCCTGGGAGATTTTCCAACATGAGTTTCCTTTGTTCAGTTTAGGCAGGTCGGAGTGCGCCAAGACCCAGAGGGTTCTTGCACACCAATCCAGCTACTGCCTTGAGTAACCTCGCTGGACCACCGCCCAAATCAGGCAGCGTAGTCACTTCTGGTTGACTGCTGTAGCGCAATTCCAGAAGTTCCATATCCAGGATGTAACCATCATCTGCCGCAGGCAAAAAAGCCGAGGCGTGAAGCCTTAGCTTGCCGAAATCGCCCGAAAACAGCGTTATATTGCTATTGTAGGCACTATCGGCTGCGTCCCGATCAAAGGATCGGATGGCAGGATAGGAATCAGTCCCGCTTGCGGTAGTAGTGAAGACCAGGTTAGTGAACGCCCGTTTCATGGTCGTTCCCAGTACGGCATCAAAGTTGCCAAACTTGCCTGTCTCCCCGTAAATGGACGTTAAAACGTCCTGCACCACTGTCTCTGTTGTTAAGGCTGCGGAGGTAGTCGATATGCTCGCCGTTGGCGTGCGATAATCACTGTCCACCGCTGGCGTGGTGCCGCCAGTTGTGCTGATCCATGTACCCAACGCTTTGGTCAGATACGGGAGCGTACCGTTATCCTCCTGCCCGTCATTATCCGAGCAGATTGACTTCTCGATGTCTCGCTTGAGTAAGCGGACACCTTTTGCAGTCATGTTCGCCAACTCGTTGGTGATACCAGCAACAATGCTGACATCAACTGAGAGTGGGCTAACGCGAATCGGACGCTGGAAGACCTGAACGTAATTTGACAGAATCTTTCTGCCACTGTTCAAGTTCTCAAAGTCCGATGCATACGTTACATCGACACCGTCAACACTACCCGTGCTGACTGCGGCTGGCATATTCAACTGTTAACGGTTGGCTTTTTATCCAACCTCTCCGCTTTTCAACGGAGTATCGGCATATCTTTTCAACTCAAAGAGTTGTCGCGGCCTCTTGCCGGGATTATTTCACCCGGTATGCTCTGCCCCTGACGGTGTTCCTGCCCGCCTTCGGTTCGGATTGTCTTGTGGTTTCCCATTTAGATTCCCCGCTTAATTCCGCAATACTTCCCCGGCAGTCACCTGCCGGGTGGACAATTATAATTTATCTGCCTGCCACTGTAGGTATGTATTCAAACACTGTCGGTGAGTTTTTTATCTCACCTCCCGGCGTTTCCACCGGGGATCGGCATATCTTTTCTACTCCTGCGAGTAGTCGCGGCCTCTTGGGGGAATTATTCCATCCCCTATGCTCTGCCCCTGGTCACGCTTTGCGTGATCTTCGGTTCGGATTGCCTTATGATTTCTCATTTAGGTTTCCCGGCTAATTCCGCAATGTTTACCCTCTAGTCACCTAAAGGGTGGGCAATAATACCTTACCCGGTTTTTTCCCTTTCGGGATCATGCTGGCAACGGGGGTGTCTTTCGCATCGACCATTGCCACTATGTTTGCCAGATCTTCTCTTTTACCGACCTGGTTAATTTCAAATAATTCAGCCATTGAATTATCCTTTCGCTTTGCGCCTACATGAGTGTTTTCATGTAAGCGGTTAAATCCTTCTCGCTTGCGCCTCCAGACTTTGCGAAACGGTCATATGCACCCTGCTGGCTTGCAGTCTCTTTCGAGACTGGTGCCGGACTGGGTGAGGCTTTAGGTTCGGCAGGTGCCTTCTTGATGGGTGCCTTCTTGGGCTTTTGGCCCGCCTTGGCATCCTTGTTCAACTGGGCTAACCCGAGCATCGTTGCACCAATTAAATATTGATAACTGGGCATCCGTTGCAACTCGGGAACCTTTTCCAAGAATTCCCGTGCCTCCTGGTAGGCTGCGGAAGAACGGTCTTTCCAAAACGGAAAAACCTTTTCCGTTTCTGCTTTCCACTCCCTTGATTCACGAACGTACTTTTTTTGGTCGGGCAAGTGCTGCTCAAGAGCATTCATTGCATTAACCTTGTGGCGTCGGATATCCTCGGCACTTAACTCAATCTCCCTGCCGTCCTCGTCTGTAAGTTTGTCTGAACCATCTGGGTTCATCTCGCAAAATTCCCTGATTCCCCTCTGCCTCTTTATCTCAGCTTCTACTTCTGATTGTGATTGCAGTTTGAAAAAGGGATTTAATGCGTTTGAAACTAGTATCGGCTCGGCGGCATTAGGCTTTTCCTTGAGTTGCGCCCGAAGTTCCTCACTCTCTTCCTGTGCCTCCTTTTTCTGGCGCACAAGCTGATTGATTCGCTTCTGGGCGCGATCCGAAAGATCCGCGTCCTGTTCGTCCGTTTCCGCAGTCTCAGCCTCCTCCTCGGTGGTTTCGGGTTCCCCCTCTACCTCCTCAGTGGATTCCGTTTCTTCGTCTTTTTGAGAAAGATCAACTTTGCCGTCCTCGGATTCCCCGGCACTCACCGGGTCTTCGGGCGGCGGTTCCTCTGCCTGTTTTTCGGGCGCAGGCTTTTCGCCTTCCTCGGCCTTAAAATGTTCAAGCATCAACTGTTCAAGTTCGATGCCGTCGATTGGGCCTTTGGGTTTTGCTGTCTCCACGGTGGATGTTTTTTCAGCCGCACCGAGTTCGGCTGTTGCTTTTTCGCTCATAAACAGACAGGGAGTTTTAAGTCGATCCAGACGACTGACAGGTTTTGAAAAGCCAAAACCAGAAAGCTGTTATGAGAATAGACTGCGAAAAAAAGACCCGCACAACGGAGGTGTGCGGGGTCTGCTTGGGTCAGCTTGGGTCAGCGCGAGTCGGCAGCTATTTGGGTGGAGTCATGCCGTTCTGTTCGCGTGCCTGACTGCGTAGATTATGAAGCAGTGCATGGAAGTCCGTTAACGCACTGGCACGCCCAGCGGCATGGGTTCTGTCTTCGCCCTGGGTGTCTCCGCTGATTGCGTAGGTCACCTCAACATCAATCGACGCATCCAGCAGGATGTTGATTGCGTCCCACATTTCGTTTTTCTCAACGAAGGAAAACGCCTGGATTACTCTCGGATCAATCTCATCCATCAGTATGCTCCCTGTGCGGTTTCAGCCTGTGCCATTTCCACGTTCTCCTCAACCGGGGGCGGCAATTGCGCTTCTGCCGCCATTTCGTCGGAAACCGGCGAAACCCCGACACGCCCAATTTGAGAATTTTCTGCCTGTGTGACTGAGAATTGGAGATTTTTGACATAATTTTCCATGAGCCGCCTGAAGAGTTCGTCTCCCTGGAGTGCCTGCTGCGCTTTTGGATTTTTTCCCATTACGTCTTGCGTGTATTGCAACTTGGTCTGTGCGGCCGGGTCGTTCTCCACATAAAGCGGTTCATTGCCCAGCATCATCATGCCAATATCGCTCTGGACTCCCTTGAAAAGAGACTGCGAAGCAGTCGCCTGGTCCACTACAAGTTCCCTTGCTGCCTCTGGTGAGATCGCTTCTATGATGATTTTCACCAGTTTATTGCGATCAATCACCCCGCCGGTATCCAAAGGCACCACAAACTGCGTGATTGCCTCCAGTTTGGCTTTAACAAGGTCGGTATCGAGTTCCTCCACGTTATAGCGGACAATGAAATCAAACATATGCTGAATTTCAGAGATGTTTTGCGGAAGTTGACCCCCGGTGACCCTCTCAATCTCCTCGGGCGGCATATACTGCAAACATAGCTTGAACATTTGCGTATAAATCTTCGCCCATGACTCAAGCCAGACATTGACCAGGCTTTGCTGCATCATCTGGGTCTTGATCGCAGGCACATCAACGTGTGCAGTGCCAAAGTATGCCGCATGGGTCGCCTCCACTCGCCTGATTAAATCAAACGCAGTATTGGGCGGACGCGCAGGCGGCTCCATCCAGGTGTAATCATCAGCGCGGGTAACCGGGAGTTGTACTCCCGGTCCCACCTTGTTTATTCCCCCGATACGTTTCACCACCTTGATTGGCGGCAACGTCGTAAACGCAGTTGAATCACGAATTGAATCGTGCTGCGTCTTGATCTCATCCTGGTCTGTTGCTGCAATCTGCGGAACCCCCCTTGACTCGGTGATCGCCCTTCTTATCCTTTCACGCCGATATTCCACGAATGGATATTCACCGTGAGCGTAGCCTAACAGTTCATGCTTTCCATAAAGTTCACTCGATGCCGCCGGACAAAAGACTGTGCAGTAAATACCCGGCACACCCTTGTCATCCAGTTGTCGCGCATACGCATAAACTATCTCAATCAAATGACTCTGGCGCATGACGTTGGTCGAATCTTCGATTGTGAAGTTGTCGTTCGTAATGCCAAACCATGTCTGCTTGCCCTGCATCGTGCTTGCCATGTCCACAAACTCCTTGTCCCAACCCTCATCAATTTCCTTGGCCCGCACCTGCACTTCTGTCATCCAGATGCGCCGATAAATAACGCGGGCATCCTGCAAGTCGATTGTCTCGGGCGGGATGGCAATATCCTGATACGGTTTCAATGCCGTCACTGCCGGGGTATTCCTTTGCAGGTACTCCTCATCGATCTCGCCAATACCCGTCTCGCGCAGGTCGCGCACAAGTTTCCTTGCATCACTCACCTTGATGTCAGGCACCGATGCACTGATCAGGTTGGCCGCCTCATCCTCGGCATCGGGGTTCATTATCATCTCGGGCAACGTAGCCACAATTGAATCAGGTTGCTGCATGGCAATGGCCGCAACTTCCTCAAACGTAATCTTCTGCTTGCGAACAGCAGTCTTCTGGTCCCAACCAACGTGGAAGATACTCCACCCGTACTGCTGCCCGAATTGTGATCCAAGCTGTGCCTCGCGCAGCAACTCCTGGCTCATCTTTGTCTCGGACAACCAGCGCATTAACGTGGTTGCCACTGCCGCCGAGGAACTGTCGTTCACCTCAGTGCCGCCGACATTAACCTTGCTGCGCTGGAACGCAGTGGTCATTAGGCAACTCAACTCGTTACAGGTTGAGTCCACCAGTCTTGTGCGAACATCTGACGCTCCCTCAAACGGAAATACCTGTTCCCCGTCAGGCATCGCCTCAGAATGCTTCTTCCCGTCATCAGTCTGCCCGGTCCAGCGGCATAGACGTATGTCGTCCGCATTGCTGACCTGGGCGAAGTTATTGTAGTCAAACAAACTGCGTTGCAGTTCGTTATTTAAATAAACCACATCCGGTTTCTTGCTGGCATTAACCAGTTGATCTGCCCCGTCATTATTATAATCAGCCATTGTTATTCCCCTTTTTTATTAATTTATATAACTCGTCCCGATAGTATCGGTTTAATCCCCCGCGAGTCTTATATGTGTTTAATTTACCTTCCTCGCGTAAATACCTTAATTCCTTGTCGCCCAGTCCGGTGATTTCCTTTGCCGTCGCAAGCGGCACAAGGGGTGGATGCTTTTCTTCCATGACATTCATATTTTAATAACTTCCAATTACACCCTTCGCCATATAGACGCTCTTGTCCTCCCCTTCAGGGTCCATCACTGCCAGGTATGCCAGCGCATCAACGGGGTCTTTACTGGCTCCCTTCTGCCCGTCTCTCCCCGTCCATTCCCTCATGCTATAGATCAAATTCTCACAGGTATTGGACACATACAGATTCGGCTCATTCACTACTGAGCAGATTGGCTCATCCAAATCATAAGCCAACCAATCGTTAATAATCCCCACCCGCTCATCAATCCTTGTCCCTGCACTGGGCGTAAAGAACATCGGGGGATCTTCCTCCAGTAACTCCAATAGGCTCGTTCCACCCGCTTTTCCCGCTGACAATGTTCCCGCACTCCTGGGGTCAATGTATCTCTCGGCAATCTCTTCCCCGTCCTCCATAGACAGGATCATGTCCTTGTATTCATCAATGCCTCTTCCAGCCTGGTTGGTCTGCGCTACACCGGGTTTACCGTCCGCCTTCGCTGACGCAATAGCCCACTCACCCATGCTTGTGTCAGGCCACTCACGGTAAACCCACTTTCTCCCGGCACGATCTACACGCACCCAAAGCATGAACCAGTTACGCGCACCGGCAGGGTCACAAACCATGTAATTGGTTCCCTCTTCCGGTATGTCCTCGGGCTTGACAATGTTGTGGTCACCGAACCTGGGGAACTGTGTTCCCTGCAAACTTTCCGCCCAGCCATAGGCCCGAATCTTAACCTCATACGGTCCGCGCCCCTTCAGCGTCTTGGCTATCTGGTCAAACGGTGAATACTCATTCATTACTGAATGAAACCACATCGCCGCTGAATCAGGACGGTGGCACCTTGCCCGATAGGGCATCGTACCCCTCTTCCCCCCAGGCACATTGATCTCACTCTTCAGCAGGTCCGCATCCTTCCACTCCGTTATGGTTGCCCCACTCAAATACTCCTTAATCACTGGCGTGTATCCGCTGACAGGCGTGAACGTCAAAAGGATCTTCCCCTCGCGGGTAACCGTTCTATACCGCAACGTCTTCAACCAATCGTGATTAATTTCCTCATCTATCCATATGAAATCCGTTTCCCCACCCTCAATCACCTTAATATCCTGACTCTGGTTCAGGAAGAAACACTGCGCCCTGTTCGGCAAAACAAAGGTATCCTCGGTAAAGCCATTCTTCTGCGTATAACTGACATTGGTGATCTTCGTCTTTTTAACGGTCTTATATTCCGCCGGGAGATATTTATATATCAACGGTTGCTGCATCTGGACCGAACTCATGTGCGTCGTATGTATGCACCAGATACGGCACTCATCATACTCACTCAACAACCAGCAAACACGCTTCGCCGCATACTCACTCTTACCGGCCCTATTCCCGCCCAAGATAATAAACTCACTGATCTCAGGATCTTTAAGCAACTCATCAGCATCCTTCCAGTGAGGTGGCTCGTACCCGTGCCGGTAGGGGTCCATCCTCTCCGCAAGAATCTTATCCTCGCGCAACTGCAACAGCTTCACCGTCTCATCAATACCAATATTCCCCACAAACCTCTGCACATCCTCCGGTGTCGGAGCAGAGATTATCGGGTGCGGTGTAGGAACGTACCCCTTTAAATTATCCTTCTTTACTTCCTGAAATATCACCCTCGTATCCCCCACCGTACCTGTCCATTACGCGAACCTTCTCGACCCCCTTAATCGCCAATAACGCCACCAGCACATCCCTTGATGATGCCTGTGCCGCTGAAAGTTCCCGGCAACGCTTCCTGACATCCGCAACCAGGAAACCATCCGCACACCAACACCTCACCACCCGGTCACCCAACTCCACGGTAACCACCTCTTTAACGCTAATTATTCCTGATTCTTCCGGCATCCTGTTGTCCTCCCAGTTCCGAGTTAAAGGCCACATCCAGTGCCTCCTTGAAATCATCATTAATCCGCTCAATCAACTTGAGGGCATCACTCTCCCCCAATCCTTCCCGGTCACAATGATCCACAAACCGCTCATGCTCATCCGCCAGGAATGTCGCCACCAATTCCATCTCATCCAATGTCACCGTCATATTACCACCTTCCCGGCCTCCTGGGATGCCGTGTTACCTTCAAAAATCCCTGCGCCTGTTCCTGCACATCAATCTCCATATTGGGCATAAAGTTCTCTGTTCCCTTCGTCATGCACTTCCTGTTCTCCCCATCAAACCTCACCAGCAACCAGATAGGATCAAACTTACGCAACACAATCGCCTTGTCCTTCCTGCCATTACTCCTCAACTCGCCCTTCACCCCCAGCAACTCCTTCACCTTATGAACCCCCTGGGGCGTATACTCAACCGGCTTACCCCGCTGCCAATCCCAGTCAACCCCCTTCTCAAGCTGTGGGCGTAACTCCTTCACCTCTATGCGGGCTACTCCAGATAACTCTGCCAGGTCTTTCTCGGTCATAATCAATTCCCACACATACCATCACACTCATCCAGGAATGTAAGCTGCCCCCGCTCAACATCCGTACTCAAGTCCACATCATCCAAAGGCTTTAATGATCGGTGGAGGTATAAAGCCGATTTCGTCCCATTCAGTCCGCCCCTGATCTCCTTATCAAACTTCACCACATCATCCCACTCATCAGGATCTTCCTTGATGCTCCTCCATTCCTTCAATGAATGATACGGACAACCCACACAGGCAGAACGGGGAGGGCGGGGATACCCGTTCTTCTCCATCCACCTCAAACAGTCATGCCGACTCATCCGCTTCTCAACCAAGGGGAAAATGTTTTCCATCCATTTATGGGGCGATTCCTTCATTCGCTGAATCTCATCCAGGCTGATCCCCATAAGGTTCCTCACCTTAACCCCATGAGGAACACGCTGCCCCTTCTTCAGTCCCAGCAATCCCCTTATCTTTTTAAATAAAGGGTCCAACTTGTACTGCTGGGTGCATTGCCTGCGTAATAATCCATCGCCATTTCCCTGATCAGTAAAAAACGGGGGAGTGGCTACCCGCTTCCCCTCCCGCGCAGACAACAAAACATCCTTCCGCAAATCACCATGACTGACGCGATGAACCGGGAACGGCAATTCCTCCTCCAGCCAATCCAAATGCTCATACACCTCCCGAGGTTCCCATATCGTATCCGCAAATATAGCCGCATCCACCCTCTCCACTTCACCCCTTGCCGAGAGCAATGCCAATGCCGTAGACTGTACACCTGCTCCTAAACTGAGGATCGTAAGGGGTTTCATACTCCCTGCTCCCGCCTTTCTGCCTTCAGCAGTTTCCTCTCCTCACGCCTGCGTACCTCGCGGGTGGTGCGGCCAACGATTCTGTCGTCTCTTGAATAGCCATTTTTTGTAAGGGAGTGGTTGGCGTAGTGACGTTTCTTTTTTGTTATCATGGGTGGTATTTTGTAATAAAAAATCTAGTAGCTATACTCGTCGGGATTTCCCCGCCGAAAAAGAAACAGACCCCCCCCGCCCCCTTTTCAGCGTCACAACTTAATTCAGCTAAATACGGCGCGACCAGGCACGTTCCCGGTAGCTTATCGGTTAGCAGGATCTCAAAAGGGTGCATTTAAGCCTCTTTATTTGGAATATCGATCACTTTGTCATCACAAACATCAGATACGGTATCTGCTGTTTCTGCATGGGCCCGCTTCATCATGGATTCAACGCCACCATGATCCACACGCAGGCGATGTTCGACCACAGTTGTCGGTTGATCGGCTAGGGCTGCGATTTTATCGATCGCGATAGCAACTGAGACGCATAAATTGGCCAATGGTATCTTATCCACCTCCGCAACCAATCGATCTGCTCCCCGAGTTGTGAAGTGGGCAAGAGTAGCGGCAGTGTGACGTTTCCATCTCTTGATATTGAAAGCAGGATTCTTATCTTCCGCCAGTGTTCTAATCTTATGGACCGCGTGATCCGACAAGCCAAATTCATCAGCTACATCCTTGACGCCCCTTGTGGACTCAGACAAGGCATCCTCGACCTTCCGCTTGAGATCCTCGGGAATAGTCTCCGCAGTATACTTCCTTGCCTCGGCAGACTTCGCCTTCCGCTCCTGACCGGCTAGAATCTTGATTGTCTTTGCCTTTGCCATTCCTATTTGGGCTAATTGGGCTAATTGGAAACCGTCCAATTACATTTAAGCCCACAATAATCGTGCTAATCTATTCACCGAAATGATTTCGGCCAATTAAGCACTATGTTCAAGGGCTTAACTTTCACCTTCCACTCATATCTGTCAATCCCGTATTAGCATGAGTTACACACGTTACACAGCACAGCCTCTTTGCTCTCAGGATGCCCTGTAAGCGTTCTTTACCCCTCAGAGGTACTTTGATGCCGTGAAGCCTCGTAAGCGTCTCTCAGGTTATCTGCACAAGCCTGGTCAGTCTCTCTTTCCCAGGCATCAGCATCAAAATCTGGAGGCAGGGGAGGGTAGACGACTGAGCGGAAAGGGGTATGGCTACCGCTTCGCCTTAAATCTCTCGACCAGGAATGTATATTCCCTGACTCATTCCATTCATGCCAATCCCCTTCTTCCGGGTCAATCCGGTCTGTGCGGAAATACCTCTCGGATGGATCAGTCCACTGATCGGCCAGGTGTGGGAAGAATTCCCCCTTCACCCAAAGGTGATTAATGGACTGAAATTCCCGCTCGATGAATGTTACCGTATCTCGCATCTCTTCAGTGGTGTGGAATAACCCCTTCCCCTTCTCGACCAGGAAGGGAGGTTATATCTCACTTCTTCTTCTCTCTCTCCATTGGACATTGGACAGTTGGACAAAACACACCTCCCCCCTATAGGGGGGGGTGTTTTGTCCAACACTTGGACAAAAGTATGGACAAAATACATTTTCCATTTTGTCCAACATTCCTAAAAACGTCATTTTATAGTTAGAAAGTGCAATTTGGGTTGGACAAATGTTGGACAAAATGGTTGGACACCTACTTTTAACACTTCCATATCAAGTCACCCTCCTGGTTGGTCCCAGCGGTGTTGTTTTCGATGAGATTATCTAGCCTTCTGGACGCTGTCTTGGTCGCCACATTGAACTCTTGGGCGAGTAGTTCAGCGACTCCGTTCTTGGTTCGGCTTCCCTGCTGGATGACTTCCCTGATGCGGGTAAAGGGGATCTCTGCCTTGTTGCGGCCAACTGATGACTCTTCTGGCTCGTAATCGCTGGGAATCCAGCATAATCCCTCGGCAGAATGCTGCAAATAGATGGATAAAGCGGATAATTCATGCTTTGGGTGCTGTAAATTGGCCCGCTTACCCCGCTTTGCGGCTGTTAACTGGAATATACCCTCCTCACCCCTCACTGTTTGCAGGACCATAATGGCTCTTGCCCAGTTGGTGAGTACGCTGGACCCTATACCGGCATATGCAAGGTCAGCGGCAGTCATTCCACGGGTATCCTTGGCAGTCTTGGGCTTGCCGGTGTGGTGGATGAGGTGGATGATGGTGCCGGTGGAGAGGGCAAGTTCGCCCAGGTGATTGACAAACTCACCAACCTCCTCCTGCGAGTTAATATCACCCCCAAGGTAGCAGAGTAAGGGATCAATCCACAACTGGTCGGGTTGATGGTCGGCGATCAGTTCCCTGACCTGAATAATGAAGTCGTACCCCGTGACATTGACCAGTCGGCATATCTTCACCCTCTCAGTGACCTGATCGAAATCGAGCGTAGGTTGCGCTGAGAGCAATCCTGTCTTTACACCCTGCACGGTCTCGGCAACGTCCCCGAAATCGTTCTCAGCCTCTATTATGAGGCTAGTAAGGGGCATCTTGGGTGCTATACCGAAGAAGGGTTGCCCTGCTGCCCAGTGCATGGCTGCCTGGAGGGAGAGGACTGACTTGCCAAGGCCCGAGCCACCGACCCAGACGCAGGAACTGCCCCGGCAAAGCCAGCGGTTACCGAGTATGGATGCTTCGTCCTCGGAAGACTTGAAGGTGAGTAGGTCAGGCCAAAGGAATGCATTGGGGAGGATGGGGGCATCTGGGTCCACATACACCTCTGCCTCGTCCCCTGCGGTCACCAAGTCCTGCTTGGTTGCGCCACTGGTAGTCCACTCATTAAGATCCTTGTACTCCGGCGGGGTAGCCACTATCAGGCAGCGTGGATGTAGCTTGGCAATGGATTGAACCCACTTGGTTGCCGGGGATTCACCCTTCTCATCAAGGGGATCATTCTGGGGGAGCAGGTAGACTCGGGCTGTACTTGGCAATAAGCCGTGAACAAGCCTACCGTTACTCGCACCTCGGGTAATGAGTACACAGGAGGTGGCTGCCATGTCTTTATACCACTCAATTCTGTCCATCCACGCAAAGGCATCCCACTGACTCTCAAACACAAAAGCGTTGACTGTATTCTCCCCAATCAGGAGCGGCATGGTCTTACCGCCCAGGACACTCCACCCGTTCCTGTCCCGATTCAGGAGGTGCGCCCCGTCAGTCTTACCATTTAGGTGGGTGGCGGGGTTATGCTGGATGGGGAAGGCAAGGCGGGAATTAATGATGCCGACCAACCTGTTATCCTTGAGCCACTGCACAAAGGTGGGCGAGTAGTCGCGCCACTGCTGGAGGTGGGATGCTGCCTGGGGTGTGAAGGCATCCACTGCTG
>Ga0098058_1000092_pt1 | contig 36453 bp, 63 predicted proteins | sample 19_taG_FD_75061 | JGI IMG/M metagenome (GOLD analysis project Ga0098058, IMG submission 75061) | Marine viral communities from the Subarctic Pacific Ocean - 19_ETSP_OMZ_AT15317 metaG | ecosystem: Environmental > Aquatic > Marine > Oceanic | place: Pacific Ocean | collected 2015-01-19 | reverse complement strand
GAAGAAAAAGGAATTGACACCGAGCACACTTTTGATGTTGAGGGGCCTATATGGGGCTGGAACCATATTCCTTTGGGTTGTATCATCGAACAACTAAAAGTCGAATCTGATCGAACACAAGAGATGGCTATGGTTAGCCTTATCAAGCTTGACTTTCTCAACATGGACATCATGGAATACTTCGAAAAACTGGCAAAGGGAATGGCACGATGAAAATTGAAACAGTACAAGACCTGATTGATGCACTTAGCCAGATCGAGAACAAGGATCGACCGATCCTGCACGGCTACTCTGAACAGTTTGAACTGTCTGAGGTTACAGTAGATAGTGATATTGTTGAAGGACACATCAATCTTGGACAAAAAAACGACAATGGTACGGTAATCGTGTCCGATTGTGATAATGGATTCTATTGGGACGACTTGAAAAATTAAGAGAGGGCGGCCCCCACGTAAATCTGTTATATTAAGAAAGGCCCAGACATTTCGCGTCTGGGCCTTCTGTGAACAATCCTCGATGCAATTAATTCATGTTTGTCATGCTTGTCCTCCAAATTTGGGTTTCGAGGGAATTATATATTTGCATGAAATTTGCATGTTACGGAGGAGATCGTGGCATTTATTTTTCCTCTGTTGGCTGTATGTTTTCCGTAGCTTTGCTACGTTCGCAATGTTCGCTCACTGGGCGGGGCCATCGCATTTTTGGCCCCGCCCACCATTCTCAACGGTCTGCAAAAGTTGCAACCGCTTTGTCTTTTGCTTTTCCGATCACGTTGACCGTTCGGGCCTTGACCACTCGCCACTTGCTGATCGCTTCGCGTCCAGCCTGTTCATCGCTTCGGAACAAATCCTCAGTCTTTGTGACCTTTGCGGCCAACCAGATCGGGAGTTCCAGACCGTTCGGAATCCAAGTGATGCACTTTTTGGGAAGCCACACAACGGCTTTGTTATTGTTGTTGGCAATCGTGACCTGAACGGCATTGTCACCGTCAACAGTAATCAGTTCGCTGACATCGGAACGGCGACCGAACGCGACTGTACCTTGAATTTCCAGTTTCGGCTTGCGTGATGGGCGGTTTTTTCCGGGCATGTTTCGTTTCCTTTTGTGTGAGTCTCGTTGCTTAACTGGTATCATTATACCAAGTTTTCAGCCCTTGTCAACCCCTTTGGAGGAGTTTTTGAAAAGTTTTTTATCCACCCTGTGTAGCGTGAAAAGGAAGTTTTCGGGAACGATCATGGTTTCCCCAATGCTTACCGCATTCCATTACCGGGAGCCGACGACGAAGCGAAACATATGCATTTAATGCACGCTCTTTATGGGCAGCCGATGCCCAGCTTGACAGATGTACCATTGAGAAGTAACGTCCAACGATACGGCTGACAATGTTCAAAATCCAATTCTTCATTTACTTGTTTTCCTTTGCAGATTCTTTGTCGATCTGACGCCGACGTTTGTTCGATGTTCGCTTGGCATCCTCACGCGAGGTCCAGCGTCCACCACCAGTTCCAGTCATTTCAGTTTTGATTTTCCCGTTTGCCATGTGTGTATTATACCAAGTTTTTCCGAAAAGTCAACCCCTTTGCACGGTTTTTAGAAAAAAAAGATGAAATATTTATTGATGTAAGCCCTTGTCCACACTGGATTTACAGCAGGGGCGGCCCCCTTGTTATTTTATTAGAACAACAGCCCGCAAAGCGGGCTGTTGTTTATTTGAAAAGCACCTTATAAATTAGTGATTCACCGTCACGAAACTGCTTTTCAACGTCGGCAGCTTCGCCGCCTGTTTTGCGAACATTGAAAAGGATAGAAGCGAACTTTGTTTGCGGAACGATAGCAAGAGCGAATTCCTTTTGGGATTCGATGTCTTTGTTGTCATTCCAAATCTTGACAAGATTACGCATTTCATCGACAACGAGAACGGAAATCTCATCGAACTTATCTGCAACTTCGGGAAAATAAGTAACAAGTTCCGCACGTTCGCCCTTCAAAACCCACGGCAACAAGTGCTTTGGATTGTAAAGGTTATCACCTTCGCCACGCATTTTGTGCAGCGACAGATAAGCCGGATTCTTAATCTTCCAACGACGGTTTTCATTGTCACGAATTACAACACCCTCAAAAGTGGGGTCTTCCAAAATCATTTTATCCAGAAATTCCTGAATCTGCTCTATTGACGAAAAGTCGAACGTGTTGGGACGATAGGCGTTAATAGCTGTTGCAAGTTCATCAAGCCCACTACGAGGACCGGCGGCAAGTTCATTACCATGATCGCAAAAAGCAGTTAGCAGATACATCCTTGAATCTGGATAGGTACGAACCACCTTATTATATGGAGTCGCCAGTTCAAAAACGTATGTCAAGTTTTTCGGCAATACAATATCAATTGATTGCAGGTCCTTGACCCTTAATGCTTGAGCAACTAAATCTTGCCAAGTGTACTCGGTGAATTGAACCTCTTGCAGACCGAACGAGCCGCGAGTATTCGCGTGCCATTCACCTTGATACCAGTAAACAGTGATTAAAGAACCATCCTCTTTCGACTGAACCTGAAAGTCAGAAAAATTGAAATCATCCTGTTCGTCAATAACTTCACCCCAATTAAAAAACCGGGGGAATGATCGAGCGACCAACTTCCAAGTATCCTTTTCGAGCGTCAGCGAACGACACTCACGCACCAGCGGGTGAGTCTTTGGGGATTCAATCTGATCGTAATTCAGCTTGACAAGTGGTAATTCAGGATGCTCGATATGCTTGATACCAAGTTCATCCTTGAGAGTGTCAAGCGTGTGCTGGCCTGATTTGAGTTGTTCGATTACTTGTAACATATGCGTATTGTACCAAGTTGTGCTTGCTGTGTCAAGTCCTTTGGTAAAAATAATAGAATAAGCTGGGGGCGGCCTAAAAAAAAAACCACACACGGCACCGGTACCAGTGTGTGGTCAATATCCATGATTCACAGGTCGTCAGTCAGGCACGCTTCTTAGACTTCGCTAAGTCTCCACGTCGATACGTCATTCTAACTGTTTCACATAGATATCTAAAACTCAATGTTCATATACTGATTATAACCTAAATTCACAAAAAAGTCAAGCGTTTTATTCGACAACAAAGCCATTATTAACAAGTTTTTCATACCATTCCGGAGTCCATTTTCTCATTTCCTCTAGGGTCATATCTAATTTAATAGCGTTAATTCTTGCTGTACATAAAACTACATTGCCTTTTATATATCCTTTATTAAAAACAACCCTATCAACTGACACAGAATTACTTCTATCTTTAATGTTATTAATTTTCGTAACCAGTTTGGCATCTGTATAAAAACATTTATATTTTTGATTTGTTAACATATTGATAAAATATTCTAGGTCTAAATCAAACTCTATATTCTTCTTTTTAGACCTAGATTTTAACTTAGACAAAAATGATTTCAAATATCTTGCTTCATCTAGATTTTTGTTTACCTTATCTCTTATCCATCTACAAGAAAAGCAAGATGTGAGCTTTCCTCCATGTTTTGTGTTTTCAAAAGACGCCAAGCTTTTCCATTTTCCACAAACGGTACATTTTCCTTTATCTTTTCTAATTTGCAGTTTTCTAGGCTTTGGTCCATTACATTCCAGTCCAAGCATCCTAACTAACCTGCCTGCATGTGTTGCAGTATATCCAATTTCAGTACCAATATCTTTATTTGTGAATCCTTTGGAATGTAATTCTGCAACAAGTTGCAATTGTTCTTTTTTGTTATTAAATTTTTGTATTGACATAAAACGATCTCCTGTATATATTTATATACAAGAGATCAGATAAAATTCCTTCTTAATCCAACATCGGTAACTAAAATTCTTTTTGATCACCGACATCAACGACCTCGATGCCGCGTGACTTCCACGCTCGAATCACCTGTGGACGGTCATCAATGATCTTAACCAATTTGGAGGCATCGCACAACTGATCCAGAAACTCCAGCTTCAAAACGTCATCTTTACGATGATCGTTATCGGGACGCATAATAACACGGTCATAGTTCACGCCGTGCTTATCCAACCATTCCCAAGTAGCGAACTTTGTAGCAGCAGAACGACCAGACAGGATAATCATATCCCAATCGTTATCAGCTTTCAACTTGTTCGCCATATCAATGATGTCTTGTCGCGGTTTGTCGTGTTCAAGAACCACTTTAGGATCAAAGAATACGCCCCAATGCAATTTGTTCCCATCTGTGGCAGCATCAGCGGCCATCTGGCGACGAACAGAGATATCGGCAAGTGTACCGTCAAGGTCAACACCAAACCACGGCCTTTCCTGTTTCAACAGACCAGCACGCCACGCCATGTTGCGGATAACGTCGTGACCGACATAAGCCCGGCCCGCTCGGTTTACGTCACGTTCGATACAGGTGTCAATACTGACATCTTTGGTGAAATCTTTGATTTCCCACTTGGCATTGCATTCAATAGCAAGGTCTTTCAATCCCTGTAATGTGCCGGGGTGAAGGTTCGTATCGTCAACAATCACGTTAGTCTTATTGGTTAAGGCAGCACGAATGATAGCGTACTGAATCATTTTGACTTTCTTTTCACGTTTGCCAGACCACGGCAGACCACCATGCAGCATCAGACGCAAATCGTCACGATTAGCTCGAATGGCTGTACCATCAAGCTTCAACTGATGACGTGCCCATGTTGATTTGCCGCATCCGGGTAAACCTAAAGTAATCCACATTTTTGACATTTCATTTGCTCCGTTTCATTGTATTATACAGAGTTATCGTCTGTTGTCAACCCTTGTGCAAAAATAATATGATAAGTTGGGGGCGGCCCCGAATTTTCGGGCCGCAATAGGTTTATTTAATTTCGAATTTAGTTGTCAATGGGCTTGACACACCGGCATGTAAGTATATAATATGGCAATCGTTAAGGATGATTCGAACCCACAACTTGGACCTAAAATCATGTGCATCAACAATTACAGTGGAACCATTAAACGTAGTGTTCGCTTGAGGGCATTGCACACACCTAAAATGGATAACCCTTCAAAGGTTTCTGTTTTTTACCCATCAAAAGAACAGTTATGTGTGAAAGAGGCACTAAATCTAGGAGTTATTAACACTGGCACTTTCATTATTGCTATCGAAAACGACAAGGATACGATACCTTTTATTCGTAAAGGTATGAAAAAATTGGGGTTTAGAGAAGGTAAAAACTTATACATTCATGAGGGTGAGACTGTAAGTTTCAAAAATCTGGAGGAGGTACTCAACGGAAGAAAAATTGATTATGCCTTTCTTGATTTCTGCGGTGAATTATCCATAGGTTTACTGCATTGGATTGATTACATGATGAACTTTACTAAGATTGGTTCATACGTTGGAGTAACTGCCAACATATTAGGTCGAGGAATTAAGGGGGATCGTCCTATTTTCAAAGCTGCTGCCCATAGAAGACATGAGGGCATGTACCAAATGATGAAGAAAAACAACAACTGTTCGATAATCGACACAAACGATAAAAAAGAAGAGGGCAGCACTTGGTTGCTTTGGGCAGCCTCTTGCATTTCTAAAAGAACTACAATTGTTCAGCATACTAGATATCAAGATAAAACTCAACCAATGTGCATGACTCAACTACTTGTCGAGGGAGATAAGTGGGGGAATCCTGCTGACTCTGATTTGTTACTGGAATGGTTTGAAGAACAAAACAAATTCCCATATGGGTCTAAAAAACACAAAAAACACAAAAAACCAACTTCAAAAGTAACAACTCCCAAATGGTTTAATGGGTCACCTCAAAAATGGTCTTGGGATGAACGTAACCCAAATTCCATTCGCAAAAACAAACGCAACAAAGCTGCTTAACATAAGGAGACAACTATGAGCAGTCCAAAAGGCCGCAAAGCGGCAAAAAAGGCTTGGATCACGATTCGAGCAAAACAGGGCATCAAGCCCAATGGAATGAGCCCACAGCAGTGGGCTTGGGACGAACGTAACCCTAATGGGATTCGAAGAAATTCGAATGGTCTTCAAAAGAAGTAGCCACCACCGCAAGCCCGAAAAGGCTTGCGGGGCCGCCCCATTGTTATTCTATTAAAAAACCCGAGCATCCACCTGCTTACCGCAGGCAATTACACGGGCAACCCGAAGATCTAGTAACCGCAATTCGGATAACAAGAGGAGTTAAACCCCAAACACCAGAAAGTAGTCCGATCCTTTCCGTGCGGCAATTCTCAGGCCGTTAATCGCAGTTATGTAACGCTCTAGCGGGGAATTGAGCCCCGTCCTGCTGATTGACAGTCAGCTAATGCAACCTTTACACCTCAAGAGCTTAAATGCTGGCTATGGCTTTTGTAGTTTTATGGTCGGGGTTACGCCCGTTTATTCAGCGGCACGAGACTCGCTCCGCTGCCTTGTCCTTCGGTATTCATTGTAGCCATGAGAACCAGCAATCTTAAAATTTCCTTGACCTAAGCGGCACTCGTAGCAGGGATTACACCTAATGTGGGGCGGTTCTCGGTGGTCAACCGACCTAGCACCTTTGACCATATAGTCTAGGCACCCACTGCATCTCCGGCTATGTGCCGGTGTCCTCTTATAGTTGGACGATACGAGTAACTCGTTTCTAATCAGAGTGAAGGGGTGGGGAGTGTGGGAGTCGAACCCACGATTTGCTGCAAGTCAGCGTTGCCATACTACCTGCTCACCGGCAGGCTCCAGCACCTTATCGGATCGGTCGTAGTCAGGTGAACCCAACCGTTTATCGCCGTCCACATTTCCATAGGGTCATGCTGGCACCCCCCACCCTATCACTCTAACTCTGATATTCACTTGTCACTTTATCCGAGGGGCAGGTTCAGGCTGACGGAAACGCCATTTAATCCAGTCGTAAGCTGGCACCATTCCCTGCCCCTCATGCTTCCTATTATAACAACTTTAGCTCTGTTGTCAACCCTTCTTGGCCTTTTTTATAAGAAGTTTTTCAAACTTTCTTTTGACCCTGCGATGATTAATATAAAATGTTGCACACACCAGAGTTATGCCCCAATAGGTTACTCCGAACTGCATCCCACCATCAATTGACTTGGCAGTAATAAGGTAGCTTTCAACCCAAGCCAACCATCCCTTGAGTTCACTTCCGAGTTTTAACCATTCAAATAAGTTCATGATACCGTTCCTTTCTTTCCTTGGTATTATAAACAATATCGTCTAAGTGTCAAGGTCACAATAGGTTACAAGCTTTTTACCGGACCTTTCGGGGGCAGCCCCCTTAAAAACACATTATTTTTATGTAAACACTTGACACAGCATCATAAAAACAGTATAATATACTTCCAAGGAGACACAAACCATGTGGCACGTTTCGAAGATAAATCTCGCTGCTCAAGACGGATATGATGAAGATGGATTTGAAGTCATCGTTGATGTTTGGCATCTTATCCTAACTCTGGCTAATGGCGAACGTTGGATGAAAAATCTCGGTATGGATTTAACACGCGAAGAGGCTGAAAAAGAAGAAGAGCTTTTAATGCTCGCAGTAGGGCATGGATTCGAACCGTTCATGGACGAGGGATTCTACGCCACTGAGCCCGTGTATGGTTCAGACCTGTATCAAGATGATTGGCACATGCAGGAATACATGCGTATGGATGACGAAGAACAAGCCGGTTGGCATAGGAGATTTGGATAATGCATCTACGATTTCATGACTGTCCGAAATGTGGCCGACCTGAATCTTGCTGGTCTTCAGAAGATTTTTGCGGCAAGTGTGAACGCGAATATCAGGAAGAGAAGCAAGCAGACCTTGAGGCCGCAATTAAAGAGATCAAGAAAGAACTTGCCAATCACAACCCAGAGTGTGATTGCACACGATGCACACAATTATACGCCAGACAATTGGCAATGAACGGTCGTGAAGGTGACGCTATCGCTTTCCTTAACCAGTAGGTGAACTATGGATGAAGAAAAAGCTATCGAGCGTCTTGCTGATATGCAAAACAGCTTTGCTCAATCTCTTGTTAAACAGTACAAAGAGAAAGGTTCTTTATCTCCAAGTCAATGGAAATGGGTATATAAGTTAATCAACAGCAAACAAGGACGATTCACGCCACCATTTTAGGGGCGGCCCCCTATTAAACCTGTTATTTATTAAACTCTGTCTTAAGTTCCGCCATCTCCGCATTGATCATTTCTAATTTTATATCCAATTTCATAATTCTTTTCGCGTTCTTGTTGTTCCGATAGTTTTGTGCATTTTGATATCTCTGTCGCTTCTTGAATCTCTTTACCTCTTTCTTTTTCTCCTCGACCATTTCTCTAAGGCTCCATATTCTGAAATGGCCCCCTTTGTGCTTCCAAGTCTTTAGACCAGACTTGACGGGTCTATCAGTCCCAAAAATTTCCACAAACTCATCCAATATTTGTTTTTCACTTTTCATAGTTGCTCCCAAGGTTTTTCTTTGACATAGGCGATGATTTTCTCAGCCATACCAAGAGTGGTAATCTCATCTTCAAATACAATTCCCGGATTAGGGTTATCGGGTTCCATGACTCTGGCTACCATGTGAGGCTTTTGACTGCCAACAATGGAACATGTGGCGATAGCATCGATGATAATACCATCAAGGTGTCTTTTGTGTGTTAGTTCGATGATTGCACCCATTAGTAATCAACTCCTTTGATTCGCAATAGCTTGTCGGACTTTCCGCCAATACTTAACAGTTGCTTCTTTCTTGTGTCCTTTAGGCCCACCGTTATGAATCCTCGCAAGGGTTTCCCAATCTTTGTTTTCAACTGCTTTCCGGTTATAACGCAGAAAGTAGCGTTTCATAATCCATTCAGCATACTTTTTCTTACGCACATCATTATACACACCCTTATCCTTTTTGTCAAGCCTTTCAACGGCATCGAACCAATAAACTTCCCAAATCTGATACCTGCCAATCGCCATATATTTTTTGCGTTTTTTGCAGTAGTCGCCCTCTGCCGTATCGTCGTTGTTGGATTCAACCTGTCCGATGGCATGGAAAAACTGTTCCCATGTGATCTCTTTTTCTGCACCCTCAGTAGTGCCTCCGAGCCAGAAAACGAGTGTGATTGCGATTGCGATAATGATTTCTTTGTGTCCCATGTTGTTCCTTTCGTGTTAATGGGTTCGTGTTACTATATCCTCTATCGTCTGAATGACAAGGACCACATGAGTTACACGTTTCTTATGGGACATTCGGGGCGGCCCCCTTCTTATTTTATTCTTTATTGCATTCGCAGTCGGGATGATGAGCAATGCCACCGTGACTGCTATATCTATATATTACCCACTTGTGACCGTCATAGTCAACCACTTTTATCCTGCTTTGAATACTAGACTGTTCACATCCCGCAACATTAACAACGGTTAAAAGAATGAGAATTAAAGAGATAACGGTAAAGACTTTCATAATAAATAGCCCCGGCTTTCACCGGGGCTTCTCCTTAAAGGTTATTTCTCATCCATTCGACTGCACCAGCTTCATCATTGAACACGCCATCTAGCTGATCCTCGAAAGCAGCTTTCAACACAGGACCAAAATGTGGTCCGGGTTTCATTCCTGCATCGATCAGGTGCCTGCCCATCAGCAAGGGCTTAGGTGCGGCATCTTCCAGTTTCAACTCTGCGGCCAGTTTCATCCATGCTTCCACAGGATTACCCTTTGCAAGCGGTGGACGACCGCTATGGTCTGCTTCAACGATACGGCTCCATTCTTCCATCGTAGCAGGAGCCAAGTCATTAGCTAACCTACGCACGATACGAGCATTCAACTGCTCGTCCTTGATTCCACAGTGACGCATATGCTGTGCCACCAGTGGTTTCACTTTTTCGATCAGCCAATGGGGAGCACTGATAGAAGTCAAAAACGCTTCGGTGATTGTAACACCGGCCTGATCGTGACCGGGTGCTTTCCAATGACCATCTTTGAAAACAGTCGTTGTAGCCTTACCCAAGTCGTGGCACAATGCTGCGAACATTGCTACCAGTCGATTCGCACCTGTTACGTTATCCCGATCACAGATGTCGATCATTGCATTACACACGAACGTAGTGTGTTCCCAAGTATTTCCCTCGGGATGCCATTCGGGGTCTTGCTCTGCTTTGTTGATTGCTTCCAGTTCGGGAAACATTTCCAACCAACCAGTATCAGCCAGTAAATCCAGACCAGCTTTGGCATCAGTGGCTTTCGTTGCCCACTTTTCCCATTCGCCCCAGATACGCTCTTTGGCCAATGTATCGAACTCATGTCGCAACACTCGACACATGTCAACGGTCTTTGCATCCATCGTGAATCCGAACCTTGCAGCGAATTGCATTCCTCGCAGAACCCTCAAAGGGTCCTCTACGAATGCACCAGACGTTGCACGCAACACCTTTGCTTCGATGTCTGCTTGACCATCGAAAGGGTCAACCAATTCGCCACCGAAAGTTTCAGCCATGCTGTTGATCGTGAAATCACGCCTTGCAGCGGCATCTTCTTTGGTCATGTTGGGGTCAGGCATCACATTGAAACCCTTATGACCCACACCGGCTTTATTTTCACGGCGAGGGATGGAAACGTCGATGTCATTATCAACCTTGATAACACCGAAAGCCTCACCCACAACATCACAACGCAACTGCTCAGCTTTCAGGATTGCCACGATCTGATTGTAGCTCAGACCGAACACCTCGATGTCAATGTCTTTGTTGCCCTTGCCCAAGAACTTATCTCGGACACAGCCACCAACCTTTAGACACTGACCACCTGCCCGTGTCAACAGTGCATTGATTCGTTTTGCTTTGTTTTCCAATTCGTTCGTCATACCCATATTATACTCTTTTATTTGTCTCTGTCAAGTGGTATCGGTAAATAAATAGGATATAACAGAAAAGAAAGGGGGCCGCCCCACAACACCCTGCATTTCAAACAGGGTGTGGGGGCGTGTCGCCTTAAAATGAGTCGAAACCCATCATGAAAGGAGCTATTTGTTTGCAGCCAGTTCAGCGGCCAATTGTTCGAAGTCACCGGGATCAAGATCATTGCTGTTGACCAGATCGATGATCTTTGCCATCAATGGTCGGCTGATCTTTTCCCACACCTTGCTGAATGCAGTCAGAGCATCAATTTTACGAACGATTTCGGCTGCGGTTTTCAGTGTGCAGCCCGAATGGTTTCGCAGAGTTATGCTGGAATGAATAACTCCAACAAGAATCAATGCTTCGAGCACTTCGTGGTACTGTTGCCACGTAAGTTTCACGGTTCCGGTTGAGTGATTCAGCACAACATCGGTTGCCGTACCGGAAATCTGACGGTCATAATTGTACGGTTTTGCGTTGTGGTCAGCAATCAACCGTTCTCGTTGCTGGGCAAGATGCTGCTTTTGCTTGTCGTAATGCTTCTTTGTCACGCGAAAAAACTGATCTCTGGGGATCGACAGCGTGAGTTCTTTGCCGGTCGAGTCTCCAAACGAGTCGGCAACCGAATGGACTGCACTGTCCAAAATTACCTCGGCGTACACGATGCCAGCATGTAAAGCTGTTACGCGAAGAATCCGACCGAAGTGACTCGTATCTACACCTATTGCTTTTCGGGTAATTATATCACCCTCATGCAAAACAAACGCATCAATGTTTTCCTTGCGAGCAAATCGATGTGATCGCTTGTTTTTTGTGACTGATTGTTTGACCTGTTTTTTGCGATGAAGCATGACTTTTCCTTTGTTTTGTGATCTTTGTTAGCCAATTACGGGGAAATAACTTTTTTGTCCTGAAAGTAAGCCTCTGCACGTCTCGAAAACTCAGCAACGTCTTTTTGAATGGATTGCGGGACTCGATGGCCTACACCATTTGTCAGATCAGCAGCACGGCACAGGGCGATATCGATTCCTTCCTGCTTATCAAAAGTATCAGCACCGTCACCGGTGATTTTGCATTTTGAGAATCCAACACACGCAGTGTCGCCAAAGGCTCGACCAACAATGGTTCCAACTTTTACGACCCTGCCACCGCGTTTACGCTTAATATGTTGCACAATCATTGTCAATCTTTCAGTTAGGGTTATCGTTTCAACTGCCCTATTATATAGACTTACTCAGTTTTGTCAACCCTTTTGGATAAAATAACAAGAAAACAACGGGGCCGCCCCTATTAAAAAACCCCGCTTTCGCGGGGTTTTTGAACGTGGTAAGTATTGCAATTCACAGTTTGGATTTGGCAAGATACTCGGGACCACGCTGTTTCAGAATCAACGTTATTATTTTTGTAAATCCTTAAACCTCATTGTCCGATATTATATTAGACATCAACAGAAATGTCAAGGAGATTATAATGGGTAGAGCAAAATTAACTAACGAACAGTTTGACACTAATCGGAACTTGAAAAGTAGAAAAATAAAACGGTTATCTGATTATTCTGGTCCATATGATAAAATAAATTTTCTATGTACAAAATGCCAATTTACTTGGAAATCACAGGCTGACACCATAAGAAAAAAAGGTTGCCCTAACTGTGCAGGGAATAGAAAACTAACTAACAGGATAGTTGATGAAAAAATAAAGAAAACTAATATTATTAGACTGTCTAATATTATTAATTCACGATCACCTATAAAGGTAATATGCAAAAAATGTGAATATTCATGGGAAACTAATACAAATTCATTAATAAATCATAAAACTGGATGTCCAAAATGTTCTGGACGGATTCCTATTTCTATACAAAATGTCAATGAAAAACTAGAAAAAGAAGAAAGAAACATCAAAGCATTACAAAAACCAAAACACTCAAAACAACAGATTAAATGGAAATGCTTAGAATGTAATCACATATGGATAGCAACTGTTAATGGAGTAATGCACGCAAAAAGCAATTGTCCCAGATGTGCAAAGAACCCAAGATATAACGAAAAAAGAACACATAAATATCTAGAAAGATTATTTCCTAATTCATCCATTAAAAAACAAAAACTAATAAACAAAGAAATAAAAATGGGAGATGAAACAATAAGATCAAAAATCTTTATAGATTTTGAAGTAAAAGACGGTGATAATATTATTTATGTAGAATATAATGGCAGACAGCATTACGAGCCGTGTGATAGATTCGGTGGAGAATCAGAATTTAGAAAAGTACAAATTAGAGACGAATGGCTTAGAGCTTATTGCAAAGATAAAAACGTCCACCTAATAGAGATAGATGGACGTAAATATTACGGTGGTTTTATTCTTAAATGTTTAGAGCTTGCTATTAGCAAGATAAAGGGGTGATCTTTGTTTCAGAATTAAACGTCCACCCAGTTCATCATTTCGTTGTTCAAGCATAGGCTTGATGACAATTCCTTCACGTTTCGTATCATGGATCATCGAACGTCCGTCCGATGCTTCCTGAATTGTTTTACCATCCAACCATTCACGCAGAGTAACATCAATGGCAAGTAACGGGACGATCTCAAGCGTAGTACCCACCTTTGCACTTTCTGCCATTTTGGATACCTCTCTGGTGAAACCAATTGGACATTGCCAGTTATCGTTAATTTTAACGTCAAACAAATACACGCGATGCTTATCCAGTTTGTAGATGTTTCCCTGTACGCCGGGGCCAACAAATTCGCCGTAAATGATGATATTGATATTGCTTAGAGCAAACTTTTCAATATAATCAAGCAAGCCACTTTCTCGGACAAGTCGCCAAAACATATGTTCTTTGCCCTCGATTTCCTCAATCGAGTAGTTGCGTTGGTTAACAAATGTTTTACCAGTTTGAGCACAGTAACCAGCACTGAAATTCATGCCCTCAACTTTTTCGCTGATGGCAACTTTTTGATCCATCAATAGCTCAGCAGCTTCGGTATAACGATCAGCACCCTCGATATCGTAGGCACTTAGGCCCATTGGAAGTTTGACAAGATTTCCGCTAGTCGTAGGGACAACGGGTGGCTCGTATTTGGTAACACCAAGTAGATTGGTGATCTGCTCATCGGTCTTGTCAATGCTCGACATACCAGCGAGTGTATCATGGTCGCTTACAATGCCCTGAGAGATAGAACCACGAAGCCTGACGGTTTTGACTCGGTTCTTTTCTTTTCCTGCCAACCTGTCAACAAGTCCAAGCCTTGCAAGGACGTTAGGCGGGATCAACGAATCAATAGGAAAATATACGACATCATCGCCAACTTTGTACTGGTCACGACCAACGATAAACTGGAAATTCATTCCTTCCAGCTTGGCAATATCCAGCCTATCGGCATTGGGATGGTTGACGACTTCACCGATCTTTTCTTTTGTTACGCCGAAAAATGCCATTATCTGCTCCGTTGTCTGCGGTTACGCTTCTTTGCACGATCTCTGCGTGAAAGATTGCTGGTGGGATTCTTTCGTTTCTGAGGCTTACGGAACTTGCCATCAATATCATCTGATTTAACAGGCAGGTCGTTAGCTTCAATGGTTTCGGTGTGTGAATTTGCCATAGTGCTTTATTATACAGACATATCCAGATATGTCAAGTCGTTTGAAAAGAAAATAGAATAATCAGGGGGCCGCCCACGGCCTTTTTAGAGGTCTTCAGGGGGACCGATAAACTGCTGATCACCAATCCATTCATTTTCAGCATATCCCATACGACTAATGTAGTCGTCAACGTCCTCATCCTCGCCCCTCTCATCATCAAATGATATATAATCGCAAATGGGGCCGCCAGTTGTTGGATCGGTTCCTACTTCAATCTCCTCAATGACATGAGGTAAATCATTGATGTGAATATCTTTTGAGCCATTAGGCCCAGTGAGATGAACCACGTCACCAGATTCGTAGTGATGAAATCCATTACCGATAAGAACTCCGCTTTGCTCCTCTGTTACTACACAATCAGACATTGTAGTCCTTTCTGAGTTCCTTTTTACCGCGACGGCGAGTGGAACGACTATCACGGGGTGGAAGTTTTCCATCCCACGGATCGGTATTGCAGGGACTACCAAAGCTCTCGAATACTGTGCCGATGGGCTGAACAATATTCTGCTTGGCGAGTTCTTTCCTGCGACGTTTCGAATTGTGTTTTGAGCGTTTCATGGCTGTATTATACCTTATTGACGGCCCGTTGTCAAGACTTTTGGAATACTTCAGTAACAATATTTGACAGCTTGGCCCTTATTCTCTCGACTTTCTTTTCTATGTCAGTCATAGCATCTGCCATCTCTTTGGCATCATCTGACTTCTTGGTCTGTGTGAATGTGCGAGCCTTGGCTTTAAGAAGTTGCATTTCATTTGAGAGTTCTGCACAAGCCGCATCCAAGCTTGAAATTGAAGAAAGTTTATCTTCCATGATTATCTCCTATGCTGAAAGTATTATACCAGTATTACATTCGCTTGTCAAGAGAATAATACCTTTTTAGTGGGGCCGCCCCCGCAGGGGCCATAATCCCTTGAAAGACAAGGGATTATGCCCCCTGCGGGGGATAAATAAAACAGGCCCCAGATGGGGCCTGTTTGTTAGGGGTTTGGTTGTCGGCCTGATTTAGACCGAATCGACGCCCAGCCTTGCAGCCTTATTAAACAGACTGTGCCAGTCCAGCGACCGCGTGGACGCGGTGACCATATTTCGGCCCTGAATGCCCTTGTGGACTTCAGTACCGGCGTTGTAGAGGTTCCACAGCGAGGAGTTGTCGCCGTGCTGATCCTTGTTGCGATCACCGACGAACTCTTCCATGATCGGAACCAGATCACGGGCGTTGATAGCCTTTTCCTTCACGCCCTGATAGCCCAGCCACAAAGCCTGACGTTCGGTGATGGTCGTGTCCCGAAGCTGATCGAACAAACGATTCTGGGATTCCTGAGCCTCCGGGAACTGCTTGATGATCGAATCGATCACGACGGGCAGATCGGCCAACACGCCGCTGGTGTGTCGCCGCGAAGCGATCCACTCGGCCGAAAAGCAGAGGTTCGAACAGACGAACACGTTGGAACCGGCACACACCGATGCGGCCAGTGACATATCGTGACTCGAACGGATGCCCACTGCGAAACCGACTTCGCCTTTGCCGTCATCCATGTTGGCCAGATTCAGCACGCTGAAAAACTGACCGAATGCGTTCGGCTGACGAACGTCCTTCATGGGCTTGACCAACTGGTGAGCCTCATTAGCCACGACCAGACCGTTTTCCTGAAGGAGATGCTCGACCGTATCCAACAGCTTGATGTACGGAACCGGGGTGTAGGTGTCCGTACCCGTTGGGGTGAATGCGTCCGCAATCTGCTGACGTGAGTTTCGCTTGCTACCGTAAAGATTTGCCTGATTCATGATGTTCTCCAAAAGAGGGTGAAAGTTTTTGTCCGTTTGACTTGTGTATTATACAGGTTTTAGCTGAGATTGCAAGGGGTTTGGACAGAAAAACAGGAAAAAAGATTAAAAATTAACGCTCATAAGTGCTTTTATTTAAAGGGTTTAGGGGCGGCGGGGCGGCCCCCTCGGTATTCCATTAAAAAACCCCCGGAACGTCCGGGGGTCCTCTTGGATCATTCTATTGGAATGATATTCGCCCAAGAGATCAGTAGCTTGAAGGGTGGTTTCGTGGCCCTTCTATTCATTGGTCTTAGTCATCAAGCGGAGTAGCGTTTTCTTTTTCCACTTTTCCACCCGCATAGGCCGGATGGCCCGGCTGAATGCCGTTGGGGTGTTTCGCCTTGCGACGACGCTTGCCACGCTCTGTTCGCGGCTCTGGGTTGTGTTCGACATCGCTTTCAGCCACGATGTACTTGTACTTGCCGCCTTGTTTCTGTCCGTCACGAACCTTCATGCTGATGCTCCAAAAGGGGTTTTGTGTTTCCGTTCTCGACTGGTGTATTATACCGTTTTTTCCAAAGATGTCAAGTCGATATTAAACTTATCAGCATATTTTTGAATAGATGTACCGGCATCACTGAAGGCAGTGTTGCCTTCACCGGCGTATCTAAGCCAACGTACTAATTCTCTTGCTTCCCACGAGTCAGCATACTCTTGAGCTTCCTTTTTGGTTCGATCACGTATACGCTGAATAAAGTTCTTCTCTTTACGATCAGAATTCTTTACATACATCTGTTTGCGACGTTTATTCAACTGACGTTTTTTATCTTTGTTTTTAGCCATTTTCAATTACTTTCAGTACAGTAATCCAGTGTTTCACCTTGCCAAAAGTGAAGTCATCAAATCCCCATTCAACATCTTTGTCCCATCCATTCTTACGAGCTTGACCTTTTGAGGGAAATAGTTTCAACTCAGCCATAATCGTAGACCAAGGCGTATCAATATCAAACTCGTGCCATTCTTCGTTGCCTGTTAACGGCCCAAAGAACAGTTCTTTGTCTGATTCTTGCCAGTTACCTATGAGGATGCATATCTCGCGTCTCATATCAACATTATACCAAATATCAAGTTCTGTGTCAAGTAAAATGGTAAAATAACACATTTACGGCGGGGCGGCCCCGCCACTTTTTAGGTGGTGGGAAGGGCTCAGTGGAAAGGGTACACAATAGTCGGTGCTTTCGACCAGCACTTTCGACACCTGCCACACTCGCCACCACGTTTATACGCACCACACTTAAACGCTTTCGGATTGGTATTATAATCATATTCACCAGTATCAACAGCCGAACGATACGGAAATTCTTTCGGTGCATCCTCATTGTGCATATGAGCCGATGCCCTTGCTCGAAAGTTTGCAGGAAAAGCACCGTATTGTTTCAGGTAACTCCGAACAATGTTATACTCGCGTGTTGGCAACCAGAACTTGCAGTCTGGACATGCGATAGCGATGAGCACTAGGTTACGCAAATGTGCGACACCTTGCAGATCACCGGCATCGTGCCATCGAAAATATGTCAGTTTACGCTTCCGCATTAGGAAAACTTGAGCCGGAACCCATAACGGATCGGTCAGAGACTTAAATCTTTTCTCCAATGCTTGCTTGACATTATCCATTTTATAACGCCCAAGATACGGATTCTTGCCACTACGTTTGATCCATTCAACGGTATCAGCAGCATAACAACCGAAGCATACCGATCCTTTAATCAGTGCTAACTTTGCACCAGTAAGACATTTAGACGCGGGGATGGAATAGCCCGGACTAGGCATTTTACTAGGTTTCGACCAACCACCGATAATGTAAAGAGCGGTTTTGACAAATTTGACCAGCAAAATATCACGATCAAGGTCGCCGTTGTAGACTTCGATGTCGGCAGCAGAATTGTTTAACACTTTCAGGTTCATCCCCATATTATAACAACTTTCACCGCTGTGTCAATACCCTTGACAGTGTTTGTATTATTATTTTTGTGTTAATAAATGGGCGGGGCCGCCCCGCAGTAATTATGTTATTTTTTGCGTATTACTTCGGTGTCAGGTTCGATCTCAAAAAATTCCGGCAGGAAAATGTTATTTCCAACCTTAACAGCCTCTGCACCAACGTAATACAAAAGATTCAACGTCACCTTTTGCATTATGCACTCACTTGGCTTATCATCAAGCATGAAACGATTACCCACTTTCAACTGGCTGAAAATCATCATTTAACTCCTGTGGTTTAAGTTCAACATCATCTTCACCACGCCAAGAAAATGGTGTGGTCAAAGCCCAAATTCTTTTGAATGGATAAATACCCATGCTCCCGATCAATGCCTTAAAAGCAAGAAAAGTTTTCTCTCTTAAACGACTGTTAAAATCGTTACAGCGTCTTGCTGAATTATAAATTTCCCCATCACCCTGCAAACATGCTACTGCCAAAACTCGGGGATCAGATTTGATCTTTACATTATCACAGGCTGTACTAATGTTATCGTGGCTCTCAAAGCTAACACTGGCCCTGTCAAGAACCAAAACAACAACATCTTCAATACCATTTGGATATTCCCACGGATTGTCAGGGATTTTATTAGCCTCAGTAGCCATATCTTTCAGGTTCAGCAACGGAAGTTCAGGATTTAGTTTTTGATTAGCCATAATGAGTCCACGAGGAATCGAACCTCGGTCTACTGGTTAATTATATCAATCATCATCCCAAAAATCAAATACATTTCTCCAATAATTAGGATCATTTTTCTTTAATTCATCTTCTTTTTCTGCATGGCAGTTTTGACAATATATGTCACACTTGTTAAATTCATTCATGATCTCAGACCATTTTCTTGACCAAAGCTGAGATTGAGTTAACCCAAACTTTTTTTGATCAGGTTCTCTATGATGAAATGTTAACGCTCTCATAGATTTATTGTATCCACATTTTTTGCAACAGCCTCCAGCTAATTTAACTAGTTTTACCTTTCTTTCCCATCCTCTTTTATATATGTTTTGTTTATTATTTTCCTTGGCTTCTTCTGTCCAATTGGAATATGGACCACTTTTCTTAGATGGTCTTAAAGGATCATCTGGTTTTGTATTATGACCACGAAATGGAGAACAGGACAAACAAAATTTCCTGTTCTGAAGATTTCTGTTTTTTCCATCTATTCTAGTCCAGATAGGAATCACAGATTCGCATTTACGACATTTTCTTTTACACATAATATACCTCCTAGATATATTATGTATCTTAGCTAAAAATCCTTCTTTTGTTTCTTTTGAGATATAATGTCCTGCCAGGGTATTGAACCCTGTTCCTGGAGTTAAAAGCTCCATGCTTCACCTTAAAGCTTGCAAGACAACGCTCACACCTCGCTTCAGGGCTGGAAGGTCATCGGATTGTGAGAGCATACCCTATTCTTTCGATTGCTCGAACTCGTATATTGTAACGTCTAAATCGTATTTGTCAACCCAAATTTCATGGATTAGTGATTTTATTATTTCCCAATTTCCACCAGCCAAACCGGAACCGAACATCGGAGCATGAATCTCATAGTTGCTGTTGTTGGCATGAGAAGTAATACCAACTTCATCCATAGCCGTTGCCAATGCAGCGTAGCGGATCGGTTTTGCTTCATGCGGAATAGTTTTGTGCTGACCAATCATGTTGGCAATGGTAACTGGTCTTCCCAGATATTTCGGCTTATCTATTCTCACATACTGAACAGAGCCAAGAACGAATGCAGTATCAGAATAACCAAAGTCATCGTCTGCACGCAAATCCATATCGAAGTTACCGTTGCTATGCCAACGTCGATAGGCATTCATTGCCTTGTTTCCAAAAGCCTCATTGATAGCAAGAACGAAACCAGAACCCCAACCCCCAATGTTATTACAAACATGGGGGATCATAATCCCTTTGGCATTATCGAGAATTTGAGGCTTGGTAGCGTCACCGGGAAGTATGCGATAAGAACCCATTATTTTTTCTTTCTGAGCGTATAGCCCATTTCGCTTGCCCAATATTTGAGCAAGTCAAGTTTTGCTTTGTCACTATGATGATTGCCACCATTGAAATTCTTTGATAATACAGATGCACAATTTCCACCAACAGCAATGACATTGGTAGTATCAGCATGGTCAACTGTAACAACTTCTGTGCCTACAACTCGCGTACATACTCGCTGCGGATAGCCATGAGTTAATATTGCCGTTTCTAATTGCTTACCAAAATCTGGAGTAGCAGCAATATCATGCAGACGATCATTCAAGATTACGATTGTTGAGTTGAATCCCATAGTGTCTTATTATACCGACTTATTGAAAAATGTCAACCCTTACCGCAAAAATAATAGGATAACAAGGGGGCCGCCCCGCCACGGCTGTAAGTCCAGCCGTGGCGGGAGTTTAGCATGATTTAGTCAAGGTCATTTTCTGCCATGTGCATACGCAATTTGTCGCGTGCTTCGTCCTGAATCTGACGAACTCGCTCGGCTGTAAGGTTGACCACCTTCCCTAACGCTCGCAACGTCAAGGGTTTATCGCCGTTTGTTGGAAATCGAAGGTTGAAAATCTGTGCTTCACGTTTATCCAAAACGCCGCCGTTGATTGCAAGCTGCAACTGTTGCATGACCTCGCTTTTGCAGGTGTCTTTGTCATCCTGCACAATTTGATCCTGATGGATCATTTCGCCGTTGTATTGGTTGACTTTTGCGGTACGGTTTTGTTTACCGATAATATGCCGCAACATGGACTGCTTGATCGCTCGGAAAGCGTAAGTGCTGAATTTCATTCCACGGTCAACGTCGAAACCGTGGATTGCTCGCATCACGCCCATAAGTCCTTCGCTACAAAGGTCTTGTGCTTCGACCTGCCATCCATTGATCGTTTTCATTACAGAAGGGGCCAGAAACACGTTAGCGTTGAAAATGGTATCACGCAACGACATAGCGATACGCTCCCACTTATCAAACTGTTCTTGTGTCTCTGCTTCGATCATTCGCTTTTTAGCGTAGTTGAATTGTGTGAACAGGATTCTTTCCTGATCGGCAGACAGATTGTAGGGCTTACCCTTAATCTTGTAGAGTTGCTTATCATCACCGGCAACCATGAACGAATTGACCCGGCTCATATACTCATTCGGCAGCGTTACACGCTGTTTGAAAAGGTCGGGATTGCTGAAATCATCATAAGAAAAATGATTGCTGAATCCTTTGTCCTTGCTTGATTTGCCAGTGAAAACGGTTGTGGTTTGAGTCATGCTAATTCCTCTGAAAAAGATTCGTTTGATACGCTCTTATTATACACTTAATATCGGAAAAATCAAGCCCTTTGGCCAGTTTTTTTTGAAAAAAGATAAGATTTTAACTCGTTGTGCAATAAGGACTTAGGGCGGACGGGGCCGCCCCGTCGTAAATATATTAATTAATCTGATTGACCCATCAAGACTACATTGCCACTGAGGTCTTTGATTTTGCCAAGTGGCCTACAATCGCCCTGTGTTTCGGCAACAACTACAGCACCCCAAGGTAGACCAGAAAGGGACTGATTGGCCAAGAAGCAGATAACGGGTTCATCACAAGACTCTTCATTATTATACTTCTCTTTATAATCAGGATGTAAGATTACCCAGATTCCCTCTGAATCACCATCTTTGTCTTCAAGGTTAATCTTGCCAAGATTGTCTTCGTCGTAGTCGAATGATTCAAATTCGTAATCTGTGCCTTTGTGAGTCACTTTATGCATGCTTGTTTCTCTCCACAGAAGCAAAGTATTCTTGCTCGTATTTGCCCTGTCCGGTGTATATTTTTGCGGGGAGATATTCTACCCTGATATGACCGTCTGATTCCTCATTAAAGAAAACATCTCGCAAACCATCCTTGACTGCAACTTCAAGACTTCTTTCTCCCACCAGTCTATCAACATACGCAGAGATCATATCGGGAGTAATGTCTGATACTCCATTATCCCTCATATCTTTGATAGCTTTTGCAATCAGAGCGTTATTGACTTCTTCTGGAACGGGCTGTTGCATATTTTTTGGGAGTGCCTCATTCTCCTGATCGGTCATGCGAACGATGTCGCAAAATTCAGCCAATTCCCACCCACTCGGCTGTTCTTCATCAAGCCAAGCATATTCATCTGGTTCTTGTTCGGGTTCAAATCCGTCGTAAAAGTCCATGTGATCGCCTTTCTTTACTTATTATAGCGAACGGTTTGGATTTGTCAACCCTTGAGAACGGGTTGATTTTTCGGCATACGTCTGATATGCTTACTGAGAATGTCGCGTAGTCCTACGGGGTTTTCTCCAATCAGCATCATAATCCCGCCCTGAAAATTGAGACTTTTCGTTGATTGCCCCACTCCAAGAGCACTTTCATACAGTTCCATAATTTCATCGCGGCAGTCAATCTCTTTCTGAATAGCTTCGGCTGTGGCCTTATCGCTGTGTGTTCGTCCATCAGAAGTCTTGTAAACGATTTCGCGGGTGATTGGCATTCCAAATCCTCAAAAGGGTTATAGTTAGTCAATACTCTCTGGGAGAATCGAACTCCCGTCTACGGGTTGAAGGCCCATCGTCTTGACCGTTAGACCAAGAGAGCAACTTGCTTAACACTGCCGTATTATATCAGGTTAATCATGTGTGTCAAGTGACTTAGGAAAATAATATAAATAAAAGGGGGCCGCCCCGAAGGGTCACACTTTCGTGGACCCTTGACCCTTCGGGAGGAGGTTAGTCACCTTCGCTACTTTTTTGTCTTGAATGAGTCGGCTAGAGAAGTTAACCAATCTTGATTCTCATTTTGCGTACTCTTTCCATTTGTTAAGGTCGAACTCTGCGAAGTCAGTAACACCGTCTGCCTCAAGAAGTCTCACGTATTGTCTTGAAATATCTTCGTATTTCCTGCCCTGTGGGGTTGACACGGGAGCATTGATACCACGCTTACGAACGTCTTTGAGAATATGAGTATCGAGCACAACAGTTTTAATTCCCGGACGAGAATGCAGCACGAAGAAGCGACTTGTTTTAGGACCAATGCCAAGATAAGATTCCAGACTGTTGAAAGACATGTTTCTAAGGTCTGGCTTGAATCTGACAAGTGCCCATAGTCCACTATCAAGTAGACCATACTTGCCGATCTTATGTTTACGAAGATGTGCCTTGAACCCTTCGTGACCCATTGACTCTAAATAGTCAAAAGGAAGTTGAGTTTTATCCTCAAGGAAACCATCCAGTTTCGGTGCGATGATTTTTGCTGTCTTGCCTGCAACGAAGATACAAAACAAGAGAAACTCTTGTAGTTCGTATTCGGTGCGATGAAAGTCGGTGATTTTCTTTGGATCAATCATTTGGTTGTACCATTTCAAACGGTAGATATGGTTCAGGAGTTGGCATTTCGTTTTGAACGTCGTCAATGACTTCTCCATTATCATTAACGTACTCACCATAGTCGTTTTGTTCATCCCCTTCGTATTCAACCTCACCCGCTATGAATTCTTGACCAGTGTATTTTCCGGTTGCAGTGTTAAAGGTTTGATCAACGAATCCAATTGTAATTTTATGTACAAGCATCATTTGTCCTTTCGATGCCCTATTATATCAGTATTTTTCGCGGTGTCAAGTAAAATAATATGTTTTTAAGGGGGCCGCCCCTACTATAAATCCTGTAGCATTTCCAAAACAGTGTAAGCCATGTGTTGTGGTTTATTTCCACCAAACCACGCAATGATTCCGCCCTGTTCTTCATCAACCAGTGCAACCGATTGTTTTCCCAAAGGGTAATTTATTTACTGTGGGATCAGGGCTTTCATCCACCCAATACCGATCTTCATTTTCGTCAATTAGATATGCCATTAGTCAATTCCTTAAAACATGTGTTCATGCTGGTCAAGTAATTCTTTTTCTTCTGGTCTGATTTCCTCACCTGCTAGCACCCCAATCAGTGCAAGAGAAATATCCATACCAAGGCTTGTGGGTTTCGTGTCAAGTCCAGCATGTAATACTCGATAGGCGTATGAGAGTTTTTCTTTTTCACTTTTGTCTAGCATCAATGATTTCCTTTGCATCTAGTTTTTCGAACTCTGCTCGGATTATTTTCCCTCACACGTTCCGTGTTCACCTCGGTTATTTGTGATTCTCTGATTTCGACATCTATACTGTGTCTTTGGACATTATTTATCCCTATAATCAAGGAAAATGTCCCGAATAACACACATAGGATAGTCCCGGCAATCTGGATTCCGCCGTCATCAAGGGTGAGTCCATTCAAAAATATGACAAACCCTGCAAGGGCAATTACAGCAAGCATACTAAACACAATCCAAAGTAAAACTAACATTTTTCGTTCCTTTCTACACAATTCGATATCGCTGCACTAATAAGCAGGGTAACCAAAAATGCAACCAATAAAAACGCCAAAAACCAACCCATGTCAATTTTCCTTCAAGTGTTGCTGTATGATATCCCAATTATCAGACTTTTCAAGGTCAGGCAATAATTCTTTTTCAATTTTCAGCAAAGGTATACCCCATGCAGCCTTATGGCGAATCGCATAGGAAACAGCACTTTCTAAATCATTGGTTACATGCCATTGAACAAAGGGTTTCTTAAGTCGCTTCACTCGATTGAGCATTGAGCCGACTGCGAAGAAACCCTCTGCAATGTCCTTGCCCCTGCGATGTCTGTAAACAGTAATATACTTTTGTGTTTTTAGACTGTCACCGGGCTTGGTGATTCTGAGTTTTGTCTTGACTTTAGCCATTAGAATTTAGATATCTTTTTAGGAGCACATTCGGCAAAGAAATCCACGGGCTTGGTATTATCCGGGATGAAGTTTATTTCGACAAATTCAAGTTCATCGATAAAAGCCCAGATTTCCCTGTCGTCCAACAATGCGAGGGTATGATATCCACCGTTGCGAGAGTTCCACCAGCGAAAATTTCGCTGGTCTTTTTCTCTCCGGTCCCGAAACTGTGAGCGGATTACTTTATAAATCTCTCTTTTATGACCATTGTTTGCAGCGAAGATCATAGGCAGCCAGCCTTCATCATGAATCTCTTTCTCGCTTTTCCAGTAGTTACCACCAATTTCCCATTTTACTGGAGAAGTAGTAACAGCATTGTATCCACTATGCACCAGTATATCAGTCCACTTAGGATTGCCTACCGGGCCCGATGGTTGTATCCATATCTTACCAGTGGCTTTGTGTTGAACGATTATGCCTTTGAACATATGAGGTCCTTTCATGTGTATATCCGCCAAGCTTAGGCATCTTTGGCAGGTCATAAGTATCATACTTATCACGGGTAGATTGATTACATGAGCATCCGAACATCACAAACGCCAGTATAATCCATACAATCACACAGAATGCTATTCGAAGCCACATGTATTTATCAGTTGGGGTGGTATCCAATGAAATAGTCCTCATCATTATTATCGTCCTCTTCAATAGGTTCAGTGTATTCTACCGCTTTACCTTCAGGATTCAAGTCAATGAGGGTCTTTTCTTCACCAATTTCTCGGTCGTCACCACCAATTTCATACAATTGCTCGATATCATCGAACCACACAGGAATAAACCAGCTATTACCCTCTTCACTCTCTGGAACAAATTGAAGAAAGCCATCATTCCAAGCAGATGTAGCAAAATCAATAATCTTATCCATTGACTCTGGCATAAGGTTAGGATCAGTCTGCTTAAGATAAAGAGCCAGATCAATGATACTGGCTCTTATGGTTTCTACGAATTGTACATCAGCAGGATGCTGGCTTTCAGCCAAATCCTCTAGCCGTTCCTTGGGGACAGCAATTCCCGGCATAACAGGACTCCTTAAAAATACTTCTGTTGTTCCTTCGGAATCTTCACTGGAAAAGCACACGAACGCATATTGATAATGTTCTCGTTTTTGAAGCGTCGAGTGCCACCCTTGCCGTTGTCGGCAGTCGCATCAAAACCAGTAATACAGGTGTTGCCTGTATCGAACTGCTCTGAGCCCTCTGGGAACTGTACCACTTTACGAGTCTTGACCTCACCATTACCTTCGTTACGATATGTTATTTCTACGGGAATACGCCACATACTTTTTATCTCCTTTGTATGAACGATGTATTATATGCATTACCCGCTTGTTTGTCAAGTCAAAATAGAAGAATTGTGCTAAAAATTACCACTTTCTTCTGTGTCGAGATGACTCCCAATCCCTGTCTAACTGGTCCCTTGTTTTAAGGTGACCTTTGCCTTTTGCCTCAGATTTTGAAATCGGTGCTAGGCTTTTCAGTGCTACCTCTCGTAAGTTAAAACCATCAGGGTCTTCCACCAAAACAGTGCTACCCTTTTTGGTGCTACAACATAAACGCACTACGTCTGACTGTCCTAAAGATGCGAGGACTTCTTCTCCCTTAATTAAATATAACTGTCCTATCATACTAACCTCAGTTTCTTTTCTAAAGCAGAGAACAATCTATTCTCTGCCCCCTCATATGCTGTGGCATAATTCTGACTGATCTTTCCCAGCCTATATTCTGAGCCAGAGCGAGTAGTTACTATTCTTGTGTTTCTGTTAAACTTGGCAGGATTTGAAATGATTACCCATGATCCATCAGTAAAGGTTTTGTGCCCGTAAGTGTATCCGGTAAGTTTGAACCCCGGCTTGTGTGTCTTTCTCAGAGAAAAGTTATCTAATAAAATCATAATTCGGTGCTTCATTTAGTGCTGCGTCCTAGATATTATAGCAAATCATAGAAATCTTGTCAACCCCAAAGGAAAAATAGTTAATCTGCCGAAAATAATGGAGTGTTAGTAAATTACCTATTTTAACATTTAGGTTTACAATGGGTCTTTTTGGACAAATAACTAGGATTCTTCTTATTTGTCTATGTGGAGGATGGCCCCAGACGGGGCCGCCCCACCACAAACATGTTATAGAAATAAAACAGGCCCCTTGCGGGGCCTGTCATGCTTAGTCCAAGCTGATCTCTAATTTGGATCGAACGAGGCTAAAGCATTTTTTCAAGTTGTTCCTTAACCGTTTCGGACGGTGGCATCAGCACTAACCTTGTAAGGGTCGGTGATAAGGTTAACTTCGGCTTCAACGATTTCGGCGTCAAAGTGAACCTGTGAAGTGCTGGTAGCCTCAATCTTGCTCTGTGCATTGAGTACCAAGAAATTAGAAGGAAGGTCTTGATCCTGTCGGATCACACTTCCTCGCTGTCCCCACTGAATGTTTCGTACCAAAAAGTGCATGTTTGTTCTCCTGTTGATACGGTTTCTGTTTTAACCAGTGACGCTCACTGGTTCTGAAGTATTATAGGCTGTTGCCTAGTGATTTCAAATCAATCGTAAACATTATTCACAAGAAAATCATGAACAACACTCATAGCCAACTGTTGCTTTCTGGCTTCGTTTTTAAGTTCACGATCAATCTTGCTTGGATTAAGCATATTCTGTTGTGCCAAATCCATAACGATTTCAAAGGCATCTTCTGCGTTCATGAAACGGCCATAGTCCCGGCATGTTTCCGTACAGACAAGAAAACCCGTTTCTTCTTGATAAAACACATTATCATCAAGCTCAAACTCATCACCACAAACATCACAAATACAATCTTCATTTTCTTCACATATTATTACGGATTGCCATTCGCTCATATTATTCTCCTATAGCCAATTTGGTTTGCTTGTGAAATTTATTTGCAGCCCATCAGGGTAAGTGCCGGTTGCGGAGTGTATCAGATTGATAACCCGTTGGGGTTCGTCAGTAAAGATCAGGTCAATCCAGAAGTAAACAGAAGAATATTTTAATACTTCTACGGCAGCATCTTCTCGTTTCTTTTCGATTTCTTTTTCAGCTTCTTTATGGGCTTTCGTCCAATCCCAACTTGGGTTATCATCTGAAAGCTTGTTTCTTAATTTAGTGATTGAACCATATTTGAAAAGTTCATCAATTTTTGTTCTGCCATTGATCTCCGAATCTCGGAGTCCTGCTTTTCTCAGGCCACTACTCCAAAAGAGAAGGGCAACCATAATTGTGACCTGTTGCTGAGCATTCATGTTCAACTCAGACATATCAAAATAAACTTTGGGTTTGCTCATTCAGATTCCTTTCGATGGAGTATTATACCCAATCAGAACGATCTTTCAAGTAGATTTCGCTACCATTTTACACATGGCAACAGTTGACACTATTGTATCGGAAGATACTTAGAAAAGACTTAAACCCAGTCAGATCGGTCTTTTAGACCTCTTACGGCCTTAGCAACTGGGAAGCGAGGCACTCCTCTATTTGTGAATGAAAAGAATCTCACGGTTGCCATCTTGCCAATGACCGAACTTGGATTCTTAAAAATCCATTTTAGCCGGTCATGGCTGCCATCGAGTTTGGCATCAAACGTAGTACCATTAGACATTACACAGTTGAAAGTAGCGGCATGACCTACGAGCATACCCTTGCCTTCTTTTACGCCGGTAATCTCGTATTCTTCATCCATAAACTCTTTGACTTTCAGAAGATCGGACGTTCGCTTACCTTGATAGGCTGTATACATATTGCGAACGATTGCACCCTCAAAGCCTTTGCCAACCCAATGATCGTGCCACTTCTTGATCTCAGCAGCATCTTTAATTATATGGGTTTCTACGACTACGATATTCTTGTAGTCTGCAAAAGTTTCTTTCAGGATCGCATAACGGTCACGGAAAGCATCAGCTTCTTTCAGGTCGCCAATGATCGGTGCATCGTACACATGATACTTGACTTTCTTTTGTCTTTTTATATCATCTGCTGTTGCCTTTTCGGCAGTCTTACGAACAGCCGATACGATCTTCTCAAACTCATCACGCCAAGCATGAGCGTAGAACTCGCCATCAATGCGGGCATCAGGGTTTTTCTTGAAGAAGTCTACCAGTTCTTCCCATACGTGATCGCAACTGGTGAAGGGTTTTCTATTCCGCGAAAAAAAGCCATCGGCAACTGTCAGGCATCGAACCCCGTCCAGCTTCGGCTGGATCATGGCTGGAAAGACAACTTTCTTTTCATGTTTCTCGTGGGGTTTTGCCAGCATGGCTGAGTACGCTGGAAGTTCACTACATGCAGATTTGACCTTGCTGATGTCGTTGACGTATTTGCCATTGAGTTTATCAGCAATCTTTCGATTGACCTGTAGTTCAAGCTGTTCTGCCTGTGTCCTGTTTACTTTCGGTGGACATGCTGTAGGCTTACCTACAATACGCTTACCATCAACCTTGCCGGTTTCGGTATGATATGAATCGGTGTCAGTGTGAATCTCCCAGAACTGGATACTCTTCTTGTCAGAACAGAGTTTATAAAGTTTTGTATGTAGCATGTTTATCCTTTGTTTACTTGGTCGAAAATCATACCAGCAACTTCGACACCAATCTGGGCTGCTCGCTTCATGGCAGGATTTCCACTACAATATGTAGCAGCAGCAATTTGAGGTGCTTTCTCAAGGATATATTTTTGCTTTGTTGTATCCCATTCTTTGTCTTTGGCTATCTGTGTTGCTATTTCTTGTGAAGATGAACGTCTTTCGGTAGTCATATGAGTCTCCTTTTGTTTGGGTACTGTGTATTATATACGAGAAATTGAATTTATCAAATAAAAAAGATCACATTTCTGTGATCTTTTCTTGTGGTATTTCTGTTCGTTACGCCCCACGCTGGACGCCTATATAATCTAAGTTTATAATTCCCTTCTTTACAGCGGGGAAATCTGTTCGTCGGAAATCACACCTCGCTCGTGTAGAGGTCGTTATGAACCGCCCTGCGATCTGGGCCTCATGGCATTTCGGTGCTATCCCTTAGTATTAAGAGTCACATGATCCACCTCTCTTGCACTATGAATGCGTTAGATGTAAAGCTACAATGATTGCTAATCCAATGTATTATATCAATTCGGTGTTAGGATGTCAACATGAAGTATTCCAAATTATTGTGAGTGCTAGACCAATCGAATTGTGCCTCTGCATGACTGGAAAGATAAGGCCAATCTTCTTCGGGAAGTTCAGGAAAGCAATCATGCAGCCAGTACGCAAGAAGCAGATCTTCCTCTGGGTCTAGTTCTTCAAGCTGTTTAATCGCGTCTTTAACCTTCATGTTGATCTCCTTATAATTTGTACAATTCGGTGCATCGGAAACATAGAATTAAATATGCCTTTTGCAGCAGCTTCATTCGGTGCATCAACTTCCTTAACTACAGGCTCATCGCCACATCCTACACAGATAGATTGTCCTGTTACTACATACATCTTCTTCTCCTTTAATTCGACAGATGACAAAAGCCGTAAGATTCGGTTGCTCTGAACTTCTCCAGAAAACCATTGTTATCATCAGTTTTAATCTTTACGATGGCAGACTCACCATCTTCGTTAAACTGATGTTCGACTAGTTCTCCACCACTTAGATTGATATCAGGTTCATAGTATTCCAAATCACCTACATGTTCACATTCATAAAAAATTAAGGTTAACATTATGCTGCCTCCTCAAAGACGTAAGACCAGTATTTGGTGCTAGGTTGTTTCTGTAAGTCATCCCATATCATGTGTCTTGCAATCGGTGCTGGGATTCCGAACTCTCTTGTCGCTCCCTCAAAGTGATCTTCCACTGCCCAATACTTCTTTCTATTTCCGTTGTTTCTGTCGATTCCATACATCCTGAATATGTGCCTGTCTAAGCACACTACTTGGCAATCCTCTGGAAACCCCATCTCCAGTGCAAACGATGTCTTGGCCCTTGCTATCCACTTCAGGCTATCACTCAATCGCTCCCTAAATTTTACCCAAGACTCATCATCTTTCTTGTAGAAGTTTTCTGGATTCGCCCAAAAAAGTTCATGGAACCCAAGGATGCCCTCGGTTCTCTGGTGGTACAGACCAATGCCTGATTCAGTCAAGATAGCCAGCAAGGCTTGCTGCTGAAACAGTGGAGGATGGTCAGACCAGTCGCTACTGATAAGATCAAGATAAGACCTTGAATTAGCTTTCCAATGTGATTGAATAGAGAGAAAAGCAAACATCCATCTCTTGTAATAAGAGATATGGTCATTCGGTGTTATCGTTTTCCAATATTCTCTGTATTCTGTTGCCCTGTCAAGACTTAGGGCGTGAATCTTGTCTTCCATTTCACGTTTGAAGGTTTTTTCAAGCATGACTTATTATAGCACAATTCGGTGCTTTGTCAAATAAATAATGGAATAAAGAGGGGGCCGCCCCCTCGCGTATATAAAAGAACGCCGATGCCACTAGGACACCGACGTTCGCTCCACAACTCTCCGACTTCACTCAACCAGCGAGAACAATCTGCAATTCACTGTCAACATTTTCGATCCAAGCGGTCAGGCTTGATTTGTTGGCAAGACCAACCTTGTCAAGCGTACTGTTGGAGATACGAATGTTGCCGTGAGGATCGACCTGATACGTCTTGATGGTCTTGGCCTTTTCAGCAGTCGTACCGGCCACAACACATTTGCCGCTACAGTTGAATACTGCAAGGAAATCGCCAGTATTCACTCCAAGTCCAGTGGTCAATGCCTTCGGGATGATAACTCGCTTATCCTTACTCGGAGTCAGCGTAATCTTGTCACCAACCTGTGTAGGTTGAACATTCAGGTCATCCAGTGCATCATCCATGCCCAATTCTGCTTCGTAATCATCCAATTCGCTTTCGCCATAGATATCAGGATCGTAGTCATCATAATCATACTCGCTTTCGGGCTGTTGGGTATAGACCGGGCCACCTGTATACTCGCGGGTAATCTCGTCAATGACTTCGTATTCGCAAACACGCATCTTTTCCTGATTGTAGTCAGGCGGTACAGCCACGACGTTTTGCGGGTTGACCTTGACTTTCAACAGGCGACCGTGGGTGAACAGACCGTGACCACCGGAAGCGTACTTGTAAGCCGCAACGTGTAGACCTGTCGAACAGGTATTGTTACGATTGGGGTCAACCTTATCACGATCCATCTTGATCGTATTACCGGGGCTGTTATCATTCTCACCCGAATAATGATCCATCCAGTCATCCTTAACACGCTTGTAGGCGATGAAGCAACCATCTTCGGTAATGGGAACACCGTTCTTTTCGAGAAACTCGTACAAGTCCTGTCGAGAATCATCGGTCGGGTTCAGTTTCAGGTTATTCCAGAAGTTAACCAGAGCGTTAACGTCTGCACCTGCATCGGCAATCTGGATCAGCCGGTCACTCAGGGTAACGGGCAATTCTTCATCTGAATCGCTGAACAACACGACACCATCACGGACATAAAACATACCGTTACTGTGCAGCTTGATTCGGTCAGCTTCGGAAGCGGTGGCAGGAATCTCATCGAAACGGGATTCGTCTACCAGAGTTCGCAGACTTCGGTAAAGGGGATGCTCGGCAGCAACGCCAAGCGGGAGGCCATCGGTGAAAACGATGACAATACTGTTGTTTGAAAGCATGTGGTTCAGGTAATTGCGACTCATTTTGTGTCTCCTATAATGAGTTGTGGTTTCTAAGAGTATTATATGCTGAATTAGCCTTTGTGTCAAGCAATTCTGTAACTTTTACATTGAAAATGGCGGTTTCTTTCAGCATGATGTATTATATCCATTCGGTGCTTAAAATCAAGTGGAATGAACAAATAATATAAATAAGAGGGGGCCGCCCCCGCCCCGGCAACGTGCCGGGGCGGGACATCAAACTGTTACTTTTTCTTGGCGTTATGCTCACGATCCTTTGCATTAAAGTAGAACGCCAGTTCTTCGCTCGGAATGTTGCGAACCTGATAACTTGTCAAGTGTTCTGACAATGGATATCGTTTGAAAAGTTCGTCATACATTGTTTTCAGTTTTGAAGTGCCTTTATCATTATCGTCATCGTTATCATCTCCATTACTACCAAGAATATCTTGTAGGGCGACAAGTTTCTGATGTTTCTTGCCAATGGTAGTGACTTTTTCAGATAGACTAATATATCGGAACATCAAACCATCTTTGTCATCCAGCATCTTGAGAAAAGAGTTTGCCCTGATTCGTTCCCACAGTTGGTTCAATCGACTTGAGATAGCAAATCCAGTGTATTCGATTTCATCGGCCAACCCTTTGAACGACTTGTCTCTGGATAGTTTCGCAATCTCTGTTGAGAGTTTATCTTCCAAAGGAATCCATCCATTGCCAAGTTTCTTGACGTATCGCATCGGTACACCGTAAACATCAACTCCTAGTTGTCCTTTGGCAGTACCGATATTGTTGTTCCACCATTCTTTACCGCTTTTGTCTTTCAGATCAAACTTCGTAGGATAGTATGCGGTTCGATTATAAAGGACAACGTATACTCTGCCTTTGTCTGACAACTTAATGTCACCTTGATTAGTGTCACTCCACATTGAACCATAACCGTAACTATGACCATGATTCGTATACTTTTTAATGGTGACAGGAACGGATGCACCTTTGATCTTGGGCTGTTTCGGAGTCTTGGCCTTTTCGACCTCAGACAGCTTAACCATTCCCATCTTGCTAAGGTGAAGGTCTTTCTTCATCTGCTTCCAGTTCTTTTCAGCAGACATATAATTCTTGTCTTTCTTGTCTGCTCCATTATCCCAATCGGTGACAGTGATAGCGTAAATCATGTTCACTTTGGGATTGTCTTTCAGCAGGGTGGTGATACGGAGTTTACTAGGCTGTTTGCAACCAGTATCATCCACAACCAACATGCTATCTTCGTTCATGTAATCCCAACCGTGAGCCGTTCGCATCTTTGGCGATCCAGTTTGACGTTCAAAACGCTTCATTGTGATACCGTTGTATGTACGGCATACGTTGACGTTCTTTCGCTTTACAGTAATACCTTTCCATTCACATTCGGAAAGGATGCTGTTCTGCATACCGGACAGTTTGTGCCATTGGATATTAGCGTCCCAAAGATTCTTGCACTTGGCAATCTTCTTTTTCATAAGGGTTTGTAATTCATCCATGACACCCTGCAAACGCATTTCAATACGATTGACAGTTGCTTGCGTATATTGAATATCCTCGCGTGAAGTATTCAACTCGATTTCACCGATTTCAAATACCAGTCGAATCGGGAAAGAGAACAGGTCAGTCATGTTCCCGTCCATGTCATCGCCACCGAAAACATATTCTGTTTTGATTTCGTATGGGATACCATCGACCAGTGCAACGGGCTTGCAAAATTCATTGTCATAGTTCCAACCGCTCTTTTCTCGTTCAAGGATATACCAACCCTTGCCATCGAAAAGAGTCTTGTATTCTTTCCATTCAAATTGATCCACGCCCCGAACGATTGGCTTGATCGGCCAATACTTACAGGTGTTGACCAGCCAAGTTCTGAACGAGGTTTCATCCCCCGGCTTGCAGTTTAGAACGATAGTCGTACCCTGTTTTTCGTCAGCAGAAGGCTTACCTTCATCCATGAGATTGATTTCACCCGTTTTGGATTCATCAATCAATGCGATATACTGACGTTTGATAAGTGTACCACGATCATCTTCATTGCCGGTTTCATCGGCTTTGTCGGTGATAGTAACGATGGAAAAGGTATCGCTGTATGCAAAGGGAGTCTTAGCACCCAAACCAAAACCACCAGTTTGGTGGTTATCTTCACGTTTGGTCGAACCACCGTATTTCAGAAAGACGTTTTCCATACGTTCAGGCGTGATACCGATACCGAAGTCTCGGATGTAGAACGTATTGTCAAGTCGGTTCGGCAGTTTAATTTCGATAGGCAAGTCTGCTCGGCCAGCTTCGCGGTTCGCATCGCGGGCATTACAGGAGACTTCCTGCATGATGGCTCGGATGGCAGAGGCATACATACGATTACGAAGAATATCAAAGATGATCGGCTTCGATGCGTCATCAATCGAATAATTACCAATCTTTTTGACAGTCTCACTATTGCCAGTTTCAATCACAGTTTGATGCGTTTTGAGTTTCATAAGTTCTCCTATAACTCAGGGGCTTTCGTTCGCTACTTATTATAGCAATTTCATCCGATAATTCAAGTCTTTTAGGTAAAAAAACAGGATTAAGAGGGGGCCGCCCCTTATGGGGCGATTCCTATATCATAGTCATATTCGTAGTGACCATTTTCTTCGTCAAAATCACCTTTCATTTCTTTAACCCAATCAAGGTATTCCTGTGATGGATCGTCAGGATAAATGCGGTAATTCTCTTCTCCACCTTCCCATTTGGCGAGTTTAACAATTATCGGAGTACCCTTAAGGACACGAGCAACTTGGTCCAGCACCCATAACTTGTGATGAGCACCATCAATTTGACCCCAGCTTATCCAATACATGGCCCATTCTTTTGGACCATAGTTTTCATATGGAGTACCAGTCAAATCCTCAAGAACAGTTTCACCTAAATACTTCGCCATGATTATCTCCTATATCACGAGGTTATCGATATTGAAACCTTTTACCACGCCATTGGGTTTTCTAGCCTTAAAGCCAGTACGCTGATTGCAGTTGATTGAGTATAACTCATATTCCTGCTGCATGCCGTTATTCATTACTTGTACAGTCTCCCAGCGGCCAAGAGTTGAAAGGTGTAGATATTTTTTCTTTCCGTCAACGGAAACCTTCCAACCATTTTTAGACGCACTAATGGCTTCCATACACATATCGTCCCAATCTTTTGGTGACAAATAATGAGGGTCCATTAATTCAAAAATACAATTGCCCTTGCCAACATCTCCAATATGTGCCTCGATCCAATCTTCTGGAATATTGCGTCGTTTCTTAAAATTCCTGCCAGAAAGAACCTGCACACGATATGGGGCGGATATTCTCCATCTACTCCAGCAGTTTGTTGAAGGATCAATACCATGAGTTGTCGTTTGCTTGTTGGGGTCAAAACCCAAAATAATGGCTGCCGTTTTTGTTCGACAGCTTTCATAGGTTCTGACGATCACGATACTGTTTGTGGGGTATGTTTGTTTCATAGTGACATATTATATCAGGACTTACATGAAAGTCAAGGGCTCTTCATGAATAACATAATAAAAAGGGGGCTGCCCTTAACACTACTTTTTTAAAATATATACTACACAATACCAATAAAAAAAACAGACCCCGCATTGAGGTCTGTTTTGGCTCGATCAGGAGAAGTGTCCTATCAT
>Ga0098058_1000090_pt1 | contig 37035 bp, 36 predicted proteins | sample 19_taG_FD_75061 | JGI IMG/M metagenome (GOLD analysis project Ga0098058, IMG submission 75061) | Marine viral communities from the Subarctic Pacific Ocean - 19_ETSP_OMZ_AT15317 metaG | ecosystem: Environmental > Aquatic > Marine > Oceanic | place: Pacific Ocean | collected 2015-01-19 | reverse complement strand
CATCATCTGTTGCTCATAAATCCGTAGGTTTTCAGTCAGAACATTCGGAATTGGAGAGGGTATATCAGCATCAACTACTGCCCTCGGAACCATGCCTTGATGAAATGGGTCTTGGTAGGAATCATCAAATGTAATCGTGATGGGTTCTTTGGATGGTGTTTTACCAACAGGGGGTGGAGTATAGACCCCCTCATTAGGAGCAAATGCAAACGGGGCTATGTTTGCGTTGCCGATGAATATGAGGTCTTGTAGTCGTTCTTGACTCCACCGACTATCCGCCCACCTAACGAAAACATGGTCGAGGGATATTCTTTCAACCGTTCCAACCCCTGTGGATTGAATGGCGATTGAGGTCACTTTATCGCCCGGTCGTAAATCTCTCATAGGCTAATATTCTCAAGGCTTGATACTTAAAGACTATTCACGGGGCTATTTTGAATAGCCAAGTGCTGTCGCCCATTCATCAAACTGTCCGAGGACTTTCTTCTGTCCTGATTCTTTACCTACGAACCACCCAAGCCCCATAAGAGCAAGGCCACCAATAATCAAAAACCCGTATTGTCGAAACATACTTCCTACCTGTTGATTGAATGCGGCGACCACATTTACATCTGCATTCTCTCGGCTTTGTTCGTCGGCCGCCAATGTTGAGGTATCCACCGTCACGCTCGCATCGTAGGTGATGGGTGCAACGGGTGTTGCATTATCGTTCATGGGATTACTGCGTGAAAATGGAGAAGCGTCGGGATTCATCCCTAATTCCTCAAGGGTATAGGTCGTCGTGGGAGTTCTGCCTCTAAATGCTCCCTCACTCATAGCCACGCCACCATCCATGACTAACATTGAAGCAGTATCTAATGATAGTGAATTAGGCGTTGAATTACCATCCTTTGCTACATAGTTATCGGCCATCTGCCTAACCACAATTAAACGCCTCCGGTCACACGATTACTTATTGGCCCTGCTACTGCGGTTTGGTCAAGGAAGTTCCTGCTCGCATCTGCCGGAGCGTATGCAGGATTCCAAGGGAACGGGAAGCGATACTCCGGTAAAATATCGTTGTAGCCATCGAAATACCTAACAGGTGATGGGAACAGCCCATCAATCGTTTGCGAATCAACAGGATTTCGGGGGGCTACACCACGAATGGGGGCCACCGTTAATCCACCATCAGAACAAACCGGACAGCGAGTATTGACGGGATAGCCCACTACTACATTCGGACATTCAGCAGTTCCTATTCCATAAGCGACAGAATCCATAGCCACAGGTTGAGTAGCGCAATTAGGGCAATCGCCCGCTTCCGCACCGTGAATATCATTTTGTTGCTCAACAGGTTCGGGGTTGATATACTCAAGAGAATATTCTGATTCCCACGCTTCTTTGGATTTATCCTCACCACACTTGGCGCAACCACAATCACACCCACTTTCGCCCTTTTTGGTGATAGTCACGCTTTGGAGGAACCACCAACCGGCGAATGCCAATGTTCCGGCCAACAGCAAATTAGTGCAGGTTTCCTGTTTCATTCACTTCACCCTTGCCTACGCATTAACATTGGAACATCGAATACATCAATTCCCGGCACACCTGCCGTGCGAATCAAACGGTCAACAAGTTCTGCATTGGTGCGCTCCCTAACCATGATGGCGTCAATAACTTCCGATGCATGAGGCATTGGTGGGAAACTATCAAACTCGGCTTGTTGAAATGGGTCGGTTGGATTGATGGCTTGCTTTTCTTCTGCTCCCCATATCCCTACGGTTTCCTTTGTAGCCCATCCTATCAGCCCACCTATGACACCGAAGCCAACAAATGCAAGCAACGGTTTTAGACTATCTGACTTGTGCCACATGGAGTTAGACTTCCCTGATTCGCTACTTAAAGCCTTCGGTTCTGCCCTATACTTCGACACGGCCTCTTTGACCTCTCCAAGCGTTTTCTCCTGCCAATGCAAATCCCGTTCAAGGGGTAATCCCATAGCACCAATACTTACATTCTCAAGTTCGGACAGCCATATTCCTCCGAGTTCAGGGAAACCCAAATCGGCGTAGCCGAACATTTCATCTTCTCCATCCCATTCCAAAATCCACCATTCTCCTACTCCGTAGGGATTAAAATAGTGTGCATAGACGATGGCTTCATCACCCTTCCCGTCTTGAGAATACAATGGGGGAATCTTCTTACCGAGTGCCGCCGTCATCATTTTGTGACCTCTTGGGGCTTGTGCTTCAAAGGATTCTGCATTCATTTGTGCTTCTTCCAATTGCTCTCCGATTTCCCATTGACCGATTCCTTCGGCATCTTTTGTTATCGTCAATCCATCGGATTCAGCGCAAGGGTCGCAGTAATCTCTAATGAATACCTGCACAGGCTCATACATACCTACAAATCTTCCAAATTGATATGCTCTCGTTGGCTTTATTTCATTACAGATATTACAAACCCGTTGTCCTTCTTCAGCGAGAAATGCGTCAGACCACGAAAAACCATGTTCCCTCGCATACGATTCTGCTTGGTCAGGGCTTACTTTCCGGCCTAATTCTTTTTCAGCCATTTTGATTCTCCTTTTGTAGTTGGCAATTTTCTGCTTGACTCTTGTTGGGGAAGCCTCACCATCTTCATAGAGATTTTCAGGACTCTCATACAATTCCCAATACAACCCATAAATCTCCTTCCACAATTCCAATTCGGTGCGTTTTGGTTGTGGTTGATGTCGGGGTTGTCTTTCACCTTTGAGTAATCGGTCATACCAACCTGCCCCATAATCACCGAAAGTAAATCTCCGGGCATTCTTAACGACTTTACCTGTTGAGGTTGCTTTACACCAAAGTGGTGTTCCATCCTTTGAGGCTTCCCCTACCAATTTCCATCGTTTGCCGTCATCCCTATCCATCACAATGATGTCAGGGCCACCACCGGGGCAATTCTCAATCCAATGGCGATTTCCCGTTCTCATCAAATCCTTCTTTGTGATTCCACAAGTATTACAGGAATACCCATCACCTTCAGCGAGAAACAAGGCTTCTTCTGCATCTCGCCTTTCAAGTCTATGCATAGTTCCTCGGTCGGTGACTCCAAGTTTTCTCGTTCTCAATCTGTTTCCGGTAGCGGGAAAGTTAGCAAATATCCAATCGTTCATGCGCTTTTCATCAGCGAATGGAAGAATCAAGTTGTCTGCACCGTATGTTTCCATCCACCAATCATGCGCTTCGGCCTCTCCTACTTCACGACCAATTTCAGCCCACAGTTTGTCCAACTTGCTGTAAAGTCGGTCATATATTTCCCCTTGTTCCGCCCAAGACCGTTCACCATCCGCCGCTATATTCTCCGGCGACAACCTACCATAACAATCCATTATGTCCTCCATTATTTCATCTTCACTACGGGCCGCTTTTGCGTCAGCCGAGAATGATTCCGATTCTGCCCCCTTCTTCCAATGCTTCTCTTTCATGGATTTCCGAATATCCTCTTTCCACATATCCTCGTTGGGCATTTCATATTTATGGGGGGCATCCAAATCGAAATCCTCAATGAGCAACGAAAGAGCCACACCCGAAGGAACCTCATTCCCCCAATACTCGTCAAGCCGCTTCTTAGCATCCTCACTCAATGCTTTCAAATCCACACCCCACTTTTCAGCGAAAAATCTAACCGAGCCTCTTGCATCACGATACTTCCACCGGACTCTATCAACTCCAATATATCCTCCACCACCAAACAGACCCGGCCATGAATCAGAAGTAGTAAATGTGCGAGCGGATGGTGACTCGGCGGAGAATGATTCAGCCCGCTTGATTTGGATATTTGCGTCGGAAGGCCATTTATTGTTTTGAATACATGAAGCACAGGAATACAACCATCCATCGACTATGTGTGTTGGTTTGTTTGGACAAATATCATCGGCAAACTTTGGGTTAATTATCTCACACTTGGCCTCGTCTTGATAAGGCCAATTCTCCTTCTCGGCGAAGAATGATTCTGCGCCCTTGCATTCATGTAGGTCTTTGAACCATGCTATATCACTTTGAGAACGAGTGTCGGCATTTATTCCTCCATATCCACATCCTCCTTTCCAAACAATGTGTCCATCTTCGGTAAATCCTTTGATTCTCCCGAATCCATAATGAGCGAATCCGTTTCGCCCATGCTTGTCAAAGCACCCCCAAGGATAATTTGCCCCTTTCATTTCTCCACACTTGAGGCAAACCAACATCGGCTCATGTGTTTCCTTCACCTTGACATATTTATCGCCTGTCCACCCACCAATCTTCATTCTGTGGATTTCAGGATTTTCTCGTCTTAGATTTTTGAAGCCAACGCCACTATGTTGTCGCTTGATTTTTCTAACAATGGGGTTTCCATCCTCATCCTCATCCTCGTATTCGGGTAAATCGTGATTGCGGAAATCGGCGGAGAATGATTCCGATTCGTTGTAATGCCCGTAGTTATCAACCCACCGTTGGTAGATTTCGGGTTCGTTAATCCGAAGGTAGGTTTCTTGTTCCTGTGATTTGAACGGCATATCACTCACCGTCTACTTCATCATCCTCGGCGTCATCTTCTTCTTCCTCATCAGGTTTCAAGACCTCACCGCATACTTCCATATATGCTTGCTCTAATTCGGCATCATCGGAGTCAGCATTGACTACACCGATACCAAAGCCAACCACCACGGCTGAAATGAATGGTATGGAAATAATGATTGGTGTTAGACCTGTGACCTTTTGAGAAGTCAACCACAGCGCAACAGAACCTATCGCACCGCCAACCAATCCAATTGCTGTCATTTGGTTTCGATAACGCCCGTGCGTATCAGCCAAATACGCCGCCAAACCTGCTCGGCATTGAGATTCCACGACAGGCGATACGCTAACCATGTTGAATTATCGTTGCTTTTGATACTTAAAGCCAACGAAGGAATAAGGGTGCAGGGGTAGGAGGCGGAAAACCGACCGGAAGCCGGAAACTACCTTCGGGAACCTGCGGGGAGGTTGAACCTACCTGACTCGTCTGCGAGGACTCATCAATCCCTGCCTTTGGGGGGGCAATTTTGCTACGCATCATCACCTATTTAACTGTTCGTGTCTGTTTGGTGTTTGAAGGTCACCACAACGAGAATGAATGTTCCAATCGCTAAAATTGTTCTGATTCCTGACATGGCGGTTCGTTTGGCGGAGAACTCGGAACGGAGTTCACTAAGTTCCGTGCGTTCTACGGCAAGTTCCTTTTGGATTTTTTGAAGTTCCTCGTATTTGGATGGGGCGACTGTTGCATTGAACGACTCATTTTCCACGAAACCGTAATATCCTTCGGGGTGTGTTGGCATCCCTACATATTCCGCCCAACATTTTTCAGAACAAAATGAACGAGGGCCAACGGGTAAATCCTCATGGGTGAAATGAGATTGTTTATCACAATTAGCACATCCTGATTCTGCACGATATTTCTTTCCACCGCTTGAACAATCACCACAAATGAAACCCCTTCTTGAACCCACCCACCATAGTTTTCCATCTTTTTCAGTATTTCCGCACCTATGACACGCTTTTTGTTCGTCTGCGCTGAATGATTCCGCATTCTTAGGGAATGTATTGAAAGGACACTCGATACAATACCACGCCTTTCTTAAGTCATTCCATTGAAGGGTTGCCCCACACCTACAATTAACTTCTTTGGTTTGGAACGAACCCATATTTAAGAGTTATCCATTCCGCTATTTAATGACTTCAACGGAAGAGATGGGCTTCTGCGCCGAATGCACGGCCGGGTGATACACCAATGTTGCCTGAAATGGAAGAGGTTGAAGCCAATACGCCTCCGAGGTCTGCGTTGCGAATTGGTGGAGCCACATATTGTGCTTCCAAAGTCACCTTCTTAGAGGGGCCAATCAAATGCCCGATGTTGGGGCGTTGTGGAGTGGTAGGGGCTGGAAGAACCGGCTTGGATAATACCGGAACATGGCGTGATTCACTCTTGAGGTTCGTTAGATTGACCGTTGGTGCATTGATGAATTGATTGGGGTTGCGTGGGCGAATGGCTGTTCGGTTTGCCTCAAATCGTGGGTCGCCACCAAACGATTCTGTGACTCCGTGATTCATAATTGGGCCGAGTATTTCTTCAGAACGGAGTCTATCAAGCCCGCTCACATCAATTTCCCTTCCTGCTCCATAAATCTCAAGAGTATGGCTTGGGCGATTGTATTGGGCTTGAGGGGTGATACCCTGTCCACGAAGTGTGAAGTTAGCAAGGTTGGTATCCCTGTCCTGCCAATCTTGAACACTAAATGAGGGAATGTTAATTTCCGCAGGTGCGGGCATTGGGGAGTTAGGCACTACGCCCTGTCCGACACCTTTTCCACCGGCAATTTCTTCCAATGAAAGCCGCTTGGATTGAGGAATGTTAATCGCTCTTTGATGTGGTTTTTCGGGTGGTGCAGGTCGTGGCCCTGCGGCAACGAGTCCTTGACCCATAGCGTTTCGGGCGGCGAGAGAATCCACAGCGATATTTGCCATAGGAAAGTTCGGCATATTCGGAGATGGGGGTATGTTGCGCTCCATTCGGCGTGTATCTCGGACTCGCATATTCTCTATTCCCTCTTTCCGATACTTAAAGACTCGCCTAATTGTTGCGCCCTCTCCACCATGTTATCGCAACGACACCAATCGCTCCAATTAACAATCCATGCATGAATGTGAAGTTTGTTGATGGGATGAGAGAGGATAAATCCAATCCATCTGATTCACCATTTTCCGTTGTATTATCGTTTGATGGTTCGTTATTTTCTGTTCCATCACTATTGGATGCAGGAAGGTCACCTCCTGCACTCTCGTTGTTTGGCCCACCATCATCAGCAGGGGTTTCGGTTCCTGTGGTATCATCGGTCGTATCGCCCTCCTGTTCATACACTTCTGCGGCGGATTCACTCGTAGCATCGTGAGGATTAACCATCCCTAAGAATGGGTTATGCGTCACGCTCATATCCGAAGTGTTCGTGGAAGTTGTGGTTCCATGCGACATGAATAGTGAATTGGTGCTACTATTGAAGTCAATATCCGTATAACCATTGGCTTGCATGATATTTCTATTCTCGTTCCGCTACTTAAAGCCATCGAGGGTTATACCAAGCAACGCATAATTCGCCGGAACAAGCACATTATGATTTTCTATTGAGGGTATGGCATGATATTTCAAAACATTGAGTGGAATATAGAACATTTGCTTTTCACCGTTTTTCATGACTGATTTGGTATCGTGACCGTTAGGCGCATATTGGTTGTAAAGACTGCCTGATTTGTAGGTGATGGATTCGGTTTCTGCCTCTAATAACAGCCCTGCCCCCTTCTTAGATTTGAATACTTTGGTTAGTTTCTCGTTCATATAGGGTATTTGTGAAACAATCTTGTAGGTCACATCCTCTACTCGTAATGCTTCGGGAACCATCACCACCCACTTCCCCCAATAATTGCTCGGCATGAATGTTAATTGATGTTCCGCCCCTTCACCACAAACAGTATAGGAATCAAAGTCGGTGGTTTCCTGTTTATCGGATGAATGGGTTTCATCCAAGCAATTCAACATCACCCATCGACGGATTTCACTTTCAGGCTTTATCCCAATCTCCACCTTCCCATAGACTTCATCAGCGAAGATACTTTGTTCCTGCCCCGTGTCGATGTCTAAAATCTTGTAGCGGCGGCGGTTCTTACTGCGTGTGGTGTGTCTAATGTAAATGTAGGGCTTCAAATCACAAGTCGTAAAATGCTCTTCTTTGGTTTTCCCAAACATGATTTCAAATACACTATCCCTTAACTGAAAATATGAAGTATCAATGGGGATTGGGGAATCTAAGTCATCCCCAAGTTGAGCGGCGGCGAGGTTCATTTGCTCGATGGTGACAATAGCATCACCATTGGCATAGTCGGCACTCATACCATTCAATATGTGCTATCACTCACTTAATGAATGACTTGATGATAAATACAGTTCCACCGGCAATCAATAGAGTTCCTGCTAATGCAACCGCAGGGTTGTTAAGCAACCCATCCATTTGGTTTTCGGCTTCAAGACCCTGCAAATCATCTTCAGCCAAATATTCAATTGGGGGAACCCATTGAACAGGGGGTGGTGGTTGCTCAATGGTTTCAGCATCAAAATTGTAGGGGTCGTAGGTTGGAGTCGGGGCGGCTACGGGAGAGTTAGGGAGCATGGTGCTTGCGGCGGTCAATGTTCCCACATCACTAAGGGTGTTCTGTCCTTCTGCATGGAGGGATGACCCAAAAGGAGTTCCGACTTCCCCGCTCATATCATTCACGGCAGTTTCGGTTGTTGAACGAGCGTCAACACTATTTCCGGTATGCACCACCTTCCTCTTTCCCTTGATTTTCCCAATCCGAATGTAGCCCGTATCTCGGAAGTATTCAGGAGCGTATGCTACGCATTCGCCTTGTTGGGCGGCGGCTATTCCTGAAAGAATGCGCTTGATTTTCTCCCTATCTGTTCCAAACGATAGTTGCTCATCAAGAGCCTTCAAATCCCTATGGTTAATTACATTGTGGGTCAAATAAATCGCCGCTTGGGAAATTGATTCTTTGGAAACCGAAGCGGGTCGCTGTGAGATAAGAGTGACCCCATATCCAAGACCACGCCCAAGTTTACACAGGCGGGTGACTGCACCACTCGACACGGGTTTTCCGTTTTGTGGCACGAAGTCTTGACATTCCTCAAAGACACTCATTACGGTCTTGCCCTTGTCTTGCCCTATTTTGGCATCAATCAACGCCTCACAATAATCAGCAACGATGAGTTGTTGCTTAGGAAGTCCACATTGGGTCATATCCACAAGGAGGGATTCACTACCGTTGCTCAATTTACTTACCACGCCATGCATATCAATAGTCTGACTATCTGTTGGCGTCAATTTGCTAACATTGGGTAGTTGTTCCAATCCATTATGCGCCCCCAATACATCAAAGACGACGAATTGTAGGTCGGCCTCATTCATTTCTTCCAACATCACACCGGCAGTCCATGATTTACCTGAACCACGCTTTCCACTTATGAAGATAACTTGGGATGAAAGTGAATCCGTGCCATAAGCAGGAAACTGAATCTTGGAACCTAAGTCAATAACTGACTTCCGCCCTTTTGCGCTGTCCATGACTTGTATTCCGCCCCCTTGCTACTTAATGGTTTGGCGAGTATTAAGGAGTCGTAGGGGGTGGTGGTTGAACATCTTTGGCAACATTACGGCAACACTCCATGTTTGTTTCAATGTTGGGGTCGTTCATAGCCACCATCTCCGAGAATGTTCCACCTACTGCCTCAATCTGTTGATAACTTGAAGCGTTGATACCGAAACTGTAAATACAGCCGTCGCATTCATCATCTAATCCATAATAATGTTGTAATGCTTTACGCAGGGATGCGGCGTTTCCGGTAAAACGCCCCCCGAATGGGTCGTCACTATCATTATCGGTTGAGGTTGTAATGTAAATGTAAAACACGGGGCCGTATTGTCTGAACCATTCATCACATCCCAAACCACCCGACCCCTCAATGGGGGTATTGAAAACTGTTGATTCCGAGAAATGACCATCACTAATCACAACAGTCACGCATGACTTCACTCCTAAATCGGTCTGCGTCATAAAATCCTGCATCTCCTTTGCCGCTATCTGCATCCCTAATTGTGGATTAGTGCCACCCCCTAAATTGGGAAATAACTCTCTCCCCTGTGTATACAAACCAAGCAACCACTCAACGCATTCCTCATAGACATCCTGTTGGTCAGGGCCACCTGCGGGGCCATCCCATACCGTTGCCGCCGTAGTTGCGAAGGCATATATGGCGAACCTATCATCGTTGAGTTGCGCTTGTCCTACCATCAAAGCGGCGGCGAATCGGGCTAAATCTAATCCGTCAAGTGGGTATCCATCGGGTGTATGTCCGTATGGTGAATCCATTGAACCGGAAGAATCCACGATGATGTTTAGGAAGGTGGCTAAACCGGGTTCAGGCTCACCAATAATTTCTCGCCTCTTTCGTGGCTTTGTAGGCATTCCCTCGATGATTCCCGGCACTATTGAGGCAGGGTCGAGTTGCGATATGGGGTCGAAAGGTGTCCAAGCGGCCTTCCCTTTCATGGAATAAGGGGTTTTATCCCGTGATTTGGAAAGCAAACAAAACTCAACCAATCGTTCATAGATGGCTCGGAGTGGGTTTGGAAGGTCTAACTCTATCCCTTCTGTTCCATCAAAGTCTGTTTGTCCGAAAAATATGAACGGGTTGTTCTTGTATTGGGCTGAATCTTCAATTTGTGACATTACTCAATCACCAACCATTCTCCACCTTTGAGAATCTTCTTTCCACGGGCTAATACTCCCCATGCGATAGGTTGTCCGTCATCGTTGAAACCACCGTTTTTCTCATAGTCGGATTCCATATCAATAACTTCCTGTGGGTAGAACTCATCAATTGACTTTCCATCCTTGTCTAATTGATTTTCTGCTCTCCGATAGTTAATGATTCCCATATTATCTACTGCTCCACGACAAGTGGCGCACTCATAGGTCGTGTTAATGATGTGCATTTGATAATCCATATCTGACTCTAACAACACTACACCGTGATATTGGGGTGTGGTGGACATGGCCTTATCCAAGAATGGACTCTTGTGGTAGAGGTCTGATACGACATGGGTTAATGGTTCCAACCATAAGTAATCATTTCCTACCGTTGCATCGGGGTAGCCCGACATGGCGTAATCCGGTCGAAAATTGAAGCGAGGATATTCTCTCGCTGTGGGTAGGGTATTTCCACTTCCATCCCTGAAAGACCTGCACGGTGGGGATTCATCCACCCACAATCCGAGGTCATTCTTGGTCGCTTTCCGACTTTTACCCTCACAAATTGCGTAGGTGTAATTTGGCCCTGATTCACCGAATGCTCCGAACATGGTCACATTTGACTTGAGAATCTTCAATTTCCATTGTTTCGTGAGTTTCTGAATATCTGTAATGGTGACTGTTTTTGCATCACTTTCTAAGATGGCGCATATCGAGTTTTTCCCGAAATCATTAGGCACACCTTCTGACGCTTTCCCTTCTTCGATGATGTCCATAATCTCCACACCATCCAATTGGCCTCTCATATTATCGAGTTTCGCCCTGCCTAATTTGAGGTGAATTATTGCATCTTGTTTTGTGTCCTCATAATCGGACTCGTTCAAGGCTTCTTGGACTCCTGCCTGAAATCCAATATCGTTGGGGCATGAAGTGATACCTTGTCCGGCCATGTTGATGTCGGGGGCTTCAGGGATGGGTAAAAGGGAAAATACCTGTGGCAAGCATAGCATGGTGTTTGATGACTCTTGACGGTCTGTGGGGTTGGTGAGTAGGATTTCCCACACGGGCAACCCATTGAATGCAGATAATACATTAGCGTTGTTGAGTGGTTGTGGGCTTTCAATCCTGAACATTTCAGGCGGATAGACGAATGAGCCATGATTTTGGATTGCAGGTGGATACTCGGCATCACACAACCGACAACGCCCATCAGGAGTTGTGATACGCTCCTGTTTGTTAGGGTGGGCGTGTTTTCCTGTATCCGGCATAATTTTCCCATCTACGCACATTTTCTGTGGTATGCGTGTGAATGCATATCGCATCTGCGATAGTGGATAATATTTGGCTCTCCCTACCTCCCCCCTCGTTCCATATTGCACCGCAATAGATGGAATATGATTGTAGGCTGTGGTAATATCGGAAGGAGGATTTGTAGGTAGTGAGGGTGTTGCGAATTGATACCCAACCGGCAATCCTGATGCTCTAAGGGGGCTTTTCAAACCGCTCATCCCATCACTACGAGGGATGGGAACCATTCTATTCTGCTCAATCGCCGCCCACCCATCTATGTTTACTTGACGATGCTGACCCCCCGTTGGAAATAGTTGCCCTGTCGTTTTCTCCAATATGAAATGCATAGCGTAGGATTCTTTCAAGCATCCCACATTTGCTACATCGGATGAACCACAACCTGTGCAATTACTCCGTTTTCGTTGCATGGTTAAGTGGCAATCATTACAGGTGGTGACTTTGTTGCATCGAACACGGTGCATGGCCGCAAATCGCCCGTTTTGATAGGAAAGCCCACCCGACCATCCTTCTAATGCTACTGATGAAAGCCAACTATTTTGGCTATTGTAGATTCCAATATCCACCGATTCCCATTCATACATGAAATCCCTTCGCTGACAATGGGGACATACATATACTCCCGATTCCCATGCTTCACTAATTGGGATTTGAGAATAGCCCTTAGCAAATCGCTTCATCTTGGCGATAATCAAGGGTGTGTTAGTGATGAAATTAGAAACTACTAATTCTTTGTTCGTCTGTTCCAATTCTGTTCGTTTTGACGGGTCGACCAAGAAAATATCGTTGAAAATACTCAAAAGTAATGCTCTCCCTTCGGAACTGTTGTAGGGGTTCTCAAGATAGCCCATAGTATCACTCATTCCTCATGGCGGCATCCATATCGTCTGATATGTTCGTAATGAAATCTGTGGCCGCTTTCCTTCCTGTTTTACCATTGAAGCCCGATGCTTGAGTTGCATACATTCCCGCCCACTCAAAAACGAATAACTGCGTTCCCAAAAACATCCACGAACCACCCGCTCTCGCCCTTGCTTCCTGCTCACGGGTTTTCCACAACCACCAATTATCCCAAATGCTTCCTGCGGCTTCGCCACAATCGGGGCATAGTGGAACTAAGTAGCGAGCCGAATGCCATGACCCGCCAATTTTGTATTGCTTGATTGGTTCCCATTCTTGAACATTAGGGCTGACCCTACCATCGTAGGCTTTGACATTCTCCACTCCATAGGTTGTTCCCTTTCGGAGCGTTCCTGTGGTCTTTACACATGATACCTTCCGATATGAGGCGGCGAGGTTCTTCTTAACCGAGTAGGCTATTGAGGGATATACTTGCTCACCCCTGCCATGACCCTGATAGGTGACCCAAAGTGGGGTGTTCTTTGAGGGGGTATTGGGCTTACCGACTTCGTGAGCAGGATATGACCCTGCACCGGATGGGCCGACATAAAGGTTGTTCTTAACCTTTCCGGCCGTAAGCAATTTCTTATGACTATCAATGTTTCCACAATGGCGAAGGAAGTGTTCAGTTTGTAGCCCGATACGCATTTGGTCTGCCAATTGCTTTCGCTCATCAGGAGTTCCATTGACGATATTCGTTCCATTAACGATATTGAAATTGACCACAATATCCGAAATCACATTCATCCATCGGGCTTTGGCTCTATTTTCCACATCAATTTCGGCGAGGATGTCACCCCATGTATTGTAGCCACGGCCGGGATGAATATTGTTGTGGCCGATTTCGTGAGCCAAAATGAAAGCGGTGGAAATACCACACAATTTCTTAAGGTCGGTGGTGGAGAATCCATGCCAATTTTCAGGAATGGTATTCACCATCAAATCAACACCTACTTCCACATCGTTAAGGTCGGTATGCGCTCCATGTAATGAGCGACCGATTCTCAAAGGAATATCGGGGATTCCATACATTCCTCTCAATTCATTCCACTTTTTGACCAACCATGGCGGGGCATGAATTACGCCATCGTATTCTGCCATACATTACCCACCCGCATCAACCTATTTAACTTTGACGGCTGTTGCGAATGGCCTCATCGAACAATTGATGATACCGGATACGGTCTGTTCGTGTGATATTCCCTGCATCAGCAATACCCAATTCATTCCATTTGGCGGATGACCCCATGATTCCATAAGTCACCATGTTGGCATCCGTGATGGTTGAATACTTCCCAAGCGTGAACTCATTACTTTCCTCATCTGCGGCAGGGTAGCCGCAATCAATCAAGAAATTAGAGGTCACACCGAAACACAGCGCAACCTTTTGTGGCCCTGAACCTGTTGAAGTCAATAAGCGGAGAGATACCCATAGGCGTAAGAAATCCCCATCCTTCTTCAATTGTTGTGCTTTCGCCCTCAATCCTCTATCACCACCGGACTTCTTAGTATGTTTCAACTTGAAACAACCTTCTATTCCCTGTTTCAATGACGCCATAGCCGTCTTTGTTTCTCCCTTCTTGAATGCACCCACAAGTGCGGCTTTCAAGTCATCCATAAACTTGTCATATCGAAGTGTCGCTCCCTTCTCTCCAAACATTCTTCCATCGGATGCGAAGGGTGCAAAAGCCTCTTTCAAATTGGTAATTGCGCTTCCAAGTGTGGTTTTCTTAATGGCGGTATCAGTCATTTTCGCTGTGAGTGTATCCACCAAGACCATATCTTGATGCGCCCAACTCAACACATCATCTTTTAGTTTTGCATCCGCAGGGTTAAGACCCCCCAATGCCGTTAATTGCCCACCAATAACCGCTCCGTATGCTCCTAATGTGTCGCCATAATTCCTAATTGGGAATTGTGTGGGGCTAACGCTAATTAGATATTCGGATTCGGCCGTAGTCTTGCGAATGTTGCCCTTGAGTGTTCCTCCATGCGTGAATTGCTTATCTGATGCCACAGCCACCCGATTTGCATTCTCCGCATTAGTGCTGTATGCAACTGCACCACCACCGATAGAGGCAATTTGTGATTCGACAAGTTCCAATAATCGTTGGCGGTCATCGGTGAATAGGAAGGGTTCTTGGGCGATTTCTCCACGCAAAAGGAAGAAATCAAAGAGGCAGTAATCATACATAGCCGCCATAATGGAATCCCAATCATCTTCTTTGTATGGGCGGGTAATCCGCTTGAAATATTCATCATATCGCTTTGCATAGTTTCCTTTGAAATTGGTTTTGCCTTTCCTTTCATTTTCCACCACCATTTCGCATAAGTGCCAATGAACAGGTGTGACTGTGTCGTCTACTTGACCTTCCTTTCCTCTCACCTTATTTTTCACTTTCAACAAGACATCCACTTCAAAGTCTGCAAAGTGTTTAGCCGAATCGAGGGATTCTGAACAACGAGCAAAGAAGGCATCCCAAGCATCCATCATCGTTTGGGTCGGCCTATCGCTCGGATGCACAAACGACGATTTGAATAGGGCGTTGCCCTCAATTTGACCCAACAGGTAGCCCCGAACCACTAATTCTCTTATCAATTCCTGTTCATTCAAAAGACTTCCAAATGCTTTATTGTCAATTAGTCCGGTAGACCGGCCTTCGTCATCCTCTCCTGCACGGGCGGGGCCGAGTCGGTGTCCGACCACATACGGCAACGCATCAAGGATTTCCTGCCGAGTCACATACTCTTTCCCTCTCAAGAAAGCGAAAGCACGGGAGAGTTTAACCAATGAGTTAGTGAAACGGAAACCGAGGACACGCTTAAACAGTTCCGGCGGTTGAAATGCTTTGCTATTGTCCTTCACATCACCGAATCGCTTTGCATAGGGTTCGTTAGGATTGCCCAATAATTGTGGGTTGCTTGCCTTTGAAATATCAATAAGGGGTGACGCATAGACATCCTGCGCTTCGTAAATATTGTGCTTGAACTTCCCTTTCCCTAAAATCTCCGTAGTGAAATCCCGTGCGAAGTATCGCTGTGTGAACAAAACCGAAATCGCCGCAATATCTCTCAAACCATCATAACCTGATTGCACCTTTGGCGGTCTAAATGGAATATTCTGAACAAAGTTCCATATATTCTCCAAGTCATTAAATCGTGAAGGAATCAAACGACCCATTCCATCTATCCCCATCCCCTTCACCAAGAGCGATGTCGGGTCTTCTCCTGTTTGCGTTTCATAGCGTTCTGAAAGTTGGGCGTATCGCTCACCAAGCGAAATCGTGGAGAAGAATAATTCCATGTCAATACGGTCAACGAAAGCCAAGTCATTCCCCTTTTGATGGGGGTTGGTATCCATCCATGCAACGAAATTAGGAGAAGTAAATGTCTTACCACGATATTCAACGGTCTTTTCTGCAATCAGCCCAAGAATTGCATCTTCCACACCGGCTTGAGAACGGTTGGCTTCGTTGAAAAACTTGATGGGTTGTGTGACGACTTTCCGAGGAAGCGGCTCAAACTCATAGGTAGCGACTTTCACTTGTGTTTGTGGGTCAACCTTAGTGACTTGTCGAATATCCATACCATACAGAACTTCGTCTGCTCGCTTATCATAGTCAATTTTGGCTATCCCTGTTTCCCGCAACATTTCTGCGGCGAGCATTTGCCGACCCTTTTCTTCTGCATCCAATCTCTCATCGTAGTAGTAATCCATCAAATATTGGCGGAAGCCATATCCTTCATTACCGCCCGCATCCGTAGCAAGAGCATACTTGGTCTTGGTGCTGATTCCACTTGGATGATAATAGAGGATTCCATCTGTTTCCTTCAAGTTGGTTTTATCATAGAGAATAGCCCCATAATCTACATCATGGCTGATAGAGAACCCATCATCTGCCACTTTGGTCTTTCCCGCTTTGATTTCTCCTTCTTTTGTTTTGAGAGTGAGAGTAATTGGAATTGATTTGACTTCAAGACCCACTATGACATCATCAATTACGATTGACTTTGTTTTGACATTAAATAGGTATTCAGCGAAGGTAGCAGGGTTCAAAGCATGGCCTCTCTTTCCCATTCTTTGAAGGAAGTCGAAATCATAGAGATATGCGCCCGATGTCTTTGACTTTGCATCCCATTCAGTAAATCGCCATTCATTCCAAATATTGTAGCGTTCCTCATCCTCACCGTATTCCACGAAATAATCCTGCCCCATATTGAGGGCATACGGTCTGTTTGCTTTACGAGGGTTCCGTAAAAATCGTTGGCCGTTGTAGTAGCCGTAGGAATTACAAATGAGGACACCTGCGGAGTTAATGACTGTGGTTTTACCTGTGCCGGGGATGCCTGAAAGCCGACAAGTGCTATCCTTCATCAACCATGCGGCCATGAATGCCTCCAACTGTCGGGGGTCATCGAAACCGAAAACTCGCTTCAATGCGGAAATATGTTTCCTTGTTTTGGTCAACATTTTCACATGGTCGTCACGGCGGTTGGCCGTATCTTCATCTGTTGCGCCACCATCCACCCAACTCTTGAGTGCATCTCCCATTTTGCTTGCGGAGTATTCACCTTGTCCGAAAGTGCTATCAGACACGGCCATTTTGAAATTGACTTCGGCGGGGTCGCCTGTTTTTACCGTCTGCCCCTTCATAAATTGCAGAAACTTTGCTGTATTAGCCGCATCGTTGCTCACAATCAAATTGTCGGCATTCAAATCTTCATGGGTGACCTCATAGCCTTCTTGAATGAGAGCCAATGCTTCGCCCTCTATGTAGGCTGATAAGTCAAACTTGCCTTTACCACCCTTGACCTTATCGCTTTTCTCCAAACCCTTAGCCATCAATCATCATCCCCTTTTTCCTTTAGTGTGATTTTGATTAAGTTGGTCAGGCCATCGGCGGAAGTGTCTTTAGGCACGATAACAACGATGTTCTCGTTTTCATCTTCGTAAGCAAACGAAATCGTGGTGGTTTCCACCGGCATAGGGCAAACGATGTCCTCACACGGGGTCGCCTTTTCAATGCCGCATTTAGGACACTCGGCCGTTTGGAAATGAGTGAATGTTTCATTCAAATTATTCTTCCGGCGTTGTTCTGTGATGGTTGCATACTTCTGATTGAGGTTCTTCACATCCGACACTTCAATACTCAACACCGTTCCTTTGAACTTGGCATCCTCTCCAAAAGTGGTCTTATCCTTGAACTCTATTTCTCCTTCGGTGCTTGAGGGGATATTGAATACACCCCCATCTTTGAAACTCAAACGAGCCGTCTTGGACTTATCATCCCATTTAATTGTTAGGTCGCCTCCCCATTTATCCCCCATAGACAAATCCGATTCGTCGCCGGGGAACATCAGCGCAATTTGCCCTTGCTTGAAGGTCACTAATGAATTACCTGTGAAACCATTAGTGGAGTCTAACACTTTGGCGGTGACTAATAATGCTTCATTGTCTGAAAGAGTGCGAGCATCTTCATCCGAGAAATCCAACTGCTTGAGGTATTCTCCTTCGTAAGTGGTATCCTCATATTGTTGAAGGGTAGCCATCATCTTCACTTTATCAGGTTTCATCCATGCGAACCACTTTTCTCCCGTATCGAAGTAATCCGAGAACGCCGCCGCCCCCACATCTAAATTGGTAGGGAATTGCGCCCCTTTCAAACCGGGTGTAGGATATGCGAAGGCTACGGATTCATCTAACTCAACTACACCGTCGCCTACGGACTTAGCCGAGAATATTTTGACTGCGTTGCCGGAGATAGTTCCATATTCCACATCCTTAAGTTTGTGAGCCGCCTCCTCATCACTATCATATTCTGATAGCACCCTAAGTAAATTACCATTCAGTCGGCATTCGATACCCAACACCGTTCCATCCTTAGCCCATTTCACCTTTAGGTCGGTGACTGTTTGCGCCCCATCATCTCCCACTAATTGTAGCACACCTGTATTTTCACTTGATGAAAACAATGCTACCTTTCCTTCTACAAACTGCATCGTGACCGTAGGTAATTCTGTCCAACCGGGATTGGGGGCTTCACGACGCCCTTCGTTCACTCTTCGCCACCTTTGCGATATGAAGTTCTTGACGCTTTCCATTGAATATGGGGTGAGGCTAATACGAACAGGGCCACTTGAAGGATACCAACCACCCTTCTTATTTATCGCTTCCCACTTACTCGTTTTCAATTTCCTTGTTGATTTTGGGAGCGGGTCGAATGCATCGAGCGAGGTTTCTTGAGATTCTCCTTCCGTGCCTGTGGATGGTGATTTCTCCCTATCCTCATCCTCTTGCTCATCATCCCCATCATCCATTTGACTGCCTACTAACACGGCTTCCGCTTGGTTATCCCAATGCTTAGGAGTAGGTGAACCATCCCATATCTCCTTGGTTGGAAACAACTCTTTAGCGGAATCACTCTCATCGACTCGCACCTGCACTCTCTCCCATTGGTCGGTCATTATTTTTCTCTTCTGACTACCCCACCGACCTTTTCCGGTTTCGTGAAAAACCACTCCATCCTCGTCTAAAAATTGGGTCATCGTAGAGCCTCACAGCGAATACTGATGATTCTTTGCGCCGATACTTAAAGCCTTCGCATTATACATTTCTATTATTTTCTCGTAGATAGGCAATAAGGTTCGCTCGGAGAAAACGATACACTCGTTGAAACCACTCAAGGTTTTGCTCAAATAATTTCACCACTTGTCGGATTTCCCGATATTGTAGCGAATAGGGGTATAGGGCGATAATAAAATCTGTAAAGTTCGATTCCGCCCACACCTTCACCCCCACATCTGAAAGTGAATCAATGAACTCTTCATTCACCATCAATTTGCTGAATGTAGGGCTGGCATCCTCATCCTCAATCGGAACATAATATGGGTTCAAGTCCATAAACTTCTCGGACAACTCCATATACGATTGAATGTGAATATTCCTCAACCATTCTAACCACACTTCCATTTGGTCGGAGCAAAACTTCGCCCAAACAGGATTGATGGCATCCATGTCAATATTAGACATCCGCCCCATCCCCTATATCCACCAAACCATAGGCAGTATCGGGTTCCTCATCTGTGCCTTCTTCGTCGGTAGGGATGTCGGAGATTTCCACATCAGTATCATCTTCAAAGAGTGGCTCGTCATCTTCCTCATCAATACCGGCGGTAGCCATCATTTCCTCAACGGTTTCCAACCCACCCGAACTAATGGCGGGCGTTTTGTAGCCGGGAACTGATAATGGGTCATATTCGGTAATGTTGTCGGGAACTTCCAAAGGAATATCGAAATTGGCCTTTGAAGTGCGGGCTTGTCGTCTTTGTTCACTTTGCATTTGCCCCCTGATTTCCTCCACCCCCAAATCAAGAGTCGCTGTGTCTACGGCGTCTTCACGATTCGTTCCCTTATTGATACGATATTGAGCATCAGCCTTTTTCACATCGGCGGGGTTCAAACCGGCTTCTTCTGCGAGTGAATCAATGGCCTTTATGGACAAATCAGGAGTCACCAAACCATCAGTATATGTTGAGTATAGGTCAGGAACTTCTAATTGTGGTGTTTCACCAAGAACATTCATCCAATCTACCCCGTCTTGAAATGGGTCGGTTCCAAGACCCATCGGGCTATCATCCACGAACACTTCCGGCTCTATTTCCTCGGATTCACCTAATTCGATTTCTTCTTCTTCATCAAAGAAAATCCCCATCCCGTCTGATTGACTGTCCTTGATTCGCTCCAAGAATACACGGTCATCTTCGGATAACTCATGTTTCTTACCGGAGAAATACTCGGCGGCATTTCTCACTACGGGGGCTATGTCGCCTACAACACCGATTACATCGGTTGCTCCCTCAATGGTCGGTGATGCGGTAATTCCTTCGGCAATATGGTATTTGTCGAGGAAGGCCAACAACGGCACTAATACCTTTTCCGAGAGGTCGGGGTCGAGGCCATACTTTTCCGCTAATGCGCCGGGGTCGTCACTACCTGCCAATAATTCCATCAAACTCTTTTGGTCTTTCTTGGAAGTGGATGTGGGCTTTTTCGGTGTGCGTTCTTCCGGTGGAGGCGTAGCCTCTTTCGGTTCTTCCACTAAAAACTCATCAAAGTCCGACATAGTTATCCCATTCTATTGTATAGCACTTAAAGGTTCGTCACAATCTCGTTCATTTGCTCCTGTATCGCTGTGACCCATGCTTCGGCCATCGGTTGCCCTTGTTGACGGGTGTCTTTAGGGTGAATGATGTCAGCCGCTTGGCGTAGGGTGTTGGAAAGAAGATTGTGGATGAACAGTTCATCGGATTCTGCGGCGGCCTTCCGAATGAAGTCGGAAATATCGTGAGTAATTCTCCGCAATTCCTTTTCTCTTGAGTTGGTTTTCAACCGGAGAACATCGTAAATGAATGACGAACCCACCAATTTCAGCATCCGTTTTTCAACCGAGATGTCTGAATCATCTAAAATCATCAAGGCGTCACGAAATGAGGGATGCATAGATTCAATAGTGCCATCATCGGTAATGTTGATGCTGTGCATGAATGACTCAAATTGGCGTTGGAGAGTAATTTCTCGTTCTTTTTCCAACATCGTCTTGTAGCGTTTAAGCGTATCATAACCTAATTTGAGGTCATCTATGTCCATAATATCCCTCAATCGTAGTATCGGCCATTTCGCCGGTTGAAGGATGAGAGGAAATTGAAATCAAGATTAGCGGCGGCACTCTTAGCAGTTGCCGTTTCTTCTGCACTTTTTTTCTCCTGTTCTGCCTTCTTCTCCTGTTTATCCATGCGTCTTTCCTGTTTGTTTATTGTGGTTTCTGCCTCACGAATGCTTGCTTCCATTTCGGCTAATTTCACATCAAGATTCTCCATTTTCTTTTTGTAGTAAGACATTGTTCCGAGAACTCCAAGCGCAAGACCAATAACGCTTCCTGCGCCAAACGCCAACGCCGGACTGAACCCTGCACCGGCTACGAGAGTATCGGCTCCTTTACCTTCACTACCGACTTCTAACATTCCCCTGCTCTCTAATTCCTTAACAATAAGGGAGAGGTCGCCTTGATATTGGCCTACTTGCTCGGCTTCAAGAGGGCTTTTACCCATCGAGCATAGCAAGTCCTTCAAGTCCTCATCACTTATTTTCGATAAATCCTCATTCTTCCGAATGGAGATTATTTCATTCTTTTCTTCTGCGGCGAATGTTCGGATTGAGTCAACATTGGTTGCATCAATGATGCAGTCGGTGATTTTCTTGAAGCCTCTAATTCCCTTTCCTCGTTGCCCAAGTATGTATTTTCCCTCTCCGGTGGATTCAGCAATCCCTACGAATGTTGAGATGGGGATTTCGTCATCACTTGTCATGATGTCTTTGGTTCCTGATTGCTTCACCCCTTTTTGATAGCGACGAATGAAGAACGGCATGACAGATAATCCCCCCTTCTGATACTTAAAGGATTCGCCGAAGTTTCGGACATATTCGGTTGGAACCGAAATGAATATCCCATTTTACGACCACAAAGTAGCGAGTTGTTCATAGACTTCGCCGAGATTTTCACTATTCATATTCTCAAGCACTTCAATCGTTTTCTTGATTTGCTTGAGTTTCAATTCACGAATTAAGTCAAACAAACCCCGACTTTCTGCTCGTTCCTCAAATCCTCGCTGTTTGAGGTAGCGTTCTAACGCCAACATATCGAGTCGCCATTTCTTACCACCTTTTCTATCTCTTGTTTGTGCGTGGCAAAACATGGGGCGATTCCTAAGAATCCCCACTACTTCACGAGAGGTATAACGGCGTGGTTTGTCCTCAACCATCCTGCTTGATATTTGAGTGGAGAATCCGTAGCCGTGATTCTTCAATAAATACTCCACAATATCCAAAACCAATGCTTCGGTTAGTGGAAGGGGCCGTTGCCGCTTCTTTACTTCTTCAACCTGTGGTTCTTCGGAGTCATCGGCCACGCCATCACCCCTCATTCTTCTTCATCATGTTCAGAATCTTTTGCGCTCTCTCGTTCCGCTTCTTCTCGCTCAAGTCGTTCTCGATATTCACGGACTATTTCTTGCCGTTCTTCAGGAAGTGAATCAAAAACAAGCGCAGACAATTCTAATTTGTAGTCTGCTTTCGCTTCGTCAAGAGTCAGCCCCTCGGCCTTCTTCCCCTTAATGTATTCTTTCCGCTTACTTTCAAAATCCATAAGAGCGAGAATCGCCTTATTAGAATCACTCAATGTGCCTTCTGAAAATGGTGATGCGAACAGCGCATCCACTTCCTTTTGCATTTGGTAGGCGTCGGATACCCCGACACTTACGAACTCTTCAATATCTTCATCAAGGACTCGCCCTGTTTGTGCGCTACGAGCCACGAACTCTTGTGCCGTTTCACGGGTCACATACATTCCTACTCTATCCCAATATCGGACATCTTCATCGGCCATACCACCCATAGATACGATATTCTACTTAAAGGATTACCCATACTTGCCTTCCTTCCATAATATTCTTCACGATACGCTCCACTTCTGAACATTCTATGCCCTCAACAAAATAGCGACCACCTGTATTCAAATTATGGGTCACCAATATACGAAGGAATCCCCTAATGTTCTCATCCACCTTACTCTCCCCATTTGTTCCACTCACCGGATTTTCGGCCGTCTTTTACACCGAAAATACGAGAGGTTCTAAAGCCCGCTTTATGACGCACACTATCGGAAATGAATCGACCCCTACATTCTAATTCATAGGGGGGTTGCCCAAATCGCTTCCGAGCCTCGGACTGACCTTCCCAATCCATCTTGATTGGTTGGAGCATCACTTCCATACTCGGTAGCAATACGGCTTCGGCGATTATCACATGGAGTCCTTCGCCTGACGACGATACTCGCCACCAAACGGTATTTCCCCCATGCTCACTCACTAATGCGTCAAGGGCGGTCACCACTCTATCATCATCAATTTCGACATCATCCCAATCGAAAGTCAATCCGCAGATTTCGTCGGCGACCATGAATAATAATCAAGTCATCAACTACTTAATCATTCTTCCTCGGTAATATCGTCAAGCCACTCTTGATAGGAGGAGTATTTTGAATCGTTAGGGGTGGTCATATCATTAGGGGAGAAATTATGAATAGGCATCGGAATCGGTTGGTCGAATAATTCAATGGATACTGTTTGTTTCCCCTCATTGATGCTAATAACTCTTGCTCGCTCACCCTTGAAACTACCGGAGAGGATTTGCACAAGCGACCCCACTTCGACACCTTCAAGTGGATTTTTAGGCTTCATGGCTTTATCCACGCTCTCCTGTGAAGATTCCCCAATAACTCGGCTTAGGTGCTTCAATCGGGGAATGTGGCGTTCTTTCAACAACCCGCACACCTTCTTAACGAAGTGTTCATTGGTGGCTTCAATATAGAAATAACCGCTCATACGGTCGGGATTCCAACTGATTTTCCCTATTTCCTCTCTAATGCTTTGCATGGAGCCGGTGTTCGATAGACGACCTTCTATTTCCATGATGGCAAGAGCCTCTCGACCGATACCTGCCTTAATTGCGTATTGTTTGTAGGATACCATATTCCTTGTCGGAGAGGTCGCCCATATTTAACTCTTTCCCCTGTCAAGGGTGGTTTTAGGTGATGGAAGCGACTTCAAGACCCTTTGGGGGTTAGTTTGCTTACACGCTCACGAATGTTGCCTATATTCTTCGACCAAGCATAATAGCCCCCGCCGAGTGCTAAAATCGTTCCGATAAGCACTACCCCTGTGTTGTCGGGTTCGGCTTCGGGTTCTTTCGCTGTGGGGGTGGTTGTTGTGGTGGTTGTAGTTGGTGTGACTTCTTCATCTTCTGTGGGTTCATCCGAGTCGGGGTCAAGCATATTCAAGACTTCATGCAGACTTAAAGAGGTATCCGCAGGGGTTTCATCTTGGGTTTCATCAAGTTCGTCTGTGGTAGTCGTATCGTCATCAGTAGTGGTGGGTGTATCAAGACTTGTTGCCACCGCAATTTGTGATTCATCCATGATGAGAGCATCAGTCGCCACTATGGTAGGGTCGTTTATCAAGCCGACATTAACCGCCAAATCGGTGAATGGCTCGGTGACAATGCTAAGTAGGGTATCTCCCTCGGCATCAGGGGTGTCCCTCGTATCATTCTCAAATTGACCTTCCCGCCACCTGTCATCACCGGATAATTGCTCAACGAATGTCCGTTCAGAAGAAGGTTCACACTTACCACCATGTTGGGGATTTGTAATAGTGTATCGGTATCTCACTCTTTCTCGATATTGGCCGTCAGGTGAGTTTGGGTGTGGTGACCATTCCGGCCAATCGGGGCCATCATGGTTTCCATCATTATGTTGCCATCCTTCCCATTCACCCCATACGCAATCCACAGGGTCGGGTGCATCTTGGGTTTCCTCTTGGCGACGCTTGCGACTATGTATTCTTTCGGTCGGTTTGATTTCCGCATCATCCCCCTCAACGGGTATTTCGGTGGTTGGTTCTTCACCATTTCCGAATATCGTAGTGACGAAAGTAGCAACCCCTTCCGTCACAGCATCCCCTATTGTTCTTTCGCAAGGAACGCTACCGGGTAGACACGCTTCACACTTAGCACCTTCGGAGCATTCAGGACAACAAGGAATATCTAATTCTTCGGTTTGCTCATCACTCCAAGCATCTTGGATATTCTCAACCATCCTCGCATTCCTGTCCAAGTTGTCCTCGTTATCGTCATTATCGGTAGCCTGAATATTCCAAGTCTTGACTTGCACCCAATCTGAAGTTGCTCCATTGTGTTTCGGAGGGGCTTCTGCTCTCCAAATCCCTTGCGCTGGTTTCCTCTTTTCCAAAATAACCTTGCCGATAGTTAGTGGCGCACCCGTCATACCCCCCCACATCCCGTCTATGAGGTTGATTTTTTCCTCAATTATTCTCAAACGGTAGGGAATCCCATTTTCTTCATCCCCTTCTATGAAACCGAGGCGGTGACCGCCCTCTCGGTGAAGGTGGTCAATGGGAAATCCTAATTGTTCCGACAATTCTCGTTTAAGGTGTTGGATGTGGTGGAAGTATGCGGGGTCTTGCTTCTCCATCCATTTCACGGCATACTTGTTATGTTTGTCGGTAGGTGGTTTCCGTGGTTCTTCCGGCCCTTCATCGTGTGTGGACTTATCATCCGTTGCCCCAACATTCTCACGGGGCTTCTTATGGGTGGTAAAAGCCGGTGCGGATTTGAGCCATTCAGCGTTGTAAGTGAACGCATCTATACCGAACATACTGTATATGTAGTGCTTTCGCTACTTAAAGACTACTCATCTTCTTCGCTGACTTCAAGACCTTGATGGTGTGCCACAAGCAACATTGTTAATTTCTCGTTGCGCCACAAAGCCCACTTCACGAAATAAATATCAAGGACTGCATGGATGGCGGCGGCCCCCCAAAATACCCATTCAATCGGTTCCACCACTCACACATCACCTTTGTATGTCAAAGTCACGCTATGTTGATTCTTACGGATTTTCGGCGTTTTGGTTTGTAGGTCGGGATTGACCGCCACATCATACCATCCATCAAAGTCACCACCAAAATTGAAGTCTGCATATTTGTAGCGGGCATTATCCCAAATTGAGGACTTAGCAAATGGAATGAGGACTCGGTAGCGGGTTCCATCATCCAAGACTTCCTCACTTACCGTTTTCTTGGGGGAGAATTGGATTCCTTTGTCCTTGTCATTCCACATCAAGTTGGCGAAAGTTGGGAGAGTTTCTGCTCTTGGCTCAAAGGGAAGTTGTGATACCCCAACCAAATGTAAGTCGTTTTCCGTAGCGATTTCACGGTATTTAGTGAGGTATGGTTGTTGCATTTCGTAGGTTTTCCAAGTTAATTCGGCGGCAGGATTTTGAGTCGCTGTTTCCCACACATCATCCCCAAAGTTGGGAACGATGTTGTTGACGATGAGGTTATTCACCTTCAAATCCATACGGTGCAGGTATTGGATGGTTCGGTGCGCCTCTTGAAGCCCCGCTTCGGTGGGGATTGATACGATGTTGATTGATACGAACTCCGGTAATCGCAATACTTCGGCCAATCGCTCGATTTTTACGCAGACTTCCTCAAGCATCTTGATAACTTGGGAAGTTGGGCCTTTCTTAACCCACATACCTTTTAGATTTTCAAGTTTGGCTCTCATTCGCAGAATACGCAGGATGAATGCCTTAATCGCTGTGGGGGCGTTCAACGCCTTCAATGTATGGCCGGTGGGTGCAGTATCGAAAACGACCACATCGTAGTCGGGGGATTGAACGAGATGCAGGATTTCCTCAAGGGCAAAATACTCATCCATACCGGGGAATAGGGCGGCATCACTTAGCAATTCGGGGTCAAAGCCGGGAATCATCTTCGACCAAACGGCCGTCAGCCCTTCATTCAGTTGGCTCACGAAGTCCTTTGCGTTGTCCTCGGCGTTAATGTTCTTAGCCCATAGATTAGGGGCCAATTGCTTACTCTTATGGCCTATGGCTACGCCCAATGTATCATCAGTAGAATGGGCGGGGTCAGATGAAACGAGAATCGTGCGGTAGCCCTGCGAAGCAAAGTGAACCGCCGTTCCTGCCGATACTGTTGATTTTCCTACGCCACCCTTGCCGGTGAACAGAATTAGAGAACCCATACGCCAAGTATGTTCATTGAACCACTTAAAGGTTCACCGATACCGTGCCTTCACGCATCGGCCTTCGGGCATGAATGGGTGGTATTCGGATTCCGTGTCGCCATCAGCCCACGCATCCTTCACCTGTTGCATTTCACGCTCAATATATTTGAGTTGAGCATCATTTCTTCCATAGTATCGGGTGCAGGAATAGAGCATTCCATCCCAATAGGTGTAGTGCCTCACACCATAGTAGTAATTATGGGAATTATCCATGTTCTCGTAGTAGCGATACGAAATGGTGCGTCTGTTCCCATAATGCTTAACAGGCCACAGTAGGAACTCATCACCACCACTTTTGCCCATGTTTTTAGGCACACGCCCATCAACGGTGATGAAATAGGCGGGGGCGTTTTCTCCATAAATCAGGTTTCCGTCATCATCCTTTCGGTGTCCAACACACCCCCTGATGTGCCATGAATCAACCCGTGTCCACCTTTGCCCATCGTAGGTCTTGCGCTTGCCCGTTCCTGTCATATTCTTTCACTCCTGTTATTTATCCGATGTAGCCCACCTTAATAACTCTTGCGGTGATTTCAAAGGCAACAACAAGTAAAGCGTAGGTCGCCTGTTTTAGCGACATACATTCACCATGTATCATAATCCATTTCGTTGTATTCCTCACCATTCATTTATTATCCCCCGTTGTTATGAAGCGAAGAAGGAGATTGTCTTTTTCATCGTTGTATAGGATGACTTCTGCCACATCCCAATAAAACTCATAAGCATTATGCCAATAATCCACACGCCCTGTAATCCAAGATGATACAAGTTGTTTCGCAATCCAATGTTTCGGACACGATTCAAAATTGATATAGATTAAATCTTCTCCATTCTCGGAGTGAACAGTAATTTTTATGTGGTGGCTATTGATGTATTTCCAACGAGTATATTCCTTGATTTCATCTGCTATTCGCCCTGCATAATCATTTTCGTATTTGTGTGACATACAGGGTTTGATAACTTACCCTTAATAAACCCTTAACGCTCACTCAATGATAGCAAATAAGTTTTTTCCACGCCACAGAAGCAATCCAATACCGAGTGCGGCTGATGTAGCCATACTTAATAGTCTTTTCCCTCATTCTGCCGTTTTTCCCATTCCTTCCGTGCCTTTTTCACCTCCCGCCATCGAAAATACTTGAAAGCGAATATACCGAGAATGATTAGCCCTATGACTTCAAGACCCAATTGGACAAAATCTAAGAATGATAATTCACTCTCAACGCACCATGTTGGTATGCCTTTGGGGGGGTCTGCATAATCATCCACACATGATTTTAGGCTCAAGCCCACGACGATGCCCACCCACTATCGAACTCTTCTGTGTTTCGCAACTCAACGGGGAATAAATCGTATTGGCCTATGACCCCAATAGTGAGGGGTGGGGTGTCATCAACGAACAGCGAATCCATCTTGTAAGAATCTTGTGGCGTAATAACGAAGTGAATATGGCGGGTTTCGTCACTCATATCTTCCTCGATTTCAATACGCATCCCATCCATCGGGAGGACACCATTATAGGCAATTTGCCCCTCCACACTAATCGTCATATTGTAGGTAAAAGGATTGAGCGTTTTGGCTGGCCCCACAACAATTCGTTTCAATTGCACCCCTGAAGGGATGATTACTTCCTTCGTCACCATAATTAGTGGCGAAATCGCCATTTTGCATTCAACTCTAAAGTCATCCATGACCAATCAAGTGTAAATATGGAACTATGACTACTTAATGACTTGGGCAAACTGCGTCAAGTCGAGTCGTATTCATCTCCTTCTTCATTGGTTTCATCAAAATCGGAGGTTGGGTCGAAATCCGGTATTTCCGCCACCTTCTTAGGCTTAGGTTGGGGTGGTTTGGTGCTGAAATGTTCCGCAATCCGGCGAGCCGTTGAATCCGGCGGTTTGTCGGATGGGGCCGCTCCTTCCGGCACGAAATCATACACTTCTTTATCATAGAAGTCAGGAGTTAGGATGTCCTCCACAGGTTGTTTGAAACCCGACACTTGTTTTCGGCGTTTTCGGCTTCTTCCTTGTCGTTCATTAGTTTTCAACATATCCCTGTATTCGTTGGCTTGACTTTCCATCCATTTCTCAATTTCTTCCTGTGTGATTTTCAGGTCGCCCCCATGTAGAAGTTTCGTTTTATACCACTCAACATTCTCGATAGTGACCCTCACCCCCATTTCCTTGAGTTTGACAGCGATTGCCGCATCTACACCATCAAACAGTATGTAATCCACAAAGACTCTTGCGGTGCGGCCTGTTGACCCTGTAATTTGATAGAGAGCCAATGGTTGTTCTATCATCAAAAATCCATCTGTGGTTGTGGGGTCTACATCAGACCCGAAATAGACGAATCCATCTAAGGCGGGTGTTTTCATCCGTGTAGTGTAATCTCCGATGAGTAAGTTATTGGCGGCAAGTTTAGGAAAATTGTCTGTTTGGTCAAGAACATTCAGGAAATCCGATGATACCGATACGACACCTACTCCACCCTCGGCCGACGATGCGGATGTGCAGAATAGAAATTGGTCACGGTCATTATCCCAATCCGACCCTGTTATAGTGCGGGTAGTGGCTGTGCCGGTTGGCTTTAGTTGAGCATTACTGATTGTGGTTCCGTAGTCTTTGGGGGCCATCTGTGCAGGGTAAGCCGTTTCTAATTTGTTAAGTGCGTTGTCGGGAAAATAGAGATAGTTCATTCCTAACCCATTGTCCCCGTCAGGATACCATACATAATTGTTCAAATCGTAAGGTATGATAGTGTCCGTCGCAGGGTTTATTCCTCCGAAGTTGAACTCCAACGCTCCCAATGTGACTCCCACCCCATGACTACTACTAAATAACATTCCACCACCATCGACGGACACTAATGCTGTGATACCGTCTAATTCTGCAAAATTGCATGGGGCGGCTATCAGGTCGGCTATACGAGTATTGATTTCTGCCGCCATATCTGATAAAGTGCCATTATAGGCGATATTCCCCCCTACGCCACAAATGTGAGCGGCGCAAAGGTTGACTCCCTCCACCTCAAGTGAGATTATCTCATAGGTTATCGGGGGGTTTGTAAAACAGTCCACCATTGGAAGTGTGTAGACCGTTTGCGTTCCAAGTGATATGCTGTTCACATCTTGCACTTGATAGCCTCTTATTAGATAGTCGGTAGGGTCGGCAATTGAATTAGTCACCTTTGTGTATCCTCCATCATATTCAATCGCTGTGGGAACATGAGAGCCGCTCCGTGTTGAATATCCGGTCAAACCATAACCTATACCGTTGGCGACACCTGCTGTGGTAAACTCCTCCCCAAACCCATAAACAGGAAAATTGAATACATACGGGCCTTCCAATTCCTCGCCTTTGGTGAATGTTCTCATTTGATTTGCCTTTCCAACAAAGCGGGTAGGGAGATTTACCCCTGAATCTGTTTCAAGTGGGCCACCCCAAGTGTAGACCGGATGAAGAGTAGGGCCAACCCGATTAGCGTTGAAATATCCATCGTTGCTATACCCTGCCGGTTTGACATAGACACTTTGCGGGCTGAACTCGTAAAGTTCCGCTCTTAAGGCTGATGCTCCGGTAATATCCGTCTTAGTGTGGAGTGTGATAAGGATAGGGTTATTCTCAACGATAATGTCAGAACTTGGTTGAATAAAACGAAAATACGCCCCGTAAGGGGATGTGGTTTCAACCACCCCACCCGAATCCACATCAGCATCGGCAATCCATAGATTCCTTCGTGTCCACATGGTGCTAACGGCAAATGTGCGTAGCCCTCCATACCCGGCTTGTGTCTGACCCACGAAACCCTTGAGAAATGCAGGTGATGTGGGGTTTGTGACATCGGTTCGGACTGCATCGTTTGTAGTATCAATTTCCCAATTTTCTCCACACATCCAAAAATTGAATAGGTGGAGAGAGGGGGTAGAAGCATGGGCAGTAAGATTGTCGAAAAACGATTCCATATCATACCATGCTTTTGGATAGAACCCGATTTCGTAGCCATCTCGATATGTGCTTCTTCCGGCTATATTTCCACCATCGGCGATATTTTGGAAGTTATTTTTTAGCCAACTATCATAGCCGTTGTGTGTGGTAAAATCCCTCACAGCAATTCGATATGGAAATTGGCCGGTTGTAGTCATGTTGCCCCCACCATTCCAATCTGCGTTGGTAGGCACGAAATTGATACCTGCGCCCGTTGGGTCGATGTCGGCATCATTCCCTATGAGGTCGGCTCTTGGTGTGATTTGTGCATACGGATAAAGCGAAATCCCGCCCTTGAAAACATCAATAAAAGAGTATGAATCGGGAGTAAGGAATCCTGAAGGCAGTCGGCCATCAAGTATCATATCCGACATCGTGATTTCGTAATTTCCTGATGGGTCTACCCCAAAGTTCCCGTCATCTGCTCCTAATTCGGGGGAACGCACTACTACCCAATAATACATATTCGCAAGTTGATTAACATTCGCCGGTATTCCTGAATCAGTCACAGCGAGGTCAAGATTAAAGCCAACTGTTCCACAAGTGCCTAAGTAGATGGCTTCCACGGCGGTTTCACCACCTGTGAACCTCCCCTTGAATGATGTAGTTGCCTTAGCAATCGAAAATCCGAACTGTCCTGTGGGAACGGATGGTTCTGATGTCGTCACGCCGTAAATCTCAATGCAAGAGCGTGTTGGAAGGAGAAACCACTTAGAGGCATCTTTCGTATTTGCGATATTACAACAGGCTATGAATCCATCAGTCATCGGCCCATCTACCAATGTGACGCCTTTATAGGGATAGTGACCACCTGCACTACTCCAACTTCCCGAATAATACCCAATGAGAAATAATACTTCGTCAGCGATATACTGCTTGGTGACTACGAATGATTCCGGCGTAGGTGTAATGCCATCCCACCTTGCCGTAGCAAATACGCCATCCTTGTGATAGTCATTATCAATAATATCCGCCCATAGGGTAGTGGAAATTAAAGTGGTATCCAAATTGTAAGCCAAACCCATATTTATCCCTCATGATTGCGTGTCTGTGTAGTAGAAGTTCTCGATGTCAACTTGGGTAGCGTTTTCAAGCGGCAATAATTCAACAGGCTCGGTAATGGCGTTGGCGAGGAAATACACGATGTCCCAATCAGTCTTGGGTGGGATTTCGATAGCAAACCAATTCTTCATCGACGGAGCGGCGGATATGTTGGGTGTAGTTCCCGTTCCCAACGATACAGGGTAGGGGGCAGTATCACCTGATAATCCTACCCCTACTCGCCCATCCAAGTTTTCAAAGTAGTAAGTCGTGCCTATTTTGAAATTGACATATCCACCGGGAACCCAATTATTCCCATTATTCGGCCAAATACCGGGCGTTGAACCGAAATGTTCAATAACGATGTATTCATCATCGGAGGTTCGTAATGACTTCGTGATAGTGGCTGTGCCTATACCTGAAGTGAAAATGCTCTCGTATCGTTGGTTCAAATCCGACAACCGTTTTGGCGGTAGTTGGCCGAGGTCTTCCACTTCCCATTGGTAGAATTGACGACGAGTAGGCATAATTGAATATGAGTCGCCCTGCTACTTAAAGGATAGGCGACGACTTAGGGTTTCTTAAATGATTGACTGTGTAAGCCTGTTGCCCCATAAAGGTCGTCGTGGATGCGCTGTTTAACCTTCAATCGGTTCATTTCATTTACCATTTTTCTCTTATCCCCCTTCGTGATTTGTTTGACCCAATTAGGGGTTTCAAGACCCTGCGGGGTCAGTTGGTCAAGAGTCAAGTCAGGAACGCTCGATTTGACGACAGACTTTTCGGCAGGGGTTGGTTTCCTATCCATCCCCATTGATTGTGCCACACGGCGTTTCTCCTTGCGTTGTTGAGCAAGTGCCTCCCAATACGCCCCATCATCAAGTCCCATACCTTCTGTATGCCCCTTCCGCCACTTAATGCTTTGGCTCACTCAATGGATGAAAGATTGTCAGCAATTTTGCACAGTCCGTGTGCTAATGCTTTCAAATCACTCTCGGATAATTCAGATAGTGAAATAGTGACAGACACATCTTTATCGGTGATATTTCCGACATACAATTCAAAGAATAGTCCATTGAGCCGAAGCCATATTTCTTCCGTAATATCGTCTTGATACAACCGAAAATAAGGTGTTTCGGCGATGATTATGTCATCACTCATTGAGTATGATTACCTGTTTGACTATTTGAAGTTTCAGTTAAGAGGGTGCTTCACACGCATATCTCCAAGAACCCACCGTAGGGTTTTGATGACTCCATCGAGTGCCTTCTTATTCCGAGCGGCTTCCATCATTTTCTTCTTGTTGCCTTGCATTTGGTATTCATAGTATTTTGATAACCAATTATTTTGCACTATCTCCGCACTATTAAGCATTTCCTCAATTTCTGTCCACGACCTATCGTATTGGAAATGTTCAGCATCTTGGTGGTCGGATAACGGCATACCCCTCCGAGATGGACTATGTATTTAAGGGTTCCCCTAACCAAAAGGCAAACCGCACCCGCAGGAACGCTTTGCATCCTCTTGTAGTTCCACATACTTAATCATTTGCGTCGTAATGCTTCTTGTTCCTTCTCAAACTCTTTTGCGCTGATTGGGGGGTCATTACTGTATGGGTGTTTGCCACAATCTATGCAGTATCTACTATCTCTTGCTATTTCTTGACTTCCACAATGAATACAAGGGTCGGAACCTGTGGGGTCATAGTGTTTAAGTAGTGTAATAAACCGCCCTATCCGCCCCATACAATAGTTAGCAACGGGGGAATACTCCGTCACATCGTATCCGTAGGATGGGTCAGACCAAATCAGCCATACAAAGGAAGCATTACCTCCACCATCAGCAGTATGGTCGGCATCAATCTTCTCAATATTAGCACCATTTCCTGTCCATACGAGTGTATCGTTTTCCCTCACTTTCACATCATCACGCTTTTCGTCGTCAAGGTATCCATTGAATATGAAGGATTTGAGATGCAATCTTTTATCGGCATTGTAGCCTCCACTCGGCCATACCTTCAAGGAAAACACATCCTCGTAATCCTTTTGTGTTTTTAGGGTCTTGGTGTGAATCAACCAATCCTCCTCACCTTTCTTGTCTTCGCCTAAATAATCATAGAGATTAGCCACTATTGTAGTTTCAGGGAGTGGGCGGTGGATGGTGGCGGTGCGGTGGGGTGGGTTGTAATAAATGAGTGTGGGGGCTTCATCACGGAAGCGTGGTGTGTTGTGCAATACTGTTTCAGCATTAGGTGAGTCGGGGTCGCTATCATCATAGTTGTCAGGCTCATCTTCCGTAAAAACTGATAATCGTAGAATCAAAAGTGGCTTCAAATCCACGCCCTTAAATGATTTGTCCAATATCTTGTTTAATGCTCTCATCTTGTCTGTTTCGTTGTAGTAATCCTCGTCTGCTTCCACATTAGGGGAAAGAATGAGTGCATTTGGTGGCCCGATGAATCCTGTGAGGACTTCTGTGGCTACTTTGCTGTATTCTATTGCTCCATCCAACCATCCGGTCACCATGCCAATTTTGTCGCCACCAATCGTTAATGTTTTCCCACCTATTTCCATCCCATAGTTGCGCTGTCTATCCACATCAAGCAACGCCTCGCCAATTCCCATGTTGTATTGGGGTTGATTGACACCCCTACCATCCTTCCCACCTATCAACATTTTCAACTGCTTCAAGGTAATGAGAGCCATGCTTCCCATTCCACCTGTTCGCTACTTAAAGGCTTCGACCCCAACGATTAAATAGATGTTATGACTCCGAAGCATTATGGGTGTTGATGCATTAGGAGATAGGGATGGTGCGGCATTGTTCTGCACTACGGCTGATTGGGCGTTTGGGCCGCTTATTTCAGGACACGGTGGCTTGAACGCCATAGACACGGCTTGGGGATTTTTAGATTGGGTAAGATATTCCCCCGACCCTCGCCTATTATCCGATAGTGACCTTTCACACTACTTGTATGCCTACTACGGGCGCATTGAGGAAAAGAACATTTACTTTCTCCTTGAGGGGCCGGAAGGTTTCAGAAAATCGGGTGTTGCCGAGTGGGATGCAGAAGGAATTGGGTATCTTCAAGGGAAATCCTCTTTTTCCCGTTGGGCAGAAGAATCGTATGAGGCATTTGAGAAAATCGCCGATAGAGAGGGGTGGGATGAAATCGAAGGCGACAGAAGGTGGAACACCTACAAGGAAGTCGTATTGACTTCCCTCTATACTGAAATAGATGAGTTAGCAAAAGAGGCAATCACCCACGAAATCATGGAAGAATACACAACCTCTCGGTGGGGTGGTGATGATAAGAAGAAGTATGTGAACATAAGTGAGCCACCAATCGAAGGACTAATCGTTATGACCCCTGCATGGCGTGATACTGATGATGAAGGGCATAACCCCTACACTTGGACTCTCCGATGGGAAGTCATACCACCTATGCCCTCACGATTCCATACTTGGTCGGGAAGGGGACTTGACGAAAATGACTACAAGCCGTCTTGGGAAAAAGAATCCAAACCTGCGGTTGAGCCTACCGAGTAATCGAGTCATTCGACCGTGTGGTGGGGCCGAGAATCCTGCCGCCCCCACTTGCTATGGTCGTTCAGTTTTCCAATACATCAAGGATGCCGTCTGCATCGTCGTCATCGTCAAGATGGTCGGGGATGCCGTCGTTGTCGTGGTCGAACTGACCCGTCAAATCGTTGCCGTCGTTGGCCTCAAACCAATCAGATAGGCCATCGTTGTCATCGTCGGTGTCGGTCTTATCCCACAGCCCGTCGTTGTCGTGGTCGTAGCGATAGGAACCCCATGCGCCATCCGCTTCATCAACATCGAGAATATCGTCGTTGTCGTCGTCGCTGTCTACACTATCATTCAAGCCGTCATTATCGTGGTCACGCCTTGCATCACTACCATTTGCATACACATCTGCGTAATTATCTATGCCATCGTTGTCGATGTCCATATCAAAACGGTCGGGGATGCCATCATTGTCGTGGTCGTAAATGTCTGTGTTAGGGTCGCCATCATTGACTTCTTCCCTGTCGTCTATCCCATCACCATCTGCGTCATCGTCTTCATGGTCTTCAATGCCGTCATTATCGTGGTCGTTAGGTGAATCATCCTGTGAATCGGGAATACCGTCATTGTCGTCGTCGATGTCCAAATCATCGGGAATGCCGTCACCATCGTTGTCATTCTCGCCGTTTTGCTCTTGATTATCCAATTGCTGACCTTGTTGGGTGTCGGATTGCTCGCCCTGTTGCCCCTGTTGGCCGTTCTGCGTCTGCCCTTGCTGTTGCTGATTTTGGCCGTTTTGGTTCTCGCCGCCTTGGTCTTGCTGTTGCTGTTGGCCTTGCTGTCCACCTTGCTCGCCGCCCTGCTGTTGTTGACCCTGCCCGTTATCCTGCTGTTGGCCTTGCTGTCCTTGATGACCCTGCTGACCTTGCTGGCCCTGCTGTCCTGACTGTTGACCTTGCCCTGACTCTTGGCCTTGCTGTCCGGCTTGGCCTTGTTGACCCTGCTGACCCTGCTGACCCTGCTGACCCTGTTGGCCTTGCTGACCTTGACCCTGCCCCTGTCCTTGTCCTTGTCCTTGTCCTTGTCCTTGACCTTGACCTTGACCTTGACCTTGCCCCTGTCCTTGACCCTGACCCTGACCCTGACCTTGACCTTGGCCTTGGCCTTGGCCTTGACCCTGCCCTTGTCCTTGTCCTTG
>Ga0098058_1000084_pt1 | contig 38650 bp, 43 predicted proteins | sample 19_taG_FD_75061 | JGI IMG/M metagenome (GOLD analysis project Ga0098058, IMG submission 75061) | Marine viral communities from the Subarctic Pacific Ocean - 19_ETSP_OMZ_AT15317 metaG | ecosystem: Environmental > Aquatic > Marine > Oceanic | place: Pacific Ocean | collected 2015-01-19 | reverse complement strand
GATCCTCGGCAGGGAAACCTGCCGCAGAGTTCATAACATCGGGCATAAAAGCCCCTGAGTCACCCCCAAGAAGCGAGAGCGCACCTGCACCACCTGCACCACCGGCGAGACCGGCGAGACCCCCGGCAATACCTTCGAGACCACCGGCAAGACCACCGGCAAGACCTTCGATACCGAGTCCGGGTGGGATCGCTCCGAAAAACGACTGCCCGTTCTCAAGAATGTGATTACGAAGTTCCGGGGTCATCTTTACCATCGGGAAATCGAGAGTGTAACCACCTTGATTCATCGGACGGTATACCAGTTCGAGTGTTCCTTTCGGGACACCCATCTCGTTCTCTAACTCCCCCAAGTATTTTATGATTTGCGGGATGAACGTCTCATCGTACAGTCTCCCTGTGTAGTCACTCTGAGGACCGTAAAACTCATCGAAGATGCTCTCGACCTGTTGAGACACCGCAGGGTTTTCCGCAATATAAAGCTCCTTGGCTTCGTTGAAACGAGCGAGAGCATCAGCATCAAGGTTCCGTTTGACGGATAACTGATCACCCGAGAGACGGCTTACGTCCGTAACCCGTCTACGGACTCCATAATTATACGCCCCACGTTCGTTCTGAAACCCAACCCCTCCGTTATCCCCTACGATATTCCCGTCTCTATCTTCGAGAACCCATCGACGTTCGTCTTGGGTCACTTGATGAGTCTCTTCAACCCCCCCCATACCGTTATCAATTCGATGACGTCGCGCCCCGGAACGCAGATCAAATTCTAGATCCGCGCTGTCAGAGAGATTCCGAGCAAAAGTCCCGTCAGGAAGTCTTATCTTCCACACATCGTTTGTGACAGAAAATGTTTTCAGTTTCGGAGTCCCCTGATCTGCCAGAAGTCTGTCCACTTCCGGGAAATCCATGAGAGCCAGATCTTCATCCGACAACGCTTCTCGAAGATTGCTGTCCTCTACCATCTTCCTCCGAACGGCATCCTTTACCGAGTTATCTCTCGGCAAAGTTCTAATGTAATCACCCCACACTACATTATTGTTAGCGTCCCAAACTTTGAAAGACAGATCTTCATCCGTATCATAATGGGAAATGGTGAACTTTTTCTCTTGTGGACGACTGGCGGAACCATACGGGGTCCCGTCTAATACGCTTTCTTGGATTACGTTTCGAGGATTGTTGGTGTTGCCATCTTGGTCAAGTCTAAGCAATTTCTTTCTTATGTGATTATAAGGATGTTCGATGCCGTTGGGATAGCCTCCTCCCTCTGGGTCCCAAGCACGTCCTGACCATATGTTATCGACAGGCTGCCCCACGTTGTTGGTGGGGGAGGTCCACATCCGGTTTTGAGCCATACCAAGCATAAATGCTGCGTAGTCTGATCCTTCGACCGCAGCCGCTTCGAGTACTCCTTTAGCGTACTGCTCTCCGGGCTTCACTCCCGCTTTGGATTTTTTTCCCGTCGTCGGCATCGTCGTTCCGGGCGCAGGAGAAGGTCTTTGCGAGTACTGAAGCTCTAGATTTGCCATGTGCTGATCGAGCGCACGTTGCGCGGTTTGACCGAACGAACTGTTCTGCTCCGCACTCGTTACCCACTCGTCGAATCTAGCCTGAACTCCTGCGTCTCTACCCGGAGCCTCGTGGTAAGTCATCTTCCCATCTTTATCGCGCGCACCAGCATAGTTAACTGAAATTTCGGGGAGAGTACCTCCTGTCGGAATGATTGCTCCAGTATCTTTGTGTCGAGCGAAAGAAGTATTCCATACGTTACGAGGACCCGGATTTGTATAGTTCTGAGGATTCGAGTTACGCAGAGTCGCGTTTACTAACTGATTACGTTGCTTGTATGTATCAAGTGGCTCCCAATCATTGGCATCGAACCCTTTATCCCTAAGCTCAGTTCGTTTTGTTTGTAGCGCAGCGAGTCCACCCGGTGTAGTGATCCCCCCGAAATTGTATTCCTGAATACCAATGTCACTCTGACTCTCAAGACCGAGAGTTATCTGCTCTCCGGTAATCGGATCGTAACGAGTAGCCTGTCTCCAGTGATACAAGTAAAACGGATCGTTCCACCATCTTCGATGCAGTTGAGGTTGTGCCTGTGTGGTTCCACCATCAACTTTAGGTCGATCAAAACTGACAACACCTTCTCGGTACTCATCAGTGCGCGTATCATGTCCATGTTTACCCATTGCGTAATTGCGTTCCATGGCATCGGCTGGTTGGCGGTCACGCGCAGGGGGGACTTCAGTTTCGGCTTTAAGATTTGTGAGTTCTTCCGTCAGTGCTACCCGCTCGTCGTGCAAAGCTCCAAGTTGTGTGCGGTTAGACTCAAGATTACGGAGAGCAGCCTCCGGGGGGAGTCCTCCAAGGATTGCTTCCTCACCGAACAGACCCAACGCTCCCGTGTTTGACGGTGAGCCGGACTCTCCGAGTCCACTCAGCAGCATTTTTTCCTGTGTCTCCCCAGCGGAAACCGCATCGTCCAACGTCGTCATGTTGCGATCCGTTTCCTCCAGATATGCAGAGATAAGATCAAGGTTAAATTGATCTACCGGGTCCATCGAGTATGGATCAATCGCTCCAGTCTCTAACGCTCGACCGAGAATAGACTGAGTAATCGCAGGTTGGTTTTCATCGAGAAATCGCTTCGCATCTGCCGCAGTGATATACTCCGGGTGTGCCTCAAGGTACTGTTGGAGTCCCGTATAATAGAGTTCTTCGTCAGAGACTCCATTCTTTCTTAACAATTTGAGGATGTGGGGACCGGTGGCTTTCTTTCCGTCTCCGAGTTTACGAATGATCTTGGTATTGAAACCGTTCGCGGTCGGTATCGGCTCCAGACTGAGCGCACGGTCTGACTTTAACCAGAACGGAAACTGCCGAACCCGACCCGCATTGGGACGACGTTTCGGGGTTTGGGATTCTAACTCGGCATGAGCCGCAGACAGAGCGTCGTCGATCCAATCTACTGTCTCAGCGGCAGGACGGACAGGAGTCTCTCGGTACGGACCAACGATAGGGGTGTCACTCCCTGTCTGCGGAAGACGACCGGACTTTCCTTCAGCCCCGGCTTTTTTCCCAGCACGTTTTAGTGCTTGCCCAATTACTGCGCCAATTCCGGGCATAGTTTTACTCCGGTTTTATTGAGAGACCACCGGCAGAAAAGCGACCCCAGATCGCTAACGCACCACCAACAGTCTGAAGGAGGCTATCCCCGGTTGAAGTAATGAGTGTTGTATCGTCACCCGTTAAATTGACTCCCACAGCAGGGAGTAGTGCCGGGAGTGCCATTACAACAACTCCCCAGATCGTTTTACTCTTTACAAACCATTTCATTGTAGACTCCTATTTACATTCCCGATTAGCCGGGGATAGTTGACACAGTTTATCAATCAACCGTTCAATGTCTTCCTGAGTGTACTGGTTCTGCGGACCACGACGCAACTCGCGTATCTGTTCCTTAATTTTAAGAGCCAACCCGAATTGGTAATCCTCTTTGAACTCGGAAAACACCGACTCACGGAGATACGTTGCGTCCACAAAAGCAAGAACGGAACCGACTCCGGCAAATATAGAGATCACAACTGTAGCGGGGATGTTCACCGGGACATTCATCGTTCCCCTCGGCTATAGTGATTCCCGTCATGGAATCGACCACCCCAAGAGTTTTCCGGTCGGATCGATTCCCAGAACTCACCGAGTAGCCGGTGAGATTCTGTTGAAGTCTGAAACCCCCCATCAATGAAGAGATTCAGATCGATTGCCATGCGGTCTTTATGCTTGCTGTCGCTCGTCCCACCAACTGCTTCATTCTGCTCGTCAGTACGGTATAAATTACCCCCGGTCAGTTTCATACCCTGTCCGTCCGCGAACTGAATCAGTATCGCTACGTCTTTGAGAAACTGCCACTGTTGATCGGATTTACCCATTGTTCAGTGCCTAGCCTTTGCATCTTTTAGCCATAACTATTCACTCCCAACGCGACAGGTCGCTCCTGTCGTTTTTCCAATACAAGTTCTTCCGTATCAATATATCGATCCCACATTTCTGAGTTAATATCGAACAGTAAACGATTCTGTGCAAGACCACCGTCACGTTTATCACTCATGATTTCGTGAGTGAATTGCCCGTCCTTGCGTCTCTGTTCGTCCTTTGCGACTTCAGTTTCGAGTTCCAGTTTGCCGATCTTAACCTGACTTTCGACCATCGCTTTTGTCTCAGCAGTAGAAGCCATCCTCTCTCCTGTAGAAGCCATCTTCTCTCCTGCCTGTGCTTGTTTAACCATCAGTTGCATCTGGAACTGTTTCTCTTCTTCCCTCTCAGCTTCAACCTTCTGTATTCGTTGCTGAACTTCAGGATTTTGCGGGTTACCGAGGAACGCACTGCCCGTTACACCGAGCAAATCGTGTACTCGTGTCCAGAGAGCGTATTTCTCTTTGATGCCGTACAACACTCCAAGTTCAGGATCTTCTTTCTGCGCCCGGTCAAGACCCATCAACAACATCGCTTCCTTCTGTTGTTCCTCTGGAGTGAGAGCCGTCTCAACGATCAGATCCTCTCTCGGTTGCCAACCCTGCGGGTTGATCTGTTGCATCTGACCACCGACATTCGCAGAAACGATCTGACCGTTCTCGATGCCGAGTGTATAAATACGTCTGAGTAGCGGCTTGAAACACTCTTCTGCGAACCGACGAATCGTCGTCATGATTTTCTCATTACCGACATTCATCAGAGCGTTGATCATATCTTCTGCGTTCTGATGCGAAATGATCTGCTCGTTTTGCAGACCTTTAGCCATCCGAGTATCACCTGTGCGCGACTCCTTCTGAACCTGAAGTGTTTCGAGAACTTGGAATGTAGCCGGGTTCAGTTGAGCAGTTGGGACGGGAACGATGTCCTGCGGGGAAGGCGTATCAATAATTGCCCCAATCGGGTTATCGAGTACGTCTCTGGGGTTTCGGATGATCTCCAGATTAGCAGCCAATCTCGTAGTATTTGTGAGCCACACATTATCGATACCACCTCGAATGATGCTCGTGATGGAACGCTGGAGATCCATCGTGACATCCGAGTAGGACATCCCGATTGCTTTGTGTGAGATACGAATCGGACTGAAGAAGAAGTAAGGCATCTCATCAACTCGCTGTTTATGGATAACCGTGTCTCCAGCCATAATGATTTGCCAGAGTTCGGCTTCATCGTCGTCGTCCATATCAAGTCTGAGGTACGCTTCATAAACATGGATAATCCTACGTTCGTTCTCTCCCTCTTTCTTGTTCCATCTCCATGAATCATCGAAAGAGTGTCGAGCGTGTTGTTCAAAATCGTATTCGAGACTGTCCCCGATACCGATTGTCTCGATAAGATCAGGATCGTACCCATCTTCTACCAGTTCAGAAGCCGTCATCTCCGACCGTTGACACTGAAAATTCGCTTCGTAAGGATTCGTTGCTGAACCATCAACGTAAAAGTCTTCAGGTGGGATAACCTCGACCCTGACTTTCGAGTTATCAACTAATTTTACAACTTCAACAGTTACCACGTTTTGAATTTGTGGTACTGGACCCTGCGGGGTCTGCATCATCGTCTGTTTAGTTTCTTCGCTCAGAATGCGTGATACCTCAACGTCGGGCTGCGCGAGGAGCATATTCAACTGTTCACGAGGAAGATCCGTAAGGATTTCATACTCTTTAGTGTACCGAATGTCCCACCAACACTTAATGACGCACTGTTTAAGGAGCGCAGCATCATGCGCTGCGTCTGTGATGATGCCTACCCCATCGTTGTGCTTATAAAAACACGAGTTGACGTACTTGGTTGCTACTTCTGCTTGTTCAATGTCCTGCTCATCGAGCGGAGGAAAGTTGACAACCTTCTGATTCTCGGTAAACGTGCGGACCATCTTCGCTTTGAACGTCTCAACTGTGTCAAACACTTCTCGACTGACGTGCTGACTGCGATTCGTTTGCGGTGCGTCCGGGAGTTCTCCGTAATAGTACCGGTGAGAGTTCTCTCGTTGGATCGAGATCGATGTTTCCCAATCAGTATGACTCGAATGGATCTCGTCACGGATAATCCGTGCGATCTCATCATCCGAATACCGGAACTCAAACTCTTCTTGTTGATCGTTATCGACCACTTCTGCACCGTCGTATTGTTGTGGAAAAGTTGGCATCTATCGCTCCTAAAGATCGTACCGAGGAAGATCTAGTCGTCTCCCAATGGTCTGCCCCGACTGCGCGTTCACGGGTAACTGCGAACTCTGGTACACATTTTGGCTCCGACCACTCCCCCGAACCCCGTGTGTCGGGACCATGATAGCAGCATACCGAGTCGCAGAGATAACATCGTCGTCGAGAGCAACAATCTTGCCCTTCTCGTCCCGGTGATACATACGAAACTCACGGAGGAATGGTTGTGTCTGCGGACAGTTAAACACCTTGAACCTGTCAGTCCGCATCCGATCCTCTAACTCAAAGATCCCCGGCTCCAGAGCGTTACCTCCTTCAGGATTCTCGAACTGCAACTCACATTTCAATCCGTGCTTACGATACTTCGCAGCCATATCCTCTCCGTCTGACTCACGTCGTTTGCCGTCATGCGGGTAAACCCACAGCAAGTCGGGAGTGGGTAACCGCATCGCTGCGGCATTAACAGAAAGGATCTCACCGGATTGGCTATAAGTATTGGTCAAATATGTGCAGTCTGCGTCCGGGTCATAAGCGACCCACGCTCCAGCCGTAGGGTGATCCATGTAGCCTATATCCAACCCGGCAAGACGCTTGTAGTAACTCGGTATCTCGAACGGATCACACATGATCCGTTCTTCAGCGATACTGAATACCATACCAACACCAAGAACGGGAATCCCGTCACGTCTCATCTGATGCTGATACTCAGGAATAGCAGACAGAATCTCTCGTTGCACTTCTGGGGTTAAGTGAGGAGCCATCGACCAATTAACTTGCATTAAGAACTGATGGTCTTCCCTCTCATCCATAAACTTGATGATCAATCGAGTGCGACCGAGTTCAGGAGTCATCGAGTACAGGATTGCCCCTCCTTCTCCTCGTGCGCCGGTCATCGTTCGTGTGATCAACTGCGACACAACCGCATCCGGGGGCTGCTCATCAACGAGGATGAAGTCAATCGATGCACCGGTTAGCGTGTGCGGGTCCTGCGTGTACATCTTGAACTGAAGTTTCGAGAAGCCTCCGTTGACGTGCTTCACAAAAACTTCTTTAACGAGACGTGGAGTCTGCGGACTGCGACTGAAGGAGTGAATATGCTCCCCCTCGATCATACCCGAGCCGTCGAATCCCTTATCACCGAGTTCACCGAGTAACGACAACTGGAGAACGTCTCGTACCTGTTCCCCGGAGACACCCATAGCCCACGAAGTAATCGGATAGTCGAAACGTCGTCCGTCCCACCACCACGGATAGTCCCCTGTCAGATGACACCGTAACTCGTATGCGGAGAGCATCGTCTTACCGACACGGTTACCGGCGAGTAACATTCGTTGTCGATGCTCTCGACCGGCAGCAAGGAAGTCATGCTGCCAATCGTATAAGTGATCCGCGAAGAACTCTGCGACGTGCGCTCGTTTGTACTTATGATACTCATCTATCGCTTGCGCGACCTCATGAGCATTGTTGTACTGAACGGTCTGCATCAGTCCGTGTCAATCTGTTGAATGTTAATGCGCGGAGCATAGATGTCTGCCCCGGCTGAATCAGGAGAACTCATATACCACCGATCATATCCATCCATTACCGTACTGTTAAACGTCAAACCAATGTTGACCCACGTCCCGGCAGGATCGTAACTACCATGCGTAATGATATCGTTGATGTACTCTGTGATGTCTAATCGACACCATCCGGGTTCAGGTGCGCCCGGATCTAAGTCAGTAGCACTCTGAACAGTTGATCCGGGAGCAGGATCTATTGTGTGTAGTTGCCATTTTGCGTCGTTATCAATCGGAGAGTTAGGACTATCTCCCCACGGAATGAGATCGTGACCGTCTGCGTCTCCGGGTTCCACGAAGAAAATATCAAACCGACGAGAGCGCGGATCTATAACAAGATCTGCGGGGGGATCTGCCTCAAGCCAAAAGCACAACTCTGCGGATCGTACCGGCATCGAAGGAAGTTTCGGCTGCACACTGAAACCGATCAACTGCATACCATACATCCACCCACTTATTGATGCGTATTCTTGGTCAGCCCTCCACGTCGCGCTCCCCGAAGAGCCATCACCGTAACCGCAACGAAGGTAATCGGTTGCGGAGAATTGATGTGTGTAAGAAAACGGGGGAACAATGTCGATCAGATCAATCGATGCAAACTCGTTACTGTCTGGATTCATTGTCGCAACAATTCGATTCTGTCCTTGCGAGTTAACAGCCGTCACTGTTAACTGAGAAGAAGTGGCATCGATCTGTCCAACACAGGACTGATTGATAAACGAGTCCTGCATATATCCACCATAGTTAAGATCGGCTTGCGGGTGCATATGTGGGGGAGATGTTATGTTATGTGCTTGTCCCCCCGGTCCCAAGTTAGACGCAGCAAAACTCGATTGTCCGTTTATGCCGCCAATTTGCACAGAAGGAGCGTGCCAATTTGCTCCGTTCCAAAAAACTCCGGTAACTTCAAACGCATCAACAATCCGTTTCAGTTGTGTCTGTCGAGTGTGCCAACCGTTTACCCAATTTCCTTCAGGTTCGATGCTTGCATGGATGGCATGAGCAGACACAATCATCTTCCAGACTGCGGGACTCGCGTTGACTTCACGAATCAACCAATCTTCCTGATGCTCTCCGATCATGTATGCGTCTGCGTCATCAGTCCTCGCGTTCAGTGTCTTGCCGCTAATAGTGTCAATGACGAACACTTCAATGCAGCCGCACATGAACTTGTACCACCGAGGATCATATATCGCAGTAGTGTAAGTGGCTGACTCCGAATCTATCCCTTCAGGGAGATCCCGGTCATCGGGTTCACCATGCACCGCATACGGGGGGTCAGGTCGATAGGCATTGACCGCAGTCATCGCATTTTCGTAACTGTCATTCGCTAACTGTTGGGTATCCATATCACCGTCATCACTAGCCCCCCCTTTCGAGTGGTCATCGATACTTGAACCCCGATCATGGTTCGACAGGATCATAGTGTTAGGAAACTGATGGTTGACACGTTTAACTCCGGGACACGATAGGAACATTCTCATGAAGTCGCACCACTTCTGCACCGTCGTAACCGGTCCTGACGTTGGTGCGAGACTACACGGAACCATAGACACAAGATTCCCGTCGTCGTCTTCGTACTTATCGGTCAAAGTGTGATGCGAATACCCGTTGTCTCCGTTCCACATGAACATATCGGGAGCGCGATCTTCAACAATCTTGCCGAAGGGAAAGTTATTCGGTATCTGACAGCAATTCGTACTCATGATACGAGCGGGTTCCCCGTCAGCCGGTAGCGTGTTGACCGTAGCAACGATAGTCCCGCCAATTTTAAGATCGTAAGGTGTCCCCGGAGTCAGGTCGGTCGCTTCAACCATAGCCGTACCGTCTCCAACTAGCCCGGTATCAATCGTGCCTCCCTGTCCTGCAACAGTCAGAAAATAACTTCCGTCGTCGTCAGAACGAACCCACATAGACATTGTAGTTTGCGAAGTGAACCCGACTCTCCAACTCGTAATTGCCATTACAGTGCTGCTCCCCGTGCCGGTAACGCTTGTCTGGTATTCATCGCATCTGCCATGATCCGTTGCGCGGTATCAGACTGATCGGTGTCTAACCGTTGCGCGAAGAGGTTACTCGTGCGAATCTGATCACCGACAATCCCGGCATTCATAACCTTCTCCGGGAGTCCTGTGTCTGTCGGGTCAACTGCGGTTGCCCAAAGGGAGAACCCGGAACCACCATTGATGTAAGGGAGTGCAGTCTGAACAGGAAGCATTTCAGTGTTTATGAGATTCCCGTCAACATACAGATCAGCAAAGTATCCTTCTTTGAGCATATTTATAACGATACCGAAATGCCAGAACGTACCCTTCTTCCCGTTGATCGGATAGTTCTGATCGGTTACTACGTTATCGAGATCCTGTGTTAACAGAGTCGTTGTGCCAGTAGTACCGGATTGTCTCCAAATAAACTCAAGATCTCGTCCGGTAGTGATCTGCAACCCGTAACCACCGGGGTCAAGATTAGATTCGGCTCCATCCATGCCGCAGTCCCAGAGAACGTGATCGTTCCCCCCGAGGTTACCCGCAGGAACATCAACCCACATCGACACCAAGATCGATCCGTAGTTGCCTGTAACATCGAATTGATTGACATCGAATATTCGTTTGACACTCCAACCCCGTGATGCGTAGTAAGCCCCGTGCGGCTCCCACCACGTCCCCTGTCGTTGTGTTGGCGTGTTGTCTGCGTCAGCAACATCATCATTGACGGTCGCATCACCGAGGAAAAAGTCCTGAAGTACGTTAGTGTCAGTCACGGTATGTACACATATGGAGATAGTGGAAGCCACTTGATCTTGAGATAGTTGAAAACGGATTCGCTTTCTGCATCAGTCAACAGCCTGTCGTAAAGCAGACTCTCAGCCATATCGAATGCCGGGAATGCATCCGGGGACCCGGAATCCGCCGCTCCGCTTGCCCCCATTCGGATAATAGTAGGCATGATCGAATCGTCTACGTCCTGCACCCCATACATCTCACGCACTCCATCGACCTTCACTTCATAGTTAAGGGTGTAGACAGGTATCCTGATCTCGACAATGTGAAACCCGTTCCGAAGATCCGTTGTGTTGCGTTTTGTCCATGTTGTATAGCCGGGGGGAACCGGGTCCCCTGTCGCTCGTGCAGGAGTGCATAGCCCGGTTGCAGTATCAACTTGCAGAAGATTGATGCCGTATGCGTGTTGCCACGGACCATACGAGGCATACGGCAAACAGAAGACACTGGGAGAAGCACTCGACTCTACGCCCCCCAATCGCATAACAGCGAAGTACGTCATGGTGGTTGTGTTGATTGCTGAAGTTGCAGCCTCTATGCAATCGTTGACACCATCAAACTGAACAACATCGAGACCATTCAACTTGAGAACTCCGTCCATCGTCGGACGTGCGGTCCCGGATGCCGTCAGTCCGCTCCACTCATCGACTGCGGTTCCGGTCAGTTGCATACTGTTCAAGTCAGACGCATTCCACTGGAAATCAGTTGGAACTGGTGAGCCGAACTTGTTTATGTGTCTCCAGAAACGAGCGCGATCATGACGGTTGACGGACTGAATCGTCGTGATGTTGCGAACATCAAGGACAGGCTCACCCTGCGTCAGATCTGTGACGAGTGGAGTATTGATGTCAGTCATGCTCCCTCCGGGGACGGGGAAGCCTTCAGTGCTGCGAGTGGGGATCGCTGGAGAAGTGTACCCATAAAAAAGCCCCGGCACAAGTCCGGGGCAATAGGGGGGAAAGATTGTCAGTGTTTATGCGGCTTCTGCGTTACGTCCGGTGATCTTGATGTATGTTGATCCACGTCCGATACTCGTGTTCGCTGCGATCCGTTGAGCCGAGGCTTTCAGATCCTTTGCGATCTTCTGCCAGTTTACTTTCTTCGATCCTGCGCGGTCTACTCGACGTGCGCGAAAGTATTGTCCTGACACTTCCTCTTCACCTGAGTTGATGATCAGGTCGGAAGCAACTTCCCGTTTGATCTTTAACTCTGCGATCTGTGCATCGATGTCACCAATCTGATCGGCGGCATCACTGAGGATCTCTTCGTATGTGTTCATGTTCATCTCCTTGCTAGGGGGTCACCACGACCCCATAAAACTGATAATACAGGACAGATGAGAGGATGTCAACTGTTTCTTGACATTACTGGCAAGAAAAAGCCCCGGAAAGCGGGAGAGCAAACCGGGGCTGCCTACCAGAGAGGAGGGGGAACGCTGTTTCCCATGCGGTCTCCTGTCTGGAGTGAGAGGTCGATCCCGCGTCAAGCCCCTAAGGGAGGGATACCGAATACGGTTAACTGCTTTAGCTTAGTATGCAATCGACCTCTCATTTACATTCTCGCATACTCAGACTGCGTTGTCAATCCTTTCTTGACATTCTTTTATCTCTGTATTCTTAGTGTCCCAAGCAGCCTCCGCTTCCTCGACAGCATCAACAGTCTTACGGTAGTCCCCCTTTGCCTTGACGATCAACTCCATCGTTTGCACCCCATACATCTCACGCTGAAACAGGAGTTCGGCTAGCGAAAGACGGGCAGAGTTCATCCGGTCTCGTGCGCTCCGCAGATAACTGTCTCGGACAGATCGCTCGTGCGTCAGTTGCTTCATCTGGAGTTCATCGTTCGAGTAAGGAACAAAGAACTTATCGATAGCCTCACAGACTGACAGCACCTTCGAGTATGTCCGCGCTCCACCGCTGCTGCGATACCGTGCCTTTGTCGGGACACGTTTGCCCTCGACCCTGTACTTCGTTCCGGTGTTTCTCCAGCCTCGTGTCGGGACGCACTCGACAACTCCACAGAGTTGACCGTCCTTCTTGAGTTTAATCTTATTCCAATCTTCCGTTACCTCGAACCCCTGCTTCTCCACATATTCAGTGATCGAAGCGAGTGCGAGTTTCGCTTGCTCATATAAAGGTCTCATATCCATCTCCTTGTTGAGGGGTCACCACGACCCCATAAAACGAATAGTATGATGTCAAAGATGTCAACTACTATTTGACATTCAGCCATTCACCTCCGAAGGCAGCAGAATCCTGCCTTTGCACTCTGCGACACTGACAACGCCACCATTGCGCAGATGTACCGTCTCATGCCGAAAACCGTCTTGAGACTTCGCTATGCTGACGACCTCGATCCGATGGTCGGCATAGTCCACAAAGTAGTCACCGACGTGTACGGTCCCGTCAGTGCTGCTCTCTGTGAGGCTCTCAACGTCGCCACCAGCGGTCACTGTGATGTCGCTCAGGGACCAGCCGAAGCTATTGAACCGCAGGATGCACTGGTAGACTTCGCGTGCCGTGACGCTGTCTGCGAAGTCCAGTTCCACGTCCCGCTGTCCCTCAGCGACAGTCGAGTCCAACCGGTTTGCTGAGTTGGTTCCGGCAGGTATGAGACGATACCGACGCAACTGATCAAAAGGGAATTCACCTTTGCCGGTGACCGTGATCAGGACGTTCGCGATCAACGGTTGACCGAGCCATGCTTCGTCGAGTTTTAGTTGCTGTAAATCAGACATTGTCTATTCTCCTGTTGAGGGGTCACCACGACCCCATAAAACGAATAGTACAGTATGATGTCAAAGATGTCAACTACTATTTGACATTCAAGGTCGGTCACCCGTTGCGGCTTTCAGAAACCGAGCGCGGTCAAATCGCTCGTTGGTAGCAGCCAACGCAGCAGCAAAGTCATCGGCAAGCGTTACCCATAGACAACGCTCAACATCGTGAAACATCAAACCAATGTTGACTTCAGCAGATCCATAACCAGACCTCGGCTGCGGTTCGGCATCGCGCAGCACTCGGGCTATCAGTTCAAAATCTTTCCTAGTCATGTCAGTCTCCTAGCTAAGTGGATCAAGGTCATCCTCGACTTCTATACATTCACCATCGACCATAGTTATGTTATGCGACAGGAGGAACGACTCCAGTTCCCCCCTCGTGCGCTGAACACCGTGATTCAGATCCATCGAGCCTGACACACTGAGGTCGAGTTTCTGTGCATCAGGCAATACCTTCGCAAGCCGTCTGAAGATGATGTCCACCTGTAGCCGCAATCCTGCAATCACGTCCTTGTCCGGTGTCCGTGCGATCAGGATCGCTTCAATCTGAGTCAGCCGGTCGAAGTCATCCCTCAACTGCTTGCCGGTGAGCGTGTTGTACAACTGCTCCCGGACTACGATCTCATTCATCCCTGTTAGCCTCGTCTGCTCATGATGTAGTTAGTGTACCTAGTGTAACTACATTCCCATATAGCCTGTGTACCATCCGTCTGTTCCTCTTTTCCTTATATATAGATAACTACACTAACTACACTAAATACATAGCATCAACGTAATCAACAGTTTACCTGATGTAGTCATTCCTTTTCTTCCTTCATTTCGACTACACTCTCATCCTCCGGGAACACCTGTGCATAATTTTCATGCAGTAATCGGTACACCCCGTCAGATCTGCGCCGAGAAATCACCCCATACTGCGTCAAAACTCTGCCCACTTGCCGGGTTCTCATGCGTCCCGGCAACAGTTCGGTGATATCCGATACCTTGATCCATCTCCAGCCTGATCGTTCCGCTACTGCGTTCACGTCCGGGTCACACGTCCTCTGGTAGTCATCCGGGTACTGATCAATGCCGTATTGGTCGATCAACGCGACCTCCTCATCAGAAGCACTGTAGAACTGCTCCTTGATCAGCGGCGAGATCCGGTCGATGTCGGCTTTATCGAACCATCTCTTCTTACCACCACGAGCCTCCGCGAGTGCTTGCGCCCAGAGTTGTTGCCGGTCGAACCCACCACCCAGAGGCAGGAGATCAGTCACCTCGATTGCCATGAATCGACGGTTGCCGGTGAGGTCGTACAGGAACTCTTTCTCATTGACCGTGGCAAAGTATGAAGAGCGTCTCGGATACATGAACTCTTCACGTCCGTAAGGTCTACGATAAACGTCCACGGGGTCTGCCAAAAACCCTTTAAGGTGTGCGATGTCCGACTTACGGAACGTGGCATCTAACTCTCCTAGTTCACCGAGCCAACACGATGTTGCTTTCTTGATTGAATCTTTCGCTGCGGAGCCGTGGAACTCCATCACGAGACCGGAGCGGACATACTGTTTCAGGTCCATCGGTACGAGTGAACGCAGCCATCGAGACTTACCAGTACCCTGTTTGCCAACCATGATGAACACGGTCTCTTGTGACATATCTTTTTCGGCTCCGGTGTTCTCCAGTATCAGCGCAGAGGCACGGAGCCACACTCGCATCACCTCATCCTTGTATGTCGAGGACGCACCGACTACCACAACCGAGTCAACGACATCCTGAATACGATCAACACCGTCCCACGGCTTACCTTCGATCCAATCGAGCGGCAAGTTCACAGGATTACAGTTATTGATCGCATCGATTACACTTTCGGAAAAGCCAAGACCGGAAGCCACATTCAATTTATAGGAACACTTCAACTGATGAACGAACTCAGCAGCACCAACACTTCTGTTCTGAATGTAGTACCGGACTCGCTTCAGGATTTCATCATGTTCGGTGACAAATCCATACGCTTCCCAGAGGTAAGTGTGATTCTCACCGGTTGGCAATACATATACTTTAGTTTTACCTTTTTCGGTCGTCACTTCGATGTCGGGGAACACATCACGAGCGATACGCTCATCAAGTGGAAGCCAATCGTCCCACTTCTCGAACACGTCTTCGCGCACACCTATAACTTCCAGACGTGCTTTAGCATCGACCATCGCACTACTGAAGTCCCCGGTTGTCATAAGGATTCGGAGAAGATCGAATGGATCGTGAGGGTGTCCATCGTTGAGAACGTCGTTCCCGGAGAAACTCCAGACCTTACCTGTGTCGAGGACGGTTGTACCCGCTTGACCCGACTCAGAGTCCGGGTGAATCCAACGATCCTCACTGCGCTCTTCATATCCAGCCTCTGTGAGCATCTCTTCAGCAGTGAAGTTTTCGTTGAAGAGTTGGATGATGCCGTCCTGTCTGTCGGAGGTCCGTCGTCGCGCCGGTAATTTTTCAGGAGGATCTGATCGCTCTGCGACATGAAACGCGCAAGCTCCTTGTCGGGTCTCGAAACATTCAAGCCTGTCCGCTGGAGCCGAGGGGAGAAACCACGGCTGCGCCCACGAGAAGCTCTCCTTCGTCGAAGCGACCATCACTCCAGCCTCGTGCAACCTCGACAGAACGTCCTCATAGGCACACTTGAGATGCCATTCGTCAGAGAGTTCACATGGTATGACCAATCGATACTTGTGATATTCGACGGGTTCACACCCCGCAGCGAACGCTTTCTCCGGGTTCTGATGGGAATACGAGGTGTACGCGACATAAGGGATGAAGAGATCATCAAGGGCATCACAGGCATCCGGCATATCGGGTGCGCCATCTATGATGACCCCCGTATCCGTGAGAGTGCTATCGGCATCGATGATGAGCAGGAAGCCGTGAGCGAGGTTGGCTTTCTTCCTGACTAGAGGTTCACACGGACCTCTTAGAATGTAATGCCCATCGTGCTTATTCTTGAGACCCTTCGTCGGTGCGCGACTGAGAACTGAGTAAAGTTTTTCAAGGGTGATGTGTTTGTTTTGCTTGATTGCATTTGTTCGCGCACCAGTGTTAGAGTATGCGAGTTGGATCTTTCCGTCTGACACGGCACGTCTCCTTGTGCATGAAAAGCCCCGGTCGTTACACCGGGGCTTTTTTATTGTTAGCGGCTATCAAGGTAATCCTTGAAGTGTTGAAGATTAGACATGATCTGTTCAACATGAGTGCCGATCTGCGGGTCAGGCTGTTCGTTCACGGTCGCGCCGAGCGTCTCACCAAGTACGACTAAACGATTACCTACCCCTCTCATCTTCTGCGCGTCACCAATGATGATTGCGCCCACCTGACTGTTGATCTGGACAAAACCTGAGTCTCGTTCCCCTGCGTTTCGTATTGCAATCACCGCAGCATCGACCGCAGCCTGAACTTCAGGACTGATAAAATCGGGCATTAGATTCCCCCTGTTTAGACAAAAAAAGAAAGCCCCCGGAGCATATCACTCCGAGGACTCCTTAGCCAGATCACAGTTTCAGTTTGAGTTGCCGGATCTGTGTTTCAATGTTGCCCAGACTTTCAGCAACTTCAGCCTTAACCGGGTCGGACCCGTTAACCGTCATTGTGACAACCTGAACCCCTTCCATCTCACTCAGAGAGTCGGTAATCGCTGCGGTAATCTTTGCCGCGATGTCCTGACCTATCTTTGTGGCTTGTGCAACTGCGTCCATAAGAGTCTCCTTTATGCTGGACTTGTTATTGCTAATCTGACCCGACTTACTGTCGATACAGAAACTTTGAACCTCTTCGCTATATTCTTGTTCAAAGCATTTTTATGCTTCCGAATATAAGAGGCAATCTCTCGACGTTTCTCCTTCGTTACTACGGGTCTCTTGATGCCGGTCACTGTCTTGTTGAAGTTCTTCGCAGTACCTTTCTCGGTGGTGTACGAATAATCCAAGTTGCGTGTCTGACAAGCCTCTTCAAGATCTGCCGCTTCGAGGAGCGTCTTTACTTTAACGGTGAAGGTTATGTGCATTAGGTTTCTGTCTCCTATTTGATTTCCAAGTTGACAGATTAGCTTAGTGGAATTAGGATGTCAACTATTATTTGAAATAACTTATGAAGCAACTGTGACTGCGCAGTGATGTCAAAGGTTAGTTGATATCGTTAGCACCGTATGGTAAGGTGGTCTTTCTAACAACGGAGACACGACCATGAAAATATACAACTGGTTCTCAACAATGGGTAGCCGAGTTGTCCTGCTCTTTAAGACAGGACCAAAGTTCATCACGCTCATCACTATCGAGCCAGACGGTTTGCGTCTGGTAAAGATCCTGAGAGCAGATGAGAAGTTTTTAACTGAAGCCGGGAGCAGCACTAAGAAGGTGTGGAAAGACATCGCTCGTAAACCCGGCACTACGAAGACGGCAAAGCAAGCACTGAAACAATTGCTAGTACAATAACTGTTGACATGGGTCGGGGTTGAAAGTAACATTCAACCCCGACAACAACATCAGGGAGACGTTGTAATGAATGACACATACATAGATACCAGCACGTCGGGGTATCCTGATGCGATGATGAGCCGAGAAGAAATACAGGCTCAACTTGAAAAGTTGAAACGTCTGAGTCACGGACTGAGCTTAATGATTTCGGAACTGAACGGACTCAGTTTGGTACTGCAACAGGCAGGGAGTACACCGGTCGAAGGAGAGACCTTTGATGCCCCCCGGTTAATACGTTTAGAGATGGCACTCGAAGAAGCACTGAAGAACGGACACGATAGTTTCGAGTTCGACGAGATGTTCTTCTTCATTGGTTACGCTCGACACGTCATCGAATACCTACGGCAGAGGTTAGTATGAATATTGAGATCCGCAGGGGAAAATGTCAAAAAACAGTTGACATATTCTCCCCCATCGACTAATATTGCTTCTACAGGGTCGTGGTGACCCTGAAACAAGGAGACACGATATGAAATTGGAAACAAAAAACAGGTTTATCCTCGACAACATCATCAAGATGTTGGAAGAGCAGGGTCCTTCACTTTGGCGTAAGCCGTGGATCTTCTCGGAAGAGGGTGCAGCCCGAAACGGAGAGAGCGGACGTTGCTACTCTGGACTTCTGAACCCTCTCATCATCGCCTGTTCGATGATGGATCGAGGCTTCACCGACCAACGATGGTTACCGAAAGGTGCGATGGGTCGGATGACTGCTCAAATCAATAAAGGCGAAAAGGCTACATGGATTCTACGTCCGGTATTTGCCAGTGTTGATGACAAGGACACCGGAGAGAAGAAGCAGGTCCTAATTAACTTTAGCATCATGCCAATCTGGAACGTCGAGCAACTCACCATTAAGGATGAGAGCAAACTGTTTCGACTGGCTGACATCGAGAAGAGCAACCTGACGATCACGGCAACGTCCGGGAACGCACAGAAGTTCGCTACCGATGTCGGAGCAGCAGTAAGTTACGGAGGACAGAGAGCTTGTTTCATTCCCTCTACCGACCGTATCAACGTACCCGCCGTTGAGTCCTTCAAGAGTGAAGAAGGATTCTGCACCACCCTCGGACACGAGTTAGTTCACTGGGTTGGTGGCTCGAAGCGTAAGAACGAGATCAAGGACGCACGGTTCGGTGACAGTTCATACGCTTATGAAGAGTTGGTCGCTGAATTAGGAAGCGTCTTCCTCTGCGCTAAGTTAGGATGGGATTATGAATCGCTGGAGAATCACAAAAATTATCTGGCATCTTGGCTGAAGAACATTAAAGAACGTCCCGAAGTTCTGTTTGAAGCCGCAAAGATGGCGCAGGGTCGAGTCAACTGGCTTATATCTGCAACATCAACCGAGAAAAAGGAGGCTGCTTAACCGCAGTCTCTTTTCTCTTCAACAACCGGAGTTATATGACAATGACTATTGAAGTAAAATTCGTCGGTGACACTCTCGCTGACGTACAACAGAAGATATCGGATTATCTCGATTATCTCGGGGACGCACCTCGCAGCCCTGTGACAGTCCCTGCGGAAACCCCGGAGACGGCAACTCTGCCTGATGGTAGTCCGATACCGAAACCAAACAAGGGTAAGCGTAAAGGAACCGTGAAACCCGGTAAGCGACCGAAACCCGGTCAGGCTGGAGAGGCTTCCACTGAGGAAAATATTGTCCTGATAGAAGACGTTCGCGAAGCACTCGGTACGCTCGTAAAGGTTGACGGCAACAATGAACGTGTGTTCAAGATCCTCGGCAACTACGGAGTTCAGAAGATCTCTGATCTGAAGGTCGAGGACTACGAAGCGTGCAGAACTGCCGCTGATACTCTACTCTACCACCCATGAACCGACACTCACCCTACGGTCCTAGTGCGGCGGGACGCTGGATATATTGTCCAGCGTCCATTCCGTTCTGCTATGACGTAGAAGACACTCCGTCAATTTATTCGGCAGAGGGTACGGTCGCTCACGGCTTCCTTGAGATGCTGTTGAACGGAGAAGACATCGATGACTATCTCGGTGACACCATGCGGCAGGATGGATTCGACATCAAGGTTACAGAAGAGATGTTCGATGCCGTCCGTCGAGGACATACCGCGATCCTGAAGACTCTCAATCAGGTTGGATACGATCCAATCATTCGTGCTGAGATGACTCTCGATATGGATGGAACTCTTGATGGTCACGGTGAGCCAATTTTTGGTACGACTGACGCAATCATCATTCAACCGTTCGTCTCGCTCGATGTGTTCGACTATAAACACGGTCAAGGTGTTGCGGTCAATGCAGAGAAGAACGAACAGATGATCGAGTATGCGTTCGGTGCATTGGAAAAATACGGATGGGACTTTGAAGTTGTTCGTCTGCATATACTCCAACCAAGAGCGCAGCATCCTGACGGATGGCATCGAGTCTGGGAGACGACTCCTGATGAGATCCATACATGGGTCGGTGTGTTTCAGGAAGCGATTGATGACTCGGTTAGTGATACCCCGACGTTCAATCCCGGAGAGAAACAGTGTATGTGGTGTCCGAAAGGAGGCAACTGCACGAAGAGGTATCAGATGGTTCAGGAAACTGCCGGGTCTGTGTTTGACCCTGAAGATGAACGACATCCGAACGAACTCGATGAGAGTGATCTGTCCACCATACTCGATATGAAAAGTCAGGTACTTGACTTCTTCAAGCAAGCAGGAGGGGAAGCCCTCGGACGTGCTGAGAAGGGAACTGAGATCCCCGGATGGAAGTTGGTCAGAGCAAAAACGAATCGACGCTACATCTGTAAAAAAGAAGCAGTCGTCGCGCTAAAAGAACTCGCTAAGAAGAAGCGAGGTCTGAAGGTCAGTGATGTTGTGGTTCAATCTCCAATATCGTTCACTAATGCTATTAAATTACTCGGCATGGATAATGTCTCTTTCCTGATCGAAAAGCCGCAAGGCAGTTTAGTATTAGCACCACAGGACGATAAAAGGGATGCAGAATCAGTGTTCACAGATATCGAGAGCAAACGTGTTCCGACAGTTGACACTGAAACTTGACTATGACATTATTGAGATGGTCTTGTGGAGTAAGCAGCTTGCGCGCGTTGCCGAGACCGATTGGAGAGAAGATCCACTATATCTCCCGTCACTTAAACTGTGAAACTGAAACAAAGGAAAAATGTTATGTCTGTTAAAATGTTAACCCCCACGTTCCTTGCATCCTATTGCAACATCTGGGAACCTCGTGAAGCCCCTGACGGCAAAATGAAGTACTCATGTTCAATGGTATTCAGCAAGGATGCCGATATCTCTGGACTGCGAAAGGCTGCGGAAACAGCAGCCGAACAGGTCTTCGGGAAGAAGTGGAAAACAATAAAAAACTTCTCCATGCCGTTTCGTGACGGTGACGAAGAGCGCGGTGATGACGCACACTACGAGAACGCTATCTTCATGAATGCCTCCGCTGCGGCTAACCGTCAGCCGGGTATTGTCGATCAAAAGCGTCAGCCTTTGTTCGATCAGGATGATGTGTACTCCGGTTGTATTTGTCGCGCACAGGTGAATTTCTTCGGTTTCGGCTTAGACAAGAAAAAGACCGGAGGAAATCAAGGTGTCGGTGTTGGTCTTAGTAACATTCAACTCATCCGCAAGGGTGAGCGTATCGACGGACGCGACTCTGCGGAGGATGCGTTCGATGATATTGATGACGATATTGATACCAACAATGATCCGTTAAGCTAACCACTAACGGAAGGGGGCAGACGGACCCATTCCCACCGTCTGCCCCCGATCATTTTCATGAATAAATTCCACATCGATTTCGAGACGTATAGCGAAGCAAAACTCACGGGTCCAACCGGGGTTGGTTCACACCGATACGCAGCCGACGAAACCACCGAACTCCTAATCGCTTGTTGGGAAAACCCAGAGGGAGAAAAATTCGTCTGGGACTATCGCATTCCTATCAGCAAACTCGACTATCTCAAGACGATGGTCGAAGATCCTAATCTCACTATGGTTGCGCACAACGCAATGTTCGAGTGGTGCATCATGACATACACACTCGGATGGACTGTGCGTTGTAAGATCAACTGTACACTGGCTCGATGTAATGCACTCTCGATACCTCCTACACTGGAAAAGGCAGCCGAGTACCTAGATGTAGCGAGGAAAGATCCAACCGGTAAAAAACTGATCGCTCGATTCAGTAAGCCGCAAGCAAAGAATCATAAAGTCCGACGATGGAACGCAGAGAACGACCCGGAAGGATTCAAGAAGTTCATCTCGTACTGTGTGACCGACGTAACAGCCGAACAGGGACTCGACTCCGTTCTGCCTGAACTCACCCCGTTCGAGCAGGAGGTGTACGCTGCGGATCTCAGGATGAATGGTAGAGGTATCCCTGTCGATCTGCCAAACGTTGAGAAGGTTGCCGAGTTCCTGTCGGAATACCGGGAGCAGATCAAAGCATCGACCGACGCTCCGATCACGAGCGCACAGGGATTCAAGACGTGGTTGAACGAACGGGGATGTAACGTCACCGACATTCAGAAGGACACTCTCGCTCGTTGTACGGATTACCTGTGCCTCAAACGAGACGTTCTTCACGCTATCGAGTGCCGACAGAAGATCCAACAAGCATCCGTCAAGAAACTCGATAAGATGATTGCCTGTGCCATCGATGGTCGAGTGTACGGAACCGAACAGTATCTCGGTGCGCAGCGAACCGGACGGTGGGCAGGACGACTCGTACAACCGCAAAACTTAACTCGTGGTACGCATAATCAGGCAGAAAAGGATGAGTTCTTCGATCTGATCGAGAACATCAACTCGCTGAAACTGTTTGAAGCGTTCTACGCATCACCATCGGCAATCGCATCGTCCGCACTCCGGGGATTTATTAAAGCCCCCGAAGGTAAAAAGTTTCTGATTGCAGACTACTCCGCTATCGAGGCTCGTGTCCTCGCATGGTTAGCCGGTGATGAAGGTCTCCTCGATCTGTTCAATCAAGGTGTCGATGTCTACGTTGCACTCGCGGCAAAGATTTATGGGATACCGATTAGCGAGGTAACGGACGAGCAACGGAGACTTGGCAAACAAGCGATCCTCGGTCTTGGTTACCAGATGGGACAGGACAAGTTCCACTCCACCTGTACCGAAACGTATCACCTCGACGTTGATCGTGGTCTTACAGACAAGGCACACCGAGTCTGGAGATCCGAGAATGTCATAACCGTTAAGTTTTGGCGCAAGATTGAGAACGCAGTCAGGATAACTACTCGCACAGGACGCGAGTCCAAGTTGAACGGACTCACTGTCAGACGGGATAAGTTTGGTACTCATATTGAATTGCCCTCTGAACGTAAACTGCACTATCCAGAGATGCGATACCGTGACGAAGGTCTCGAATTTTGGGGTCAGTATCAGGGTAAATTCATCTGGGTTGATACCTACGGAGGCAAACTCGCTGAGAACGTCACACAGGCAATCGCACGGGATCTGATGGCTAACTCACTGTTGGAACTGGAGAAGGAGGATTGGAACCCGGTGTTCTTGGTACACGATGAGGGGATCTGCGAGGTGTCAATGGACTTTGGAACCCTTGATATGCTATCCTCTATCATGTGCCGGGTTCCATCTTGGGCTGAAGGAGTTCCAATGGATGTCGGTGGTTTTGAATGTATCCGATATAGGAAAGATTAAATGGCAAAAAGAAAAGTTAGAAAGTCAATCATCCCGAGGTTTTTAGTCGGCACTAAAAATCCGAATGTAGGTGAAAAGATAACTCTAGGTAACGGTCTGCGACACTGGCATAGTATTAACGATGGACGGCTGTTGAAGTGGTCGGAGGATCTCGTGAAGAAGGCTATTGTTTGGGAACTCGCTAACAACTGTCGTCCTGACATTATCCACCGGCTATACGGACGCTTTGCTCGTTTGCGTAAACAACGCGAAATGAAAGAGTTGATGGGTAGTGAGTCCTAATGAAGGAGTTGACCGGGGTGGGTAATGGGTCCTGAAGCAGCCACCGAACGACGCTCCTGCGCTCTCGTTAAATTCTACAAGGGGTTAGCAATTAAACTCGCTAACCCCTTTATGCGAAACTTACCAGACAGGTTAATGCTTCTCCCCGGTGCGGTCATCCTGTTCGTGGAGTTCAAGGCTCCGGGTAAAAAACCGAATGAAGGTCAACGAGAGATGCACGAGCGAATACGCAAACTCGGATTCACTGTGTTAGTGATTGACGACTACGGGTGGTTCCAAAGCAGACTCAAATTATATGTTGAGGCTTGACGACAGACAGGAAGTAGGAGTTCAGCGTGTCATCAAAGAACCGGAACTTGCATTATTTTACAAGATGGGTAAAGGCAAGACTGTCGTTGCTCTTCGAGGGATTGAACACCTTATCGATACAATACGGGTCCAAAGAGTTCTTGTTGTCGCACCACTTCTTGTTGCTCAAACAGTCTGGAAAGACGAGATCCGAAAGTGGAAACTTAATCTCGTTCTCAACTCTGCCACAGGAACCGTGAAGCGAAGAGGAGAAGCTGTCAGGAAGTGGTCTGATATTGTAACGGTCAATTACGAAAATCTGTTATGGATGCTGGAGAACCATGCAGATGAGTTCGATATGATCGTCTTCGATGAACTGTCAAAGATGAAAACGTATAACTCCAAACGCACTAAGAAGATCCGTAAATACATTCTTGACTTCGACCGTCGTCTTGGTCTGACCGGCACACCTCTCTCGAACGGTTACCTCGATTTGTGGGGAGAGTTCTTCGCACTCGACGGAGGGAAACGTCTCGGTAAGTTCTTCACTACCAAGTACCAGAAGAAATACTTCTTCTGTAACGATAAGAACGGATGGAGTTGGTCACTTAAAGAAGGGGTCAAAACAAAAGGACAGATCATTAAACGCATCGCACCAATCTGTCACACCTACCTCGGAGGACACGAGGTCGAGATTAAACGGCATCCGATCAGATTCAATCTACCAGAGTGGTCGATGCACGAGTACAGGAAGATCGACAAAACAAACTATTCAGCCCTCGATAATATGCTGATCGATACCAGAGCGCAGACACTCATGAAGTGTCGTCAATACACCGGGGGACAGATGTATGCAGAGACAGAGTACAACGGGGACGGAGATCCGTTACCAAAGAAACTGATCACACTTCACAAAGCGAAGACCGATCAGTTGTCCAACCTGATGTATCAACTGCAATCGACCCCGACGATCATCGTGTACGAATTTCAGCACGAATATGATCGTATTAGTTTGATGTACCCGGATGCGGTTTCCTTCAAAGGACTCAGCGAGAAAGCCTCGATCAAAATGGTCCGTGATTGGTCAGACGGGAAGATCATGAAACTACTTCTCCAACCGGGGCAAGCAGCCCACGGGTTGAATCTCCAATACGGAGGACACACGATAGTCTTCTTCACAACAACGTGGAACAATGAACACGTCGGACAGACCCTCGGTCGGCTCGACAGAAAAGGACAGGAGTTCGAGATTGATGCGTACTATCTGTTAGCGAACAACACCATCGATGTGAGGATCTATGACGAAATCCTTCAAGAGAAAACTGACGAAGAAGAGGAGTTCTTGTATGCCGTCGAAAGAATCGCCGCTTGAGTTGTCCCCAGAGGAGATGCACAACATCCTGAAGACTAGGTTCGAGGAACTCGTTCCGAAGACCTTAGAGTACTTGGAGAAAGAAGCCTCGGACGCTCCGTTGTACTCCATCATCAATACGCTCGTGTATATACTCGATCAATACCTGATCCCGCAGATGAAGGAACAGGTAAAAGATCACGCAATGGAGCGTTACATCATTGACATCTGCAACACGCTACTCGACTCCGCTGGAGCGCGATTCCGTGTCCCGGAGATCGAGGTGATTGATGACCTAGCTGAACAGAGCGAAGAGGCAAAGAAGGAGTTCCTCCGGGAAATCCCTCCAGCCGGTCACTCCTGATCGAGCGCACCCTGTTGGTTTTGGTACTGTTGATAGCCTTGGACCGCTTCAGGACCGAACTCTGCCCCCAACAACGCGCCGCCGCGAGTACCGGCTGTTGTCAATAGACGTGAGATCCGTGCGAAGTCACCTGTGCGAAGTTTTGAGAGTGCGATTATAAAATCCCGCCCACCTTCTGTCGTCAACAACTGCGACAACCCTGACACCCCGACCGCACCTAACAGAACACCGGGTAACCCTGCGGTCTTCGCACCTAGCGCACCGACAACAGCCGGAACACCGAGTAACGATCCGAGTTTCCTTAGATCGTACCCGGTCAACGGCATAGCACCATGTTTTGACACGTTACGCATGATCCCGCCGAGATTTTCATATCCTCTAAGGATTTCCCTGCCTTTTCCGGGGAATAGTGCATCAAGTTGATTATTATATTTCCCGGCAGTTCTTCTGAACATCGCAGGAGAGATGTACTCGACCCCCTCATCCGTAACCCCGGAAGCCGTGTCTAAGATCTCCTCCATAAGACGACGACGAGCAGACTCCTTACCGCGAAGGTCGAACGCAGCCACATACTCTCGTGCTGCTTTCGGACCTTTCGCTTTCAGGAAACCCTTCCACGCATTTTCAGGTAAATTAGATCTGACCGGCTTCATGCCAACAGTTGCACCACCGGCTTTTGAACTTGCGGTATATCGCTGAACTTTGTTTGTCTTGTAAAAAGCGTCAGCCTGTCTATCGAGCCGAGCGAGATCTCCCCCGGCAGCATCAGTGAATGCTCTCATATCCGCTTCAAGTGCATCCTGAAGTTCAGGATACATTTGTGTTCCACGTTGTTTTACTTTTGCAGCACCGGGAGACGTAGATAACATTTCGTTGATAGCGCGATTCTCTGCACGGACTCCGCTGCGAACTTTTCGTGCGTGTGCAAAGTTCCCCGAAGGAGCCTCTAACCACTCAGTCAGTGTATTAATAATACCCGGATCGGCTAACGACCCTTGCGCTCGTTCTGCGTCAAGTGCGTTCTGAACAGCCATCTTGAACCGTGGCGTATCAACTGCTGTGTTACCCGCGAGTCTTTCCACACGATCATAGAGTTCCCCGGCTCGTGCATTGACGGCACGGTATCGTCTCTGCATCGAGGCTTGAATTGCTTCATCTGATACATCGGTTCCTGACTTCGCTACTCGTGAAGGAAGCTCCTGATACCGTTGAGAGATGTCGTCGCGTTGCGCTCGATACCGGGTTCCTGTCCCCACCAACGGCACTTCCGATAAGACCCGCTCAGACATCATCCGGGATGTCCCCCCGGCAACGTCAGGGTAGTAAATTGGGATGCCTTCACTTTTCCCGAAATTGATGAGTTCCTGTCTCCACGTCGGAGCCTCCCCCACCGCTCGGTTCAGGAGTCCTCCTCCCTCACCGATCCCGAATCCAACCATCGACACGGGAGCCGCGTATCCCATCCTCCTGAATCGCTCTTCAGCCGATCCCGGCTGCACCCCGGCAAGCCCTAAGTCTACCGCAGGACCCGTCAGGGCGCGTCTAACGAGGTTAGGACCCCCTCCGATAGCGAATGTGGGGGCTTCCCCGGCAATCTGGGATGCCACGTCTGCCACCGGGTACTCCTGCCGCAGAGGAGCCACTAGAGACTCCTCCCGTGCGATCATCTCCCCGTACTCATCTGCTACCCCTTCCGGGGCTAAATTGAGCAACTCAGCCCCCTCAAGACCGAGTTGCTTGATCCCCTGTCCGATTCTCGTGGTCACCCTGCCGGTTAGAACATCTCCGGGGTTATCGGTATCCTCCATGAGTGCGCGTTGCACAGAAGCCCTGTCAGATGCCGTAGCGAGTTCTCGAAGGATCGCAGTCGGGTTATGCCCCAGAGAGATCGCTTCCCTGATCCGGGGATTCACAGTCGAAAGTTCCTGCGCGATCTGCTCGTCCGAGTAACCGGCAGCACGAGCCTTTGACAGTTGTTCAATCGAGATGGTCATTATTTGTTGCCAGTACCTAAGATCTTCTGTAGTTTCAACCGGTCAACCCTAGACGGGTTAGGATTTCCGTCCACTCGATTCTGCGATCCGGGGATAACTCTGTCCGCCCAGTTCACCGGCACGAAAGGTTCGTCGTCGTCCGCTGGAGCCGCAGGATTGTACTCAGGGAAGTCTTCAATCTTACCTCCTGAATCCACCCAATCACGTTTATCATTAAGTTCACCTAACGCTTTGTTGATGAGTTCGATTTCGGATTTAAGAATTGCGATATTCGCTTCCGAATAATTGTCAATCTTCGGTTGTCCCGTAAACATCAGTTTGATTTCTTCTTCAGTAATTGGGTTCAACCGAATACCCATATCGGATAACGCACCAATAAACAGCAGAGCGTTTTTAGTTATCGCTTGTCGGGCGATTTGATACTTAGCGAGGTATTCACCTTTCGCTCTACCCGTCATCGGACCTGTAGGAAGACCCTCCAACATTTCCATCAACCCCTCGTATCGGTTCAACGATCTCCGGTTGTTAGCAATCAAGGTATTGATCTTCAACTTCGCAGCGGGCTGCAACGTGCCGGATGCCGCAGACTCTGCTTCTGCTCCCGCCTGATCCGCTTGTCTGTTGAACCCTGTCGGAGAGTCCATCGTTCCACCGGGGAGTTGTGCGTTCGCGCCGAGTCCTCTTGACTGCACCTCTGCGGACGGAGTAGATATACGAGGGTTACCGTACTCATCGACGTAAGTGTACGGAGTTCGTTTGTTGGCATAGAACTGCACAGAAAAATCGTCAAACCCTAGTTGACCCCCCTCTGCTTTGTGCTGTCGATACGCTCGTTGGAGTTCATCGTCCCCACTGAGAAACTGATTACGGTAACGTGTCATCTGGTAATCAGAGGCTTCTTTTTCATGCGCGCGTTGCTGGTCGTTGGCAGCCCGATACCTGTCCGCAGTGCCTCCAATACCTAGCGCAAGCATCGCAGGAAGAGCAGGAGGAAACAAAAGAGCCGCACCCAATGCAGGGGCAAACTGACCTGCGTGTTCGTACCATTTGCTTTTAGGTGGTGCGCTGCGAATGATTCCACCATTCTCATTACGTTTCACCCCCTCGAAATGGTCTGCGCTCGGTAATGGAACTCCTACTCCTAATGCACCGTTCACATTAGGGTCAAACACCCTGTTCGTCTGTTCAATTGGACTGTATGGGAAGTTCCCCCATTCCCGCTGTGGGTCCCTGAGGTTATCCTCCCACCGGGGGTCCATCACGCCATCTGGGTAAGGCATCATTGCCATGCCGCACCTCCTTGTGGATTCCACCAACCCGTCTGGGGTTGCCGCGCTAACGGTTTATACCCCCAATTATAGTTAGTAGGTGGAATCTGGGGTTGCCGCGCTAACGGTTTATACGCCCAATTATAGTTAGAGTTAGTAGGTGGAGTCTGGGGTTGCCGCGCTAACGGTTTATACGCCCAATTATAGTTAGTAGGAATTGGACTGCCCATAGGAATTGGACTGCCCCCCGGTGCGTCAGGAGGAATTGGACTGCCCATAGGAATTGGACTGCCCCCCGGTGCGTCAGGAGGAATTGGACTGTATGGGAGGTCCCCCCATTCCTGTTGGAAGTCCTCCGGTTCACTTTCACCCATCGGACCTCTCCCCTTCGACCAATGTACTCTCATCATATCAGCGAGTTGATTGAACTGTTGGTTACCAACTCCTGTGAATCCATACAAAGCTGATTTGTCCCCCGGTGCGTCAGGAGGAATTGGACTGTTAGGATCACGCGCGCGCGCTCTTGCCTCAAGTTTGTCCATCTCATCGAACATACTCATCTTCCCGAAAGAATCGAGCGCACCTCTTCTACGGTTCCAACTATCAAAGTTAGACACTATCAGACACCTCCCATGATGTTCATGCTACTCGACTCACTAGCTTGCCTTGTTGCCCCCACGGTGTTCATGTACTTCTCGTAAGGAACCCACGGCTCGTAGAATGCTGCTCTGGATTGATTATAGAAATCTTGTTCTGCTCCCCGGAGATCTTCTCCAGCGTTAAACAGGTTGCTTCCTCCGGCGGCATACATACCGGGAATCTGATCTCTCAATCCCATTCCCCACTGACCGACTTCTCCACCATATATCCCGGCATTGATCCGATTCTGAATATCTCCTGAGAACAGATCCGTTTCGGTTCCATACATCTGATTCATCATTTGTTCGCCAGTACCGTAACCACGATTGTACGCGCCGCCGCGAATATCAGAAGAGATACCTCCCATCATGCGACCGTAGTTATCAATCACTTCGGCATCACGGAGACCGAATCGAGTGTTATCAACTCCTCTTGCGCCAACAGATTCCGACATAACTCCTGCGAGATCTTTACCCATCATCTTTCTGACATCGAGACCGGCTGCATCGATACGCGCCTGAACAGTTGGATCATTCATTGATCGTTCTGCCATCGAAAATGGCAGGGAAGAATCGTGTTGAGGAATGTCGGCAGGATTATAAAATCCATTGTCTCTTCCGCGTTGAAAATAGTTGGCTGCATCGCGCATCATGTTTGTTCCTGACTGTCCCCAACCGTGATAGTCGTGCGCTATCTCAGGAATATAGCTGGCTCCTGTACCAACCATATCCGTACCCTGATAAATGCGAGGATCGAGGTCCGCAGTCTGTGGCTCCCCGAAAGCACCATATATCCCGGCTCTGTTCGGATTCCCTCTGCCCCCGATGTCCTGACCACGCAGCAACATTCTGCCCCAATCAAATCCCTCTTCCAGATAAGGTTGTTGCGGTCCCCACGGTCCCGAACTCGAACTTGATGCTCCGTAACCAAAACTCACCATCGTACTTCTCCTACGGCTCCAACACAGTAATTCTGTCTTCGAGATCGATTAACTTTGCATCGATCTCAGTAATTCTGTCTTCGAGATCGATTAACTTTGCATCGATCTCAGTGAGAGCCTGTTGAATCCTTCTAAATTCATTCACCACAAAATATCGTAACTCATCGAGAGTTTCAGGAGTTCCTTCCGCTACTCGGTAAGGGATGCGATCTGTTTCACCCATCAGTTATGCCCCTCTGAACGGGCATCAAGATCCATTCCACCAATCTGCCAAAAACCATCACTGTCGTTACTGTAGATCTCATAAGCCAGATACCGACCTCCGGGGAGTCGGACATCAACTTTGTAATCCGTGCCGATAACGTAATCGATATAACTCGTCCATGAGTACCCGATGTCCGGGTTCATCGACGTACCGAACCTGAATTGTACCGTACCTGTTCCTTTGATCTGAGGAAGGATACGGAAAATGTGTTTAAGTCCTTCGGTGTTTCCCTGATACACATCATCGAGATCGATGCCGGTACGGATTACCTGTGCCTCAAACGCCCCTCCATCTCTGTGCCAAAACTGTTCCCCGGCTTGATAGAAACGTCCGTCTTCTGCAAGGAAAATCAGTATCGCCTGAACCTCATCCTCACGAAACCCGGACCACTTTATTCCACTAAAGTCAGCCCAAGTGTCACCACCGGCATCAGCAGGAGGATAGGTAAGCGGATCTGTATTATCAAAATTACTCCACTTTACTGTTTCACCGGGGATCGGGGAAAAATCTGCCTTAATAAACTCCAGAGGTATCGCTTGAGACTGATAATCCTGATAACTGTATGTGTTGGTGTGCCAGTTATACACCAACGCTCGATCTAACTTTCCCTGAGAAATAGCCGAAGGAAACAGATATGCTGCGATCTTTTGTGATTGATCAGCAATCAGGTAAGGATCGACAGTATTTTCGTCTGCTGAAATCAGACTGTAAAAATCATTGTCCACTCTGTCCTTTCCAACATGGTTCACCCGTGAACCGTCCGTTGTGTATACACCGACACGTCCGACCGTGAGATGATAGGTATCAAATGCTGCGGTTGCGTTTCTCGAATAGATTCCGTTCTGAAAAACTTTACGAGTGGTCATGATCCCCGTGCCACCAATAAAGCTCATCGCATGAGCGGATCGATCCGTGTAGATCATGAAGGAGTCGTTCAGTTGCGCTCCGTCAACAATGATCCCGTCATTAGATGAGATAAAAGTTTTACCGGCTATATTATCAGTAGCAGTTACCCACGTCTGCGGGATTGAATTTTCCCCCGCAGCGTCAGACCACCGAACTGCGTTCGTCTCGGTACTGCCTCCTCCCTCGCTCATGTTCAGTGCAATAAGGAAATCTTTATAAGAGCGAATTACTTTTGCGACCCAATCGTCGTCCCAACCGGGGAGGTAAGCCAATGTCAACGGTTCAGCACCGAGATCCAGATACGCAGGAGTGTCCAACCCGTTATTGACAACGACAGTCCCACCAAAAATAGTTGTCTGCCATTCACCTGCAAGGTCGTATGCAGTACCGAGGTCAGGGAACAGATCTGAAGTCGCATCCCCCCAAGTGTTAGCCCCGGCATCGTAAACAAAAACTCGATCCTCATTGTGGTGGATCTCATCTCGACCCACCACAATCAGGTAAACATTATTGTTCCGGGACACCCATCCCTCGAACCAGATTGCTTCGTATCGTTCGGGGTTACCGTCGATCTCAGGAAGTTCTGCGATATCGAGCATCGAGTACCCGATACCCTTACGAACGTTCCCCTCACTGAAGATTACATTCTTCGCAGTAGTGACCGCTTGAATCGGAAGATCGAAATCCAGTACGTCAGTGTTAAGTCCTGCCGCGCCGAGACCTCTGATTGGTGCGAGTTGTGGTTTCATATGATAACGATGTCGTAACTATTACCAGCAATCCACTCATCGACCCCATACTGCCAACCACCGAGATCCCATGAAAAATCAGTGGTGTCATGCACAGCATTGTCGCTGATGCTGATGCAGTCGAGTGTTAAAAGTGGAAGCCCAGAGGATAGTTGTGTCCGAGAGGGACCTCCGTCCGCAAATACTCCAGTGACCTGTAAACTCGTGAAGTAGTCTGCATCTTTACCCTGACCTTTGAGTCCGAGGACAAGGTAAACTCCCCAAGGATATATAAATTGCGACTCCAACCTCTCAATATTCGATCCGTAAACAGGAAAAGGATCAGGATCGATAGTTCCGTAGGGTCCTTCAGGTGGGACAGCAACTACCTCTTCCGTATCAGCATAGTATCCCCACGCACATCCATATATACCGCAGTAACCCGTAGTCTCCGCAGCAACAACCGTAAAACTCAGTTGATTTGTCGCACCGTAAAACTGAGACATCTCCAACCCGTCTGGCTCGTCGGAGATCGATTCGTTTAAGGGGGGACCGTCAGGAACATACTCTCCTCCCCGGACGTAATCAGAGAAATTATCCGACCCCCCGAACTCGTCCTTTAGAGAACGGTTGTCTCCGAGTCCTGTTCCCCGTAAGCCGAGATTTCCGCTACCGACTATTGCCATCAATCTTCTCCGAAAGTTCCCGAACTGCTTCAATAAGTACCGCAACTAACTGTTGAGTACTGACACTAAGGAATCCATCTTCTCCCTCCGTAACCGCAGTCGGGATGACCTTCTGTACTTCCTGTGCGATCACTCCAACCTGTGGTCCGCTCCGTCCGCTATCCTTTGTCCAATCAAAGTGAACACCGCGCATACTGAGAATCGCATCGAGCGCACTGGTAATTGGTTCAATGTTTTCTTTCAGTCGAATGTCAGAAGAGATTGTCCAATCTACCGTTGCGGTTCCCGTACCGGTTACCGCGATCCCTAAGTCAGTGACATCGACTATCTTCGTGCCGGTACGAACGATCTCAACGTCATCATCCTTAAAGCGGACCCCTGAGTCAGACACTGTGCCTATGATGTTCGGGTTAGAAAGTGTGCCGTTCGCATCGAATATGATCTGATCGTTGGCAGTTTCAAAGTGAATATCGTTGCCGATAAATATTCCGCTCCCGGTCAAAGAAATACAATCAATTCCATTACGAGCGAAGGCATAATCGTCCGCAGAAGAGAAATACATCCCGGAATCATCATTAGTACTTCTGAATTGACAATTAGCGTTTGTCCCGGAAGATGAGACCACGACGCAGTTTGTCCCGGCTCCTGTGAGATCTAAATTTGCGCTATCAAGGGTAAGGTCTTCAGTGAATATCCAATCCCCTGTAGCAGTCCACTCACCGTTCACCGTACAGAGACCGGCAGTAGTGAGATCGAGTTGATTATCTAATTCATTTAGCGCAGACGAAGTGAAAGTGATTGCGGTTGCGGTAAAGTTCGGGAAATTTGATTTCAGGACTCCCTTGATCGCAGTTATCTGATCCGCACCTTCAACCGCAAAACTGCCAACAGCAGGATTGTTTACGTCTAACTCGGATATATAAGTTGCGGGATCGATTGCCATATCAGGCTCCTATACTGCGTAAGGAGAACCCATGACTTGAGTGCTGCCACTCTTGTCCTGTCGCTTACGCTCAGTGTTAAGTTGATTTACGACTGCTATCGCTTTATTCAGCCAATGTTGAGATGTTTGATACTCTTTAATGAAATCGAATCCTTCAGCAACAGCAGCAAATAAAAGTGCGTCATACGCTACATCGATCACAACATTAGTCGGGTTACCGACCGTAATCGGAGCAGGGTTGCCGTAGTACGAATAAGAAACTTCTGTACCAACCGCAGGGTAAAAGTGAAAATTGCTCATCTCCCGTGCGACATAGAGCGGACCCCATGCTGCTCCGAGAGGAACTCCCCGATTGTTGATCGTTATCGACCGTAACCTTTGCATCGGGACCATCTCAATCTTCTTACCTGTAGAGTCGATCCAGAATCGATTTGCCTCCAAGTAGTCCGCAGGGACGGCAAGATGAGAGTCTGCGTCCGGGGTTGCCGCGCTAACGAGAATCTCCATCTCTCGACAACGCAGATCCCGGTAAACTTTTCGCTCACCGAGATCTATAAAACTAGGAACGTTCTCATCGAGATCGTTGCGATTCAGTTGAAGTTTGATGTCATCAAACAGATTGGTGTACGTCTGAGGCATCACTTATCTCCTTGACGACGATGAACCTTCTGATTCGTAGTCATCAGGTGGGGATACTCCGACTGAATAACTTGAAGAAGTTTTTTCTGCTCCTTCTCACCGTGAAGATTCATAGCGTCAATACCGTGTTCCCGCTTAATCTTCATGACAACAACGATAGGTAAAGACGCAACACGTCTCATCTCGTTGTTTTTGTGAATACCGACTCGCTCTTCATATTCACGAGCCTCTTCAGCAATCTTCTTGAATGGGTCAATAGGTTGAGACAAGCGAGACCGGACTTCTCCAGTATCCTTTTCCCACCGTAAAGCAGACGTGATGTCTACTTCCCGTGTGCCAAACTCGTTAATCCGTGCTTTACCCAACTTACCGCCCCTCTAAAGACAGAGGGGCAGCACTCGGACGATCAGTCCCCACTCACCACTAAAGGCGAAAAACCAATACCACGAGTGCTGCCCGTGCCTATGGTTTAAGCGTCGTTACAGTTGATGATGATCCCTGACGCATCCTCGTTTTCGAGGACGAGAGTCAGTTCACAGTTCAACAGACGACGAGTGTTGTCACCGGTCTTAGCAAGCGGGTATGCCGTCATCGGTCGCAACTGCGGAATCGACCAACGGTCGGTTTCCAGAAGCAACATCGAGGACGTATCTGTAGCCGCACCAACACCCGGACCCTGCAACCATCGGTTGAGAACAACCGAAAGCGTTCCGAACGGACTGATATACACGTCAACTTTGTTAACGAGTTTCGACTCGTTGCCGAAGTCGCGCAACCGTTGGGAAGCCGCAGTCGGATCGATGTATGCGAAGTTAGCAACGCGCAGCGAGTGACCCGGAGTCACCATCAACTGATTCGCATCACCACCGAGTTGAAACATAGCCTGATGAATTGCGAGAATGTGAGCCTCCGTAACATCAGGCACTGCTTCACTCGAAAGGTCGGTAGTCGTATCCGAACCGATCAACGCTTCACAACTCGCAAGGGTTCGCGCAACACTGGACGAACCGACTGCGCCGGTCTGACCGTTTCCGACTAGCGCAAATTCGATGTCCCTCCGAAGTTCCCGCCCTTTTTTCATCATTTGGTAATCCATTTCATCGGATCGTCCGTACAATGCCGTGGATTCCATCGTGCCTGACACCGCCGCACTCTCCTCGAAGATCTGCGTCCAGTTCGTTTTCAGAACCGTTGCAACCCCGGTATTGACAGTGGTCGTTTGCCCTTCAGTGATTGCTTGTGCCGCAGGAACACGAAGATAGTCTTCCTGCCAACTGTGGACCGGCTGAATTGCCGTGGTCTTACGAAACTGCGAATAACACGGAGTATCGTAAGGTGAGATGAGACCAATGATCTCTTCGATGTCCTCTTTCTTACCTTCGGTTTCGTAGGTAATCTGAGGGACCGTTAAAGTTGTGCCTGATGTATCGGTCATAGTTAACTGCTCCTATAAAGCACTTAACCTTTAACGTGAGGGAGTTCTTCTCCGAGCGTTAGCTTTACGACGAGCCTGAAGCAGTCCAACCGCATCGTCTAAACGACCCGATTCGGCTACTTTCTTTCCCGCCATATCCGCTATACGCACCGCAGATCGACTACCCGCACCTTGAGGTTTCGTGCGAATGACTTTCTGAGGTCCCTTCTGGTTACGTCGCAGTTTTTGCTTCGCAACTTTAGAACCCCTGCGGTACGCAAGAGCATCGTTAAGAACAAGGAAAACATTTGGGTCGATCCACTGAAGAACTTCTTCTCGTGGAAACCCGTAATGATCAACAGCAGAATCAATCATCTCATAGTACATACCGGTATTCCAGTTTGGAATACGCATACTGAGTACACGGTTTGCTTCGACGGCTGCACTCTTCATCGCCCCTTTGTGACGTGCTTCAGTTTCCTGAAATGCCTGACCTATTTCGCGCTCTCCACGCTGATAGTTCTCTATGGCAACGTCACGCTGCGCTCTCAAAGCAGTAAATTCTTCGGGTCTTTCTTTCGCAAGTAATTCCCAATTTACCGCATCAAAACGCTTGACTTCGGCTGCGTTCGCACTCTGAATCTGACCGAGTCGCGCCATAAGTTGCTGCTCTGCCCCACCCAGATGTTTTCTCTGATCTGCGAGTTCTTGCGTTTTGCGTTGGTAGTCATCCTGCCGCATGAAGCCGAGACGAACATCTTCTTCAGAAACCTCACCAACACCTTCGATGTTGTAAATCTGAGGTTCTGCTTTTGATGGATCATCCTCGAACTCACTCCCCAGTTGGTCTGACTGATCGGGGTCATCTGCTTCCGCATCTAGCAGTTCCTCTTGATCTTGGTCGGACTCCGGGTAGTTGTCCTGCTCTGTTGCAGTCAACGCTTCCTCCTGATCGAAACCAGCACCAGACTCCGACGAATCGTCGATTAGTGCAAGCGGGTTTGCCTCATCAAGAGATGACGGCTGTTGCGGTTCTCTACGAGCCGCTAAAGCCGCAGCAGCAGATTCTAATGTATTGAAAGACTCCGGTAATGGTTGGTCTGCCATACTAATCTGCTACCTATAAAAGTGGATCTTCAGAATCTCTAGGAGCATCTTTGATCTGCTCCGCGAGTTGTTCTGCTTTCTTCAGACTCGAATTTAACTTTAAAACGATGCCTTGTAAACCCCTAGCTGTCTGATATGCCAATTCGCGCCGGTCTGAGTCTTTGGGAGCCGACAACAAAAAGTCGTTCAAACACTCTTCGAGGGACTCCTGATAGAATTGGTTAAAACCCTCATCATTCAAAAGGGTCCAAGCTATTTTCGCTTTCTGATGAGTCTGAAGGATCATCTCCTCCTGACTCCGTGGAGAGGGGGTCCTCTCTGACATCTGCCGGTGAAGCCACTTCTCGAATAGCCCCCGGTCCAGTGCTGCCGTCATCGTTGGACGGTTGTTGTTTTTCTGCATTGTTAGCCCGTCTGCGTAAGTTGTCGTTCAACGTCTTACTGATTTCACTGTTCAACTCTCGACGTGCAGCCATCCTATCGGCAATACTTCCAGAGCGCAAGTTACGACTACTCTCACGAATTTCTAACGTCCGTTTGATGTTTGCTTCAAGAGCCGCAAGATTAACTGCGGCAAGACCTTTAGGCTTACTCTTTGCCACGGGGACACTCTCCTTCTTCGTTGCTTTTTTCTTGGTTTTCTTTTTAGCCGCTTTTTTCGCAGTCATCATAATATCCTTTCGCAATTATAGAATTGTACTCGCTGCGGTATATATCCCGGTCGCGACAGCCGCTCGGACACGATCCTGAAAAACTTTTCGCTTTGCTTGTACTAAGGGATCGTCATAAACATACCAGTTTGCGTGTGCCGCAGGGTCATCCACCAAGGCATTTGCCCATTCTTCGGCTTTATCCATCTTCCACATTTCAATCGGCTCCATGATCTCCCCCATCGCTCGGAGCGTCTCCATGCCGGAAATTGTTCCCGGAGTGTAATTGATTAGTGGATTCTCCGCGTAATGGTTATACGCTTCCATAGGAGACCTATCACCGGGTGTCATCACTGCGAGTGCGCCGAGTCCTGCTCTTGTCATATTGGCGTACTCCGAACCCATCACCAGTCCAACGTCTCCCAGACCCCGGTATCCATCTGTCTGCGCTGCGCCAATGTCAATTCTTTCTCGAAGTGCGGCTCGTCCTTCATCTTTCTCGAATAGCCCCCGGAACGCATCTGTCTGCGCTGCGCCAATGTCAATTCTTTCTCGAAGTGCGGCTCGTCCTTCATCATCGAGCGCACCTTCACGGAAATGTTCGCGACCTTCGTTACGTCGTTTACGAGCCTCGTCATCGAGCGCACCGGTCCCGCCGGTCTTCAGGAACTCATCGAGCGGACTGGAAAGATCCTCGG
>Ga0098058_1000082_pt1 | contig 38781 bp, 48 predicted proteins | sample 19_taG_FD_75061 | JGI IMG/M metagenome (GOLD analysis project Ga0098058, IMG submission 75061) | Marine viral communities from the Subarctic Pacific Ocean - 19_ETSP_OMZ_AT15317 metaG | ecosystem: Environmental > Aquatic > Marine > Oceanic | place: Pacific Ocean | collected 2015-01-19 | reverse complement strand
GTACGGAAAGAGTACGTCTCGCCAGTGTACGTAGTCTACAACAGCTTCTTCATGGGTTACAACTTCTTGCTCGTACCCTTCAGCTAAGATAAACCCATCAGCATCCAACATAGGATCAATTTCTTCTGTCTCAGTCTGAAGTTCGTACCGAACTCTAGCCAAACCCAGTCCAGGGATTAACCTGTCATCTAAAGACTGACGCAGGACGCAGTTAAACGCGTCACCTTGCTCTTCTACGTCGTTGTTCAGTAGCCGCTGCAAGATCACAGCAGAAACACGAGCTACGTCGTCGTTCGCATCGGCGTATCTACGTGACACATCAATTCTAGGAGTCTTGCCAAATAACATAGACCGCAGGGTCGTAACGCTAGAGTGGAACAAGTTTAGACGAAAGAATTCCGTTCCTTTAGTGTCCCGATCATCCAAGAACCGTTTTACGACTTTATTGGCCGACTTATGGTATTCTCGTAGATTATCCTGTGATGTGCTTAGTTCTAGCGACCATCTCTTGTACTGGTCGCTTGGCGTGTCTTTATAGTCTTCGCTAGACTGAATACTACCACTGTGAGCCATGCTATATCCTCATCCGACTAATCGCTATTTTACCAGCGTTTTGGTCAGTGTACAAGTCTTCAAGACAGAATCCTTTAGGTCGGAATATTTTGTCCTCAGATTTCTTTGGTGCTTTAATAATTCTGTCTTTACATACTAGAGCCATAATGCGGAATGCGTCAGAACCGTGGGACGCCCAGTCATGCATCGGTTTAGTCCCAAACGATTTGCGCTTCTCGTCGTACGCTCTACGATACGCCCTGAGCGCTTCATACCCATCACGTGTGAACTCCTTATCAAACCAACAATAAGGGAGGACCAAACGAGCAGCGTCTATTCCGTGCTGAATACCTAGTTTGGGAGCAACCCGTACAGGAAACTCCTCAGATAAGAACTGTTCCACGGTTGATCTGCCCGTTTGGAGACTTTTAGCCCTAGCATCGTGTGGGAGCCAAATAGTGTCGTACTTATAGGGCTTCGTGTTGAGCATATTAAAGTAGTACGACAACGGCTGTGAATGTGCTTCTTCGTAGTCTATAATTGCGATACCATCTGGCTTGTCCTGCCAGAACCAGTATGAACTAGAGTCTGTATAGCCTAAGTCACTGGACACCTGTACCGGGAACTCAGGGTCGTGAGGGACACGAGTTATCTGCCCGTCACTTTCTATTTTACTTAATGTAGACGCGTAATACGTACCCAAGACGGCAGCTTCAAAGCTACACTCAAACTCTTGAGCGAACTGGTCTTCTGTCATCTGCAACCGCATCGCTGCTAGTTCGTCTTCGTCTAATATACCTGTCTCACTAGCCTTCAACATCATTGAAAACCAGTTATCATCTTGCAGCGACTGCTGGTAGAAATCGTAGAAGTGATTCTTACCTTTCGGCGTACCGATGAAGAACGCCCATCCTTTACGGTCAGCTAACGTCGGTAAAATGATCTCAGCCCAGAGATTAGGGCGGCAATCAGCAATCTCGTCAATAATAACACCGTCAAAATAAAGACCACGCATAGCGTCAGGATTATCCGCCCCGTACAACGTAATCCACGAGTTATTGAGTCCAATTTCGACACGTAGTGCGGCTTCACGTACTTTTGACGCTATGGGGTCGGCATATTCTTTTAGATAACCCCATGCGACGTCCTTTGCTTGTCGGTAGTACGGCGCGATATAAGCGTATCGTGGGTTTTTCTTCTTTGAGTAAACAGCACGAGCAATCAAGTCGTTCACACAAGCCACAGTTTTCCCGGCTCGGCGGTGGGCTACGGTAAGTCCCCATCTTTGGTCCCTCTGGTGTAGCGGTATGAACTGCGGTCGCGGCTCATAGTCAAAAGTTACTTCATTTGTCACATCCCCATCTCACCTGCTATCCAATTGAATAAATCAGTCGCTTGTTCGTACTCATCTTCTTTTCCAGATACACCTCTTAACTTTTCACGTAAATCATCATAGTGAGAAAATATTCTACCCCTTTGTTCTTCATTCATCGCACGAATATATCGTAGCGTAGTTTCGTCATAAGGGTCTACGTCTAAACTTTTGACAGTGTTGCCTGCTAAAACTCTATTCACTTCATCAGGACCTACTTGATACGCTTGGTCTAACATATCTAAAAAATGTTCAGGATCGCGATTCTTGCCTATATATTCGCGGCGAAGTTCTGTTTTGAACGCGTCTGATTTGCTTATCATCTCAGACATATCGTTTATGTGTTCAACCGATACAGGTTCTATGGCGTCAATTCTAACCGTAAACGATTCACCATCTATGTACTCCATAGCGTTAGTGTCAGCTACACTCTTCGGTGGCTTACCAGACAAAATCCAGTTACCCATTTCTTCATCAGATAAAGCATCTATTATTGCGTCCATTTCTTCTGTTTTAGGGTGTCTCTCCCATGATTTCCAACGCCCACCGCTCGTCCATGTGTCATCCGCTTTCGGTGGTATCCCTAATCTCGCGCGCCCTTCAACAGTTTCAAACATTTGCCCATCAGTGAAGAAAATTTCCTCATTACCCGGAACAGCATTATCCCAATCTAATTTACCTAAGTAATCTTCTAAATCTGGTATTTTTTCACCTTTAAGACCTTTTACTATTCTAGCGACAGAATCAGCCCCCAACATATACTGATTAGATGTCGCATTAGTGACGTAAGATTCAATGACATTATCTATTACAGCAGGAGCTGGACCTGCAACTCTAGCCGCAGTATTAACGGCGACTTTAGGCAGAACGTCGTCCGCCCCCTTGCGCAGCATCTTCGCTACCGTCAGTGGAGCCGTTGCCGCCATAGTCCCCAGACCAAGACCTTTGAGTGCGTCACGCCGCGTCATATTTTCCGGCGTACCGCCAGCGGCTCCGCCAGCGGCTTGTTTCTTTAGATACTCTGTAAGACGCGGTCTCATCGTACCACGTTCTGAACGTTCTAGTTCTACGTATTCTTTCACCATCTTTTGCCAAAATGGGTCGTTTTCTAGTGAACGCAACATTCTAACTTGATTCTCAGGTAAATCACCAAGTCTTATGATAGTTTCAACAGCCCCCTGTCCACCATCGTCTGGAAAAGCCCCGTAATCAATACGTAAAACTTCATCCGGCGTCTCAAAACCAAACACTAAGTCGTCTACAACATTACGTTCAAAGTGGTCTACCACTTCGTCAGAATAGTTCCATTTTGGACGGTTAAATATATCAGTCTCACCTTCGTAGGTTAGATAACTCCAGTCACCAGCCCACGGACCGTCGTCTGGCGTCCACGACCTAAGACGACCAGCTTGATCTTCGTACGTTAAATACTCTAACCCGCTTTCAAATTCATCAGGATCTTTATGTGGACGTAGTTCTTCTACATTAGAATCCCTTAGTTTATCAGCAACCGTTCCGCCGACGTCATCGATGTCATGTTGCTCTTTTAGTTCTCTTAATAGCGCCGTATACTGTTCTGAAGATATTTCTCCACGTTTCCACCTAGCGTCTAATTCAGCCTTAAATGCTGGATAATCATCCATAGCTCGAGGTGGTAGTAAAGTTTCAGGCTCGTACATATCTAAGTCATCCCTAACCCACGCTTGTTCCTGTGGGGTAAGTTCGTGCATAGGCATCCAATCATCCCACCCGTAACCCCTCAACCTATCTGCCTTAGATAGAGGTAAAAACCCACCTTCGTAATTATCCTGTAGACCTAGCTTATCTACAACCCCCTCATGCCACATATCGCCAGCGGGCCAGAAATACTCGTCATCACCTACTTTTACAGTTCGTAATCCTACTTCATCAGGGTGGTCTTCACGAAGTATACTGATGTACCGGCGCATTTCTTCTTTTGTTTTCGGATTCTTAAGTACATCTGTAGAACCCATTTTAACTATAGACCCTACAGCGGCTCCGCCAGCGGCTGGTTTAAGTGAAGATGTTTTGGTCACATCTTTGTACGTACTTCTAGGGCTTTCCCAATTTAGTTTCTCACCATGTTCCGAATACAGTTTGTGCATTGCTTTGTCATTTTTTTCTAGTTGTTGCAGTAAACTCTTCCTAACATCAGGATCTAAAACTTCAGTGTCAAGCCTATTTCGCATAAAGTCGTGGGAACTCAATTTTTGCCTATACTCTCTACCAGCTACTTCTTGCTTAATTAAGGGGTGCGCGTCTGTGTACTCGAAGACATCGTTCATATGCTCAAAAGACACTTCTTCTATAGCGTCAATTCTGGCAGTCAAGTCGTCATAATTAACATATTTCACCATATCTTCGTCTATAAGTTTCTGGGGTGGGTTCCCTGACAATATCCAATCACCTATTTCTTTGTCTGTAAGATCAGCAAGAACATGGTCGACGTTGTTGAATTTTGCGTGTTCTTCTGGATACTTGAACTTTTTATTCGGTACACCATCAGTTTCAAACTGCTCTGTAGCCTTCTTGTACGCACGATGGTATTCCTTATCAGAAGGAATGCCCATGTCTCTATTGAAGTCTCCACCCTGTTCAAAGAAGTATTTGTCGCTAGTTCCTCTGGCTTCACCGGGGATGACCTGACCATTCGGTAGCGTCGTGTCTGGGTCTTTTAGTGTGCGACGTTTAGACCAATCAAGAGTATTGTAGTACCTCAGTAGATTGGGGAATGCGACGTCCTTTGCTCCCTTCGCTACAATGTCCCTTGTAGTGATAGGAAAGGCCTCACCCATGAACCCCTCGGCGGAAATAAAGTGCTTCACAGCAGAAGAAACAGCGTCAGGTGGTGGGGTTGAAGCCAAGCTGACCCCTACATCATCACCTAATACTCTAAGAAGCTTAGGCATCGTAGTGGCAGTCACTGCTCCAGCTCCACCTTTCATCACATCACGTCGCGTCACTCCACCCTTTGTGTCAGAAGATGATGTCTTTGGGTGCTTTGGCATAGTGTTCATTGTACTACGCAGACCTGCACGACGCAACCCCTGAGCTGTGAGCTGACCAGCTAATTTCGCGCCCCCTAGCGCGCCGAACGTAGGCAGTGCTGCCACGTCTACGGCCTCAGGGTCTAGGGCAAAAGTCTCGCCTGTACCGGAGTACGGAGGGAACCCATACGACGCGTCGTCTAAGACCTCGGGCGCTTCACCAGCCAATAACCACCCGAGACCGGGCTCGCCCCTCGTAAAGAACTGAGGACTGTAGTTCTCAAACCCGGCGCGATTGCCGTACTCTCTGAGCTGCTTCACTATGTCCGCAGCCCATCCTAACGTCTTGTTCCTGGGGATTGGTCCTATAGTGTTCTCATCACTCACCGCGACTCATCCTCGCTCATGAGTAACGTTTCAAGCCGTATTAGAATGTCGTGGTTACGGTCCACTGTGTCGTTAGTGTCGTCTATTGCCTCCTTATTCTCGGAAACATCAGACGCTATGTTATCTAACTGCGTTTGGATGACCTCCACCTGCAGTTTCCCCGCCTTATGCTCAACGTCAGAGGACAGACTGCCGTAGCTTATCAGTCCCCCTACAGCGAGTATAATAAACGGGATTATTATCTCCACACTCAAGAACCTGTTAGAAATATCTGTTGGCATCACTATTTACTCACTTTTCCGTTCAGCTTGTTTAGACCGAACACTGCACACGTGATCGCTACCTGAATAGCGAAGAACTCCTTGTTACTGGACATAGCGTCAATCATGGCGGTAGACTTCTCAGTGTCCCACCACGCAACGATCGACGGACTGAACCAGTAAAGGAACAACATCTCGTCTACCCATGTACGCTTCATTGAATCTACTCTTGCTTTGAGTATGTCCTGCCGCGCCTTTCCGCCTTTGCCAATCACACCAATAATCTGTCCGGCTAACCCGCCGAGTATGTTAAATATCATATGAGCGCATCCTCGTGTTCTTTAATCGCATCTAATAGAGCTTGACGTCTTGTAGGGCTATCTACCTGAACTTTGTCAAGTTCGCCAAGTAGGTACTCTCTGGCTGATTGATAGTCTTGACCCTGCGCCAGCAGTCGCTCCGCTAACCGGCGGCGTTCCAGACCCAAGAGTCTGTACTTGACGCCATCAATAGTGTTGTGTACGACCCCACGTCTTGTCTCGGGATTATACATCTCATTCAAGTAGTCTTCGATATTACCATCGCGGAGATGCCGCGTGGCATTCCACCCTTTATCGTGGCTACCGATATTGAACGTGGCCGATATAACGGCAGCCCTCTCGTTATCATTGTAGGAGTCCCAAGCTTCGCCAGCATCCTTTGCCGCCTGTACTTCGGCCTTCCTCACGTCCGCCACGAACAAGTCTCGTTGCCTCTCTTTGGTGATCATATCACCTAATTTGAGATTGTCATCAGGTACTACCAGATGCCCTGCACCTACAGTCCACTCACTCTTATCGTCTCCGCCCAGTCTCTCTACTGTCAAGCGGTCCTCTGCCCCACCTAACTCCCAATCCATCAGAAACGGCATTGCTAGTTGGGATGCGGGGGAGATACCCTCTTCATTTGGCTGACTCATTTATCTAGCTCCGTCATCGGTACGACCATTTTAATGACTTTTTCGTCCCCGCTGCTCATAGCACCCTTAGCATCACTCGGAAATAACTTGGAATACAGACGATAGTACTCCGTAGGGTGACTATTTGCCCATTCTGCCATTCTAGGAGCTCCGCCAATGATGTGGAATGTGTCCATGAACTGCTGTGCGACCACCCTACGGTTATATTCCCGAGGTAGTCGTGGGTTGTCTTGCGCTGCCAAGTTGTCCAGCACCGGGTTTTCGGTGTTTAGCGACTGCGCTTCGTATTCCTCTGATGTGAGGACCTCTATTACAGGGAGATTTTTTGACATAACTGTAGTATATAGCAACGTAGTTCATATTGCATCCATCTCTGACTTTATGGGGATGGCTTCCCATAGCATTTGGTAATGCTATGGTAGAGTTCATCGGGGGGTGAGATCCTGGATCGGGAGATGCGCCCAAATCTGGTCCTGATAGAATTTGTCCAGGACTTTGCGTTAGTACCAAATCCGGGCCTGATAGAATTTGTCCATGATCCACCGGATAAGATTTGTCCACAAAAAAGCCCCCGCCGGTTGGCGGGGGCTCCGGGATGTGCCGACCGTTACTTGGCGTTAGGACCCCACCCCACTAGACATCCCGCGCGTATGCCCCGGCGCAGTGTGCGCCTCCCTAATGCCGCGTGCTCCGCCACATACCCGGCGGTGAACTTGGCGGGAGTTTTGGCGGACTTTTTGCAAGCTACCAGCGCCTCCCAGTGTTTGCGCTGGTCGGATCCCATGCCCTTGGGAGGCTGCTTTACCAGCACTATTTTAACGTCGGGAAGCGGATACTTACCACCTGCGCCGATGTTTGCACCGAGCTTCGGTTGGACCTTGCCAGTGTCCTTAGAAGCCGACTTGGCGGGAGTTTTGGATTTTGCTTTTGCTTTAGACATTTTACTTACCTACTTACTTATCCAGTGGGAAATACCACCATTTACAAATCATACCACTCCGTCCTGGGGAAAGCAAGAAAAAAACATTAACATTTCTTAATGTCCCTGGCTTGCCAAAAAGCGCCCAGATTTGCAACATCCCAGAAATTCCCGATCCAGACCGACCTCGAATCATAGTTGCAGATTCTGCCCTATCGGTCTTGAGTCCGGAGTGCGTAAGTCGTAACTCTCTACTCTCCGTTCTTCGGATTCTAGAATCCCAGAAACAGCGTGGTCTAGAATCTAGATGCGTAAGATCAAGATCGTAGAACTGAGCACTTCCTACTCCATGTTTTGTTCCCTGGATCCGGTTTTGCCGGTTATACGGGAACGGAGGGTCCAGACCTAGAACGGAGCACAATTAGTAGAAAGCGAAAAGCGATAGTAAAAACAAACACTTTTTAATATTGATCAATACAACTCAACTATACATATACGTAACAATATATTCGCTTTTTCGCTTTTTACTGTCTTTAAGAGCCAGAGACCTAAGCACCAAGGGATTTAAGAACAAACGAAATTGTGTCAAACATATCGCTTAAACCGCTTTTTAAGCGATTAGATAGTACCAGTATCTTGCGTCGCCTTCATTTACACGTAGATTTAGCGGTACGTTCTTGTAATACGACCACCCATCAGCCAGCATGTGCGCTTCTAATCGCTGTTTTTCGCTTCTATTCGCTGTCCCACCTTCAAAGGCAATAAGATAGACATCCCTCTTTTTAGCCCGATAGTACCTTTGACCACCAAGCATCACAGTTGGGATGTCTTTCAACTTGCCGCTGCTGAACAGAGTAGTCATTAACGTGTCGTAGTACTCGTTATCTTCAACGTATTGCTTGGAGTCTTCAGCAGCAGTGTCTATGTTGGACCACCCACGTACATCGTACATGGTAGCTCGAGCTTCTGCCCACAATTGCTCCCGGTCCCGTTCCAACGCCTTAAATTTGACCTGCTGAAACGGGAGTACGGCGAACCTGCGCTGACCTGTCGGGTCCTGGCGTAAGAACTGAGCGTTGTTGACAGAGCCGTAAAACACGAAACGGCGATGGTTGTCACTAGGACTGCGACCGTAGGGAGGCCTGAACGTGTCAACTTTATCCGTAACAAAGGACTTGAGCCAGTCGATCTCTCTATCACGTAACCCGGCTAGTTCTTCGAAGTTGGCGCAGAGGCCGGAGTGTATCTTTTGCTTGAGGTCCTTGCCTTTGTCGTCGTGGAACGAGACATTCTTTACGTTGTCCACTCCCCACAAGCAGACAGGGAAGCTGCTTTTACCGATGGCCTGAGCGCCGACTGCTATGACCATGTAATCAACAATGCAGCCCGGATTAGTAAGACGTTGGAGCGCGGCGATAAGCCACTTGGAGTTAACCTCGTTGACTATTTCAGTGTCAGGTGAACCGCAGTAGTGTTGGAACATGGTTGCGAGGCGCTCAGTGCCGTCCCATTCAGGGATAGCATCAAGGAAGGGAGAGCTAGAACGGCTGCGAGCAGCACTGCCTACTTCCCGTCTGACAATATTGTCCTTAGCAGTCGGCATCCCCAAGTTTCGCTGGAAGTGGTGTAGTATATCCGTGTTGTGTTCTTCAAGTGTAGACTCCTCGTAGTAGACTTTATTGCAGTCAAGGTTGAACCATAGTGGTTTGAATGCAGGGTGCTCTCGCAAAAGCGTCCCGATATTGACGTCATTCTCAAGCACTACAGCGCGGTCACGGACCTGCTTGGTGACCAGACCGTACTGAGTAACTAAAGCTGACGAAGCCTCACGGAAGTCCGTGGTGCTGTGCTCACTGATGGTTGCTTCCATCATGTCAATGGCTGAGCTTTCAGTCTTCAGCCAGTCTACGATGAGGTCATCTATCTTGGTGTTAGTGTCGGGGAACTGAATTATCCGTACGTCCACTCCACATGTGCGCCTGAGCACATTAGCAAGTGTACCCCAGGACAGAGCAACATCGTGCCGCCGGTAGTCCCCATCAGGTATCAGTAAGACGTTAGCGTAGCCCTGAGTTCGTAGGACTTCAACTATCCATGGATGCGCCTCATCAGCAAGTCGGTTGCCAGGAGCGCGCCAATTATCCTTACCGCCGATGCCAATCGCAGGATATCCCGTGTACTTAGTGACACACGCAGTTTTCTTTTCACCCTCAGCAATAACCAGAGTATCGTGGTCTATGTTCCATAATTCTGGATATATGTAGGGAATATTGTGGAGTCCATTTGGCAACGATTCCCTTTTCGGTTGTAGATACTTAGGTCTGTCCGAGCCAACTGGTAATTCATGTCTACAACGATAAAATAGCGGACCTTGATCTGGGTCAAGTAGCGTATCACCCTCAAGCGTGAAGTAAGGTATAAAATAACCACAGATAACTCCTTCAGGTGTCATAAACTGCGGCTTCGCAGCTACATCGTCTACCTCTAACCCAGACTTAGCCAGATCAGAGTGCATAAAGTCTATAGCTCGTTGATTTACATCTACTCCGGTAAGAGCAGAGAATGTACCTTTAGTTTTTACCGGACCGGGGACACGATAGTCCGTAACACTTATAGCCACGGCTCGTCTCTCCTATCTTGTCGTATGATTGCGTTTGTTGTATTATTGAGCATAGTTGCATTCTCCCATGTGACGTGGTTAATATCCCGCGATTAAAGACCCCCCGCTCCAGGGGGGTTTTTCTTGATTACTACCTACCAGTATAGGCTAAGACATTAGTCCAAAGCAACCCATACGGCTTGACTCCCGGCACATTCAGGGGCTTGTAATCTACAGCCAGAGGCGCATACTATAGGGGTAGGTGTTCTACATAAACAGAGGAGATATAGTAATGTTAGTTATCTTGAATAAAGGTCCTAAAGGGGAGCGTATCTGGGAAGACTCACCAGCTCGCGCCATACAGCGCGCGAATGCTTTGTGTGATCTTCATAGCTGTGAAATGGAAGTGTTCGCCACCCGCATCATGGTAGATGCGTCAGCGTACTACACCAAGAAGGAGGCCAAGTCATGTTCCGCAAACTAAGCCACTATTTGTTCTACGCTACGACCTGTCGCTTCGGTGACACGCAGCTCACGGAGTGGGTATTCTTTCACAAGGTAGGGGTTGTCAAGCTCTACGGACCTTCGGTCATCATAACCGTGCTACCACGCACATTCAAGGAGTAGTAATCATGTCAGACACAATAGCTCATAACCAGCACCAACCCGGCACAATCATACGTGCATGGGATCATGAACCCCGAGAGGGCGTACCTGATCGGTACTGTGAAGGGGAAATAATTGAGTCGTACTTTACAGGTACACTTGACTTTCCCTTCCCGCTGTACGTCATCCGTGTGTCCAAGGATACGACATTTCCACGACGCCCACGGTCCGATGTGCTTGTACCCATGCAGGTATCCCAAGACTACGCTGCTAGAATAGAGGTGGTAGAATTATGAATACCCATGCGTATGTTAATGAAGCCACACGGCAGTTTCACGAAGTGATAATGCTCAGGGCTAAGACAACATTGTCCCTACCACTACAGACAGTAGATGTATGGGACTTTGTACAACACCACGAAAGCCACGCTGAGGCTGCCGTGGACATCATAACATCTGACGGTACACAGTGGGAGCTCAGTGTTGAGTGGTCCCCATTAGATGTTCGCATCATTAATTGGTTACTACAGAAGAAAAGGAGTTAATATCATGGGAGATGGTCAATTACGTCACGTATACCTTATTAGTTCATCCAACAATGCAGGTGTCATGGAAGATGAAGAGTTTGGTACGTTAACAGAAGCTCATGATCGGTTCATTGAACTTGATGCTTGGTTTTTCACAGCAGGTAAAGGGGAGCGGGACTCAAACGCAGAGAGCAACCCTTCCCGTATCCTTATACTACAACACTTTCTACGTAGGAGTTAATATCATGCCTGGATATATATGCAGTAAATGTGGTTCTCGCGGCTCAAGCAAGAACATCGCAACACGGACATTCTTCCCTGCCAATCAAATGGCGGCAGCTTTGTCCCACGCTCTAACGGTGTCCACCCCGCTCAACGATGACACGCTCAAGGATAAAACCTACGGTGTAGTCCACGTGCGGTTCGGGTTCACACCACAGGAAATAGAGGAGATAAAGAGTAGTAAGCGTCCTTACAGGGAGTTCATGGAACGGGTGTGCATGGAGTTTGTTGACTACATGAAGTACCACGGTGGCGATGGCAAGACTCACGAAGCTTACATGGACTGGGCTTGTGAGCATGATTATGTCGCCCAAGGAGAAGTAGAATGTTAGCCGAACCCACAGTAATGACGTGTCCCAATTGCCGGAAGACATATGAGCCAGTTCTTGGTCCACGCAAAACGCCCCACTTACTTATCCAAAACGAGTTCCCCGATTCGGAGCCTTGGGAACGGGAGCAGTTAGTGACTGGTCTGTGTTCTGACAGATGTTGGGATGAGTTTTTAGGGGTCCCGGAAAGCCAAAGGAGTAAAGACTTATGAACAACTGCATGTACAAGAAAAAGAACCCTATGAAACGATATCAGCAAAAGGTGCTGGAACACGCTACGCTCATAGATAGGGCAGCCGTGTATTCTCGGATCATAGCATTAGCTGAAATGGTCAAAGACGTTGAAATAGCCAAGCTAGGTGGTGATGCTGAGGCATCTCTTGTAGACCAAATAGCGCAGGTTATAGATGAGGCGTCTCTCATTAAACGTGAATCATTAAACTAGACTAGGAGAACATATCATGAGAAGTATCACACCAATGACCGTCACAGATATACGCAACCATTGTCCCGCCGTATTTGCCGAAGAGCGTGACCCCGAAAGGACGTCAGGTCGCTATGAATTTATACGCACGTATGATATAGTTGAAGCTCTTATGAAGGCAGGGTACGGAGTATCTCGCGCTCAGCAGAAACGTACTCACGCTGCTGAGGATATGAAGTACGCCAGACATCTGCTAACCTTCCGTCCTATAACCAAGTTCAATGACGTATCGGTAGGTGATGCAGTACCGGAGGTTGTCTTACTGAGCGCTCACAACGGCACAACAGCGTTCTCTCTGCTTGTTGGTCTGTACAGGTTCATCTGCGCTAACGGGATGATTGTAGGGGACTCGTTTGAGTCTATTAAAGTGTACCATAGGGGTGACGCAATCGCTGAAGCCCTGGAGGGGACCAAGAAAGTGTACGAGTACGTACCCAAGCTCAGGGACTGGGTGGAGAAGGCTCAAGTCATAGAGCTGAACTCCCGCAAACAAAATCTGTTCGCTGAGGAAGCCATGTCCATACGCTACGGCGACGCTCGTCCTTACGACGCGTCTAACCTGCTGCACGTGAGGCGTCCGGCGGATAAAGGGAACACCATGTGGAAGGTGTTTAATCGTGTTCAAGAGAATTTGCTCAAGGGAGGCATAGAAGGTCAGACAGCCACAGGCAGACGATCCATTAGTCGCGCTATAAACCGTGTCACTAAGGATGTCACCTACAACCAAGCACTGTGGGACACTGCTGAGCAGTTCCTGCAGAAGACTGCCTGATCATCCCTTAAAACGGCGCTGTGCCGTTACCTTAGCCCCTGCGCTCTATGAGTGTCAGGGGCTTTTTTAGAGCGTCACTAGAGGCATACGAAAGGTTAAGGGTGGTTACCCTACCGGGTAGCGTTTAAAGGCTCTACAGGGGCTTAGATTTGGTCACACGGCTGGAGCTACGGGACACCGTACCTGTGTTATAATGACTACGTACCCAAGTTAGATAGTTCTTAAAAGGAGAGTAAACGTGGAAATTGCTGAACTAGCGTTGAAGGCTGACGCCTATAAAGCACTCCGTGAAAAGCGCCTAGAGCTTGCACGGCAAGTCACTGAGTTAAAAGAAAAAGAACAACATATGCGACGTGACTTAATCGTACACTTAGAAGAAAGCGATGTTACTGGAGTGCAGGGTAAAATCTGCTTCATTGCTTTGGTCCCTAAGTGTGAACCTATAGTAGTGAGCTGGGGTTCACTGTACACACACATTCGTGACTCGGGGGAGTTTGAACTACTCCAACGGCGCGTAGGTGTGAAGGCTGTGAAGGAACGTTGGGATGATGGCCTACTAGTTCCAGGTGTGGAAGAAGTTGAATACAATGACCTCAGTGTCAGAAAACCGCTTACATAAAGGAGAGAGTAATGTTAGAAGATAATAAGGGCATCGTGCCTATGAACAAAATGGGCTCACTGCCAACGGAGTGGGAAGATAAGTTAGCTGAAGCAGCCTCAGTTCAGTCCAAGGCTGAACGTCCTACGGCTGGTACGTTGAGCTTTAGGTCAGGGATACTGACGTATCAAGGTGACGCAGTGCCTGATGGGTACTTGGATGTGATCATACTTAGTGCTGCGTATGAGAACACGTACTACGGGGACCGTGAGTATGATCCTGATGCACCAAGGAACCCTTGCTGCTTCGCGCTTGGTAGTGTGGAAGAAAACCTTGCGCCGCATGAGTTGTCCGAAGAGCCTGAAGGTGACTCTTGTACTGGGTGTCCTCAACGTAAGTGGGGATCACGCAAAGGCAAGAGTCGTGGTAAGGCGTGTCAAGAACGTAGACGTTTGGCGCTTATTCCTGGTAACGTGCTTGAAACAGATGACGGCGTACTAGCTGCTGAAGTGGCGACTGCTAAACTACCTGTCACGAGTGTACGGCACTGGAAGAAGTACCTTGACACCCTGAGCGCGTTGTACCAGCGTCCATCGTACGCTGTTGTCACTCGTATAAGCTGCACCCCTGATCCTAAGACACAATTCAAGGTAAACTTTGAAGTAGTAGGTGGCGTGGATGCTGAAAGGTTAGCCGCTATCAGTTCTAAGATAGAGCTTGTAGAGCCTACATTGCTCAAACCTTACGAACCAGCGGGTGAAGAGGAAGAGGAAGCTCCCGAAACCAAAGCTGCTAAGAAGAAACGTGCTAAGAAGTTAGACTAGTGGGGGATATTCTACACCCCACTGTTGACTTTGAAACAGAAGCAATAGATAATCGGCCTGAGTACCCACCGCGACCAGTAGGTGTCGCGGTGCGGTTCCCAGAAGGTGGTAGTCAGTATTACGGGTGGGGACATCCGTGTGAAAACAACAGTACGAAACAGGAGGCGTACGACGTCATAGAAAAGTTGTGGGATTTGGACCCTATATTCCACAACGGTAAGTTTGACCTTGATGTTGGGGAAGTACACTTTGATCTACCTATACCCAAGTGGAACGGATGGCACTGCACTCAGTTGCTTGCTTATCTGTACAATCCACACGCTAGGCAGATATCCTTAAAGCCCCTCGCTGAAGACCTGCTAGATTGGCCTCCGGAAGAGCGTGACAGGCTCAAGGAATGGATAGAGCAGAATATACCGGGCATCAACAAGAAAAAGAACCCTTGGGGCGCACACATAGCAGAAGCTCCCGGGGACTTAGTTGGTGAATACGCGATTGGTGACGTAGATCGTACTCATGGGTTATTCAACTTCTTTGTGCCGTACATCGTAGAGAATGGAATGATGGACGCGTACAACCGAGAACGTAAGCTGATGCCTATCTTACTGGAGGTGGAACGTGAAGGTCTGCGTGTCAACATTGAAAAGCTGGAACAGGATTACGAAATTTACCAGAAAGCGTTCAACGATGCAGATGATGCTATTTGCAAAATACTGGGAACAGAGATCGAAGTTGGTAAACCTGCGCAGCTTGTTCCGGCGATACAGAACGCTGGGCTATGTTCAGGTGAGTGGCCTAAGACACCAACGGGCAAGGATAGTACGTCAAAGGAAAACCTTGAGAGTGCCGTAGACCACCCTGAAATGTTGGCACTGCTAAAGTACCGGGGCGCGCTTAGAACTACTCTAAGCACGTTCTACAGCCCATGGATTGGCTTCGCAACCAACGGCGACGGTAGGCTGCACACTACGTGGCATCAGACTAGAGGTGACGATGGCTACGGTACTCGCACTGGACGTGTAAGCTCCACTAAACCCAACCTGACTAACGTACCTAACGAATATGAGTTTGCCACACCTGACTGGCTTCCCCCCTTGCCGTTCATGCGTGAGTACTTACTCCCTGAAATTGGGCATAAGTGGATTAAACGTGACTATGACAGCCAAGAGGTGCGAATACTAGCGCACTATGAAAACGGCAGTCTCATGCGTCAGTATTTGGAAGACCCAAACCTAGATCCTCACCAGTGGGCGGCGGACTTAATCTTTGAGTTGACGGCTCACAGGTATGACCGTAAGCCCATCAAGCGCACAGCATTCAGCTTGCTGTATGGTTCAGGTGTCAAGAACTTAGCCGCGAAACTAGGTGTCCCGTACTACGAAGGTAAGATGATTAAGGACAATTATCTTGGCGCGTTACCGGACGTTAGGGAGTTGATGTTGGATGTTAAGAATAGAGGCAACGCTGGTCTACCAGTGCGAACACTCGGCGGTAGGATAATATTTGCTGAGACGTCAGTTGACGGCCGGAGTTTCGCCTACAAACTATTGAACCACTTAATCCAAGGCAGCGCCGGAGACGCCACTAAAGAAGCTATGATATACTACGATCAAGCTAAGAATACCGGGCTACTAAGAGCTCAGGTGTACGATGAACTAAACGCATCAGTACCCGAAGCTGACGCAGCGGCTGAACATAAAATTATGCGCGAGTGTATGGAAGCTGTGAAGTGCGACGTAACACTTAAATCCTCAGGGTACACTGGAAGCAACTGGCTGGAGGCCGACAAATGAACTTTATATCTAAACCACGAATAACACAACTGAGTTTCAGCCGCATCAAAGGTTGGGAAAAGTGTCCTAGACAAGCCAAGCACAAGCACATAGACAAACTTCCAGACGGTGGTAACTACGCTACGTCTAGAGGAGCACATCTACACACGTTAGCTGAAGATTACCTTAACGACCCAGACAAGCCGTGTCCACCAGCGTTGCAGAAGATAGGGTCGGCGTTGCTAGGTCTAACACAAGAGTGTGACAGCTTTGAAACAGAAATGCGAGCCGCGTTTGATAAGTATTGGAAGGTCGTGGATTTCTTTGACCCTACAGTATTCATGAGAGCGGTGTACGACTACTTTGGTGTGCGGGACAATTACGGTCTTATTGTAGATCATAAATCTGGTAAAGAGTACCCGGAGCACCAAGATCAACAGGAGCTCTACGCTCTAACAGGGTTCCACTACAACCCTGATCTAGAAGTCATAGATACGCGAATGTTGTATATAGATCACGGATTTCAGCAAGGTATGAACTTCACACGCGAAGCGGACTTAGAGAGGCTTACAGAGATATGGGCGAAGAGATGGGACCGCGTCTTGGCGGACGACGTATTCGCAGAAAGTCCAGGCAGCCATTGTCGTTGGTGCAGCTACTCAAAATCAAAAGGCGGACCATGTCAGAACGGGTAAGCGAACGTTCCATTGAGCGGTCGGTTGTTCGTTGGGCTAAGAAGTATGATATCTGGGCTTGGAAGCCCACTATCCCAGGATGGATAGGCTTCCCTGACCGGGTGTTCGTATTTCCTAACGGACAGTTAGTGTTCATAGAGTTCAAGGCTACAGGTAAAAAACCTCGCGCCTCCCAAGTTGCTTCGCAGCGGATACTTGCAACGAGAGGGTTCCACATATATAATTGTGATAACAAACATGATGCAATCAAAATCCTACAGGGGTATTTAGATGTCGCAGTTTCTTGAAAGCACACCCCGTGCAAAGAAATGGACACCGCACACTTACCAGTTCAAAGCTGTTAAGTTCTGTATAGAGCGGGGCGCGGCTGGACTATTTCTAGACCCCGGCATGGGCAAAACCAGTATCATACTGTCTACGTTCAAAGTGCTGCAGGACAAAGGTGTTGTCAACAGTATGCTGATCGTGGCCCCGCTCCGTGTGTGCTATTACGTCTGGCGTCAGGAGGCTGAGAAGTGGTCTGACTTCAACAATATAGACTTTGGGCTACTTCACGGCAAACACAAAGACAAGATACTGCGCACACCCCATGATGTGTACTTAATCAACCCGGAGGGACTGAAATGGCTGTTGACAAAAGAGAATACACGTTTCTTGTCGCATTGCGAGATGCTTGTGATAGACGAATCAACCAAATTCAAACGAACATCGACAGCCCGGTTCAAACTAATAAAGAAATGGCTGGCATCGTTTCAGAGAAGATATATATTAACTGGCAGTCCAATCCCCAACGGAATAATGGACATTTTCGGGCAGATATATATTCTAGACTGCGGGGTCGCGTTGGGGCGTTACGTTTCGCATTTCCGAAATAAATACTTTGACCAGAGCTACTCAGGTTATGACTGGACCCCTAGAACTGGCAGCTACGAAGCTATCTTAGATAAAGTACATCATCTGCTGTTACGTATGGATGCTAAAGACTGGTTGGATATGCCAACGCTCCACATTAACGTAATCAAGGTAGAAATGCCTGAAGTGGCGAAGCGTTACTACCGTGAGTTAGAAGTAGCGTTCATATCTGTAATAAAAGGTGAGGAGGTCACGGCGGTCAACGCCGCTGCCGCGAGCACTAAACTTCGCCAGTTGACTAACGGAGCTGTGTACACACCTGACGGTGATGTAGTTATGGCTCACGATGCAAAGCTGGAAGCTCTTAAAGATCTAATTGAGGAGCTAAGTGGTAAGCCGCTACTAGTCTTTTACCAATGGAAACATGACATTACGCGGATACGTGAAGCCCTTGGGTATGAAGTACCGTACATAGGTGGCGGAGTATCAGCTGACCGTAGTGGTTCACTCTGTCAGTCTTTTAATATGGGCGATTTGCCTGTACTATTAGCTCATCCTGCAAGTGCAGGGCATGGTCTAAATCTACAAGAAATAAGTAACCACGTAGCGTTCTTCGGTCCAACATGGGACTTAGAACTAAACGACCAAGGATTAAAACGTGTATGGCGTCAGGGGAATCCTAACGAACACGTAGTTATTCACTATTTAGTCTGTAAAGATACTATAGATGAAGTAGTGCTAGGAGTGCTTAGGGGAAAGGATAGAACTCAATCTAACCTTCTAAGTGCATTAAAATCTGTCTATGCTAAGGAGAAAGAACATGGCAGCACCAAAGGGATCCGCCAAACATGATGGCGGACAAGCCACAAAACCAGCAGGTAAGAACCTGGAACCTAAAGACAAGGGAGCACCGCGACCACGGAAATGGGACTACGGCATTACGCCGGAAGCCAAGATCCTGTGCCAGAAAGAAACCCCTAATGTTAAGCGGGAAGTTCAGGCTGATTGGGAGATTGCTCAGAAATCCAAGACCTACGCTGACTATGCGAAAGCGGGTGGAAGCCGTCACGGAATTCGTGTTATGTCACGACGAGGTCTTATTAAGCTGGTCCATGCTGATGGGAAAGAATACCCCGTCCAGTTGTCCGGTAAAGAGAAGACTGACGTTAAGTCGGCTGCATAACAATAATAAATCCCTCCCCTCAGGGAGCCTCCGAAAGGGGGCTCCCTTTTTCTTGGAGAATTGAAATGGAAACTGTAGCGTTTAACCTCAGGGGTACGAACGGTAGCGGTAAGACTTGGGTGGCTCGTAAAATTTTGGAAGCTTCTAGGGCTGAGCCAGATATGGTGGACAGCAATGGTAAGATACGCACATACAGAGGCGAATTATACGATGTCCCTATAACGATACTGGGGTCTTACAAGAACCAGAACGGTGGGTGTGACACTATCCAGCCCTATTATAGGATACCGGAGCTCATAAAACTTACGATGATGGAAGAGATGAAGCCCGGTATCTTGTTCTTTGAAGGTCTGCTTATCTCACACAGCTTCGGCAGCGTAGGTAAGACCATGGAACAGTACGGAAGCAGAGCTATGACAGGGTTCTTAGACACTCCGTTATCCGTGTGCATCCACCGTATAGAAGCTCGCCGTAAAGAACGGGGCGTTACTAAAGAGTTTAACGCTCGCAATGTCATTAAGGATCATGATAGAGTTGCCAAGTGCCGACTCAGACAATACCTTGGAAAGCACCCTATGGTGGACATACCTCATGATGACCCGTACGAAGCTACAATGTATCACATAAGGAGTCTTGTAAATGAATATCTCACAACTGACGCATCCTAAAGATATATTCTGTTACTGGATACGAGAACGTGAAGACATACGTAAACAGCGAGCAGATGGGGTTGACAAACCTTGGACTGATGACTGGGTGTTCCGGCAGACGTTCTTCTGTAATGTACGTCGTGAAGATGACCGTGTCACTAAGTGGATACGTGAAAACTGGACCCCTAAAGACTTTGACAGTAGGGCAGACTACGAAGCTTCAATGTGCATCGCTCGGCTGATAAATTGGCCGAAAACTCTTGAAATGATTAAGTCTTCTGTAGTTGCGAAGAACTGGTCGCATATGGAGTATCTGCTTTGTCAAGCGCGTGACAACAAGATTAAAGTCTGGGGTGGAGCTTACGTGGTAACAACCCACGGCAGGAAAATAGACAAAATTACATGGCTTGTAGACACCTGTAGAGATGTCTATAACTACCCACGGTGGGGTAACCTACCTACCACTTTAAGAGATGCCCACGCGGCTCTAAAGCAGCTCCATGGGTTTAGCGACTTTATGGCGGCGCAGGTTATAGCGGACTTTAAGAACACGGTCAGCCATCCTTTAGCGACAGCTGAAGACTGGTGGACATGGGCAGCTCCCGGCCCCGGAAGTCTACGTGGGATGCGCTGGTTCTTTGGTGAGAAGGTTGCGAAATGTCATTTCATGCCTAGACTATGTGAGGTAGAAGATCACCTTCACTTAGATGGTGTATTCAACGACGTAGGTGTCATACACTGCCAAGACATACAGAACTGTCTATGTGAGTACGACAAGTATATGCGCGTCCTTTTCGGCACCGGACACAGTAAACGTAAATATCCTGGGGTATAATAGAATTATGCATACAGTCATATCATCAAACGCAGACAACGCTCTAGTAGAAGGGCTGTGGAAACTGCACATCTATGGGACGGAGGAGCTTAGTCGCAACGGCAGGGTGATAACGCTCCCAGAACCAGCGGTCTTTAAGCTGCTATTCCCTACGGAGCGCGTAGTGTTCAATCCACTACGCGACGCGAATCCGTTCTTCCACGTTATGGAGTTTGTGTGGATGATGGCAGGTCGTAGAGACTCTAACTGGATATCGTACTTCAACAGTAACATGGAGACATACGCCCAAGACGGGATCTTAAGAGGGGCGTATGGATACCGCTGGCGCACACATTGGAACCATGACCAAATAGAAAGGATCATAACTCAACTGCGTAATGACCGCAGTACACGACAAGCTGTTCTGGCTATGTGGGACGCGTCTTATGACAGTCCCCTACACGACAGCAAGGATAGACCATGCAACACTCACATCTATTTTAGACCAAAACCCGACGGGTCGCTGGATATGACTGTGTGCAACAGGTCCAATGATTTAATATGGGGGTCTATGGGCGCGAACATAGTACACATGACAATGCTCCACGAACTTGTAGCTTCAGCTGCCTCGTACGTAATTGGAACGTACTACGTAATGTCCAACAACCTTCATATCTACCCTGATCTAGTGCCGCACTACGATAACATTAGAACAAGGGGCGTTCCCCTAGACCACTATTACATGGCGGATGTAAAGCCTGTTCCGCTACTCGCAAATGACGAAACTTATCATATGCTGGTTGCCGACGCTGAATTACTATGCAAAGGAGGTATGAAGTTCACAACATGGTGGATGGACAAAATAGCGTACCCTATGTCTAGGATATATCACGCACGTAAGGAAGGACTACCGCACGTGTCTCTACTAAACCGAATGCCTCAAAACTCAGACTGGAGACTAGCTTGTGAAGAATGGATCAATAGACGTACAAAACCTGGAGTATCTACGGATGGCGGGGGAAGTGACGAGATATCACACGTGGAGGACAATACGTAAGCAGTCTATCGCGGAGCATAGCTTCAACGTAGCGCAGATAATCCTGCACATAGACCCCAACCCGCGCACCCGGCTGATAACCGCAGCTCTAAACCACGACCTACCTGAGGTCCATACTGGTGATATGCCAGCCCCGATTAAGCGGTTAGACGAAGTAGTCAAAGAAGCTTTGGATACTTTGGAGCGGGAGTTCCATAGAAACTACGGGACGTGCTGGAAAGAGCTTACTGAAGAAGAACAACATATGCTTAAATTTGCAGATACTTTGGACCTAATTTTCTGGTGCTTAGAAGAAATGCAAATGGGAAACCGGGGCATCCGCTCTGTGCTGGAAAACGGGATGGCTTACATGGATGAAAACCCGTTACGACACGTTCGTGCGGATACCCTACGCGTCTTTATTTCAAAGTGGTATAATGAGCTATTGTGTAGTAAAGGAGAAAAGTAATGATTGTGAACAGTATCAACATAACACGCTCAACGTACGGACCCGACGAAGGCCAGTACGTCACACGAGTACGTATTGACGGCGCATATGGTTCCACAGAACTCAGGCTCAGTGAAGAGCTCAGCTACCGCGTGATAGAAGTGGTGAGTGGTGAAATCGTTAAGTCTAGCAAGGCTATCGCTGATTCACTCTCGCGGGAAGCTCTGGTTATGACGACTACGGCTATTGAACATCAGCCTAGTGACTAAAGACGCACCACAGAGCAATTACGGGTAGTTAGGCGTTGCCGGTTTTACAGATATGCACTGTACGCGCCATTGTGACACTGTATATTGTCACATTGAATGTTAATACTCGTAGACTAATAGCAGCGGGGGTCTGGGTCTACGGGGGCGAGGTGAAGTTATCTCATCACCGAGCCTACCTACACCGTCCACCGGGGGACGTAAACCTTCGCACCCGGTACTTATTCTGCAACAGGGAGAAGATAATGAGTAAAGCTAACAAGACACAAGTAGGCGGGGACCACTATAAGGTGGGAGGGGAAGAGCACTGGGATAGAGCGTACCGTTTGAAGTACGACAATTTCCAGTACATCATCACTAAATGGGTAGAACGATGGCGTGACAAAGGTAGGCTTGAAGACCTGTACAAAGCTCGTCACGCCATAAACAAGTACATTGAAGTCGCTGAGGCTGAGTACGTTATCAGCGAGGCTGAGGCTAAGTATGAAGAGGGTGGTCCGTCTGGGGCTTACGTGGACCAATGAGCAAGTATAGCAAGTCACCGCGAGGTGGACGTCCGGTGCTGTACAAGGGTGAGGGGGTTATGATAGCAACAGGCGTGAGGATTACAGACTCTGTAATGCACGATATAGAGCTGCTCGCTTCAAAGAAGCACATCTCCATAACCGGGTACATGAGGGGAGTGTTAGAATCCCATGTCAAAGAACAGAGAAAAGCTGTTCCTAGACTATTTTCCACTCCACTATATATTGAATAGAAGACTACAGTGAAACACTTGATTCAGTAACTTCTAGCGTCCCATCAGCAATATCCTCTAACCACTTAGCAACGACGGGGGCGTGACCTCCGTCGTTGAATGTTATAGGTAATGCTCCTAGGCGCGCGAGTAACCACTGTGCGATTTGTTGGTGTTTGTCCATTATTGTTCTCCGTCATATTTTCCACAACCCTACGTCGTAGTGCTCCATCCAATAGTCTACGTCTTCTTCATCCCAGTCCTTGACAGAGCGTTCGCAGTGACTTGTGAATGCTCTGTAGAACCACTTACACACGACGCATTGGTTTCTAAATTTGGCTAGAACTGTCATGTTCCACGTTAACGTTGTACGGAAGTCCCGCCCTATTAACGAAGCCACTCCAGCGTCTAACCATAGAAGTAAATTCTTAATGTACTGTATCATGAGATGCGATGCACTGTGAGTGCAGTTCCTTGACTATTGAACGTCCAACTAGACCCTGTAGCTTTCAGTAACTGTATAGAAATTACATCACTGACAGATATGTCCACGACTACTGAACACGACATAGAGTGTCCTGCGTAGTCAGAATCCATTGTGTACACTCCTTGTCTGGACCCGTCAACGACAGCCCCGTTGACAGCTATTCGCATCTGACAACTGTACGTTGTGGCTGATGTAACGTGTGCGCAGCCGACATTCGCAGACACAAGGTACTTCCCGGCAGTAAGAGCTGTGAACGTACCATTCGTATTACTGTGTGTAATCCCTACAGGAACACCGCCGGGTTCAGAATTTAGATAAGTGACATCAGCCCACGCTCCAGTGGCCGGAGTAGTCGGAGTAGTCGAGCACATACTTCCGTATACGTTATCGAAAACGTTGGACCCTGTTATAAGCCCTGAAGCAGCGAGTGTAGTAACATTGGTCATAGCCCCCGCGTCGTGGGTCACACCGTCTATCGTGACTGATCCTGTTGGGTTAGTGATGTCACTCGCGTTTAATTGTAGGTCATCTACCTGTAGATAGGTTAACGCTCCAAGTGACGTTATAGCTGTTTGAGAAGCTCCGGTCACAGTAGCCGCAGATCCTGTCACAGAACCCACAATAGGCTGAGAGAACGTACACGCAGCTGAAAATGTCTGAATAGCTGCCCACGTATACCCTGAAGATATATCTGGCACTACGGACCAAGCTGCTGAACGGTAAACTTCCAGAATATTTGTGCTGGTGAACCGCAAATTCGGCGCACCATTTATAGCGAGCCTCACATCTGAAGCTCCCGCCCTGTACAGCCCAGAAGCTGTTTCATTTCCAAACACGATCCCTGGAAGGCTTACTGTGCCGTCGTCAGCCTTGAGCTGAGCGCTGCTTAACATTCCACCTTTACCACTACGTGACATCGAATCTGTCATCTCAGTCTTTAAATCAGTGAGCGTCGTGTTCGCCCATGTAGATGAAATAGTTGTCCCAGTTATAACGTTAGCTAATGGGAGTGAATAATTACCACTGGTGTCTCTACTCATTGTGCATCCTTCATAGCGGCTTGGACTCCGGCTCGTCTACCTACGCGACCCACTTCGCGTGTGATCGGTGCGTACCTACGGAGTCCTTTGGACAATGCCCTCTGCCCTCCGTATTGTCCAGTTAAAAACTTCTGTGCGCCCTTCGTACCCGCACCTCTAGCCAAGCCGAACGCAGCCGCAGGTATGAGCGGATTCGCTGCCGCACCTAAGATGCCAGCAGTCGCCATTGCAGCCAGTGTCTTGAACACGTTGGCTTTCTCAGGCGGACGGTCTATAACCTTACCTGCTTCGTTAGCGTACTTTTGCAGATAACCTCCGCCCTCTGCGGCTTTCTTGGTTCCCACTCTACCCGCTGACTTACCAGCTACGTCACTAGGCATGAATTTGCCTGCCTTCTTAGACATACTACCAACAGTCTCAATGATGTCCAAGTATCCTTTGTACGGGTCTATGTTGCCCTGATACTTCTTCCAAATGTTTTGGAACGCGTCATCGCTAGAGTCCCGGAATGTCTTAGCTATAAGCTCATCAATATTCTGGGCAGCTTGCTGATACAGGTTAGACTTAGCCAATATATCAGGGTCGTTCCCAGAATTAAGGAACAAATCTTTGGACTTACTTGAGTAGAAGCGTTTGTACTCAAGTAAGTCCTCTACATCAACGTATCCTTTACCCTTGCGGGACTTAGCGTACAGGCGTCCTAAATCCTCAGCCACTTCATCGTCACCCTGTTTAATTAGGGTGCCGAACAGTTTACCCATACGATTTTTACTCGCGTTAACTGTTTTATCGCGAATAAACTCGTACGCTTTTCCGCCTTTGCCCCAGAATTTATTAAGCTGCTCCGCCGCCGCTTGCGGCGCGACATCAAAATCAAAGTCAGGCCGCGCCCACTCTGGAATGCCGTGACTCATTAAGCGTTTGTTGAACTTATTCTGTAGACCTATTTGCTGAGCTCGCATATTACCGCCGACGCCCCAGATATTAGACAGCAAGTCGCGGTATATGTTCTTTACCGCACCTGAAAACCCTTTCTCTGAAGCACCATAAGCGATAGGTACAAAGTCACCAGTTTCCCGCGCCATGCGGTGACCTGCTCCGCTCATCTTAACAGGTCCGGTTAAGGACTTCTTAAGCAACTGACCGCCGCCACGCAGTAAGCCTGAACCTGTAGCTCCAGCCACCGCACCGACACCACGGTTCTCTGGACCAGCTATTATAGCTCCGCCTACAGCACCTTCTGTGAGCGCCCTGCGCCCCGGCTTACCAGCCAGCATTTGGACAGCTTTAGAGAGGCCGCCTGAGCCCCTTAGAGCACTTTTGGCAGCACCCGCAGCTACCCCACCAACAGGCGCTAGGACAGCCGTAGAGCCAGCCACAGAGCCAAGCAGACCAGCCTTAGTATCTAGAAGTGCTTCGTCACGTTCTCTGGCCCTGTTGATGCTTTCGTCACTGAACCAATCTGCGCCTAGCTTGTCTAACTGAGCCATGTTGCCGATGTTCTTTACGGTGTCTACACCACCTTGTCCAAGACCGGCAAAGAAGTTTTCCATGTTGCTGTCGCTAACAGGGGAGTACTCTGGGGTCTTTAACTCAGCAGCGTATTCATTGTAGAGCCTAACACGCTCATTAATACGTTCAGGTTCTAGCCCGGAGTTAAGTATATCTAGTAACCCTGGATCTGTGACTTTATTCGGCATACCATTCACCATCCGCACCCCTATAGAACCCGTCTACACTAGGAGGCTTTAAGACATCAGGTCCATTAGGCATACCGTCGCCGTCGCCGTCGCCGTCGCCGTCGCCTATGAAGTATGGTTTCACAGGGTCAAACAGCGTTTCTACGTCGTAGTTATCAGCGGTGTAACCTTGGTACATTAACTCTGTACGGTTACGAATTATGCCCATGATAGTTTTAAACCCAGCTTCGATTTGACGTGGGTCCATGTTAGGACCAATGTTAGCTCCGTCCCAAGCTGCGACTTCATGTGGGGTCAGTGTAGCACCGAACGCTTTATTACGCTCTGGCAGGTTGTACACTTTATCCCAGTCTGACCACCATTTCTGGGCAAATATCTGGTCGTCTGAGGCGAACTTACCTGCTCTTTCAGCAACCGCGCGATTCAGTGACCCTAGAGGCCAGACACCCTGACCTAACGCTTCCGGGTTGTCAAGCAATCGCTTTTCCATACTAGCCATTTCACGCAGTGTACCGACTTCATCTTGTATGTCCCTGCGGTCACCGACACGAAGTTGGTTCTTATCCTCAACGTTAAGCTTCTGATCCTCAAGTATGTCAAGATACCGCGTTCCGTACAAACGCCTATCTTCCATCTGCTTTATCTGCGCAGCACGGAACGCTTCATCAGAAGCTTGTTTACGAGCTTCTGCGTCAGCCTTTTGCTTGTCCACGATAGCCTTCTGGTACATCTTAACTTTGTCCATGGACTCGCCACGTAAGGCGGAACCCAGAGGCGATAATACAGGGTCGCCACTCGCCATACCGAGCAGTCCCATGTCAGACTGACGCCGTAGTACGTCAGCAATAGGTGAGATATTAGGCGCTCGTGCTTGCATTTCTACGTCTCTCCCACTCTTCGCCGAGTTTTTCGTGACCTCTGTAACCTCCAGAACGAGGTGGCTGACCCCCACTACCCTGACCTAATGTGTCAGATAGATAGGAAGCTCTAGTGCCAGTCTGCTCTGAACGGATACCGGCGCGGCGCTCCTGAAGCTCCTTAAGATCTTTATGACCTTTGTAGCGGCGGAGGCCGGTCGCTAAAAAAGACATAGGGTTAGCTGCGACGTGCATACGTCCGGCAGCTTGCATCTGAGGTAATGCTGTGTCCTTCAAACCTTCAGCTCTAGTACGGGCGTGAGCGTTATCTTCTAGCTCGCCTTGTAGACTACCCAACCCGACGACAGACTTCATGAGTTCAGGGTCCATGGAGCTAGGTACACTACCGAACATACCTGTCATTGCTGAGGTTCCCGCTGTGTACGGACCATGCATACCTCCACCTTGACGCTGCGCATTCTGCTGAAGCATCGAATTCTGCGCATTCTGCTGAAGCTGCGCATTCTGCGCATTCTGCTGAGGCTGGCTGTAGTCAGGCATTGTTGGAGTGTTCAGTGGCACTTCAGGCTGTAGTGTCGCAACTACTTCGTCCCTAGGAGCAGAGGGAGGGTTAGGGCTCATCGGCCTTCCAGGAAAATTCTGTGAAGGTTCGTCCAACACAGTATTTGAGAACGAAGTATTAGGGCCAGAGTTCTGCTTGAACACTGCAACAAGTTCCTGAATCTCCGCTGGGCTGTACCCTTGTCCGCGCAGTTCTTGCGTAAACTTTCCTAACGCTCTAGCATCATTTCCATTCATTATAAGGCTCCATAATCAACCATCTTGTACCCTGATGGATGTGTGTGTACTGCATGAGCAGGGGCTTCATCAGCCATAACGCCTATGTACCACCTGTCGCTCCAGATATACTGGAACAGATGCCATAGACCTGACAATCTAGATATGTTACGCTTCAACCGACGGTCAGAGAAGCCCATCGCTGCACCACCCAAGTCCGTGATACCAGACATCATCATCTGATCCTGTGCTTGCCTAGCATTGAATTCATCCATGTCAGCGCCCCATTGACTATTGGCAGCCCCGCTATAGTCTGTCGCAGCAGCTTTACCAGCCTGATTAAATTGAGGCATACTTGGCATTCCAACTTGCTGACCGGACATAATAGCGTTTATCTCGTTAAGAGTTGTTCCACGTTGTTGTAACCCCTCAGCAATTTCTTGCTGTCTAAGCTGCGTTTGATAATTCGATCTGCCCATATCCTGCCCGAAGTTCTGAGCATTAAGTCTAGCTGTATCACCTACTGCTTGATTTGCAAACGCAGCCTGAGTACCTAGTTCACCAGTTTGCTGCGCTCTACGCTGAGAATCCATGCCGTACATACGAGTAGCATCGTCAGCGCCCTGTATCGTAGCGGCGTTCTGGGCGGACGTGTAGGCGTCATTTTTATCACGCCCGAAGTTCGCCATAGCAGTGTCGTACGCAGCGTCGCCTTGACGAAGCCCTTGCGCCATCAGTTTAGACTCTAAAGCGCCTTGCTCCTGTTCAAACCGTGGGTCTAAGCGGGATGTGGCTTGTCCATACGCGGCGTCTATAGAATCCTGTCTGTACCTGTCGCCTTTTTGCAGCTCATCTAGACCACTGTAATCCAAGTTCTTCTGTAAGCTGTCAGGATCCGTATAGCGAGATTCGGGCACACCACCTCGCTCGCTAAAGCCACTCCAGTCCATAGGGTTAGCGTACTCATCTTCCATACGCCCCGTCATGCCCTGAGCTAAGTCAGACCTAGACCTCTGTAAATCTATTTGGGAGTCAAGCGCCCCCTGTAGGCGAGGTTCTAACGTGGTTTCTTGGGTCCACACATCAGGTGTGTACCCCTCATACCTGCCTGTCGCGTCGTTATACGTACCCTGATCACCTTCAGTCACACCCCAAGATGTGCTGCCCCATGGAGTGTTCTGTTCAGGACGGTTAGCATACGCTTGTTCGCGCGTAGACCGCCAGTCAGACGCGGCACTTTGTTCAGCAGCAGATTCAAAATCTGGGGGTGTGGGAGTTGATTTCTTACCCATTACGCAGCCTCTTCTTTAAGCCATCTACACGTGTCTCTATCAATACGCGTGACAATAAAATCTACACCTATCTTGTAGCCATCAGTTATACGCCCTATCTCGCGCAGACCTATGTGTTCGTTAAACTTCACAGACTTTTCATTATCTGCGGGAGTTAAGCCGATCATCATAATCCTACCGCACGTATTGAACACATAGTCAGCAGAATGTTCTAGTAGCCCATGACGTAACGATGACACTTTATCAATCGCTATGTGTATTTGACATGAAGTTTCTGACCATTGATCAAAAATTACAGCCCCTACTATACCACAAGAGTCTTCAGCTACAATCCCTTTTGTGTCTTCACACAAAATAGGACTGGCGCGCTCTTTGACCCACGCCCAGTCCTTTTCTATATTCAGTGTTCTAAAGCAAACCACCAGCATCAGCCATTATATCAGCACCTATGTAAGTCGTATCACTGGCGCTACTACCTTTCAAAACGTACGACACATTACGCCCCATATCAACTCCGCCACCAATACTCTCAATTGGCTGTAGATATCCTGTCCACCATTCGGCCGCATCCCACAGATCAGTGTCCCATATAGACCCAGTCACAGTTCCAGGAAGTCCAACAGAAAGCTCCAACTCACTTGAATGGAAGTCATACTGTGGAATAGCGATATAACTCGGGGGCAGCTCGGACGTAAAGACGGGGCGTATGAAATGCACACGCTTCCACTTTCCAGGCAGCCCAAAGTGTGAGAACGCAGGTAAGAGGGTGAACTCAACTAGACCTGCAGACGCCCCTGCCAGCGTAACAGCATCAGTAGACCCAGTCATGTAGTATAACGACGCGTTATCAGCGCCATCTAACAACGACGTACCAAAGTACATCTCATTATTATGAGTTTCGAAGCACAAAGCAGGGATGTCTTTCCACATACCCCACGCTCCGGTATTCAAGTTCATAACGTACTGTCTATACGGTCTAGAATTGACTCGCGGCATACCCAGAATAAGAACTGCTTCTCTGTTGTGGATTTTGACCTCCCAACCTCGTGAACCACTATTCGTTGACATAACGTCCCGCACTAAACGTGCGACTTTGTACGTAAGATAAAAATCGGGGTCAGATATAAGACCGCCACTTAACAGTTTAGACAGTGAGAACACACCAAACGTAGTCAAAAGTAAAAGATCACCGCCAAATTCACTGACAAGACGGCGACCTTCTGGAACATCACCCACGTACCATTGTCCGACAAGTTCTATGCTTGATGAGCTAGCTGGATCATACCCCTGATAAACTAGCAAATCCCCTCCCCTCGTCATTATGGTAAGAAAGTCGTCTATACCATCACCACCGTCGCGTGTGTAGTTCCACATACCGACTGTGTAGCCACCATGAGCGGTCTTAGCGCCGACCCCAAACTTGACAGCAGCGCCCGTGATAGCAGCAAGTCCTAAGTAGTACACATCTGACGTACCTTCTAAGGCAAACCATAAGCGATCCTTAAAACTAGCTATGAATCGTATGTGGTTAGATGTCATAGATCCGGGCAGTCCAGTGACAGAAGGATTCGTCACCCACCCACCTGATGTATCGTACGTGAAGTACCCGTTAGCTTCATCAGCAACGAGTAAATAGTGGGTCCCTCCAATGCTAGTCATCTGTAAGTACGAACACCAACCGGCGTCACTACCTGTAGTACTGAACGTAACGACTTTAGTCGGCGCTATGCCAGAAGTGGATACGTCGTATATACCCTGATCCGTAGCTATAAACTTCTTGGTCGTAATGCCGTCTTGATCTACGAATGGCATTATACTGCGAATGTCGTTCAGCCCACCTATCGCAAGGTTAGCCCACTCTGAGTATCCTTTGCGGACGCGGCAGCCGTATTCTCCAGGAACAATGTTGCTCATCCACACGGCATCGTTGGGAGCCATAGACATGAACCCGTCAGCAGCATTGATACCGTTCGTAGGAGCAGGCATCTCAAACCCTTCAGTGCGCTGCCTTTGAGGTCTGCTCGTCATGCCCCGAACCCTTTATCAGGAGTATTGTACCGAGAGTGTAAGTACGGAAACGAACGGCTATTTGTGCCAGCATTCAGTATTGGAGCGCTTTCATCATTACCAATGTACGCGTCCAGCGCCTTCTCGTACTCAGCATCAGCGCGGGTAGTGTCAAATCCTCGCGCTGCTAAGAAGGCACGTTTCAACGCCTTCACGACTAAAATTGGCTGATACAGTACCGTGTCGTCGTTAGCCTGTACTGAATCGCGGTAGCCACCACCTGCCTTCAAGAGCCAGTTACGTGACATATACTCGTAAGCTATTTCTAGTCCATCTGTAGGAGGCTGCGGGTACAGCTTCAGCTGATTCTCTGACACTCTAAATGATGCGTAGATCGTAGAGTCAACTAAGTCACGACCCTTCAGGTACTGCCAGTCTTGGGCGCTAAGAGGTCCGTACAGTGGGACATTATTCGTGCGCTCCCAACCAGTTTGCGGGATCATGTAACCAAAGTCCGTAGGCAGGTCATAGTCGCCTGTGTCACCAGGAACCACCGTCGTAAACGTCTCTTCACGAACCATATACTGCCATTGATTAAGGTACAAGAGCTCTTGACCTACAGAGGTCAAGAGCTCTATCAACTGATTATGCGCTGGGTCAGTAGATCCAAAAGGGTCCGAAACAGAAGACAGACCACTTTCAACGGCTGCGCGACTAATAGCCTTCTGAGCCGTAATGTACCTTTCTAAATCAGCCATGCTTAGTCCTCATCTTGATCACCCCCGCGTGAAGCCATGAGGTCATCGATGCGTTTGCCCATCTCTTCCATATTACGCTTTAAGACTTCAATTTCATTATCACGTTCCTCAAGTAGGGCAGACATCTTTTCCATTGGGGCGTTGCCTTCCGCAGCTTCCAGGAACAATTTAGCACGACGTTTGAGCGTGTTAAATCCCATGAACGCCCCTGCGCTGGAGTCAGCTACTTCTGCCAGTTGTTCTACCGACAGGATACCCAAGTGCTGTAATTCTTTAACCTGAGAAGCAGTTATCATCGGCCACGCTTTAAGAGGTGTGCCGTGAATTTGCTCTTCGTCACCCTGCTTCCACGCATGATATTGCATGGCAAACATATCCCTATAGTATTCGTTGACTTCTTTAATCAACACAGAAGTTTGATTGCCGGGAGCCCTAATTTCAATAAACTCACGGTCCTCGTAAATCGGTCGGCCTTCTTCTTCAGTTTTAGCCATATCCTGTACAGCATCATGGAAGAAGCGAACGTAATGCTCACCTTGTCTTGGTCGCATTTGTCCGTCCATCGCCATATTCGTCATACCCATATCCGCTTCTGGTAACATTTTATTTCTCCTTATTAAAGACCCCATTTAGTGTTCAGGTAATTTCTAATCGTTGTCTTATTACCCGCACTAGAAGCTGTGTCGTACATTAAAAGCTCGCCTATAAGCATTCTGGAATAGCCTGTAGGAACATTAACCCCTCCCCCTGAGTTACCAGCTCCAAAACTTAGTATGTCAGGGTTTTTGACTGACACAGTAGATGTATCTGTGTCTTGGGACACTCCGTCCACAAACATCTCACCGTTACCCGAACTATCTATGTGTACTTCGTACAAGTGAGGTCCAACGGCGATGCCAGTGGCATTTAGAGTAAGTGTGTCCGCACCCGCTGAATGAAAGAACCGAAGAGCATTAGCAGAAGGAGTGAGAAACTGCCAACCATTAGCGTTCTGCCACATACCTTGAAGATCGCCACAAACCCCCCAGATCACACTACTGTAAGGCATACCGTCCAGGTCAGCGACAAAATATATACTGACTTCATTAGAATTAAGTGCTGTGTACGACAAATCACGTAAAACGTTTACAGTGCCGTCCATATAGACACCAGTTATTGAATTAATATCCTTGTAGACACCACCCGCGCTTTCCGGTGACGTGATCCCACTAGCCCCCCAGTGTGGTCTAGTCGTGTCATCTGCTGTACACACCAGATCGCCCCAAGTACCAATGTCCCGCATAATAATGTCTACAGGAATTGTTCCAGCGATATCAAAAGTCATGTCGACACACGTCGAAGCATCGTACTGCGTGATAGGCGACAGCGGAGCCACTAATTGTCCGCCACGCTCAAAGAACAACTTTATTCTGTTGTTTAGTGTCTGCGGGTCAAACCCATTGAGCGTCGCGCCGTAAAACCCACTTAGAACTTGGTTCCAAGCATCGTCAAGAGTACGACTAGCATGAGTACCTTTTATGTCTAAGGCTGACTGCACCACTTCACTTAAAGTAGCCCCGGTTCCGCCCATACCTTCTGCCCATTCAAACAATCTACCGTTGAACGTGCTACTGGTATATCCCAGATTACCCATCGCGGTCATCATAGTGTCGTTTAACGAAGCGGTCATATTGAGACCCTATTACAAGCCTACACCTTCTACAGTCAGCTGAGGATACTTAGAGACAGCCATGACAAAATGTTGAACACGGAATGTTTTGGCGGACGCACTTGTTGATTGAACACCTAATACCCAAGCCCGATCATCAACTGCTATTTCTGGGGCGACTACTTGGTCATAAATTAGCGCACGGTCTGCGAATACCCTTAGAATACTGGTTTCTGCGTCATAGTACGCTGTGAACCACGACCATACTTCACCAGTACCAGGATTACCAACGCCTGTGTCTATATCTATTTCTCCTTGGAGACCCCACAACAGTCTCATATTGGCGTTGCCTATCGCTTGGAAACATGGACCTCCGTTACCCGCTGTCATAACCAAAGGATCAACCGTAAGCGGGGACGCCTTGCCTCCGGCTTGGACATTCATATTTGATCCCCAAGCTGAACACTTAAACGACACCATCCAGCTAGTGTTGCGATTTATCCTAAAAGTCCAAGGAACACCAAGACCAAGAACTTCGCGGGGAGCCATAATAACCGCGTCACCATCGTCCGCCCCTGTCACAAGTTCAGCAGTGCCGGGGAGTGTCGCATTCCCCAGATAATTCTGAGTAACACTCGTAATCGTTGTGTTGTCACCGAAAACCCCAATGTCCTGCGCGCCAGATAAATAGTATTCAGGCGTCTTTTCAAAAAAGTCTAGGTTAATAATAGCGTACCTGCCAGGATCATTAAACGGGATGGCGAACACAGCCTCCTGTTCATTGAATCCTCGGTTACCTAGAGCTCTGGATTCATCTGACATATCGTACTCTCGTAATTATAGAAAGAGAGGGGCCGAAGCCCCTCCCCTCCAGTTAGGTTAGAACGTTATGATGTTAGAAGCGATATACTGATGCGCCCAAAAGCGGTCACTGACCGCCATAGCCGTCCCAGTATTGTTCACCCATACACCAGAGGCGTTAGCGCTCGTCACACCAGTGTCAAGCACGTTGCAACGAGTACCGTCAGCAATCGCTCCATGCGCTTTTGTGTAGATGTAATGAGTGCCATCAGCCGCAATATGCCGATCACCCTCAGAATACGGGTAGGGACCTGTATCCGCAGAATAGTCGTATATCTTGGTAACGTCAACCCCAAGCTGTACTAAAGAACCCATGACAATCCTCCTTATGAACCGTCTACACGACCCTGCAATTTACGTGCAGAGCAAGTAAGATTACCAGCCCACGCAATGATCTGGACTTCCGCGTCTTGGTTCGTCGCATAACGACGATTCGGCGAAAGAGGGACCATGTTACGAGCAGCATGAGGCCGATAGTGCAAGTGTTTACAGTTCAGGAAGTACGCCTGATTAGACGAAGCACCTGTTGCGCCTGTCACGGCTGATGGGAAGTAAACCCCACCATCTAAGCAAACATCAGAATCCATGAACTTCACCGTAGAAAACCCAAGCTGACCAGTTTCGGCGCTTGAGAATCGTTGGATCAATTGAAGGGAGCTAATGTACTTAACCCATTCCAGGTTATCAACCATAATAAGGTCCGGGCGGTCCTGCCCACGTACAAGATTAGACCATGCCGTATTCCAGACACCCTGGATGTTAGCGGTAGTGGTCGTGGTCGCTGTATCGTAGTAGTTCCGCCAGAAAGCCCAAGATGCCGGATCAATGTTTCCGTACTGACCGACCGCAGGTGTGGTTGAAATCATGGCGTCCAGGCCGTCAATTTGCTTGACAGTTGGGGTCATGCCGTCAGAATACACACCGTCGACGATAAGGTTAGAAAGCGTTGTTTCGGCAACTTCGAGCCGAGCCTCCATCAAGTCAATCATTTGTTCCTTGCCAGCATTCTGGAGTTGTTCCAACCCAGAAATAACTACAGGAACAGCCGCTTGCTTAATTTCGTACTCAGCCGCGCTGATAACGTCCGAAGCACCAACAGGCAAAAGATCATATCCTGAATACCAACCTGCGTTGGCGTTTTCAGCAAATGAGAGCTCTTGCAAAATCTTGTGTCCGCCTGAAAAGGTTTTCATTTTACCTTTCGTTTCAAGCTTTTTCAAAATTGCGTTGTTGTTCATAACATTATCAGATATTTTCTTACTACGATTTTCGATCGTTGTAGCAAGAACATCACTAATGTTAGGAAAAGACATAAAAGTCTCCAAGTAAAGAAGAAAAGATTTCTGCTGGCCGACCCATTCGGTGCTTCTTACTGAACTTGGGGAACGCTTGTCTTATGTGAGACTGGAGAGTTCCTAGCTCTAGTGCTCAATATAACAGGTTTAACTGTTAGATGCAACTGCGGCCTCTAGCGACTCTCTAAGAGACATATCTTCCGCACGCTTGACCCCACCACCTGTCGGCGACCCTGAAACGCTCTTGGCTGCGCGTTTCTTACCCCTCAGTCTAACGTTGGAACGTCGAGCATTTTTCGCGCCAGTTCTCTGGTTAACGATACTGCTTATCTCAGGATTAAGCTGACACGCTTTGTCGTAAGCTTCTTGGAGTGTTAACTGCATCCCACGGTTTGAAGCTAAGTCCATTATGTCAGCCATGTCCAGACGCACGTCTTTAAAGAACTCATTCTCTGGAGCACTGGCAAACACGCTTATGTCGTCATTAATCTGTGCTTCGGTAGCCTGAACAGCATTGGCTTGAGTTTGACGTTGCTCATCCATAAACCGCTGAACATCAGGGTGAATCTGAGGTGCTGCTGGACTAGCGGAACGTTGGGGGGTCACAGCGTTAGAAAGAACATCATCAAGTGTCTGTATGTCAACAGCGTAGTCACGTATGATGTCCCTTACTATCTCTGCCTTCTGTACAGGACCCCCAACTTGCAGTCCTGCTGCCGTAGTCATTAAGACGTGTACTGACCGTAACGGGTCGCCCCCGGCAGCCGCTATGAACCCTCTAAAAGGTTCAATAGTGCGCGCGAACTGTTGTTCAAACTTACGCCCATCTGAAGCTTCCTGGAGACCGTTAGTGATCTCTGCCTCACGCCGTTCTATTTCTCTGCGCGCAGCAGCGGGAACGTCTTTCCATGCTTCACGAGCGGCTGGCTTCCAGCTAACAGGTGGTCTTTCAGAAACCCCAGCTTCTTGTTCCGTTGCGACGTCACTTTCTTCGGACTCTTTTTCTGTTGACGCCTCTTCTGTTGACGCTTCCTCTGTTTGCTCTTGCTTCGCATTTACTTCCCCTTCCGCTTCGTCAGTAGTTTCTCCATCTGCAGAAAATTCATCATCGAAGCTATCTTCCGTAACTCCTTCTGTCGTATCGGATTCTTCAAATGCTTCTTCAAGTTCTTCTCTTCTAGTTTTGTCGTTCATGATAATTCACCGCATCCACAATATCTTGAGTTCTACGCTTCTTAGCCGATTGGCTAGTCAGCCCCGTTGCGCGTTCTTTTTCTTTATCCTTCCAATGATTCTTAAAGTCACTTGTGTGAGTTATACCGTGCTCTTTCATGTGGCGCTTCATGTGACCACGCCCATGTATAACTTCACGTGTCACAGGTGACACAAAGTCAGGAGTGTCTGGTATGACGCTGTACCCCGCTTCACGACTGCCATTTCCGTACTTGGCTTCGTACTTTTCGTGGGTAATCAGCTTATTAGTTTTTGGGTCCTGTATCCAACTTTGCCGCATTATCTGCCTTCACCTCGTCTAAATATTCTGCCAATGCCGTCTTACCAACTTCTTGCTCTAAGTTAGTTTCAGTTTCAACAGACTTCTCAATTACATTAGCCTCATGGTCAGCCGCCATTTCAGTCATCTTATACTGGTGAGCTTTCTCAGCCTCTACAGTGTCAAACTGATGATCCTGGGCTTCCTCTTTCAACTTATGCTGATGTTTCTGCTGTTCAATAGCTAGCACCGCCTTCTGTTTCTGCTGTTCAATAGCTTGCGCCGCCTTCTCCTTGCCGTCGTCTTCCTTATCACCGCCTGGAGGTGCGTTGCGCATATCTTCAACAGCTTTATCAATAACGCCTTCAATTTCTTGGCTGCCCTTGAATCCACTGAGTCCCCACTTTAAGAGTTCCATCAGCGTAGGAGCTGCTTGAGGTGCGAACTGAACTAGCGGGGCTGCAGACTGCATGAATGTGGCTAGTGAAGTGATGAACTCAGACCTATCATTCTTAAGCGCGTTGTGGTCCACCATAGCTACAGTTTCGGGGCGTATGATAACTCGCCACTTACGTTCGTATTGTTGCTTCAATAGTTCTACGGCTGGTTGTGCGAATTTCGCATCAACCGTGAATTCCAAATTCGCTTGTGAAATAATGGTTTCTGGGCTGAAGTGTTTGCAGATGACCTCAGCCTTGAGTGCGGCCAAACTGGACGCAAAAATTGAGAACTCATCCTGTAACGCCTGGATACGCACAGAGCCGAACTGTGCTTTGAGGGACGATTCAGTTGCGGATACTCTATTTGCGCTACCCTCAGCTCCGCGTAAAATGTCTGACATACCTGTGATCTGATGTAGGAGCTTGATTTGCTCGTCTCGCATATCCCGCAACTTATCAAGGCCGGATGTGACGTCGTTAATAGGAAACCAATCAATAGTTCCACTCAGACCTCCTTTTTCAGCAAACTGCGCCCAATTCTCAACCGGGATTAAATCGTTATCCACACCTTCCTTAAACATACGCTGTAGACCTTTGGCGGACTTGTCGTACACACCAATGACTTTCACAGCATCTGTAATAACGGAAATACGTGTCTGTAACTTGTCAATCTCGTTATAGATGTCCTGCGCTAAAATGTAGTCAGGTTTAGGTAGATACAGACTAGTAGTCACATTAGCCAGCATCCCCGGTGGTGAAGGAAAGAAGTTTTCAAGTTCCAAAGTATCTTCTAAAGTCTCCAAAACTTGGTCGTGACCTATGCTGACCCACACTACTTCACGGGCATCTTTGTCCCAAATTTCCCAAACCTCAGCCTTTTGCCAAGAGTCTTTGTACGTGTTGTCTTTGTCGTCTACTTTAGAATTAGTGTCCCCAAACGTCCTAACTTTGTAGGACAGTTGTCCTGCTACGGTTTCGTCCCATCTTTCAGTGACTTCATCTTTAGACAAATATGAACGGTAGGCCAGCCATCTCAAATCTGCGTATGTGCGAGCGTACGGAAAGAGTACGTCTCGCCAGTGTACGTAGTCTACAACAGCTTCTTCATGGGTTACAACTTCTTGCTCGTACCCTTCAGCTAAGATAAACCCATCAGCATCCAACATAGGATCAATTTC
>Ga0098058_1000079_pt1 | contig 39479 bp, 57 predicted proteins | sample 19_taG_FD_75061 | JGI IMG/M metagenome (GOLD analysis project Ga0098058, IMG submission 75061) | Marine viral communities from the Subarctic Pacific Ocean - 19_ETSP_OMZ_AT15317 metaG | ecosystem: Environmental > Aquatic > Marine > Oceanic | place: Pacific Ocean | collected 2015-01-19 | reverse complement strand
CATCTATATCACCTGTGAGGTCTTCTTGAACCATCTCAGTCCAAGAACTATCTCTCCTCACAAATAATTGATCGTCATCTGTGTCGTACCACAAATCACCTTCGGTAACAGCCGACCCAGTTGGGGCCGTTGCTCCCACTGCAACCTGTGTTGCGACTTCTTCAATAGCATCTCTCACATTCGTAGCAGTTACATTCGTACTACTATGGGGAATTGCTGATGAATTTATACTGAAACTATCTGTCGTCTTTGAGGCAGTATTAGTTCCGAAACTTTTTGTACTCGTTACAGCCATTTAATATCACCATCCTTCCTGAGCTGTTGCACTATTACCAACAAAAATCTCACCTTGTGCCTGTCTTGTGTATGCCCCAGTTGAAGGAATTAGCTCAAGTAAATCCCAATATCCTTCAAAACTATCTGGAAAATCTTTGGTCTGACTTGCGAAAAGTTTTACGGTCATAACAGGAGTAGACCCAGATTCGCCATCGCCACCAGCTTTAGTAATAGCTCCATAATTCTTTACACCATTTACTGAAGGAGCTGAACTCCTACTAGTTTGGTCAATTTCAATGAAATCAATACTTCCTGCATCACCAAAAGCAAATGCAGTGCCATCAAAGTCTTTCACTATCCTAGCCTTATAAGTATAGTCATCAATAGGATATTCATCATTGAACTGAACAGTAATATCTGAATCAGCATCCTGCAGAATCTCCCAATTCGCATACGATTTACTTGCTTCGGGCATTTAGTCCTTCAGTATGCCAATCTTCATTTTCATATTAGTAGTAGCAGTTGCTACCCAGTTCGCACCGCTTCTATTGACTACGTGACAATATAAACTTGTAGAACCAGATGCACCATGCACCGCTAACTGAATATTAGACTTAGTACCTAACTTAGCATCAGCCATATCAGCCCAATCACCTGCGGCAATATTTACGTGACCAACAAAGTTAGCAAAAATTGTGTCAAGATCATCTACATCTTCACCTATTGCTTTTCCCTGATCCTGCGTAATTGCATCATCTGTAGTTGAAAAGAATATATCAACTGCAGGCCCTGTAACCACTTCATCCAATAATACTATTGATTGAATCATTGAACGACCAGCTGGTATTGAAAAAGCATATGGTATCTCAATGGATTGAGCTAAGACCTTATTGTCGCCTATTGTCTCAGCATCAGTAGTAAGAGTAACTGTAATTACATCCAGTTCCTGCTTATTCTGCCTTTCCTGAGTTGAGTACTTAAATAAGTCTGTTTGTGCCATTATTATCTCCTGTTATTAATTAATTTTAGTCTAAACCAAATGCTTCCTGTACTTTCATTATGGCCCAGTTACTGCAAATGCTATAAATTCGACTGCAATATCATTTGCTCCTGTAGTCGCATCAACATTAGTTCCATCTGTTGATGCTATAGCAAAGTTATTTAATGAAGTTCCTTTGCGAACTGGCAATGCTATAGCCTCTCCTGCATAAAGTCTTGCGATTACGACTCTTTCGTCACTTGCACTATTAGTTGATATTGAAAGAAGGTCGGCTGTGTTCGCTGTAGTACTTAAAGCTGATGTACTGCTATATTCAAATCCTGTATGCTTAAAATAAACAAAACCTAGAGATTCTAAATCAGTTACCACAACTGCGGATGCCTCTGCAACTGCTGTTGCCTGTAAATAATACTTAGCACTGTCTGTATATCCATCATTAGCTCCACCACCAGACTCTATTGTTAAACCAGTTAGCTTATCTCCATCGGCAGCAGCACCACCTACTTGTCCATCACCGCCTGCAGACCCAAAGCACTCACTGGCTGCGATAAAATTAGAAGCTGAGCCTTCCTGACTAGCACCTACATCCTCTATTGGTGTAACACTTACTGCGAATCTTACTTTATCGGCCATATCTTACCTCACTGCGTATGGTGTAATCGGAGCAGAAATGCTAACATTTCTTTTATTGCTTTCATTATCCGATACTTTCTTTAAAAAATCTCTCATGTAGTATTCTTTTCTCTGTACATCCCCTTCCTCTTCAGCTAGCATTGCTCGAAGATAGCTTACTACGGAAAGAGCCAACATCCTATTTAAATTGACGTGAGTTTCCTCTACTGGAGTTGTAACTGCTGAGTTTGCAGAGTCCTTAGTAGACTCGGGATCAGAAGATACAAAAGGGTTGATAAAAGCTGTATACTCAATCCTAAGTCCACTTGTAATGCTCTCATCTGGGTATACAAGCTCATCAGCTCCAGAACTTAGAACTCCATCAGTCCTTACACGTGACAAACCCCTCTTGAGGCGATAAATCTCTACCTTCTTACCATTATGTCTCCAAAACCAATCTCTGTCTACCTGGGTACTCATGGGCTATTATCCAATGTTACTATGGGTGGGAAACCTAATCTACGAATCCTTTTATACTGATCTGCTTGTGTATCTAATATACTCACATTATCAATCGCCATTAAATCAGCAGCAACCTCGTATGATTTTGTATTCTCTACAATATTAATCAACTCATTTTTCAAGTCATGTTTAGTATTGGATTGAATCATATTCACAGCATCCTTAATCCAAGCAACCGTTAAATTTGTATTATCAGCGCCTGCACGCTCCATTAATTCTAGTACTGTCATCCTTTTATACCTCCTGCCATCTCTCCTAATTGTTGAAAATATCTATCTTTTATTACGGGGGATCGTACTTGATGTGCATCATACTCAACTGTATTGGGGTCTCCATATCCAGCCATATTATAAAATTTACTAGATAAATGTTTTCTAAATCTTCCTTCTGGTAAGTGACCAACTGCGTTTAATAAATTCTGTCCCAATTCAGATTTCATGGCTCTTCTTCCCTTTTTTGAGAATGGATGTATTAATGCATTTGGATTCTCAAACCTCTCTGCTTCCCATATCGGACTTCTTTCTTTTTGTTGTGCAACATGAGCCAATTCTTCTAAAGCAACATCTTCCAATTTTGTTGCTCGTCTTTCTCCTCCTTCACGTGGGTAATAGGTTATATTTGCATCCCCCAAACTTCTTTTAAGATTAACTTTTTTAGACCAGGGATCATACGAACCTCCTCTTGGCGAGTCTTCTGGTATTTCAACAAATTCAGGAGAACCATATTCTTCATATAGACCCTGCATCGCATCCACTCTTCGATCCACACCTTCCTCACCATACCATTTTCTCATAGAAGGAGCAAAGAATTGTTCCACCTGTGATCCATATGCACTACGCATGGGTTTTGGTGCCCTCTCTTCCATTGGTCTTATTTGGAGTCCACTTGGCATTATGTACTTACAGCCTCCTCTCCACGTTGCTCGGCTTGCTGCTGAGGTGGTGCCATCTGGGCACCTGTGACTGATATTAACTCTTGAAGAGCCGCTCGATACAGAGCGTTATACTTTTGAAATTTATCTTGAGACTTTTGCTGATACTGAGATGAGGTCTGAAGTCTTATCTGAGCTTGCTCTAGGCTTTTCTTGGCTGCTTCCATTTGAGATTGGAACTCAGTTCTCTTACCCTGTATCTCTGCGGTATACTTTTGTATGTCTTTTGCAACATCCTGTTGATATTTACTGATACCCGTCTGATTCTCTTGAGAGTACTTAGCAACCTCTTGTTGGAATCTCTGAACCTCAGAAGCAGCTCTTTGCTGATACTTTTGCATCGCCTGACCCATTTTAGCGTTAAAGTGATTAATGAACGCTTGTGCTTCTGCGTTATATCTTCCTGTCTTAGCCTGTTCCTTTTGTTGAAATTCTTGCACTTTAGCTCCAACCTCCGCAGTGTACTTCTGCACGTCATTCCTGTATTGCTCAACCTCTTTTTGAAATGATTGTACTTGATCTCTTTGTTGAGCTGAATAAGCACCCATTTCAGTCTGAGCGTCCTGCATAGCCTTATTAACATCGGCTGAAAACTTACTGAGATTAGAATTAAAATCTTGGACAGCGCCTTGAAGACTAGCGTTATACTCATTCACTTGCTGCGCAATCACAGCAGTCCTCGCTTGTACCATCTCTGGGTCTTCACTAGAAACGTGAGTATCAGCATCGCTAAATTTGGGTGCGTTCATCACGGGAGGGACAAAAGTCGGTAAGCTATCATTCACATTCTCAAGAGCTGAGGGGAGTGTATATCCCGATGGAGCTGAATATGATAAGACAGCAGACGGAATCGTTGGAAGCGATAGTGTCTCAATCGCACCTAAAGTTGGTAATGCTTGGATCACCTCATCAACGTAATCCGTTATTGATATTGTTGGCATGCTACCTGTAAGACTATACGTAGGAAGAGCAGGAGATGAAATTGCTGTAACGCTTGGAACTGCGCTGTTATATGTTGACAGTAACGTCCCGACTGTCGTGAGTTCTGTCGTAGAGCTTGTCTGGTCTGCCGCTGACTGTCTTAACATATCAAGTGCGCCTGCGTACATTATTACCACGTTCTCCCACTCAACTAATACCCAAGCTTCAGTATTCTCATCCACTACTGGGGGAGCTGCGTATACAACTACTCCCTTATCTCCTGCGGCCGCTCCAACTGTAGTTGCGCTACCCGCGCCAGGCTTTGTATATGTATGGGACTCAGTATCATCATTATAGTCTGGGGTAGGTTTGATAAAGAGCTTTCCACTGAGCTTGTAGAACTTGGGGAACATCTTGGTTGGGTGATATATGCTATTTGCTTCATCAAAAGCATATGCAAGTTTATCAGGGACTTCTCTACACATCCTTCTAATGACTGTCCCGTTTGCAGAGCCGTCATTTCTATAGACAGCTAAAATTTTATCATAAGCTACCGAGGAGCCTTCATTAATAGTGTCAGCAGTAGCAGCATCCGATTCCCATCCATTAACTGTGGATTCAGTCGCGATACTCCATAAGAACTTTTCTGGGAGACTATTAACTATCCATATAGCTGCTTCATTCAATAAAGCAACTAAAAGTCTGGATTTTGTTGAGCTTCCAGTAACTGTGTTAATTTTTTGCCAAAGCTTCATTGTGCTTTAAAGGGAGGGGCCCCCACCAGACCAAAGAGGAGGGGAAAATCCAGCGGGGGCAAATCCTATGTACCCTTTATTTTGCTATTTCCAAATAGCGTGAGCTTCTGGCATAGAGTACTCAAACCCAGCTTCAGTGAGTATCATATCAACTCTCTTATCTTTGCCTGTGTTCTCTAGCGATTGTACTCCTACATAGACCGCAGTGTCACGATTCATGCCGTTTCCAACAAGAGGACGATATTTCACGTGCTTCATGTTGAGTCCGAGAATCTTGACTGAGCTATGATCTAGTGCAATACAACGAGCAACTTTGATGTCGCCATACGGAGTCACAATATTAGTAAGATCAACTCCGAAGAGGCTCTTCTTACCTGATGTTGCAAAGTCCCAACGTCCAGTAAAGTTATCCTGACCATCGTGAACAATGTTCGCAAACATCGCATTGTGACTACCACTACCAAGCTTTAACAGCCAATGGTAGGTAGCAGTATCGCAGAAGTAAACCGAAGCAGCTGAGTTGTTGTATCGAGGATCGAGATACTTACTCATATCATCAAGGAAGTCATCAGATGTCTTACTTGAATGGGTAAGAGTAAATATGTTACCCGATTGCAATACAAAGTCAACAGCTCCCTGTGTGTAATACACAGTAGATGAGCCACTTCCGCTTGATCCCTGTTTTCCAAATAGAGATGCTTGTTCGATGTCCCACTTATGCTCAATCAACTTATCTCTCCAAATACGTGCCCATTCATTAGGTTCGTATTTAAGAGCAGTTGCTCTTGCAGTGTTCGTCATACCAAACTCAGTTCTGAAAATCTGAGTCTGTCCATATGACGTACTGTATGGGTTATCGTTCCAAGTCTCTTCCGAAAGACTAGAACCTTCTGCGTATGCAGAGCCTACAACATGACAACGCTGTGCTTCAAGAGCAGTAGCGATGTCTACATTGTAAACAGCTGTTACAGGTGCGTTGCTTGAAAAAGAAGTCAACTCACCACCCGTTCCAGAGGCTCTGACAACCGTTCCCGTAACTCTCCTAACATTCACCGCTCCAGACAGGGTATTAGAACCCGTCAGGTTAGCAGCGTCACTAGCATCTATCGCATCATCAACAGCCGTGACTCGCATTAGGATATAATCGCTAATGGTAGCGTCACCTCCAGCTGTCTCAGATACATTGATCTTTACGACCTGATTTGTTAGAAAGAACTCAGGGGCAGTTCCTGCAGAACCTACTGCCATCGCACCAGTTGACTGACCTGAAACATTCTGAATGTTACCAGCTGATTTGTAATCAGTTCCCATAATCAATTTCAGGGTGTCGCCTACTACTGGTACACCGCCATCATTCTGAGCTACTATTGTAGCATCATTAAACAATGCGGTGCTACTATTCTCAAAACCGAGAACGTATGCGTATCGTTTGTGGATTGAACCACGTTTTTCTGTATACTTAAACTGAGGGTCGTCAACAGGTGCCTTAGAAACCTTAGATACCATTCTAAAGAATGGAGTCTGGTCTAATGCAAGTTCTGAAAATCTTTCAGAGAAGTCATATCGTCTACGAAGATCGCCAGTACTTAGACCTGAACCAGCTACTATGCCAGTTCCAGATTCGGTCAGCCCCGTTGAGCCGCTCAGGAAAGCAGGTGTTGCTGTGTGTACAGCCATATCCTTATCTCCTTATTACCTTATTGTCTAAACAATTCCTCCACACCCTCACCTTGTTTAGCAAGTTGGTCGAAAATAAGGTCGTCAGAACTCTGATCCATAGTTTGTGAACCAGTAGTACTTACGCTCTTAGGTTTCTGGCGTACATTTTTCATTTGTTCAGTTACTTCTTTCCTAGCGGAATTAGCAATATTCTTATCCCGATTTTCTCTATTAAATAGATAAAAGATGTCATCAAGAGATAGCTTACGACTTTTTGCGAACTCAAGAACTTCATCCATTTGACCGTCCGATAATTCGTGACGGTTTTTGAAAGCTGTTTCTTCATTCGCAAGGTCGCTGTGCGCTCTTTGCTCATTGGCAAATGCTCCCAACCTTTGTTGGACAACACCATCAATGGTAGCTCCAAGAACTCTTGCTGAATCTGAATTGGAATCAGAAATTGCTTCATCATAATCAAAAACAAAATCCTCTGGTACGCCCAATCGCTCTTTCAAGTTGACTGGTGCGGAACCACCACCCTCAAAATAATCTCTCACATGAGTAATTAAGTTGGGGTCTTCTTTCATCGCATCAAGAACTGGGACATAAGGCTCTAGCTCACTCAATCTTTCATTTAGACGTTTTGCTTCTTTACTAGAATCTGAATATCTCTTTTCCCAATCGTGCTTTTGTTGCTCGGGGCTCACAGGGACTGCCTGAGAGGTTTCCGATTGAGCTTCGGCAAGCACAGGGGCATCTGGCTCGGTACTGGATTGTGAGTCATGCATCATACTATTGACATCTTTGTCAAGGGCGGCAAAAAAGTCTGCCGTATCCTCATCTGTATTTTGCACAGGAGATTCAGGGCTGTCTACCAACAGGTTGTCTGTCTCTTGATTGTCACTCATAATTTTATTCTCCCTAATTTAGTTAAGACAGACTATCTAAGTCAAGAGCACTATTTTTTAGGCTGCCTGTCTCTTCTTGATTCATTTATTGCGCTTTTGACTTCCCTCTGTAGGTCTTTTCTAGCCAAGTCGTACTCTTGATTCATTCCCTTTCTTACCACTCTCTGCTCGGCTTTTGTATCTTGGACATCCTTCCTCATTTCCATCTCAGCTTCGTTAATGTCTTCTCTAATACCAGCCTGTACAACCTGCCTTGATAATGTTTCAATCGTTCCCTCTCTGTCTTTCAGCATTGACTCTAATTGGTCTACTTGTGATTTGAGTTGCGCATATACGGATTTTCTCTTAATAATATTCTCTTTTCCACGAACATCCGTTTCTGCGAGCATCGCAACATCATCAATAAGACCAGCCTGGAACCATCTAAAGTATTCTTCAAGTAATGCCCATCTATTAACAGGCATCGTAGAACCAGCTATAATTCTTATATCAAACTTAGCAGTTCCATAATCCTTCCATTTACCGATTGCTTCTCCAAAATCATTATAAATCGGAATGTTAATCTCTGATTCTTTTTCTTCTTGTAATGCACTTGGCTGGACAATTCTAAAGACTTTATTCGCGGTATATGTCGCCTGAGCAATTTCTTTGAATACTTTACCTAGATGTTCTAGGGCAGGCTCTACTAATGTCTCCATCCAAGCTTTAATTCTTCGTGTTCCATATTCATCAGCAGCAAGAAGACCTCTATAAGTTTCATGTTGTTCTCCAACATTTCCCTGCATTGAGGAGTATATACCTGATAAATACTCCATATCCTGCTTACCAGTTTGAGTCATTTGGAAAAAAGCGTTATTTAGAGGAAGAGGGTTTATAGGAGTTGGAGGTTGGAATCCCTGCCTATATTTCAATAATGCGCCTGGTGCGGAAGAATATTGTTCCCATTCATCCTCTGGGACTGATCCTTCTTCATATAACCATCTAAGGTTAGATGATAGGTTTGCATTATGAATCATTATCTGATGAGCTTTATTTAATTCTTGTTGCTTTCCGACAAGTGGAGTAACCGCACTCATGGGATAAGGAGTTCCTGTCCATTGATACATTACAGGAATGATTGGGTATTCAGTACAAGGAAGTATGTATTCGTATAGAAATACATCCGCAGCCAAAGTGCAGCACAACTTAATTCTCGTATCATAAAACTTTACTGAATCCACTAGATTCTTAGCGAACTCTTGATTTTCCATCAAAACTTTAAATTCTTCTTCTCTAACAGTCTGATTCTCTACTCTTGTCTCACGCTCTGTGATCTTGGAAATAATCATCTGTTCTTGTTGTTGAAGTGTTGCTTCAGCTTCTTTATTCGCTTTTTCAAGCTCTAGGACGGCACGCTCCTCAATCATCTCCCCACGTTCCACAGCTTCCATTAAAGCCTTTTCTTTCTCTTTAATTTGGACTTGTAGCTCTTTTTTAATGAGTTCAAGCTCTTCTTGAGCTTGTTGCTTAATAGCTTCCATCTCTTCTTGATTGGGTGGGATATTGACGTAGATGTGCCTATAAGCGACTTTAATCTTTTGATACATCTCAAAAAGGTCGAGAATCTCATCTTCCTCTGCAGAGTCAGGATCGAAGGCTTCAAATCCCACATCTTCCCTCTGGATGCTATCTGATCTACCTATATCTCGCATTGTGTAAGCAGCGTTCCCTTCTGTGGCTGATCCACTTGCTTTCTTAATTTTTCCCTTCATATCAGGGAAAAGTCGGTATAATTGCTGTTTCGGAAGAGACTTCTTAACCATTACATAGGAAGCATCTCTCAATAAGAAGTCGGTACTCATTGGATCAACAAATACGTCAAATGGCTCAATCCTTTCAAATTTAACCTCTCCCATGCCCCTGTCAGCATCAGGGTCTATATCAATAAGAAAGTATCCTACTGACTTGGTAAGAGCATCCTGAATGATATGAGAGTATATTGACTTACCATTAGAGAGATACCAACAATAGTCAGCAATATCAGAGTGTACAGCAGCTACGTCAGTATCGCTTCCCTCAGCACCAACAGCCTGCCATCTGGGACTATTTGCCGTAACGAAGTACTTCATCATCTCAATAACAGGAGTAATTCTATTAATAACAAAGGAAGGCATCCCTGCATCCTCTAATTGAACCTTCTCATCACTTGTGAGCTGATCGTTCAGATAAAAGTCATAGGCTTGCTGTTGTATGCTCTCCCATTTCTGACGATTACTATTATTGGCTCTAGACCAAAGTTCTTTATTCCTCGTAGCCTTCTTTTTATTACTTATTCTTGGCATTAGTTTTTCCTCGCTCTCTGTCTAAGTGCTCTTTCCTCGGCTTCTCTAATAGGGCGGCCAGCTAATGTTTCAACTGCTCTTGGATCATTAGATATATTCGCTAGTCTATTCTCAGCAGCATTAAAGGCTCCCATTATCTGCCCCCCTCTATAGTCAGCTTCTCTACCTAGTACATTTGCTATATCCAAGCCTTCGGCTTTATAGTGATGTTTATCATATAAATCAACCAAACTTTCAGGAGTTGGATTTGTAAGATAATTTTCTATACTATTCCAACTACCGTCTTGCATGAAAACATTAATTAGCATCATTTCTCTTTGCTGTGAATCACTCATTTTTTTGTGAAAGTCTTTATTTCCCCTTTCTTTCATCCACTCAAATTCAGCTTCTGCGTCTCCCTTCCCATCAGTTAGTTTATTCCAAAAACTAGACGTTCTGTTCATAGCAGTATCAACAGCACTTGGTTTAAATTGATAATAACCCCTTGCATGATCTGGGGTGTCTTCATAATTCACATAATTTCCTTTTGCCCCATATTTTCCTTCCTTATCTCTAAACCCACCCTCCGCTGAAATATTTCTTCCGCTTCGATTCTTTCTATTCCCAGTTTCTAGATAGCGTAAAGTATCTGCAAAATGAGTCATACCGACTTTAAAATCTTCTTTAGAAATACCTGCATCACTCATTCTTTTTGCAAAACTACCTCCGTTAGGATCAACATATCCCCACATCATTTCTAGAACATCTCCTCCGTATGGCATATTAGAACCTCTTAGTGAATTTTATTCCTGAATATGGAGTGTCCTGATCCTCACCTGGGACTGGTGAACGATAGTTATGTCTTCCAATGCTAAGTTTTCCACCCTCACCGAGAGGAACATTCAGCTTCCCACCTCTCATATTTACACCACGTTTTTTACCAAGCATATACAGAGCAGCTAATGAACCTGTCTGAATTGGATGTCTTTTAGCAAAATCTGAGGCACCGACAAGTCCCTGCCACATAGATTTAGTATTTCCTTGTGCCATTTGACGAATCGTACCACTAAGGGCACGTGTAGCAAGAGATTGCTCAGATGGTCTGACTGGCTCTAATCCAAACCCACTTCCTGTCAACGCACCAGGCATTACGCTACCATCCACGGCTTAGCCTTACGTTTAGGCTTAATCCATACTTTTTGCTTCTCATCTCTCTTCATATTGGGAGGGAAGGCGTGTACATTTGCATAATAAAGTGTCTCAATGGTATCATCGTGCGCCATTCTGGGGCCGAATGTAAGGATTTCGTGCAATAAATCCAAGTGACTGTCGCGAATATAGACGGTTCCCATGCTAAATCTTGCTGAAAGACCACTATATATCCGATTTCTCTTCTGTGTTCCCCCTGGTTTCTCGGCAATTACGGCAATATCGAAGCGGTTTAGTCGCCTTCTCTCCTCATTCAAGGCTTGGAAAATTGATCTATTCATGGCTACATCCTCTACAGTCGCACTCGTACAGTGATACTTATCATATAACTCAATGATATAATCTACAACACCTTTCTTTCCAAATACTTCTCCGTTAGGTGATTTTGATCCGATTGTGGGAATACTTCTATGCCTTTCATACTCGAAGACGTATAAGTTATTATCTGTGTCCACACCCACAGCCATAATGACACTAAAATCAGATTCTTTAGTATCAATGTCAGTAGCAGGGTCACAACCGAGAAATGTATTGATAGGTGTCTTTTCTCCGTCTTGTACGATATAGTTAATGCCTTCCTCATGCTCATAGTATCCGCTCCAATTCTTGATATTACCGCTGTTCCATGCTGCGTCCTCAGCACTCATCACTTCCATCATGTATTCTTGATAGAACTTGGAAGCCTGCCCTGAGTCTCGATAAAATTTCTTTTTCTCGTCTAACTTTTTCTTAGGAAAGAAAGACGACCAAAGTGAATTGCCACTTTTGTCTATTGCCTTGTGGGAAATAACTTTCCAAGAAAAAGACTTCCCTGTCTTTGTAGCTTTTTCATTATTGACAAGCAGATTGTTAATAAAACTATCAAAGTGTACAGGAGTCCCATTAACACGAAGCCTACCAGTGTGAGGCTCAAGAGCAGGATAAACAACGGCAGTGACAAGGTTAGCGTTTTTAGCTCTTGCATCTGGGGTAATCGTATTCGCTTCATGTTCAAAATCATCCAGTACTATTAGGTCATATCGTTTATGTAACTTTGCTCCACCACGAATACCAGCCACATTACTTTTGGAAAGTAGCTTACATCCGTTACGAAGCTCTATATCTTCTTCAGTCCACTTTGGCCCCTTCATTGAGCCAAAATAGTATTTAATTCTTTCGTTATAGTCAAGATGGTGTTTAATGTAGTCCATATTCCCAACAGCGAGTTTCTGAGTTGCTGATACCCAAGCATAGAAGAATAAATCGTCAGCAAAGAGAAAGTCTTTTAAGATGCTCGCTTTTGTGAGGATTGTCTTCCCATGTCCCCTCGGTACAATGATAGCTAACTGTTTACATTCCCTGTCATCAATTCGGTCTGCTATCTCGTAATGAAAGCTTGGTGTCTCACTACGAAGGAAGTCATCAGGGAGAAACAGCTTCCCAAACGCTATGAGATCATTTTTTGCTAGATTTAGAGTCTCCTCCGCTTCCGTTATCTTCTGGCTGTTCACGTTCATATTTCTTCTTTAGATGTGCCTCATATTCTTTCTCATTTCCCATGAACTCGATATACTCTTTAATTTCTTGTTGCTGAATAAGCAAAATGCTGTATAGCCTATCCATTCTAACTCGTAATGATTTAATTGCTCTGACGATGTCATGCTTCGATGTGGTGTTCTTTGTTTTCATATCCTACTAGCTCTGGAACTGATACATGCTCAATTACTTGTTTGAGTTGACCTACCCTAACCACACTCTCAGGATCACCCTGCACCAATGCGGCATAATCAATTTCCTTCGCTATCCTTTTTAGCTCTTTGATACATTCCCCTAGATTCAGACCTTCTGGATCATATGTTTCTATTAATTCACCCAACAGTTTATATCCTCGACTGAGAACTCCATCGTAACCCAGCCTGTCCTAACAACTTGATAAAATGAGTATCTTGCATAATCAGCATAATTTAAGAAACTTCCACCTCTAATGAACCATCTCTTGTACAGTTTCTCTTTTTCGTCTTCTACCCTTAAAGAATCAAGAGGTTTTGCGTATAGCTGATGATTATGCCCTAAGTAGAACACATCTCCCTTGCTATAGACATTAGACATATTATAAAGCTCCAAATCTCCATTCTTGGCGCCACTCTTCCCGTGACCAGTGACCAGATTCCATTCTTTCCCATTAACATTAATGATTGAATAGCCAGGATACTGGAAATAGGGGACAGCCAAGTCTTTTGCGATCATCTTCGCAACGTCATAGTCTAGAAGATTGATACTTCTAAGGAAGTCGTGGTTTCCACCACGTATAAACAAGCATTTATCAGCAATAGGTCTAACAAGGTTCAAAAACTCCTCATGCTGTGCATCTGGGGGGATATATTGACCTCGTTGACTAATCTTGTAATGAGGAGGTATACATTCGATTATATCGCCATTTCCGAACCATACAGCGTTCTGATCCTCATATATTGCCTTCACTGCCGATTGAAACTTCTCTCTATCGAATATTTCCCTTTCCCCAGAACCAGCACCAACGTGCATATCAGTTAAGCCGTGTATCCTGACTACTTGATCTGAATCATAACGAAAAATCTCCCCAGGTTTAATTGAGGGGGTTTCTTCTACAAGACTTGCTATGGGGATGGAAAAGACCTTCTTGCAGTTTCCGCATTTGAATCTTTGCTGAATGGGGCCCTTGCGGAGCCGCCTTCCATCTTTCTTTACGTGATAACTATTGCAGTGTGGGCAGATCATCGGATGCAACCTCTAGTTCAGGTCGTTTCGCTTTTTCGAGTTCTGCCGTTGAGAACTCTTGAAGCATACCGTATATACCGACCTCTCTTTGTTGAATCTTGGGAGCACCAAGCGTGCCAACGGCTTTCCCTAGTTCTTTTGTCGCCTGCAGCTGAATATTCTCATCCTCTGAGTACTCACAGAGCTGTTTCAAGTTGTTGAGAATGTATTCATGGTCAATACCCATTTTCTTTGCTACGTCTAATACTGATTTTTCTACTTCTTTCATTACTCTATCCTGTTTTAGTAAAACCATTCCTTTCCTTCTTGCGATTCCATCTTCCACCTCTCCACCAAAGGCATCTTTGTACGCTCTGACAACTCCGCTACCGACAGCCATGTTTGTTGCGAACAATCTTTCCTTCTTTGTGCAAACAGTCCTCTTCCTTACTCGCTTAGAAGGATTCTTAATGGTACGAGAGAATGTGTACCTATTCTTATGCTTTGAGAAGTCACTATCCATCTTAGAGGTTTCCCTGTTAAGGAAAGTCCCCACAACAGTTCTAACCCATCCCTTAGCGTAGTTGTAGTTCTTTCTATCGTTTGGATGAGATATATTGCTGGAAACCTTGAGGAGCTGAACAATACCACCATCATCAGCTACGATCCAATCACCTTGCTCTGCATCTCTCCAATTCTCATGAAGAGCGGGAGGGTCTCCCTTGAAATGATCTATATATTCTTTTTTGGAATTGAAGACGTAATGCTTAGAACCTTTGATTTTCTGGTATTCCATCGGTGCTTAAATCCCTGATCTGTTCTGATAGATTGTTGATGAGATTGAAGACCTCTTGGGGAATGACGTATATGCTACCATTGATCTCGATTGGGACTTGTCCCTCAAAAGGACTCTCAGGAAAGGGAGGAGATAGTGAGATTTCCTCAAGAATCTTTTCCTGAATGTCTTTCGGCAACCGACTGAGTGTTTCCATTACAAAAGCCATTATACCGTGAATATACGACTATTCTTGCTTCAGTTTCAATGGGAAGTAAGAATCTCTTATATATGGGCCCCCTATTGTCCCCCATTAATTTCTATCCCTTTTTGGCTTTTTTCAAGCTTTTTTTTGCTTTTTTTGGTTTCTCTTCTACTTTATCCAAACCTTCTAGCTCAGCCAGCGGTTCCAGAGGTTGTAGGTTCTTTGCGCCAGTAATTCCCTCGTCTCGCCTAACTCCCCTAAGAAAAGCAACTCCACCTTTTACTCTACCCATGTCAAATACTCCTTTGTTAGCCAGTTAATACGCTAACTTAGGCTTGTTGCCCAAGTTTTGCAAGAAAATTGTATGTGAATGATATATGGCAATACTCACCTCGTACACCCGATGAGATGGATTATGGTAATCCATTTTTAGGTTAGAAATCAACAATGTAAGGAGAAGCATCATGCAATCCAACGTCCCTATCAAAGGCAAACTCATTCCAGTCGAGATTCAAGTTTCCACCGAGACCGAAGCGGTCAACGGTGTCAACTATCATCTCGTCAAGCACACAGGGAGCGGATATCGCTTCCTCGCGGACTCGTCAGCAGTATCCGCAATCGCTTCGACAGGTGACCTCAGTTCTCAGATGGACAACCTCGAAGACTCGTTGTCATCGGTGTGGGAGGAAGAGGCATAGCCTCTTCCCTTTCGTTTTTAAATATACCTGTGCTGGATACCACATTAAACTATCCAAAGATTTATCTACATACTTTTCTTATAATATATACTTACTATTCATTAACTTGGGCTTAAACCTAAACAAAAGGAGATAACAATGAAAGCAAAAGCTGAAATAACCACGGATAAAGCACAAGAAGAAGATAGGAACTGGAGACAGTTTAACCGAGCTGTAAAAGCACTAGATAGTGATATTCGTGACGGGTTTATGACCTTAGAATATGCTCTTGGTACTCTTGAGACGTTAAGAGATGACCTGGCGCTTCCTTTTTGCCATTGGCTCTTACCCCGCCCTTCTCTAAATAAGTAGTATGTAAGCGTAGAATTGGTACAAGTTTCTATCCATTAATAAACAAAAGGAGATACGTCATGGAACAGACTATCATGCAACAGGCTATATTAGACACATACGTCTATAGTACAGCCTCATTAGTATTCATATGGTTAGGTACAATGCTATCTATCTATAGATATAAAACGCTTGGCTACGTCAATAAAAGAGAGCGTTACTCTAGACATGAGAGAGAGAAATACTCTCCATCACACAATAAACTAGACTGTGATATTTGCAATAAAGTAGTGGACAACAGCCGTCCGCTCTGTGAATGTTTTGGTGACTTGATGTGTGACTATCATGCACTTCCAAAGGGAGGTGCGTGATGGTTACCGATAGATGGGTCATATATGAAGATGATGATACTAAAGAGATTGTATTAAATCCAGAGATGCTCTTAGATGAAGAGTTTGATCTAAATGACTATGTTAAGCTTGAGGGTAAATATATACCCAAAGACTGTACTGTCATCAATAAAGAGACAGGTGAGCTTGAGATAGACTTTGTGAAACTAACGGGGGAGGTGTGTGATGGCTGATAGCGATAAAACAATGACTGTCAGAGATGATAATAAAGCTGCTATCAGGACTGTTACATATATCTGCCCGTTCAATTATAAATATGAACTGGTTGACTGGTACGTTGGAAGATTTGGTGAAGATACTAAGCCTAAAGCAAACAAGATGACTAGAAAGCAACTGTTTGCCATATGGTACAGTCAAGCCAACATAAAGATAGATGAGACAATATTTGACATTAACTATAAAACACAAAGAGAGGCATTTGAACATGGAACAGTTACAAGAGACCCAGAAGCTGAAAAACGATTCAACAGTTAAACTGCGCAACGACTCTAATGATGGTGATCGTTTCCCATTGGTTGTAATGGATGATTCTAAGGTATACATAGTGAATTTCTCTTCACTCCACTTCTATGCATTTGACAATGGTCAGATATTGGATGGATGTACGAGAGAAATAGCTTATAAATATAAATTAGAGTCTGACATCATAAAGATTCCAAGATGGACTCATATAGATCAAAATGATGGATATGGCGTGGATCATGGTCTAATGATGATGAAGGAGTATGGAGAGCAACCTCATTGGTACGATATTGATCTTGTTTATAAAATGCCAGAACATATGTTTGAAGCATTAGCAGAAATAGCCTCACACTCATTCGTAGATATAATACTCGTCCCATTCCCAGTAATGCAGTGCTTTAAAGCGAAAGAGTTCTCCTTTGGCCATCCACTCTACCAGAGTCCTCAGTACATGATGATTCTTGATAAAATAAGAGTTTGTAAGAAGGTTGACCCTAGAGATGTATCTAAGGGTATCCTATCCAATGAATTTTGCACTTAATAAGGAGACTAGACATGCCTAACAAGAAAGCTAAATATCGTAAGCAAGAAAGACGTGAGAAGGATGATTATTTGAGTAAGCATGGTAGGACTCCAGCTCAGATTAAACGAATAAAACAACGAAAGAGAGGTATGATACAATGAAAGAGACTGATACAAGCATGATATACACCGATGATAGTGTCGTCCCAGACCTAAGAACAATAGACAAAGATGAAAAGGATGACGTTATAGGCTTTGTCAATAGTGCTAGAGGTAATTTCATCATAAGTCAGGCTTTGTATTATGCTATAAAAGAGCTAGACAAGATAACTGATGTCAGATACCGCGAAGAAAGCAATATACATGACATGAAATATCTCCTAGATAACGCCTTTGATATATTTCCTATGGTTACCGATAGCGATAAAACTATGAAAGGAGATAAATAATAATGGAAGAGATAATCCTAGAAAACGGCAGAATAATCTATGAGACACCCTGGTACCTTAGATATGGATTCATAAACCTATGGCAGACCACACTCATCGGAGTAGCAATACTACTCATACTTGAGTTTGGACTAAAACGAAACTGGAGAAGAATAACAATGGAAACATGGACATACGCAAAGACAATCGTTCTATACATGGAACATATCGCTATGATTGCAGCAGGGTTTCTTGTTGCATGGATGTTTAGACATAGAAAGTACAATAGTCTAAAAGTTAAGGCTAAACAGCAAGAGTGGGTCATCGAGTCACAGAAAGAAGACTTGGTAGCACTTAAAGAAGGCAAGTGGGCCCGTGAGAAGGAAGAGATGAAACAACAAAGACGTGAAGAGGAACAAGTAAGAATTAAAGAGGACACTCCTAAACCACTGTTAGACATTGCCCGTTTGTTTGGGACTGAATACATAAAGAAACAGTTCCCTTCAGGAGGTATCATAAAATGACTAAAAAATGTAAAGACTGTGGTGTCAGATATGAACCAATGTGGCAGAGTAAGGGAATCCCTCGTCAGGTACAGCCTGATAAGCTAATTACAAAGGATATGAAACTAGAAATCATATCAGAGTATTTATATAATACCCTAAAGAGGAAACAATCAATACTAAGAGATAATGATAAATCAGTTGTTCAATTCATACAGCAAGAAATTGATATGATACCATTAGACCTGAGAAAGAAGGGAGATAAACACAATGCTACTTGAACTACTATTCGATATTACAGGCATTTGGATACTATTGTTAATCTATCAAATACTAAGGAGATTGGAAAATGAAGATAAATGAATGGATAAAGCTATACCACACAATGATTATGCAACCTATCGCATATAACAAGAAGATGGGTTTTCAACTAACTAATGGAATGAGAATATTCTTTAAAGAGGAGCGGCTTACCGATGAAACTAAACAAATACTTAAAAGACATAAAGAACGTCAGGAGTCTAAAACGGGACGTTAAACCCCTATCTCAGCGGGAGATAGTGAGATTCGTTGAGTCTCACTGCCATATCTGTCAACATACTGTCACATCTCGGATTGATCTTGTTCCAAATCATTGTCTGAAATGTGGCAGGACAGATTGGTTGAAAGAAAGAAGCTGCTGTAAAATGTGTGATTATTATCATCAATTAGCACTGGAGGCACAACATGAGAGCTATCACTAGAGAAGAGAGAGTTGCTGCTTTAGAAAAGAATGTGAATGATACGATTAAAAAAGATGAGACAGATAGAAGAATACACTTTGCAATTCTAGTGATTGCAACGATTGCACTCATCTCTCTTATACATACAATGATAGGAGGATAAAAGATGGAAAAGACAGGGCCAAAGACAGGATACATGAAGAAGCGAGTAGGTAAAGTTGATCCACGCAATACATTTATAGTGTATGACTGGACATTTCCTGGTGGATATTTAAAGTGTGATACACACAAAGAGAAAGATTGCCACGATTGTCAGAAACATAATTTAAAACTAGAGAAAGAGAAGATAAAGGATCAGGATAGAACTTACCATTGGGTACACTACAAAGGTGTAGAAGACCCAGTATGGATTAAACATAGACAAGAACTCATGGATGAGAATGGATATGGATGGTGGTGGTACGCTGGTGTATCATTCAAATTTCTACCAGAAGTGGAGCAAGCTCGTAGAGCAAGCTCAGGTAAATATCATTGGTTAAAATACTAAGGAGAAAGAACAATGAACAAAAAGAGACTAGGAAAAGATTACAAAGAACTGGGAATGAGAATGTCTAGAGAAATGTACGATGCATTAAAGCATGCTGCAGATGTCTCAGAGAGATCAGTTTCATCCCAGATAAGATATTGCTGCAAACGCTTACTTGAGAGTCAGGGATACTTAAAGACCTCAGGCTCTAAATATATTAAAGTCCTCAAGAAAGAAGCCGACACATATGCGGAAAAAGGTGATAGATATGATGACAGAGATGCCAATGGGAGAAGACAGAGATGGTCGTAGTAGAATCACCATCAAAAGAATACGTAGAAGAAACAGGTATGCACAAGATAGGTTATATAACTGAGAGAGAGAACGACAAAGGGCTGGAAGAGCTGTACATAAGACTACCAGCCCTACGAGCAGGATTTGTTCTTATGTTTAACAACTTCTATGAAGAAGATACAAAACGAGTTATGTCAGGAGATACAACACACTATCATACTACTACTGTGATACCTAGATATAATGTATACAAGAATGGCATTAAAGCATCCATTGCTCTTGCAAGATATACAGAGAATAAAATGCCATTTCTATTCCTTCCAAAAACTTCAGCAGGAAAGGGACAATGGAAGAAGAAGAGCCGATATCAGAGATATAAGACCCAAAGGGATTATTATATCTTTAACATTACTGATAAGCATATAATAGTGCCAGAAAAGTCAGCGATGTACTTTGATGTAAGAGGTAAATACGGTTCATTTAATCCGAAACAAGGAATAAGGAGGAGATTTTAAAATGGCTTATTATAATACAAATAAAGAAATGGGTGAGTCACTCAAAAAGAGTTGGGAACAAGCAAGGTCACAGGAAGAAGTTATACTCAGGTTCTTTGAGCATTACCCATACAGAAGCTTTACTCCTTTTGAGGTACAAGAGGAGATTCGCATATTACAGGGAAAGGAGTGGCCTATCACCAGTGTGAGAAGAGCTATGACTGACCTTACCAATGATGATAGATTGATTAAAGTTAATTCTGTTATGAAAGCAGGAAAATATGGAAAGCCCAATCATATGTGGAGATTGGCAAGATATTAATACGAGAGGTGGAGACAGAAGTTTAGGAGGTAATAATGAAATATTGAGAGGTAATACCATTTGATATAATTGCCTGATTTTATTAAATTTAGATAGGAAAGGAAGCATCAAAATGAACTTAATTCAAGACATTTATAGCGACTATATTCAGGCACAAAATAAAGAATATAAGAAGATATACGAGGGACATGAAGAATGGTTTAGTGCTAGTTCCGTTGGTCAGTGCTATAAAAAGCAGTGGTATAGAACTCATGGTACACCAGAGAAAGAAATGGGAGAGGGAAGCCTAAGACTGTTAAGGTTAGGCACTGTTGTACACAGGGATATAGAAGAAGGTATAAGGTGGGCTGTAGAGCAGGGAAAAACTGATAATATAGAAATTTATCTTGAAGAAACAATTAAACTTCCTGACTTAAATGTGATTGGACATTTAGATATTGCGTATGTGAAGGGGCCTGTTGACCCAAAGAATACCAACTACTTATTAAGAGGTGAAGAGGAAGAGTGTGCTATCTATGATTTAAAGACAGCTAAAGCATACACTTGGCAAAGAAGGTTTGGTCACATGAAGAATCGTGATCCACATCCAAGTAGAAACTATGAAATGCAAGTCTCTACATATGCGCTAGGCTTCTCTGATCTAAGAGGAATATCAATAGATGATATTGATATGTATATCATTTGGTACAAGAAAGATGATAGTGCGATGAAAACAATAAAGATTTCACCTGACTACATACAGTACGCATTAAACTATTGGATAGATTTAAATGAAACACTTGCAGATATTGTCTCACCTGATGAGATGATACCTGGCGAAGAACCTAACGTCCCAGTGCAAAATTGGGAATGCTCTTACTGTCCCTATACAAATGTATGTGATGGTAAAGAGAAAATGAATAAGCTAAAGAAACCAAAAAGGAGAAATAATGCATAAAGAAATCTCAGTAATCTTTGAAGAGCTTACAAGCCCTGATAAGAATAAAGAAATTGATAAGTATACTCAGTCTAAGGGAAAATTCAAGTACCTTAGTTGGGCATACGCTGTCAGAGAGCTTCTCAAGGTAGACACAGAAGCAACTTGGGAAGTACATGAATATATTCATGGAAACGGAGAGATAACAGCTCCATACATGAGAACAGGTGCAGGTTGCTTTGTAAAAGTAACTGTGTGGTCTGGTGGTATAGCAAGACATCAGGTTCATCCTGTATTAGATCATAGAAATCAACCCATTATGGAGCCTAATGCTTATCAGATAAATACCTCTATTCAGAGGTGTCTAGCTAAAGCGATAGCACTTCACGGGTTAGGTTTATATATCTATGCAGGGGAAGACATTCCTGTTGATCCACTAACCGAACAACAAACGACAACACTCCTCGAAGCTGCGATAGAGGCTGATAAAGAGGTAGCTGTGTTTGATAGTATTGAGAGTGGAAAGATTCACTCAGATAACTATAAAGGAGCATTAGCTAAACTTCAAAGGGAGGCAAGTAAATGAATACCGCATATTCATACGATGACAAATGCTTACAAGAAGGCAGAACCTACAGCATAGGAACGAATGATGGGAAAGAGTTTAAACAGGTGGTTTTCAATGGTTGGAAGCTTATGAATGGAAAATCCATAATGTCCTTCACTACCACAGAGAACCAGCAATTAACAGTCAATCCCAGCTTTCACACCTTCACTATAGAGGAACTAGTAGGTGAGGTAAGCGATGGTGTTCTTAAATCACTCGGATTTAATGCACTTGAGGATGATCCAATAAACCAAGCTCTAAAGGCTACCCTGCAAGACGCAGAGGATGCTGGAGAGAACATAGAATACACAGAAAAGGAGACTAATCATGGGTAAACTAACAGTAGCAGAAGCTGATGACCTTCAAAAGAAGAACATTATCAGTGCTAAACTCAGAACCCAAATGGAGACTGAGGGAGTTGTAAGCTCTAAGAGGACTACAACTAACTTCAGTTTCAAAACAGCAGATGGGAAAGTAGTAATACCTCGGCTTTACTTTGAAGGTGGTAATAAGACCACTTGGAGTAAAAAGATGACCGAGTTTCATACTAGAGTAAACGAGCTAATACGTGAATATGGTACTGAAATAAAGACCAAAGGGACTACACAATGAGAACCTCAGAAGCCACGTTTGATCCTAGTAAATCAAAGGCAGGATGGAGACCTATAGATGATGGGAATCTCTACCCTGCACACATCTGTGCGTTAAATGAGCGACCAGTTACGGTAAGAGGTAATCAAGCAACTGTATTTGAACTAGAATACGAGATTGCTGATGAAGCTAAAGAGCTAACTCAACTAGTGTGGGAAATGGATGGATATAACTATGCCACAGATAATGAAGGGCATAGAGTTCCCGTACACAATGAGAGAGGTCAACAGACGATTACTGATTGTAAGCACATAGTAGGAAAGCGATTTAGAGGTAAAGGCGTTTTCCTATTTGACTCAGGAAGTGAGTCTGGTCGTAATAAAGGCTACTTTGATTGGCTGACTAATCTCGGAATTGAAACCGAGTCAGTTGATAAAGATGGCACATTGACGTACAAGTTAGAAATCCCTGAGACTGACGATGTTATTGGTAAGCCTTACTTAGTGAGACTTATGCAAGAACACTTCGTTACAAAGGATACAAGGGAGCTTCCTAAACATCAACAGGAAGTAAGAAGTGTATGGAAAGTCAAAGATTCTCAATTCTGGGCTGAAGGGCAACCTAAAAGCTCTGATGAATTAGAAGCTGACGATATTCCATTTTAATGAAGTCGGCATGTTCATAGCAAATCAACCCTTACCTCGGGTAAAACCCTCAAACGATACTATGAGCATGTCGCAAAATTTCGAGGGGGCTTGGAAGATGGAATGGAATAAGTGTCCTGCAGGCTAACTAAATCCATACATCTGCGACTAGACCGAGATTCGCTACCGCAAGTTATGAGTCTCGAAACGCCTTGCCAAGTCCCATCTAAATTATGGATGGTCACCGATGAGCCAATTTAAGATTGGTAGAAATTGCTGGACACCTCTAATAGGTAGTTGCCGTAATGAATCTAGAGCCCTATTAAGTGTTAGACTATAAACACACACGGTTAATACTCTGTTTGCGGAGTAAGGGGCTAACCATCCATAAAGATTTAGAGATAGAAATTATCGTTCTCTAAAAAATTAAAAGGAGAAAACATGAAGCCTGACGTACCATATATACAACGGTTAAAAGAGAGAGTTAAAGATGCTGAGCATCTCATAGAAGCAATACTGGTACGTGGCCCTCATGTGCTCCCAACATACCTTACTAGAATAGCACAAGAATATGCCGAAAAATACGAAATCAATAAGGAGGATGACGACAATGGAAATTACAAGCTTCACAATGACGGGAAATGAATGTCACTCAAGCGAGGAGTTTATACAATTCCTTAGATGGGTAGCAGCAGGAAATTGTAGCCCAGGTCAAATAATAGACATAGTTGAAAAGCCGTGGCACTTTGATTCTGAGTTTGAGAGGTTTAAAGAATTTAATAATGATAAACCTGTTCGGGCAAAGGGCCCGTCACCTGTGCCAGGTGGAACGGAGGGAGACTAATGTTAGAATTTTACATACATATAGCAATAACACTCGCCATACTCGTAGCAGATCATCATGGTATGCTTAAAAGCAGGGAAGATGATATATTTATAAGAGAACAATGGTTAGAAGAACAGCAAGGAAAGGGTATCTTAGTTGATGACCTGATCCTTACACGACCCGACAGTACAACCGTACCCGATAGCTTAAACACAGAGAAGGAGATAGAGAAATGAGTAAAATGGGATGGGTAGCCTACCTATCAGAACTAGGCGACAAAGAAGAGTTAGTTGATTATCTTATGAATGATTGTTATTTTAAAGATCGTAGATCAGCAGAACTATCTGCCGATAGATTTCTAAAAGCCCAGCAAGAACTTGAAGAAGAAGGTATCTGGAAAAAGAAGAAACAGGACATAGATGATGCTCCCCCAGGATACTATATACCATTAGAAAGGGAGGATGTAGGCAAATGAAATATCTAGTTAAGAAAGTATGGAAAGGTCATGTATCTGTTAGGGATTACGTTGTTAAGAGATGTGCGCAAGATAGAGAAGACCTTATAATAGATCATAATGGAGAAGAGATGACTATTCCATATAAATCTCTATCAAATCCAAAGCAATTACATGCTAAGAAAATCAAAAGCAAGTATAGAGGAGAATACACTCTGTATGACTTTGAATGGAAGCCAGAGGACAAAACGCAGCTTGGTTTTTTTAAAGGGAAAGGCTAACTTGAGGAAGGGAGAGTGGTTCCCACCGTTTCCTTTCCTATTCGGTGTTTACTCCTCACGTGTTTTATACCACTCTCCCATATCTTTGCCACATAATTAAAAGGAGAAATATCAATGGGAGAACCCAGAGTATTAATAAGAATGACAGAAAGCGAATTGTCAATGATAGTAGAATGTCTTGGTGAGACACATGACAAACCACATAAACGTCACTATTTACCACTGCATAGAGACCTGTATGATATGCTTTCAGGTATGAGACAAAAAGGAAAAGAAGATAGATCAGAATCGCCAATAATTAATGATGGAGACTCAATAATCAAAGAAGAGGAGAATACTACAAGTGAAGCACAATTATTCCATGGGCCCCTATACTGCGAGGAATGTGACTAAAAGGAAAAAATATGTTGACCTTGAATCGCTAGAGCAAGGTGACCATTTTAAAACAAGTGGAGGAATGATAGGCGTATTTCTTGGTGCAAACGCAAGTTACGCAACCGTATTATTCTATGCTGTACCAAAATTTACTAATTGTACTGAAGAGTTTGCCGAGGATTTGGCAAAATTCTATTTAGGAAAGAAACAGATTGCAGGCGGAACTCAAGTAACCTATCAAAAAGGAGCATATGATGTCAAAGAAGCAAATCCCAATATACGTGTTCAACCTGAAGAACACGATGGCGAATAGAGTATTTTTACACTGGTTTAAGAAAAAGTTGAATACAAAAAGGTATCAACTTGTCTGCAGAGGTAGACACCCCAATAGAAAAGCACTGTACGATAAGAAAGGATGGAAATATACCAGATATGCACAAAATGAAATCCCACTAAAAGAAGCGAAGACCATTGGTGTCTATCTTAGAGATAAATATGCCACGTGAGTTTGATGGTAAGACACTTCCCTTTAAATGCCCACATTGTAATAAGCCACTCGTTAATATTAATAATTTCGGAAGCATCAATCAATCAGTAGATATAAGAGAGCTATACGCTAAATGGCCAGAGAAGGTTAGAAAATCTCTAAGAAAGATTTGCCGATCCATTATTAGGACTATTCCATCAGAGAATAGACAGGCAGCAAGAAAATTCCTCATAGCAATAGAGGGATGTAAACCAGAGGTTGTTGAATGGGGATTGAATCAATACCATGCAGCAAAACACGTAAACAGAGGAAAGGGATTCCCATATCTTCGTGCAATTATACAAAATCACGACAAGAATAGAGAGTCCTTAAAGGAAATGGAAAATAAACGTCTAGGTGGAAATACACTTAGATACAAAATGGAGGATATAAGTAATGAGCAATCAGATACTACAACACCAACGAAATAATGATGTCTTATTCCCAGTAAAGGAAATGCCAGCAATGCTTGGATTAAATGACAATACTGGATATAAGTTCATAGTTAATTCAGCTACCGATAAAGTGATTAGTTGTATGAGCAACGAATACAAGCTAGTCAGCAATCAAGAAGTCTTTGATAAATCTGAAAAGATTATCAAAGAATATGAAGGAAGACTTGTTGAAGAAAAGTCTTTTGGACGTGGAGCCAGGTGTAGATGGAAGTTTAGATTCCCTCAGACAGTTAAAGTCGGAGAGGATGATATGCATCCTGAGATCATAATGGGGAATAGCTATGATGGGTCATCCCAGGTATACATCATGTGTGGAGCATACAGGTTAGTCTGTAGCAACGGAATGATTATAGGGATAACCTATGGCACATTCAATAACAGACATAGCGTATTCAATCCAAATATGGAGAATCTTGATACTACTCTCCCTGATATGATTAGAACGTCAATACAAGCGATTGAACATGACCTACCTGACCTACAAGGGATAAAAGTAAATGAGTCTGATATAGCTAAGATAATAGAACTGTTCCCTGAGCAATCTATGGAAAGTCTTGTTAATCATCTACTGACACATAAGCCAGAAACGTATTGGGATTTACTAAATACTTGTACTTGGATGGCAACACACGTTCTTAATAGAGATAAAGAGACAACTCATAAGCTAGAGTCCAATGTCTATAATACTATTAAGAAGATGTCTGACAATGCTGACTTTGTAGCGGTTGCATAATGAGTAGTTATGAATGGCAGAAATGTCCTGTTATTCTACCGTACTTTGGGGGGAAGTTTGAACTGAGCAGAAGGCTCGTTCCTATGCTTCCCCCTCATCAACGGTATATAGAGATGTTTGCTGGTGGTCTATCAATGTTTTTCAGAAAGAAGAAGGTTAAATGGAATGTAGTTAATGATATTGATGACGATGTTATTAATCTGTACATATCCGTAATTGAAGATTTCGACAAATTAGCTGAGTATATATATTGGTATCCACGCTCTAGAACTCTTTTCTATCAGATTAAGAAAGAATTAAAGGAAAATAGGAATATTACTATTCCCGATCCTAAACGAGCCGCCAGATATTATTATCAGGTAAAGACAGCATTTAATAAATCTGTACACGGAGCATTTTCAAAACAAGCAAAGACAGATTGGGGAGCCAATCTGATTGAGGAGCTTAAACATTCTAGAACGTACTTTAATGGAGTTACCATTGAGTCCCTAGATTTTAGAGAGCTAATTACTAGATATAAGCCAAGAGAAGAAGATTGCTGGTATCTCGATCCCCCATATTGGGTAGCAGGTGAAAGAAAGGACTATTACAGGTATCCTTTTGGACAAAAAGAGCATAAAGACCTAAAGGAGGCGGTAGACCAGATTGACCAGGGAGGGGGTAAATTCATGCTCAGTTACGATAACAGAGAAGAAGTGAGGGCTTTATACCATGATTATAACGTACAGGAGATAAAGACGAAGTACTCGGGTGCGACAGAAGCAAGAGATAAGGATTTCTGTGAACTTCTTATAATGAATTACGACCCCATTATCCAAGAACATCTATTTTAGAAAGGAGTAATACGATGGATATAAAACCTAATCCGCACAGTAGAGAAGCAGAAGAAGCCTGTCTCGGTTGCATACTTAACGCAGGTGAAGAAACATATGATATATATGAGAAAGCCTTAAAATGGATAAGAAAACCTGAAGCTATATATACAGCAGAGAATTATATAGTATGGAAAGGAATCACGGAACTCTATAAGAATAATAAAGTGATTGATGTAATCACAGTAACTAATGCCTGTAAAGATGAATTAATACATAGAGAGGGAGGTAAAAAGGAAGCTGTTGGAGCATACTACATCACAGGACTAGTTGAGAATATTGAATCAGTTCATAATATTGAAACATATGCTAAGATCGTATGGGAAAGATATATTCAAAGAGAAACAGCAAATAGTGCCTATAACCTCTATAATTCATCATTCTCTGACTATGATGAGGTAAACATCCTATTAGAAGGGCATGCTAGGCTTATAGATGAGCTAAAGCAGGTACAGCCATCTAATAAGAAAGACTTGTCTCTTATAGCAAATCAAGCCTTACAGGAAATAAGATCAGGAGCCAATCTGACTAAATTCGGCATGCCAGAATTAGATTGGGTAGCTGGTGGAATGTCAAAGGGAGAAATAACAGTTATAGGAGGTAGACCAGGTCATGGTAAATCAACTCTCGCTGTAAATATCATTAAAGGACTAGTGGAGAAAGAAACAAAGGTATTGGTATTTAACAGAGAAATGACAAGTGAGGAAATATGGAGAAAATTAATGGTAATGGAAAGCGGAAACCTAAGTTATCAAAATATGAGAAGGGGACTCTATAAGAACAATAAAGAGATAGATAGGCTAGATAAGCTAATGAGGACTAAATATTATCCGTATTTGACAATGATGGACGACATAAGAAATCTAAACGATACAATGAGAGAAATATCGAAAGTAAAACCAAAAGTAATCATAGATGACTATATACAGTTAATCAACGTAGAAGGAAAGACAGATAGGAGATTTGAAATAGAAGAAATTCTATACGAATACAAGTGGGCTTGTAAGCAATATGACATCTCAGCAATCCTAGTTAGCCAATTAAATAGAGAAGTAGAAAGAAGAATAGACCCAGAGCCAAGGCTAAGTGACTTTGCAGAAAGTGGTGTAATTGAGCAAACAGCGGAGACAGCACTTCTTATTTTCTATGGCTTTGCTTTTGACAGTAGTAGATTCGATAGACACACAGTAAAGCTAATAGCCGCCAAAGCTAGATATGGAGTTGTAGGACATCATGTAATTGGCTTTAATGGAGATAAGTGTAAGATATATACGAATGTCGAGGAAGCCAGAACTGACGCCAACGATAGTAAAACACATAAGCCACAAGCAAATTCTGGTATGCAGAATGTGCAGTAAGCAAACAAAGGCAATACACTACCACTTTACATCAGCATACACTAGAGAAGAAGTTGGAATAGTTTGCAGACAGTGTTGTATTAGAGAGTATTACGGTACACGCTTTAGACAATCAAAGAGGTATAATAGGGACTTAGAAGAGAAGTCTCTATTTGGAGTTAAGAATGAAATATGAGGAGAAATCAAAATGCCAAAACGAGACATAGTAAAACATGACGAAGAAGGCATCTATATAGAGATAAACAAAGGTATTCTTCATTGCCCTAGATGTAAGGGTAGGCTTATAGAAGCAGAGTTTGGTACAACCGCAACACCAGAAAATACAGTAGAAGGCTATATATGTGAAGAAGAGTGCGGTTTTGAAGAAACGGATTCAGACATAGTAAGAGCTGTAAAGTTCGCTGTGAAAACTGATGCTCCAACCGCAGGGTATTTATACGTAGGTATAGACCCAGGTGCAAATGGAGCTATAGCTTGGTGTAGCGATTGGCTATTTGACATGAAAGTTATTAAATGCCCAAGTGATGCAAAAGGTATGGTAGATTCCCTGAGACATATTAAGTGGGATTTTCAAGGTAAAGGTGGATACCTCAGTTCGATTTTAGTTGGAATGGAGAAGGTCTGGGCAAGACCCACAAATGCGGTGAGAGCTGCGTTTAAATTTGGGACTAATTATGGACAGTGGTTAGGCGCACTAGCTGGTGAGGAAATGACAAATGTTTACCATGTAACCCCCAGAGAATGGCAAAAAGGAATCGGTATAAAGAAAGGGATGGAGAAAGCCGATAGAAAGAGAACAATTAAGAAAAAGATGGCTGAAGTATTCCCAGAGATTAAAGTAACTCTAATTAATGCTGATGCTATAGGAATTGCCAAACATATAACTGAAAACGATTGGTTAATGAGAGACTTAATGTTTCAACAGAAAGGAGAATAGACCAATGGCGTCTGAGGAGAAACAACAAATTCAATTTGAAGTATGGGATACAAAACAAATTGGGAATGATACATCTAATATAAGAACGTATGTAATCATGCAATCACATGGACATAGGATAAGAGTACTTGCAGCAACTCTCTGGCCAGTCGGGATAGAATTAAAGATAACAGGAACAAAATATGTAGATATATGCCTTGAAATCGGGCCCATCTACTGGATGTTCGGCATTGGAAGGAAAGTATAAATGTCTCCAGAAGAAAAGCTAGAGCTTATAGCTCAGTGTGTTCGACATATAAAACAGATACTAGAAAAGATACTACGTATTATATTTGAAAAATAGGGGATAACGGTGGAGCGTAGGTTTAACCTTACATTGTCCTGCGCTTCGCCCCCCTTTTTGCTCTATTCTATGGCTGAAAATTTTCAGCACTGTTTGGATACTTCAGTATCCATTCTTTAAAATCTCTTAGCACGTTAGCATCAACACCTCTTGGTCCCTTCCTGTCTATTGCTGCTTTTCTTAACTTATCCACAGAAGTACCCTCGAAAAAATTTTGCATATCTTTAAGAGTAGACTCACTCTTCCTTTTTATATCCTTAAAATTATCTACCATTGTTGCTATTTGAGCATCATTATATCCAATATCTTCTAGCTGTCTATGCTGCCTGCGTTGCCATATTTTTTTAGGATTTTTAACTCTTGCAAGACTTGCTATCCTAGCCTCAATTTCTATTGGTTGCATAAGATAAGCAGCCTTTTTACTCTCCATAAACCAATCAGCCATCTTATTTGCTGGTTTTGGAATGTCAATCCTAGTAGCGAACTGACCGTGAACGCTTGGATTGGTTGCGTAAGTAACCGTCTTTCCTGATAATGGCTCTACATAGGTATCACCTGCTAAACCACGTGATCCACGTGAAGGATGAGTCCAACCTCTTCCGTGTTGCTTAAAATGTTCTAACTCATGCCAAGCAATATCTTCAATGCTTTCCCTACCAAGAAACCTTCCCTGACCAAAAAAGTCTGTTCTATTTTCCCATGCTTCCCTTAAGGTTTGTGGTTTATATTGGAATGTTGGGTCAAAGGACACTCCCGAATCTCCTGCTCTATCATACCATACTTTTCCTGCCACTGGCTTATACCTACCTGCAAATCCCAGTACATCCGCAACATCTCGATCAACAAATTCACTTAGTTCTGACAGTGGTATATCTGCAAAATCTGGGTCTAAACCAGCCTTCTTATATACCCTATTCAACATCCATTTTGAATACATTGATCCGCCGTGAACATCTATTGCTCTACCAGCAGCCTTAGCTACAGGTACTGCTGCTTTAGCTGCGTGTGGAGCGGCTAGCCCAGCTAGTATCGCAAGTTTAGGATTGTTCCTTCCTATACCTGATAAAATTGTCTCAGCAGCAAAATCAATAGGGCCCGTAGGTAAAAGACTCTCAAGAGGTTGTGGAGTAGATGGGTAGCCAGGAGTATCGTATGGTATTGGAGTCATATCAACTTCAATATTAAACTTTGGCTTGGGAGCCCAAGGGATATACGGTGCCATTTTTGGTTTTTTATCAGACATCTAGTCCTCAGTCTCTACGTTCCTATGATTCTCATCAATCAACTGTTCCTCAAAACAATTTTGACACATATAAACCTCGTCAGGTCGTAAAGGCTTGTCACATTCCACACAATGATTAGGTATTGGCATTAGAATCTCCGTAACTGCTCGATAGCACCATCGAGAAACCCTTCCCTATCTGCGTGCTGGAGACCAGTTTTAAGTGGCTCAGGAGTATAAGCCCTAGCAAACTTGAGATACTCTCCTTTTAAAAGATAATGGATGCCGCTAAATGCTGGAGGAAGCCAATCTCTAAAGAAATCTTCAAAGTCCTCTTCCTCATCACCTCTTATTCCATAAGCCATAGCCATATATAACGCTCTCATTATATGTATCGGATAAGTAAACAGCGGTGATTCAGCACCAAAAATTCCACGCCTAGCCGAGGGTGAACGACCTACGCCTCTGAGACCTATCCTTAGTATCCCTGTAAATGCACTATGATAAAACATCCAAACAGAAACCGCACTAGCAAAACCCCTTATGAGTAAAAATTTTGCCAAACGATTAGCTGTCCTATCATCTATCGTATTGTCCATATCTTTCCATTTAGAAGCCTTTTTTATTGGAGATATCATACTTCCTAGACGGCCAGGAGCCCTTCCGATCATCTTTGCTACCTCAGCAACTATTCGGACGGGAGCTTCCGCACTTTGAGTGAACATATTTCTACCCTTATTACCTCTCCAAAAGTTTGAAAGATACTTCATATCATGTTCAGCTTGATGGTACTGGTAAGATTTAAACTGCCAAAAGAATTTACCAGCTGCACCTCTGAACATCTTTGGAAGAAACTGTTGGCTCATTCCAAACATAGTATTATACACCATCAGCCTTGCCATTCTTATCCCTGCTTCAGATAGCCACGGCTTTGCATCAGGATTCTTGCCAAGTATAGACTGAACATCTCCCAATTCCCCCATAGCTTCCGCTTGGAACATTCCCATCAGTGCAACTTCAGCTCTCATCAGTTGCTCTGATTCTGTCATTGTAAAGAGACCAAGACCTTTGCCAACAGGTGTCCAACCTAACTTCCAAGCAACTAGTCTACCCATATAACTCTCAGACAGACCAAGATTTAGTTCTCTAATTTGTCTTTTTAAAAGTGCTTTATCCTTTGTTTCTGAAGTTGCCACCTCATGTATTCTCTTCTTTAGAGCTTGAAGATCAGCCTCTTCTTTTCCCAACGCCTTTTTTAGGACAGAATCTATAGTCCACTTTTGAGCAAACCCCTTTGCTCCTAGTTTTACTTTTGCCATATCAACTAGAGGAACTACGAAATCCCACCCACTAGAGCTTTTAGCTCCAGCTAATAACATATCAGTAAAAGCTTGTATTGGATCAAGAACACCTGTTTCTCTTACAATATCCATCCATTCTTCAGATGTATATCTATCGTCTCCTGTCCAAATAGCCTTCGTGCCCCTAGCCATTAAGGGCCACCCGTAGTCAAGCCATGGTGTAATTCTCTGAAAATTATTGGTAAAGGCTGTTTTATATCCCAAGTTAGAATAAACAATAAACCCATTATGCATAGCACCCATACGTGCTACGTCACCAGCATCCATTTCAAACTTGCGTCCCTTCCATCTCCACGGCATCATCTTTGGCAACCATTTTGCTATCCCCTCATTCGAGTAACCCATTTTGAAAAGACCTGCCTGTACTTGTGGGGAGCCTGACGAAGCCAATACTTGATCTATTACATACTCTGCGAGTTGTTTATTGGGCATGAAAACCATAGATTTTAAGAGAGCAAGCTTTATCTTATTCATTTCTATTGTTCTATACCCACTCTCAACATAATCTTTCATCAGCTCTGGGTCTCTACGCCTAAGCATTGGATCATTAAGAAGTCCCCTAGACTTAAACATTAACATCTTCCCATTCAAAACCATATCTTTCTGAGCTTCAAACGAGGGTTCTCCGCTACTTCTTCTTTCCATCTCGCTGATAATATCTGTCATATTATCAAGCTCTTCGATCCTATTCGTTGCTCTATCTATAGCCGACATAGCCTCTTCAATATCAGCCTCCGTTGCTTCTTTGCTCTGTAGCACCCTTGAGTTTCTATCAACATCACGTTGCTCTGTTGCTCTTTTTTCCTCCATGTCAGCTAATGCGTTACTAAGCATATCCCAGTAGTGACCTATGTGCCACTGGTTAAAATCATATCCTTCTTTAATGTTTCTAACATAAGTATTCGGGCTAAGAAGGACATCGTTATCCTCATCATAAACAAGGTTAGAGTTAAAGTCCCCCATATTCTCTATCATGTCAATAAAGTTAGTCCTTTGTTCATCCTGCTTACCCTCTTCTCTTTCTTCTCCGATACCCCATAGCTCTAGAACCTTATCAGCAGATGCTCTGAAAGAATTTACAGAATCATTGTACGAAGCAATCTCAGCTTTAAACTCATCAAATATTTCCTGATACATTTCCCTTTGCTCTGCCGCTACTCTCCATATAGTATCCATCCACTTTTTAGGAGGCTGCTTCTCTTTTCTCTCAAAGTTTTGATAACCCCTTCTCTTCTTCCCAGCAGGCTGGTGCTTGGTTGTTGTATTAGGCATTACCGAACCATAGGTATCAAATACTGTTGCTTCGTAAAATCCCTGCTCTAAAGGATTCTTATCAATTACACTAATTTTCCCCTTCGCATCCAGAGACTCAGATATGTTCTCAGCGCTACTGGTTCCTTTTATAAATGCATCAATATTGGATGGTACCTTAAATATTGCGTATGATACTCCTTGTTCTGGGAGTTCTCCATATTTTCCTCTTATAACAGCTTCTAGTCTCTCCTGCCAAAGTTCACCCTCGCTTTTCTGTCCCTTCGGAGCTGGTTTCCCCCAAAAGGGCACTTTAGATAGATCAACCATAACATATCTCCCAGGTTCTCCATCCATATCAATGTTGTGCTGAAGATGAGCATGCTTTAAGGAATAGAAAAACTGTCTTCCAATAGGGCCATTTCTAAAAATATTAAATTGCACTGGATCGGTTGGTATATCTACTGGGTAAAGATTCCTTTGCCTTCCGTCCATTATGTCTCTCAATAGTTCGTGTGCTTCTTGTGATCTCTCTTGATCTACCACTCTTGCAATCTGATTATTATGCCCATCAATCCTAGATTTCAATTTGTGTGTTCTATTTTTTATAGAATCAAACACCTGTTGCGACATCTGCACTGCTTGAAGAGCATACCCAGAGGGGTCTAGACTAGCAGCTACTCTAAGAGGATTCATTATAGTGTCCTGTGCAGATGACATTCCCTCGTCTTCCTTCCCCTTTGCCGCCTTCTCATACTTCTGAAAGAACTTCTTTGCACTAATAATTTCACGCTCATCCCAGTTGCTCATATTCAGATCGGGAAATTGAATCCCAAGAATACCACGAATCCAATTAGTCCTAACGTGTGGCTCAATTAAATAAGCAGAAGCATGGAACTGAAAGATTGTGTCGTTAATTAAGTAATCGTATAGGTCTTTGTGTGCTTTATATCTCGCTTCTTCTTTCTTAGCCTGCTTTTGTATCTTCTTTCTCTCTCCTGGCTTTAAAACTTCGTCAAGCCTCCTCCTCAATGCTATACTTCCATCCATAGGGACACCTACAACGCTCCCAACCCCATCAATAGCTTCAGCCTTCCTTAATAGAATTTCTTCATCAGCAAAAGCATTAAGACCCTCTCCAGCAACCTGTCTGCAAAAATCATACATTAGCAGCTATACTCCTCATCCATTTTTTCTTTCATCACTCTTTGGGGCCAACTCTCATACAACCTAACCTCTTTAGAAAGCTTAATCGGCTTTGTTGATGCATCTGGAAGCTGTTTACCAAACTCCTCTATGAATTTCTTATATGTGGGCTTATGCATTAGCTCAACAGGAGGAAGTTTTTGCACATCTCTAGTCCTTGATCTATAATAAGCACCTAGATGCCCAAGTTCTTTGATATTTCCGTCCAGTTTCGCGATGGAGTCTTTGATATTCTTAATGAAACCTTCTACTTTCGCAATTTGCTTTTTAGTTGCGTTGTATTCTTTAGCTTCTTTTGACTCGGGGACACTCCTTCTCTTCACAATAAAATTTCGAAGCCTGTGTGCGTGGCTATCATTTACCTTCTTAAAATAGATAAGATTTTCAGCATCTAATTGACCTGAGTCTATTTGGTCAAGCATCCATTCTCTTTGAGCATCTATTAATTTCTTTTTTTCTGAGAAAGTGTCAGCGGAAAAATCTGGAGCCATCGCATCTTCTTTTTCTTCTCTAGTCATTTCCGAAAAAGTCTTATCATGAACCTTCTTTTGTGGTGTTGCCCAATTTACAGGCTCACCCATACCTTCTTCTTCTATGGCTCTAACCGAACCTAGAACTTCTCCCGTATTAAGCCAATGTTCATAAGCTTCAATAGATTCTTTTCTATTCATAGTTTGAAACACACCGTTATGCTGCTCAAGATGAGAGAACGGATTTCCATACTGCTCTACCACTCCCCTTCCTTTTCTCGTAACACTAACCCCTTCTATATGCTGGACACCCTCTGCGTGATCCTTTAATGGTCTAAAAATAAGACCAACATTAGGTAAATTTCTCCTAAGATTAGGCTCGCCTTCAGGAACATCTTCAGGTAAAGACTTCTCAAGCTCTGCTAATTCTTTTCTTCTCGTCTCTAGTGTCTTAGTTTTATTATCAATAGTTTTAACGTGTTGCTTTACTCTGCTTTTAATACTAGCACTTTCTTTCTTTAGCTCTCTAGCTGTGCCCTCAAGAAATAAAATTGTAGCCGTTGCCTGCTGCTTTTGATTCATTGATCTAAAGGCTTTAACTCCAAACTTCTCATTCCCAACGTAAAGATATTTATCAATCAAATCATTCAGAGATTCATCGTAATCAAATGACTGTGCATTAAAGACGTTTTGCATTTTTTTATTATGGCTCTTTGCTTTGGCGAACAGATTACCAAACTCAGAAGCAAATACCTCAGCAAAATCTTGAGCCTCTTCATACTCTCTTTGCTCGTCCTTCGATAAGTCCTTAGTGCCACTACCATATGGACGAGTTACTTCAAAGGGCAGATTCTGCAAGGCAGCAACATGAGCATTGACTATTTTATTCTCAGGATAATGAAATGGGTTCTTACTAATTTGACTATCAGGATTATCTTTATTGTATTGCGCCATACTAATATGTGGGATGGAGAGTAATTTTTCTATAGGCGCAACCTGACCATTAACACTAACTTTCTCAAGAACTGCTATCTCTGACAATGTTTTTTCAGTATTGAAAGCCTTGTCTGCTTGCTGTCTCCGAAGATGTGCTACCTGAGTCTCAATATCTAAAGACTGATTTTCAGCAGAAGAGCTGACATGCTCCGCAATATCCCTGCTTCTGTTAAACATCTCATCCATGTTAAGTGCGAAACCTTTTTCGGAATTACCTTTACGATCTGGACTGTACTTGAAAAACTTTACAAGGTTCTTTAATGCTCTAACCTGCTTGTTGTTTAATGGTTTCCCATCCTCTCTCTTAAACATTGCGCGGACAAGACTATCGTATCCTTTAAACTTCCATCTAGATAGCAATAACTCTTTCCCGTGATCTACAGCAGCCTGCAGCAAAATAGAGAACTCATGCCCAGAAGTTGTTCGTAGATACTTTGTTCCTTTTTTCCATCTCTTATTATCCTTATCAACAATCACTCCATTCACATCCTCACCAGCTATCTGATCTAATTTATCCTGTGTTACATCAGCCTTTAAAGGTTTTGATCCCAACATAACAATTTCATCTTCCTTCCTCACGGAAATTGCTTTTCCATCCACCACAGCTTTAAAATCTTTCATGGAAAGTACGCTACGTATAGTCTTTCCGTTAGTTATCATACCCTGTGTCTTTTCTTGCTTCAAGACTCTTGACATTACAGCAAACACATCTGATACCCTATCATAGTTAGGGAAATCATACCCCTCAAAATACTCAAGCCTTGCTACCTGTCTATTCTTAGCGTAAGCATCCGTTCCCTGCATAGCAACAATCTTATCTACAAGGCTAGAGTCTGATAAGTCTGCTCCTTTGTATAGAAACTCTAGAGTTACATGGTCTCCATCAAAATCACCCTGTTTCCTACCAAAGATAGTATCAGGATGAAACCATGCAACGTCACCATGCTTCCCACGCTTAAATGATTGGATGCGATACATTCCAACGGCTTGGACATCAGGGATTGGAAATCTTGAAGACAATATATATGTCTCATTAGACTCAAGCCAGCTATTTATCCCTTCAAGCGTAGATTCTCCACTCTTTTTCTTTATGTATTGCCACGCCATATCATTGTCAACGCTTAATATTACATTGTCAGGACTTGTAACCTCTCCCTTTACATCAGGCTTCAGAGCAACGTAGGTACTGGCGTCATATCTTCTTCCCTTGTACGCACCATCTTTTATCATCCTATTCAAAATTTGAGGTGCTAAAGATGAAATAATGTGAGGATGCATGAACCCATTCTCTATAACATTCTTACCGTCAGGCATTAATAGTTTTTCTATTTCCCTCGGAACAGATGTCCCTGAACCTAGAATAGCTCTGACATATTTCTTGAACATCTTGGTATCATCTCTCATCTGATACAGCATATTCAAATACGCCCTAGAAGTCTCTACCATATGATTCTCTAGAGCATCTTTTACATCAGCAAATTCTGGGTCACTCATTAAGTCAGCCCACCCAGCAGCTATCGGACTAGAAGAAGAAGGTTTTGAGCGAGGTGACGTAACCTGAACCACGCGCCTAGCATCTTCAGGTATAGATAATATCTCAGTAGATACTCTTCCATCTAATTTAAAAGAACCAGCACCACCATCAGGCTCCTTCGCTTCCTCAGTGGTCATCAACTGATTAATTCTTCGCCCAACATTATCAAATATTTTAATAAATCTTCCATCCTTTGCAGTGTAAGCAATAATATTATCAGGCTTTCCTTTCTCTGTAAAGTATAGATCAGGCTCTGGAACAAACTCATTACCCTTAGCGTTCATATAATGAACACCATCCCACGAATCACCTGCCGCAGCAGGCTGTGGTGACTTATCTCCCTTTCTAAATGCAGAAGAAGAAGGATAATGCTCACTAATAGCTGGTGATCCGTCCGCTAAAGGCTCTCCGAAGTCCATCTTAGAATCGCTACTGCGGTATCTAAGCACGGTTTTAAGCTCGAATAATGGTGTTCCCCCTGTCTTATCTTGACTCTCTACACGACCAAGAGCATCCATTGATCTGAACAGAAACTCTTCATCTGTAAAGATTGCGCCATCAAAGAGATATTTCTCATCCAATCCCGCAACATAGTCAATCACTGGTATTTGATTACCATCTTCTGGCTTGCCGATATACAAATCTATCTTCTCAGTGTCCATGATCTTGACAGTGGACGGCCCCATACCAATAAGGACAGAACCGTCTGTAAAATCAAGACCCATTCTTCTAAAGTGATGAACAACATTTCCATTCTTCATGTACTCATTATATCTTTTCTTCTTCATGAACTCATGAACAGCAATTCTCTGAGACATTGTATTGTTATGTCCCTTCTCAAATAATGCTTCAGAGTCACTAATTATTTGGTCGTGTTGCTCTTCCGTAATAAAATCTGACTCAAGCTGATCTGACCAATATGTTCTCCATGCATCTTCATCTTGAGCTACAGCCGACTCTTCCTCTGTCACCCGTGTCATTAATATTGTAGGATTATTTCCTCCTTTAAGACCAACGATAGT
>Ga0098058_1000073_pt1 | contig 44135 bp, 46 predicted proteins | sample 19_taG_FD_75061 | JGI IMG/M metagenome (GOLD analysis project Ga0098058, IMG submission 75061) | Marine viral communities from the Subarctic Pacific Ocean - 19_ETSP_OMZ_AT15317 metaG | ecosystem: Environmental > Aquatic > Marine > Oceanic | place: Pacific Ocean | collected 2015-01-19 | reverse complement strand
TTGGTACTTTAAAATATCTTTTGTATATTTGTACCATAGTTCTTTGAAAGTATTGAAATTAAGATAGTATCTGACACTAAGTGGAAGTCAGACTAAGTTATTCCAGCATTCACAAATAGTCAGTACCGAAAGGAAAACGACATTGGGAACGTAAATAATAACCTAAAAATATTGGTCTCCTTTCTTAGGAAAGGATGAAAGTTATGGTTTTTATTTATATGGGTGAGATAAACAAAGCTATTTTTTTTTTAAAAACATTTGGTAGTGTAAATTATTTTACTTACCTTTATAGTGTTGAGAGTGGGGGTTTTTTATGCAAGGTCAGTTCCAAGGACGATTCGTTTCCCTAAAAAAAACGTAAAAGACAGGAGAGCGTGTTGGGTGAGTGTCGGTCACCATTTGAGGCTTCAAATAAAATCAAAGATAGACAACACGATGTGCAAACTTGTATATTAAAGTAGTCCCTTTTAATGATGGGCTTGTAAACAGTAAAGTTTGCTACTACTATGTAAGATTCGTGAAAAAAGGGGTGACTATTCTCAACAGTAGGTCACCCCTTTTTTAATTTCAAAACATTTGGTAGATTGCAAATAATTTCTTATATTTGCATTATATAAATAAAATCAACGACTATGAAAAACCTTATATTGTCCACCATCCTAGTATTTTTCACTATGTCTGTGTTCTCACAGACACAATTAGACCATCTCTTATTCGACAAATGTAATGAGTATAGGAGACAAAACGACATAAAGGAGTGGACGTGGTCTAATAAAGCTTTTGTACCCGCTGAACACCATTCTAAATACCAAGCAAAAACAGGTGTTATGGGACACAAGGAAAACACCATAACACCCACAGCCGCGTCTAGATTGAATTATTATGACATAACGTGGGTTTATTCTGGTGAAAATTGTGCAGCAATGTTAAAGACTGGACTTACCAATGAAGAGATAGCGAATAAAATATTGGGTATGTGGAAGGACTCTAAAATACATAATGATTTATTACTTAGACGTGATGGAGACCTGGGAGCAATAAGTTGTCGAATCGGGAGGAACTATAAGTGGTCAATAGATGAATATGCGTGGGTATTTTGCACTCTAACAGTCTTTAAAGGTTATAGTGAGTCCTTCGTTATAGAATAAAAAAAAACCCCTCGTATGAGGGGTTTTTTAGTGTGATAAAGTATTTGACTACTTATTATCTTAACTCTCTAATGTCGAAAGTTCTTACTCCATCTACAGTGATAAGACCATAGAATCTGTTGTTTACCATCTTCTTCGCGTATCGGGTCATAATACCTTTGATTGGTGCGAAATTGAATGGGTTATACATAGTTGGTGTAAGTTGTAGTGGTACGTACGGTGCGTATACATAACCCGTATCAAGTAGAGATGTTCCTTTGTGACCTAACAAACATTTGTTTGCTGGGAAGTAAGGGTCTCTATAGATTGTGTAACGTCCTGAAAGTGTACCTACTTTCTCTATACCCATGTTATATTGGTCTTGCTCTGGAGACGCGTTAGATACGTGGAAGTATTCTAAATCGTCAAAAATTGCAGAAACTTCAGAAGAACATACAATCCAGTTAGCTCCACCTCTCAATGTAGATTTGTGAATCTGAGCTGAGATTTGGTTAATCGCAGTAATCAGTGTTTGATTCCAATCCTTTTGAGTGTATGGTGCTTGACCAGCTGAGAATCTCTTCCATCCGTTGTAATCCCATCTTAATTGCCATGCTGCACCTTTTCTAAGGTCTTTCAAGATTTCTCTATCAATTTCAGCTGCAACCTCTTCAGATAATAAAGCTGTTAATTCAGCTTCAGCATCGATGTTGTGGAATGCACTAACGTCTTGTGCCAATTCTGGAGACCACTGAGCTCTTAATTTTCTTTCAGTAACTGAAACCGTAACGGCTTCAAGGTCGAAAGAAACTTCAGCAAGTTCAGTTTCGAATTCCAGGTCTTGGTAAATTCTCCAATTCGCACTAAACGTTGGGCCTTCGCCCTCTCCCATACCTATCAATGCTCCCATATAACCATCAACTGAGTTACAGTCGATACAAGCTGGACATGTCAAATCTGCCTCAACCCAAATTTTGCCATTCGAGTCACATATGTCATGATAAGAACCACCTGGGAACAGAGTAGAAGTAGTTGTACCATATTCTACAATACCTGAACCATATTTCTGAGTAACAACTCTAAATGGTATCTTAGTGGCTGTTGTGAGGTGAGTTGCCCCTGTATCCGCACAACATGCGAGGGCTATATCAGAGGTAATTTCAAATGATGCTAAAAACTCTTCAGTATCCATTTCGTTACCAGAAGGTCCGATTAGTTTACCAGCTCCTGCGTTATTGAATCCACTTACTTGAAGAATTACACTTCTAACACCACCATTAGTACAACCTGTGTAAGGCACCAATGCTGTCATTACAGGTGTTCCTGATACAAATCCGGTCCCACCAGAATTCCACACGACAGGTTCCGCAGTTCTAGTTACAGCAGAATAAGCTCCTTTTGAACGGTCAAACAAACCTTCTCTACCATTCTCATAGAATGCATCGTAAAGGTTTACTGGGTCAAACTGAGTTGGAGTATTTGTAAATCCACCACCGATTGGGTCGTAGTGTCCATGACCCGGGAATTGAGGGTCCCCAACAAGCCCAGTTCTTCTTTCTGAAATTTTAGGTACAAAGTAGAACAATTTACCAATTGGTAAGTTCATAGCTTGTACAGAAACGATATCGTTTGCCAATAATTTAGAGAATACTCTCCTAATGATTGGGAAAACAACTGTTTCGAACGAACCTGAAGCGTCAGATGACGTAGCCTCGTTTATTAAGTGTGTTGCTTGATTTTCGTATAATTGAGCTACGTTTTCTTTTGTATGCCCATTTAATCCGTTAAGGAACCCAAGCTTGTTCCATTTTCCAATAGTATCTTCGCGGATAACTTTAAGGTGTTTTAACCCAATGTTTCCGACCATACCAGACTCTAATAATGCTCCCATTTTTATATTTTTTTTTTAGTTAGCGTTTATTTAATTATTATAACTTATTCATGATATCTCGCATCCTAGTGATTTGAGGGCTTTCATAAGTTTTGTTTTCAATCAAATTGACTGAAGAACCACCAGAAGGTGTTTTTGTGATGGTTTTCTGAACCGACTCATTTAATTTACTAACTTTAGAATTCAATTCTGTAGTTAACGAACTAAACAAGTTTTTACTTTCATTCAAAGTTGTGACACCATCAAAACGTCTAAGGATGTTAACCTTCTCTTTTTTAGTTGTGGTATGTTCCGTAAATAATTTAGTAGAGTACGCTAAATTAGCGTTAAATACTGCTACTTCATTTAATTTATTTCTAAATACCTTAAGAGCTTGTCTATATTCCTTATTTTTATCTCTGAATTGTTTATTCTCTGTCTGTAGTTTTTTCGCTGTAGTGATGATTTTATTAACCGTGTTTCGGGTTGACTCATTCATAGGGAATTCTAAATTTCTATTGTTAGTAATAGCTTTTCTTAGACCCCTACCTTTTTTTGAACCAAAACCATAAGTTCTTGAAGCTTCACCCATCTCTTCATCAGAGTGTTTACCTTCATGTGTTTCATAGTCTAGTCCTGAATGGGTGTGAGAACGGTCACCTTTATTTCCTCCGAACTTTTGTTCGTAGTCTTTGTAACGACCACCTTTTCCATATTTTCCACCACCTACATCACCACTTTTAGTGTCGTGACCTGCAGTATTTAGATGTCTATGGTAATCATCTTCGTTTCCACCCCAGTGAGCTTCTTCCATGTCGTCATCCATTTCCTGTAATTCTTCAATGACTTCTTCTTCATCTTCTAATGAGATTTCATACATTGGTTCATCTAAGTCTAATTCAGACATTTCTTTTAATTCATCATCATCAACGTAACTTTCGTCCGTCGAATCTTCTTTATCATAATCTTCTGTAATTAAAAGATTATTCCTAAGTTTGCTCTCTGCTAACTCAATCTTATACTCAGTTCCAGTTTCCTGGTCCTCAATATCAATTGTGTCCCCATCTTGTGTAACAACGATTCCGTCTTCAGCTCCCATGGATTTGAAAACTTTTAATATCTCATCGTCAGATGCTTGTGTTAGGTCGAGTGCTGGTCCATCCGTATCCAATTCAATTCCCATGGATACCATTGCGTCTGTTTCATCAGGAGCTAAAAACTCCTCTTCTTCTTGGTCTTCATATTCTTCGTCATCGTCATCATCTATAAAATCGAGAGAGACCTCTTCCTCGTCGGTATCGACTAAGTCATCCTCTTCCTCTTCATTCAATGATTCTCTAACTAACTCCTCAATTTCTTGCTTCATGGTTGCTGCAAGTATTTCCTTTGCATTAGATTTAACAGCTTCTTCTAACTGTTGTGCCTCTAGTAGGGCTTCTTCTAAGACTGATTTATTATCTGCCATATCTTTTTTATTAAGCGCTTTTTAAAGTTTTATTTGTTTTATAAATATTAGCAATAATGGAAAAACCCCTAATGCACATATAAATAACCCATAAAATATTTTTTTTTAATAACCCGATAAAAAGGTATCTAACTTATCCATTAATTTTAATGACCCACTTAGTGCTTGACTTGTCACTTCTTCTTGTGATGTATCATAATTTAAAGATTCGTCATAAAGTTCTTTATCTTCCGCGTTTTTAAAGAGGTAGGCTCCAGGTGTTGATGGCGAGGATACCAAATCAAAACATATTAATTCGAAGTCATCTTGCACCATATTTTTACCACCTTCTCGCTCAAGGGAACCCACACCTCTAGATGAAATACCTAAAGTTACGTCGTGTCTTAATAAATTTGCAGCGATATCCCCCACACAAGATATCACACCGGTTTTGTGATATGCGGGAGAAGTGAGAATTTCCAATTTACCCATTAGTACGTTACCTTCCCACCAAGTTTCTAAAACCCTATGGGAGCTTCGTTCTAAATCTACTAATGACGATTCTGGATGATTAAGTTCAGATAAAGCACTTCCTTTTTCTATTAACTTCTGATAGTTAACCACTTCTCTTTTTAAGATTTTTTCTGGGTACACCCTACCATTTCTATTTTCTACACCACTTTTTTGTAATATGGCATGAAAAATGATAGGCCCTTCTTGGATGGACCTATCTGTCATTTCTTTAATGACTTTTTTGTTACTATTATTTTTGGGGGAGATGTGACCTGCGTCGTACTCTATTAGTATCCCAGTACCTACCTTCCCTGGCCTTAATATTTCCATTATTACTTTTAACTATAAATAGTTAAGTAGTAATAAAACTCGTTTTTTAGTTTTTAGTCTTGTAAAAATTAAAGTAGGGGGAAAGTTTAAAACTATCGGTTATAACATTACTTAATAAGTTTTCTACCGCGTTTTTAATGTTAGGAGATTTAATTGCCTCTTCTTTATTAAGGAATAATGTTATTTCACAATTCATGTAACTTCTTTTATTTAACCTTATACCACTAGTTCTAATATCTAAATCTACAATTTGTTTCTGTTTTAAGAACAGATTATTCATGTTTGTAGAATTGACGTGGGAAGAGATACTTTTTTTTAAGGTACCTACTGCTCGGTCCCAGTTTGGACACTCCTTTAAGGGTAAAAACCAAGAGGAGATGTTAACATATACCGACTTAGGTTTTTTATAGTCTACACTACCATAATAGGTGGTAAAGTCTTTGTTTAAATTTAATTTAAATTGTTTTCCTGTTTTCATATATAAAATATTATTATAATTAAATATAACAGCATTTTATTTTATTGTCAAAGATAAGTTTATAGTTCCTCATCTTCATCACCATACTCATATTCGTGAGTAATTGTGGTATGTGATAGTGAGGAATCCTCAACAGGAGGGTCTTTTTTGGCCGCAAAATTTTCAGATGCGGTGAATCCTAACCCAGCCATAACAATCCATTGTAAAGATTCGAACAAAGAATCTTTAATTTCAAAACCCCAAAATAGGTTGGCGGTATAACCTATTAACATGAATAATAAACATATGAAAGTTACAAATCTCTTACTTGAGACTTTGCCTTCAGCACTTAACATGTTTTTTATAAAATTCATTTTAACGTTTTTTGTTTTGTACAACTCTACTACCAGAACTAGGTTTAGTACTTAAACTACGAGATTGTGTTGGTTTATTACTTGGTCGGTAGCTCGGTCGGTTTGACGTATTCACTCTAGGCCTAACACTTCTAATCTGAGGACTAGCATTTCGAGTATTCGTTCGTTGTACTGGTCTACTTATTTGAGGTTTGGCTCTATTGACAGGTCTATTATAACTAGGTGGTTTTTTATTTGTGCCCACATTATTTGATACTCTAGGGTTGGTCGTAGTAGTTTTGGTTGTTATTTTTCTTTGTCCCCTAATTACTGGTCGTTCGTTTTTAATGGGGGATTGTACGTACCTACCACTAACCCTTACTTGGTTAGGGTTATATATTGTACCAACCTTTGCGTAACAAGTACGGGAATTTCTCACATAAGGTCTGTAGTAGGCGTAACGAACTGGTCTATAGAACTGTCGATATGGTACCACACTAACCAAACAAAGTGACATTGTTGGGCGGGCAAACGCGACATAGAATGGTCGATATACGAAGTATGGATTCCAGAAATTTATAAAACCAGTATGATAATCGTAGTACCCCCAACTATTGTAGAACACTCGTAACCCACCAACTCGGGACACCCTTAGATTTCTATAACTTATTGGTACATTACCAATTTGACTCACACGACCATAGTAATCATAATATATTGGGACGTTTTCGACTTGGATGACGGACCCGAAGTAATCATACTGTACATAAGGGTTATAATTATACCCAGAATTAAAGGTTGTGTGACCATAACCCACGGTATTAATGCCGTTAAGACTGTTAATGTAAAAATCAAACTCTCCGTCAGGATATACTGAGAACGTAACACCCATTTCGTCAAACACAAAGGCATCTGCGTAACTATTAATTCTATGATGTCCGTAACCATGTGCTATAGATTGTAATACAAACCCTAAAATGAGGGATATAAGTAATATTAGCTTTTTCATGATTTCTGGTTTTTTATAAAATTCGTTTTAAAGTGTCTTATTTAACTCTTTTATTTTATATAAAGAAACTTTATTCTTTTTACTTTCAACAATCTTGTCTTTAGTGTCCTTTAGCTTACTAAGTAAATTACTATCTTTAGTTTCCTTTATTAGAGTATCTAATTTGTTAGAGACCTCCTCAACTAGAGAATCTATTTCATTTTCTATCTTGTTGGTGTCCGTACCCATTAGACTTTTAAATTTAGTCTTATCATCTTCTGTAAGGTTTCCATACTTTTTATTAAAGTTTTTAGCGGATAAATTTATCAATAAGGAATTAGGTATCTTACTTTCACATACGAAGGTAGATGACTTAGACTGTAATTTTTTTACTATTAAATTTTTAGCTTCTATTCTTTTTTCAATATCTAGAGCATTTTCATTAAAAACTAACGTGTCTATACTTTCATATAAAGGATTGGTTTTTTCTCCAACGTAACTTTTATATTCATTAATAGAAGTATTAACTGTTTTTAAGTTTACCTTACTTTTTTTGGATTGTAAAGTTTTGATAGACTCGTTTAGATATTCTTCAGCGTCTTTTTTAGTGTCGAAAGACTTGGTTTCTAGTTGTGAGTATAAAACAAAAAACTCTCTGTTAGTTTGATTATTCTTAAGCCCCTCCATTAAGTCGTGGAAAGCTTTCTTAAACTTAGGTTTTTTTGAGAAGGTATTGACTAAGATACTGTCTATTCTATTTTTTGTTTTTCCGAACATAGTGCTATTTAACAATAAATATCTACTCACCCAATAAACTATCTACCTTTTTGGTCACCTCATCGATTTTATCTTTACCTCGAGATAAATTAACGTCGAAATTATTATTATCAACTGACTCTAATATGAGAGGTAATGTAGATTTATCTATAGAGGCTAATTCTAATGTTTCTCCACCTGTTCCTTCATCACCTAGGTTATCTGGTGGAGTTTCTTGCATACCACCCTCCAGTCCCGTATTAGATGGAGACTCAACCTCACCACCCGCGGCCGCTTCTTCAGCACCTCCATCATCTGGTTCCATTTCACCATATAATTTATCTATATTAGAGAATATTCCAGTATTTTTGATAATAGTTGCGGTTTGGTTTAACTCTTCACCTACGGCTTTTTCTATACGTTGTTGTTGTAAGTCTAATTTAATCTCCTCATCAGAAAAACCAAGAATGTGTTTTTTACCCCAAGTAGATGAGACCGCTTGGATTCCTGACCCTGGGTCAGTAACAGCATCTTTATAGAGTGTAATCTTTTCTTTCCATTGTTCTATTTTTAATAGTTCGGATTGTGTAGATGGGTTAGTCAATCCTAAAGTAAAGTTACCCAACTCCTCCTCGAACCCTAACATGTATAAATGGATAATAGCTATTTTATTAAGTTCTTGAACCATAGACTTTTGAATTCTATTAATCATTCGTGCAAACCTAATATCTTGAATAGCTAAGTTTTTACCCTCTCCCACCACATCCTCAAATCCTAAAAAGGCTTTAGGTATTCGTAACGCTGCAAGTAATTTCTTCTGAATATATTCAATATCCGCAATTTCTGCTAGATTAGTAGCACCAGGTAAAGTATCTATGGGGTTTGGTGCGTTTAAATCCCTAACTGGAATAAAGAAATCTTGGTCAACAGCCATTTGATTATAACGTAAGTCTACATTACCCGTGTCTTTATCTACAATAGGGTCCCTCTTAAATTTATTAGCTACTCTTTGTACATAAGCTTCCACATCTTGGTCTTCCATGTTACCAACATAAACTTTAAACACCCTACGTTCAGGAGCTCTAGAAGTTCTGTAGATTAACATCGCGTCCTCAGCAAGTAGTAATTGTTTCCATATTCTTCTAGACTTCTCTAACATAGAAGTACCGTACGGTAACCTTCTATCGTCTGCTAACAACCTAAAATGGGCAACTTCCCAAGTGTTAAACTCCATATTCTTATTTTTCCATATGAATTTAACTTCTCTCTCCTCTTTGTCACCAGTCCTAGTTTCGTAAGTATGCATACCCTTCTCGATACGTTCTATTTCGATGTTAGGTAACTGGCTTGCTCCTACAATTCCTTTTTCTGGGTCAATTTTGAGGTAAACAAAATTATCACCATATTTACACGTATTCCTTACCCACATAGGTAAGTTAGACTCAATATCTAAAACATTGTTGAATAAATCTCCGAGTATAGCTTTTATTCTTTTTGATTCCGAATAAATGTTTAACATAAAACCTCTTTCTGAGATGGTACAAGCTTCTTCCGCAACAATATCTAACGCTGCTGATATTTCAGGTGTGAACTCCATAGATTCGTAGTCGTAATAAGACGCTAATCTTGTTGGTTCATAATAAACCGCTTGTGAGTATAGTTGGGACTCTATTTTTTGCCACTGATTCGCTAGATATTGACCTTGTTGTAATTCTAATTTTGTCCTATCGTAGTCTACTTTAGATGTAGTTTTTAATATATCCTTTTTATCAAAACTATATGTACGTTTAGGTGCTGAAGGACCTTCGGCCCCGAAAAGGTTATTTAACCTTTGAAAAATTGTCATTCTATTTTGTTCTGCCATAGCTATATAATTTTACACTTATTTTTGGTCTAGTAAACAGTTAAATGACATAATCACACTCTACATACGCAGCAACTGTAGGTACCCCGGTCTTATCTTTACAACTACCACCATTAACATATGTGACACAATTGTCTACTATTAAATTGTCACAAGTTTCACAGCACTCAACAGGTTTAGGTCCAACTGATAAAACATTACTATTTTTAACTATAAAGTCTGGTGGGGTAGGACTCCAAGAGTATACTGTAGTGCCAAGAACCTGCCTTAATTGTTTACCACTTTTATATCTCCCTATAGAACCAAACCCAGGTTTTTTAATTATTGCCATTTTATTTTTTTATTTTAGTCCGGTATACATCCATAAATAGTCCTTAGGGTTATTAGAAAATGGTGGTAATGGGTTACTTGACGCTCTACCTGGTTTAAAAACAGGTTCACTTCTTGTGGTGTTAAATTTTCGTTCATCGGTAACCCATGCGTCTAACATAGCTTTTGCTTGTTCGACATTCTTCTTTAGTAGGGTGAAGGAAGTTTGTGCGACATACAATGACATAGCCAAAGACATTATTAAGTCGTCATGGTATCCTTTCATATGGTCAGGTCTCCCATTTATATAGACAAAAGTTTTTAATTCGTTCATTAATCTTTGGGACCGTATCTTAAATCCTGTCCTCACCTGTTCCTCCAAAGCTTGGACTATTTGAGACCTTTTACTATTAAAATTAATTCCTGGGGTTTTGGTATCAGGATTAAACTTCCACATTTCATCAGACTTAACGCCATCGTAATAAAAATCTTTATATCCCAACTCCAACATTTTTCTGGAAGTAGCTACACCCATACCTCCCGTTATGTCTATAACGACAAAACAATTATATTTTTTTGCCCATTTATTTGCCAAATCTGCCACAATGTCTGGCGGAATCTTACCTAGATATTCTACTACTTCTTCTCTATCATCGAAATCTACAATAACAAACCCACTGGAATCTTCACTATCTCCTCTAGAAACATCAACCCCCATAATATATTTATGGCCAGGAACTGGTTCTTTCCAAACCCAAAGACCATTACCCACCCACTTTTCAGTAGGTTCACAAACATGTTCTTGTAATTGGTCCATGGTAGCGTTATTGATGACATTGTCTCCAGAACCGAGAAAAGCACACTCTAACTCCTGTGAAATTCTTCTCCTATCGAACTTTAATTTTTTACACATTGACTCAAACCAGTCCGAAAAAGGTTTATATCCTTTATCTTGGTATAATTGATAATCTTCTGGGGGTACGTTAGAAATAATATCTTCACGTTTATATTCGTCCCTATTTAAAAGAAAATGAACAATGTCTTTAGTTTTTATCCACCTTAAATCTTGTGTAAAACGAGGGTCGTAATACCAACTTAAGTAACTTACTTTAAAGTTATTTAGGCCTCTAATTGATTGGTCAAACACTTCATAATAGATTTGGTCGAACCCATTAGGTGTCGATATTACTATTACTTTGCCCCCTGTGGCTAAAGATGCCATACAAGCTGCCCATAGGTTACTACCAGATTCAATATAAGCCGCCTCATCAAAAACTAATATCGTTGGGGTGTACCCTCTTAGTGCGTCTACCGAAGTCGCTACCGCTTTCACTTCAGACCCGTTATTTAATTTATAGTGTTTTTGTGAATTTTTATCCTTATCAAACCCAACATTAATCCAATCAGGCCATTGTCTTAAAAATCCCTTTATTTTATTAGCCATTTCTGTCGCGGTGTCTAATTTATTAGCCAATATCAGAATTTTTTCAGGAGATTCTTTGGAAGCAAATTGGAGTTTCTTAGATATCCAACCAGAAGTAACCGTAGATACTCCAGCCTGTCTGTACTTGAGGACTATATTATCGTCATGGTCCTCGAAATCTTTAACCATTGCCTTTTGTTCAGGAAATAATTCAAAAGGGACGTGTTTTTTTTTAGTATTATCGTATGCTTGTAAATAAGTTTTAAGTGCGTACGGTGTATCACCATGACACTTAACATATTCTTGCATGAGTTCTTGTTTAGTCATTCCCATACTGATAAATAGTTGATTGGGTCTTTATTAAGACTTAGACTGTTTTCTGAGATGTTCCAACTCACCTTTGGTTAGTGAAGACATTCCACTTCTACCAATTTTGTCTAGTATATCATCAACATTGTACTCTTGCTCTTTATTGGGGTTCGGGATGTCTAACGTACCTAGTACGTCTCCTCTGTCTGAATCAGTAACTGTGGTTACGTCCTCATCCTCATCATTCCCAAAATCAGATATAGAATCTTCGTAATCTTCTTGATTTAAATCCGATATAATGTTTTTTACTATTTTTTCTAGTTCTTCTTTACCACTATCACCACCACTTAGAATTTTTTTAGCTAACGCGAATAGTTCTTTAGCTTCCATATTAGCAAATTCACTGAAAAGATAATTCTGAACCACTCTTTTATCGTCTTGCAATAAATCGTGAGGGTACGACTCTCTAAACTTTTCCCAAATAACTGGACCCAACCTCAAATCCCAAATTTCAGCTACTAAAGTATCTTCAGAATCTATAACTCTTTGAGCCATTCCAGGGTCGTCAGGTAAACCTTGCGTCGCTAGTACTTCCATCACACCTTTTATTAATTCGTGAACTAAAACGGGAAATGTAATTCCAACCGCTTTAACTGTAGGTGGGTCCGTATCTGGGTCAATCTCTTCTTTTCCTGCCATACTTTGCCCACTTTGTGCCATCATCATAGTTGTTTGGTCGGGCATAATCCAATAAACCAAATCATTAATAGACATCATCACACCGTACAAATTAATTAATTCAGGACTAATACTGTTAAGTTCTTCCTCAACTAAGTGGAACATGTAATGACCTTTTTTAGAAGCCCCTTGTATTAATTGATTTAAAAATCGTCTTTTTTGTTTCTCTAAGTCAAACTCTTCGAATTCCTCCATAGCCTCTTCTTCAGAGTCCATTTGTTGTTCTGGTGTTTGTTGTTCTTGGGATTGTCCCTGCATTCCTTCCATATCTACTTCTCCCATTCCAACAATTTTAGCGTCAAATTGTAAAGCGTCTGGTGGAATAGCCATCTCTTCCCTAACTATTTTAACAGCAAGTTCCTCCAACTGTTCTTTGTGTTGTGACTCTAATTCTAATATTTTTCGTGTTGACGACATCAACATTTGTTGTAATTGCATGAACGACTGAGGGGTTACGTTCCTTAACCCAGTATAATTTTTAACTTTATCGACCACCGACTTAAATCTTTCGGAAGCTACTAACTCTTCAAAGTTATCGGGTACCCCTTCTGGTGGTACAGAGGGGTAAGCTTTTGAACCAGCTCCTGGGAAATCTCCAGACTCGACCTTCCCTTGTAGGCTGGGGTCCATTCTCTCTGGTCTATCACCATAATCAATAGGTGCTTCGAATAGTTGTTTGTTGAATTGTTTTAATACTTTTTTACTTTTCATCTGTTCTCGCTTTTGGTCTTGGTTTAGGACCTGGTTTAGGTTTAAATGGGTTTCTTCTTCCCGGTTTACTAGGTGAAGGTGTTTTAGTCGGAGCTGGTTTAGTTGCTGGTAACGGTGAGTTAACAAATAAACTATCAAAGTCTAACCAAGATGGTAATTCATATTTAGCATCTTCAACATCATTATCTATAACCTCAACATCCTGTGTTTCTACAGCAATTTCATTTAATGTTTGTAAAAGTTGTCCTTTTGTCATATAAGGTCTTTCATATTTTTCTACCAAACCTAATAACCATTCTTCCGTCATTCTCTCTTCTTTTTTCTCTGTAGGTAAGTTTTCTGGGTTCGGTGTGTCAGTATAATCTTTTATAGATTTTAAAGACATACCTTTAGCTGCTTTAAGAACTGCATTATTGTTTCTACCATCACCACAATCTTTATAGTTACTCTTCTTACAAGTGTCTACTAATTGATAAAAATTGTATTGTTTTTGTGATACAGCAATTTCCATTAACTCTTTCTTTGTCATGTAAGTTTCAGGAATATCCATACCATCATTTGCGTTATCACTATTATCTGGTCCTTTCTGTGGTGCGTCTTGGTCTGTATCCATTCCAGCAACATCTTTTTGTACGTGCACCAATTCATCTTCTGAATCTTCATGTAAACCACTACTATGTCCTCTTGGTCCGTCTGATTGATGTCCTTTAGATACTGGATTTATAAAAGAGTAGTTTGGTTCTGGTGCAAATTCATTTAATTCACCCGCAAAACCTTCCTCGTCCCATCCATTACCACTATAAGAATCTGAGGGTCCCTCTGAATCAAAACCTTCAGCGTCTGGATTATGAAATGATGGTGTGTCTAAATATTTTGCATTTCCACTATACTGTCCTTCGTCTTGGTCAGTACCTGTTCCAATTAATGTTCCTTTATTGTCTGTAGAATAATAAGAGTCCATAGGTCCTTGGGACGTATGGAATCCTCCACCATCTGGATTGTAAAAAGAAGTAGCATCAAAATCTCCCGCTCCCATATCCATTATTACCTCCTCTAACTCTTCTTTTTCTAAAACCTCAACCTCCTTGTCTCCCTTTCTATATTTTTGAATGGGTGTATTGGTGGGTGTTAATTCTTGGTCCTCATTCATTTCAGTTACTTTTGCAGTATCACCAGTAGTGTCTATATCTACATTTTCAGCGTCATCCACATCTGTTGTAACTTTATTTATAAATGATTCTTTTTGTCCAGGATTGTTTAAATCATAATCATAAGTACGTGAATCTGTTACAGTTTGTTCATTTAAAACTCTTTTTCTAAGAGCGTATAGTTGTTTGTTATTGAACTTTAAAAGTGTATCAATACTAAAACCTTCTTTCACTAGTTTGGATAAGGTATCTATTTTACTAAATTTTTTCATGTTTTTCTGTTTCATTTGAGGTTAAAATTAAATCTCTTGAATATAGTTTATCTGTAACAGATTCCATAGTTTCTCCAAACCTAAATACCAACCTAGTATCTTTTATATGTTCGTCTTCATTTTCATTATATTTTTCCCACCCTAAGGCAATAACCTCATCAATAGCATCACTAAATGAAAAGTAGTCTGAGTTTTGGACCAACTCAAATTCTAGACCTTCTTTTGAAAGTGTTCCCACTTTATCTATATACTCAATATCGGGTGGTAAGGGTTTTCCGAGTGCTGGGATTGAATCCCAGTCTGGCCCCCACATGTCTACGAGTTCAGAAGAAAAGATGAATTCGTATACGTAATTACCTCTGAAATTAGAACCTAATCCATTGATGTATACTAACTTCATTTTTAAATTACTTTTCCTGTTGTCGTTATCTCTACTAAATTTTTATTTTCTTTAAAAACTAACCCTCCCCTTTTGTTCTTACCTATAAAGTTAAAGGTTGCGTTTTCTTTTAAAAATTGTTTAGTTTTTATTTCTTGTTCATAAGAACTAAAATAAGTTTCTATAAGTCTTTTTAATTTTATTTGTTTAACACTTTCGTTTAGAAAGTTCTGATTCATCTTTTTTAAAGACTTTAATTTTTTTAATTCTTGAATTCTTTTATTCTTCTTTTCTTCTGGTGTTAACTTAAAATATTTAGAAAGTGTTCTATTTACTTTACTTTCGTTAAAAATATCTGCAACAGCCTTAATCGCGTCCGTATTCTCTGGTTCACCAGCAAAATTTAATGTGTCTTCCTCATCTAATTCCACGCCCTCTATAACCTCCTCCCATTCTTGGGTTTCTTCATTAAAAACTCTATCTGCAGCTCTTTCACCAAAACCAGTTGCGGCAGCTCCTATTGCCATTCTCGCTAAAGCTCCTAGATTTTCATCAATTTCTTCATCATCACCCATAGCTGCTCCTTCAGCTAATTCCGACTCTAAATCCATACCCAGGTCTTCAATTTCGGCATCCATATCATCAGCACTTAAATCTAACTCCTCTTCTCCAGATAACTCTACATTAAATTCACCTTCTTCAGTGTATTCAATATCCTCATCTTCAAACTTCTCAACTATTTCATCCTTATCGTCAGAACTCAATTTTTCCAAATCAACCGCTGAAATGATAGAATTAAGAACATACTTAATGATGTCTGCCGTCATGTCTGGTTCGGGAAGGTCTCTAAGTTTTTGACCTAATTTACCAGTTAATTTTTGAATTGCTCTGGTAGCGTCTTCATCGTCAGTTACTTCTACGTCCACTTCAATCTCCTCATCATCAAAAGAATCATCAATATCTAAAGACGTATCCCCTTCAATCTCCTCATCATCAAAAGAATCATCAAAAGAACTACTAATTGAATCATCAAAATCTAAGTTCTCGTTATCTCCTTTTATTGTAACCTCAGGTTGTTTAAGTACAAACTTAGTATCTTCAGACTCCTCTTCTTGTTCACCTATTAAATTAAATTGTTTACCACCGTTATAAGTTTCATTAAGTGGTTTCATTAGTAGGTTTAATTTTTTAAATGCCTCTGAATAAGAATTAAAGGAATATCGAGAATTGTTTTTAAGTCCATCCAAATAGGTATATCCGTCCTTCCCTTCTTTAAGAATCATATATTTAGCATTTTCTCTGATAATACCATAATTATTGCCGTCAGCGGCTTTTACGTTATACTCCAACGAAGAGGTTTTATGTGTATGTATTTTAGGAACCATACCATAATTAGCTATCTCCATTATTCTTTGGAGTTTCTTATCTAATGGAAGTTTTTCACTTCCTATTGGTTTTAAATCTGCCATTTCTTGTTACTTTAATTAATTTCTTTTTTATTCTAACTTTGTAAATACCCCATACCTATTAAAGTAAATGGGCTTGAGGGGTTTATTGTACTTCCACCATATGTAGCTCTTTGTGCATTCCCGTCTGGATTATTACAATCATGACAACTACATATTAAGCATTGGTCTGTATTTAAAGCTCCAATACTTTTTATAATTATATCTAAAGTAGTGTCAGCACCTATGGATATTGTTTCTCCATTTACATCTATAGTTGCTTGAGCGTTTGCACTATTATGGATTTGAAAACAAGTAATCCCGGTTATTTCTCCAGTAGGGGTTAAATGTGGTTCTATATTTGTACCACAATACATTTCATTACCGTATGATAATCCTGCATAATTTGCCATAATACGTTTTATTTTTTTATATAAATATTAACTCTAAGGGAAAAAAAACCTTTCTAATCCAAACTTAGACTTAAATCCAATACTTTATTTTTTAAATCGAAGAGCTTTTTAATGTATCCACTTCTTCTTAAGAATTTAAAAGCTAAATTTTCATAGGAGTACTCACCCCCTTTTTCTAATCCTGTAGCTCTAAATTTTTTAAGTTTAGTTTTTATTTTTTCTACCAAATCTAAAATCTCTTGTGGTGATTTTTGATATGCTTGGTGTTGTAGACTGTCTATGATTTCCATCCAACCCTCTGATTTCTCTAAGACTTTATTGATGTCAATATCTACACTATTTTTTTTAGGTAATACTAACCATTTATCAAATAATACGGAGTATACCCCACTGGAATGGTGTACCTCATCTACATCCTGAGCATACACTTCTACCTCATACCCTTTTACTTGTATGTCATGAGACGCGTTCCATAAATTCTTTTTTGCGTTAAGGATATTTTTAACTAGCCCAACATTTTCATCTATTAATTCAAAATCTATAAGAATGTGTAGGTCTATATCCGAATACTGAGACCAATTGTAATTACAAATACTTCCAGTTATGGTGATGTCCCCAATATCACATTGTTGGGTGTCCATGTCACAATCTAAGTTATCTAAATCTACAAAATTCAAGAAGTCATTAGCACTCAGCAAAAGTTTATCCCGAACTTCTCTCCTTAAACGATAATTTTTATTTTTATCTAAGGTCCAGATGTCGGGATTTAAACTTTTTTTCTGATTAAAACTTTGTAAGATACTATTTGCGAGGTCCATACATATAAATAGTTCATCTTAACGTAAGTTAATTAAGTAATTTATATTTATATTTTTTTGCTATTTCTTTATTAAAATAACTACCCTGACTTTTCGCTATTCTGAGACCTGCCGCAACATTCTCGGGAATGTCTTCATATTCGTACCTTCTTCCAGCATTAAATTCTATAATAAGATTTCTAGTACTTTTATTGTAGATAGACCCTTTGATGTTGGACGACTTGTATTGGTTTACAATCCTGTCTCCACTATATATTTCTGATAATACCCCCATGTTATTTTACTTCTTCATATTCTACATCTGTAGTTTCTTCTTGCTTATCTCCCTCGGTCTCGGATTGTTCGTATAGTTTACTAGATATGGATTGCCAATTTTTGTTTAACTTTTCTAAATTAGAGTCGATAGAATCTAAATCTTCATTTTTATATGACTCTTTAAGGTCGTTTAGGGATTCAGTTAGTATGTCTTTATCCCCATCAGTTAATTTTTCTTCGAACTCCTTAATTTGTTTCTCGGTTTGGAATATCATTGCGTCAGCTTCATTTAACTTTTCCACTTTTTCCTTCTTCTCTTGGTCTTTAGCTTGATTTTCCTCCGCTTCCATCTTCATCTTCTCAATCTCTTCATCAGATAAACTACTTCCAGATTCTATCATTATATTATGGGACTTACCCGTTCCTTTGTCGTTCGCACTTACATTAATGATTCCGTTAGCGTCAATATCAAAAGTGACCTCAATCTGAGGAATCCCTCTAGAAGCTGGTGGAATATCTGTAAGTTGGAACCTTCCTAATGTTCTATTATCCACAGACATTGGTCTTTCTCCTTGAAGGACATGGATATCTACTGATGGTTGGTTGTCTACAGCTGTTGAGAACACTTGGGACTTAGATGTTGGTATAGTACTATTAGATTCAATTAACCTGGTCATCACTCCACCCATGGTTTCAATACCTAACGATAATGGGGTAATATCCAACAATAAAACATCGTTGACTTCACCTGAAAGGACGCCTCCTTGGATAGCTGCTCCCATAGCGACTACTTCATCAGCATTAACCCCTTTAGAAGGCTTTCTACCAAAGAACTTCTCAACGGACTCTTGTATTACTGGAATTCTAGTTGAACCACCAACTAGAATCACATCATCAATATCGTTAATCGTTAGTTTAGCGTCCTTTAGTACTTTACCACACGGAGCAATGCTCCTCTTTACCAAATCACTAACCATAGCCTCAAACTTAGAACGAGACAAACTTAAAGCAAGGTGTTGTGGTCCCCTTGAATCCGCGGTCAGATAAGGTAAGTTTATTTCGGTGTTTGTAGAAGAAGACAATTCTACTTTCGCTTTTTCTGACGCTTCTTTTATCCTTTGTAAGGCCATTGGGTCTTTACTCACATCCATCCCACTACTCTTCTTAAATTCCTGAATTAACCAGTCCATAATAACCTCATCAAAGTTATCTCCCCCTAAGTGAGTATCTCCATTAGTGGATAGTACTTCAAAAACGCCATCACCCATTTCTAAAATAGAAATGTCAAAAGTCCCACCACCTAAATCGTATACAGCAACTTTTTTATCTTTATTGTCATCTAATCCATAGGCTAAAGACGCGGCGGTAGGTTCATTGATTATCCTCAACACATTAAGACCAGCAATCTCCCCGGCCTCTTTAGTGGCGTTTCTTTGTGAGTCATTAAAATAAGCTGGTACTGTGATAACCGCGTCTGTTACGGTTTCTCCTAGGTATTCCTCAGCTGTCTTTTTAAGATTTTGTAAGATGACCGCTGACACTTCTTGTGGGACGTAATCTACATCACCTATCTTAATACCTACACCGTTTTTACCTACTTTTGATACTTTATATGACATCTTAGCCATCTCTTTCTTAATTTCTGAATAGGTACTACCCATGAATCTTTTAACTGAATAAATGGTTTTTTCTGGATTCGTTACCGCTTGTCTCTTCGCGGGGTCACCAACCATTCTTTCACCCTTATCCTTAAATGCTACCACAGAAGGTGTAGTCCTTTGACCTTCACCATTCACGATAACTTTTGGTTCGTTACCTTCAATCACAGCAACACAGGAATTTGTCGTTCCTAAATCTATACCAATTATTTTTCCCATTTGTTTAATTTTTTTTTATAATTATTTATTTATGGGAAATATAATAATAGTTTCCCATAAATCAAGTAGTCAAATAACATACCATAACAACAATACTGACATTTTGTCATAGAGACATGACATAACGACAATGGTTGATTATTAATGTTATTGGCAGTATAATTATAAGTAACTAAAAAAAAAATATATCCATGAAATTAGAAGGAAACTTTGCTGACTTCGAGTCCGATGACTCTAGCAGTAAACCAAGAAAAGAGAAAAGTAGTATCAAAAGTAGGACACCTGTTCTAGATAATTTTTCTAGAGATTTGATACTATACGCTGAAGAAGGGAAACTGGACCCCGTGGTAGGTAGAGAAGAAGAAATAAATAGGATTGCCCAAATATTATCTAGAAGAAAGAAGAATAATCCTGTTTTAGTAGGTGAACCTGGTTGTGGTAAAACTGCGTTGGTAGAGGGGTTAGCTATTAAAATCAGTGAGGGTCGTTGTCCACGTAACCTATTAGATAAAAAAATAATAGGTTTAGATTTGACTTCTATAGTAGCAGGCACTAAGTACCGTGGTCAGTTTGAGGAGAGAATGAAAGCTATTATTGATGAATTAAAAGATAATGATGATATCATTATCTTCATAGACGAAATACATACGGTAGTTGGGACAGGTAACGCTTCGGGTTCTTTAGACGCTGCCAATATATTTAAACCTGCTCTAGCAAGGGGAGAGGTCCAATGTATTGGAGCGACCACGATTGATGAGTTTAGAGAAAATATTGAGAGGGACGGTGCACTGGAAAGGAGATTCCAAAAAGTAATGGTAAACCCTACGACTATGGAAGAGACATTACAAATACTTAAAAACCTAAAAGGTAAGTATGAAGACCATCACAAAGTAAGGTTTACAGAAAACACCTTATCTACGTGTGTTATGTTAGCTGAACGATATATAACCCATAGAGAATTTCCAGATAAAGCTATAGATATAATGGATGAGGTAGGAGCTAAAGTACAAGTAGATATCACCTTTCCCAAAGAGATAGAAGACTTAAGGAATAAATTGGCTAATTTAAAAGTGGAGAAGATAGATGTGGTAAAATCTCAGAGATATGAAAAAGCCGCGGAACTTAGAGATGAAGAAAGGAAGGTGGTAAATCTTTTAGAGGATAAGAAATTAGAATGGGAACTGGAGATGGAACATAGTAGGGTAGATATTACCGAGGAAGACATCTATAAAGTAGTGTCTCAAATAACTAAAATTCCCTTAACTAAATTAGATAGTAACGAAACAAAAAATCTATTAAATTTAGAAAAGTTATTACAGAGTTTAGTTATAGGTCAAGATGAAGCTATTAAAAAAATAGCTAAATCTATTAGAAGAAATAGGGTCGGGATTCGTGAAGTTAAAAAACCTATTGGTTCATTTATGTTTTTAGGTTCTACTGGTGTGGGTAAAACTCATTTAGCTAAATCAATAGCTAAAGAAATTTTTGGGAGTGAAGACGCTTTAATTAGATTAGATATGTCTGAATATAAAGAAAAATTTAACTCCACTAGACTAATTGGTTCTCCTCCAGGATATGTGGGATATAATGAAGGGGGTCAATTAACGGAAGCTGTAAGAAAAAAACCCTACGCTGTTATCCTTTTAGATGAAATTGAAAAGGCTCATTCAGATATCTATGATTTATTACTCCAAATATTTGATGAAGGCCATTTAACGGATAGTTTAGGTAGGAAGATAAACTTTAAAAATACTTTAATTATAATGACTTCTAATGTGGGGGCTAAACAAGTTAGTGGGTTTAATAAACCCTTAGGTTTCTCTACCAAAGATAGTGAATCTAGATTAGATGAAGCTAAAGACCAAATAATTAAAAAAGCACTTAAAAATACTTTTAAACCAGAATTTTTAAACAGGGTTGACCAGATAGTGGTATTTAAACCCCTACAAAAAAGAACTATTAGTAAAATAGTTAAATTAGAATTAACTAACTTACAAGAAAGATTAACTGAAAAAAAATATAGTGTCTCTTTTGATAATTCTATAGTAAAATATATTGTAGAAGAAGGTTATGATGAAAAGTTCGGTGCCAGACCAATAAAAAGAGCCATTCAAAATAAACTGGAAGATTTTATTTCTGAAGAAATATTAAAGGGTGCCGTTAAGACTGAAATAGAGTATGAAATGGTAGTAGATAAAGAAAATGTAATTAGTCTGGATATAGTTGAGTAATTAGATATCTGGATTTTCAATAATTGAACGACTACCTCCACTAAATATAATAATTTGTGTAGTTCCTGTTGGGTACATGTAAGTAACGCCTAACTCATCAATTTTTTCAAAACATTGTTCTATGTGGGAAGTATTTAAAATACTTTCACGGGCATATGTTCTCCCACTGGTCTCAAATAAATCGTATATTTTTTTATCACTATATATTAATCTCCACATATCAACTTGTTGTTATTATCCAATTATAAGGAGAACCTGTAAGTGTGTTAATCGCGGCAATCCCATTAAATCCACCCGATGTGGTATCGGGAGCACTATTAGTTCCACTAATATTTAAAGTAACTCCACTCCACCCTGTAGTATTCCACCCTGCAATGTCCGCAAAGTCCTCTAGTAGATGGTTTACGTCAGTGGCAGTTAAACTATTATTATATAGACGAATACTTGCTCCTAAAGTACTGTTAACATCCATGGTACTCCCAGATAATGGTTTAAAATCTACATGGTTCCCCGCAAAATTACACCCGTCCATTGCAAAGGCATCGTTAGCTGGTATAACATTACCAAAGGTTTGGGTACTGTAGGGAAAAACAACGTTTTTTAAGTTAGAGTTACTGGAAACATTAAATGACCCCCCTAATCCACTTAACATAGAGACATCTAGAATTGTTCCCATATTACAGGCATCCGCCCAATACCTGGTGAATACTTCACTACTAACCCCATGACTAATGTCGGTTAAATTAGAATTATTATAACATTCAAATTGCCCTCCGAGTCCCGTTAACATAGATAAATCAAAAACACCTGTTAAATCACAATCGTGGACTTTATACACCGTAAACGCTTCACTCGTTGCACTATGAACTATGTTGGTTAAATTACTGTTAGTGTGGCCATAAAATTGGCCTCCCATCTCACTAAAAGGAAGATAATGGGTTCCGGTAATGTCACAACTATTCATAGAATAGTTGGTGATAGTTTGTGGTGAAGTAGTGTGGGTGATAGAGGTTAAATTAGAGTTCACTTGTACACTAAAAAGGCCTCCCAAGTTAGAGAACATGGACATATTTAAATTACCTGTTAAATCACATTGTGACGCACTATAATAAGTGATGACAGCGGTAGAAGCGGTATGTGTAATGCTGGTCAAATTAGAGTTACCATTTAACCTAATATCACTACCCAATGTGGGAAACATGGTTAAATCATGGTCACCAGTTATATCACATGAATAAGCCCAATAAAATAAGTTTGTATAAGGAGTGTAGGTGTGAGTTATACCAGTTAACAGAGCATTTCCACTTAAATTAAGGGTTTGACCTCCACCTTTAAATAAATTACTCCACCCACTCAAATTCACATTTCCCACCACATTATCTTCAAATAGATTGATAGAGGTTAGTGTAGATAATAGATTAGTACGTAGAGTTACAGTTCGGGCGGAGGCTGAAGGAAACATATATGAAATAGAATTACCCGCGGTATAACCACTCCCAACATCTAAATCCCACGAAACCCTTCCGTTAATTTTACTAACTGTTGGGTCAAAGGGTGTTATGGGGTCAGGTAGTAGTTGAATTGACATTGTCTCACCTACCTTACTATGAGACCTAAATACTCCTTTACTCATAACTAAAAATTTTAAGTGTAATCATTACCTACCGTCCAAAAAGCTGCAGTTCCATTATAGGTGAAAGATAAGATATCTGTAGCACTCGCAGTAGCGGTTAGAGTTGCTACACCACCACCACCATTGACCACATAATGTGTTCCTGCACCACCATTAATGGTTCCGAGACCCAAGGTTCTGTTTCCCGTCGCGTCCTGATGGACTATAATAGTACCATATTCTCCATTTATTACATTTGTTAAATCTAACTGACCATTTGCAACTAAAGTAATTTCAAAGTTAGTGCTCTGCCCACTTAAATCCCATGTCCAGTTACCTGCTGGGGTACCCCCAGAATAATAAGCATCGATTTCACAACAATCACCACTAGTGTCACCCGTAATGACTAAACCATCACTGGTAATACCTAAACTTGCGATAGATGTACCACCAGGTGCGTTATTTATGTTTAAGTAAGGGACATAAACTGTATTATCACTTCCACCAATTAACCCTGAACCACCCAAAATTACAGAGTTATTTACAACTGGGTTCGTGAGGTTCGGGTATAATGCGTTACCTATTCCACCCACAATAGAGGAAGAAAAACCAGATGAAATGGTGTTCCCACTACCACCTATTATAGTATTGTTATAACCATAGTCCACCTCGTTATAGACTCCACCGACTATTGAAGACGCGTCTGTACCACCTAAGATGTGAGCATATCCCCCTACAATGGTATTAAACTGAGATATCATTCCAGAACTCATGTAAGGATTGGATATTGTCGAGTTGGGGGATAATAGTGCCCCACTATAGTCACTATTTGACACGACACTACGAGACCCACCCAACAGAACTGCTCCACCACTCTCATAAATTGCGTGACAATTACCAACCGATTTACCAGTACACTTACCACCTATAATTGCACTTCCACTAGATGATTCAAAACTACTACCACTAATAATAGCATACGTGTGCCCTAATATGTGAGCGTCCGCTGTATTATTAATTACATTCGTATACCCACCAGTTATGGATGAACCAGATGACGCAGTATCTATAATATGGTTTTGACCTCCTAATATACTTGACCATGCACCTGATACATAACCCGTAGGGGGCCCACCCCCATTTACATTATGGGAATATACAAAAGATGTTTGGCCATTAGCAGTCACACCGAAACCACCAGCGTGGGAATTATTACCTGCCGCTTGGTTGTCTTCACCCTCCGCTACAGCATAGTCCCCAGTAGCGTCCACCGTACTAATGTTAACTGTTTTTATTGAGTAGTCACCCGTACTACCGGATGTCCAATATAGTGAGGAGTCAGTAAGGTAACCAGTCACGTCAAAAGTACCACCACTATTATTAGTAAAGGTACTGACCCCAGTTGATGGATTATGTGTACCACCTGTAACGAAAACATCAGTACCACTTCCACCACCAGTACTCGCAATCACTATAGAGTCTCCACTTATGCCGATAGTAACTCCGTTGGTTCCAGATAAAGAATAGAGATTCATGGTGCCGTCATTGGGATTCACCTGTTTATCCCTAAATATACCAATGCCCGTACCCACATTTCCACAGGTGGTGTTATCTATCTTAGTACTTAAAATACTAAGATTTCCATCCAACTCACCATGGGTTAATGCTGTGGTTTGACTCGTTCTTAAATAAAAGGGTAATGGTAAAGGCATATCTATTGTTTTATAATAAATATTACCTAGAATAAAATAAGATTAGAAAAGGTAAGGAGGGTAAGGTTGTTGTTGATGTATAAACTGGTATTTTTCATTACCTAGTTGGTGGACCACCTTTAAACCTAAATTAATAGCGTTCTGAACATCTTCTACCACAACATATTCGTTTTTGGTGTGGTAACGATAATACCCTGCCGCGAAATTTAAACAAGGGAAGTTAAATTTTTTCTTCAACATCATAGTGTCAGTGTAAGGGTGATTTAACCATTTGGTGAAACCATGCTCTAAAATTATATCTTTCACGGAGTTGAAAAATTTACTTTCTTCCTCATATAGTTTAACACCCATTAAACTTTTACTTATAGTGTCATTTTCAGTAGAATCGAATTGGATTGCGTACCCCACATTTTTAAAGAACTCTGGGTCCGCTTCTCTAGAACCGTTACACCCCGTTTCTTCCGCTATCGGTAAAAATACCTTACAGACATCTAATTTTTCCAACAACTGTAAACATATGAACACGCCAGCTTTATCATCACCACCTATTCCTGTGGGTAACCCCTCTTCTTTATCGTATGCTTTTAACGCTAGTTTAAGTTCGCCTTGGGAGTTAGGTAATTGCTCCTCAAGAACGACCATTTCTGTAATCTCATGTACACTATCTAGATGAGCTACTAAACAAGGATAGGTCGAAGAGTCTCCCTTAGTAATGTAAAGACTCCCCAACTCGTCCTGATAATAACTAACTGAAGGTAGAGAACTAATATAATTAATTACGTGTTCAATTAATCTATCCTCCTCCCAAGTATGGGTTGGGACAGAAAGTAAGTCTTTTAATTTATTTAGTGTTTCTCCATTCATCCTACAAATATACGAATAATATTTCGAACAAAAAAATAAAATTTAATTTGGTTCACTTGAAATTATGCCATATATTTGTACTATATTCATCACAAAAACATGCTCGGGTGGAAACTATAATAGAGTGTATAATTTAATTAGTGATTTAAATTTGGGAATTGAAAATTAATTAGTATATTTGTACTATGCACCAATGGCGGAATTGGTAGACGCGTCAGATTTAAGCTCTGATTCTCATTGAGGGAGTGCAGGTTCGACCCCTGCTTGGTGTACATTAATCGGTGGTCGAATGACCTTGTGGGTTCGACCCCCACTCTGGGTACTATAAATTAAAAGAGATATGAAAACAATAGGACAATTACTAAAGCATGACTTTGAGAAAGGTTCATTATACCTTTATGATTCCAATAGAAATCGAATCTATTTTGAGGATTCCGAGGGATATTGGAATAAAAGTGAATATAATTCCAATGGTAATGAAATTTATCATGAGTCCTCAACTGGATATTGGTCTAAATATGAATGTGATGCCAATGGAAACCAAATCTATTATGAGAATTCCGAGGGATATTGGAATAAAAGTGAATTTGATACCGATGGTAATAAAATTTATTATGAGGATTCCGATGGAGTTATTGAAGGCAACAGACCAAAACCATCTTGCGAAGGAAAGGTGGTTGTGATGCATGGGAAGAAATATAAACTAACAGAATTATAATATTTATGTATGATGATTAAGATAGCGATAGTAGTATTATCCATTATATTTTTTCCTATTAGCGTACCTTATTGGTTCGCCTGGTCATTGATTGAGACCATTAGAGATAATGACTCCGTGAATCCATTGACAATCAAGTGTAAGTAATATATTGGGGAGTTGAGCAATTGGCTGGCTCGACAGACTGTAAATCTGTTCCTTACTAGGCATGGGGGTTCGAGCCCCTCCTCCCCAACCAAAACAAAGAAGATGAGAAAACCCTAGACAGTCAAGAGAAGTTATAGATAACCTTTTGACAGAGAACTTCTAACAAACATGGCCCCATAGTTAAACGGATATAACAAGGCTCTTCTAAAGCTTAATTCCTAGTTCGATTCTAGGTGGGGCTACTAATTTTTTCGAAAGGTAGGTACATACCAATTTTAAGGTCGAACAAGAGGAGGGTTCGGTTCCGATAGGGTCCACAATTTGTTTATAAATTTGACTACTTATAATTTATTTGGTATATTTATAATTGTTCTTTGAAATTATGGGGATGACTGGAATTGATTGACATTAGTTTGATTGATATCAGCACGTCGAGGATAAACTAACCTTGTAAAAATAGTTTACACTTCTAATCGGCAACGTATTAGATACCATGACAACTCTCGGTCTTATCCGTCAGGAGTCAACTGTAGCGGTAGCGTAATTAGATTACGACTAAAGCTCCATCTCACCTAAAGAATTTAAGGTTTGTGTCTTTAGTGTATGAGATGTCATCAGACAAATCGACCGCACCAATATCATTAAGGTGGTTAAATAATATTATGAGTAGGACTTCTGGATGGTTGTTTATTCTATAAAGGTAAGTCCGAGAATAAAAGAATAAACTAAGCGTGTAGGATAGGTACGATAGGCAATGAGCAAGACGAGGGTTCGAATCCCTCCATCTCCACTGGAACTTTTGGTAGCCAATTGATTGACATTCTCAGATATTAGTAGTATATTTGTTGTATGGAAAAGAAAGATTGCATAGAAAGAATTTCAAAGTTGGAAGATGAATTAGTCCAACTAAGGGAATGTGTTGATAATGAGAGAACATTTAAAACTGGTGATTGGGTATGTTTCAATCATGGTGAATACCCAGAACATATTTGTAGGGAGCCGTGGATGATAACGCATTGGTCTTATGAATATTACGCCAATGGTCACCCACAGGGTAGAATACATAATTCCCCTAAGTCTGGTCATGAAGAATCTTGCTTACGTTATGCACATCCTGACGAGATTGAGTATTATAAGAGTGGTTTACCATACATATACCATAAGGGGTTACAAGAGTATTTGAAAGTTGAATTACTAGATGGTGACACACACTTTAAGATAGGTGATATAATCGACACTAGAACCCTTAGTAAACTATCACCAAAGGAGTTGGTGGGATTCTTATTAGGTATTAGTGAAAATAAATATGAATACCTTTCCACTATTATGGAAAAATTAAAGTAAGAAGTATAAGTGAGGTATGAGCAAAATTAAGAACTTCTTAAGAGAGTACAAGAGTACTATAAACATACCAGCACTTATTGTGTTGGTCGTCTTATTCGATTCGGTTATAATGCTCACTGAGCAGAACGTGAAACTAATGCTTGGATTCGACCTTTTCCTTTTCGTAGGGACAATCGTCAATTATATTGGTTGGAAACTAAGGAATAGGAATGAGGAAGAGATAGAAGAAATGGTATGTAGCAAATGTGGTAAGACACCAGTTTACATAGCTTGTCCTGACCATTGTAAAGAATGTTTCATTAAGTACGAAGTAAAAGGTAAGTAATATGAGATTTCACGAAGAGAAAAGAGTTACCAATGGGTATGAACAATGGGAGCAGTTTAGGGTTGTACCAAAATTCGCATTCTTACCTATGAGAATCTATCAATATACCTCACAACGGGTATGGTGGTTCTGGTTGGAGCCAGTATTCTTACTACAAAGTAAGACCTATGGCTCATCATCAAAGATTGGACAATGGTTTGATTGGTATCGCAAAGGTTATCATTGGCGAACGTCAAGACCAGCCAGTGACGAAGAATATAACGAATATATCGAATATGTCGATAAAATGCAGGTGTAACCGAGTGTAGCTACGAACTACATATCCGTAATAGGAGTTGCAAATGTGGGTTCGATTCCCACCTCCGTCTCCCTGAACTTTTGTACCTTACTTGTTGGATAACCAAAGATGGTTCCAATAAGAAGATAAAGAAAGAAGAGTTAAACGAATATATTGAGAATAGTTGGATTAAAGGTAGAAGATAATACTTTCGTAATTTACTACATATTTAATAGAACCCACCAAAAACATTAATAGTGCTGAAAAGCTTCCACGTAGTGGAACTTTAGACCCTCCTCTTGGGACCTTTTTTATTTCTATACTATTTAAATTATTTACTTAGATTTTGCATGAACTGTTGAAAGTATTTATTGGCCATCCCACTTAACCCATCACCCAAATCTGAAACCACGTTTTGTTGTCCAGAAGTTTCTGGTGGGACAGTACCACCGCCACTCAGGTCTTGTCCTTTAAATTTTTCTTTACTATCTTCCTCAACGTCTTTCAAGGAGTCCTGCACTTGCTTTTTCTTTTTCCCTAACGCACCACATACCGTATCTCTAACTTTTTTCTCTAAATCCTGATAAAATTGAGTGTTATCCCCTAAGTTAGTTAAAGAATTACGGAATAACATTTCAAAACCCCCTTGTCCCATTAATTTAGTCGTTGCAAATTTACCTACAGCGTATTCTATAATGCCCTTAGTTAAAAATGGCACCAGATAATTACAATTCATTAATTTAGGTATCTCAAAAAAAGGAATATTAGCTAGGGATTGAGACAAAAATGTCCCAAACTCCCCACTTAGACCAAAGAATTTTAATATCCACCCATATATACCTTCACGAACGGTTTCCCACACTGTCCCCCCCGGACCTTGATTTTGTGACATTGAAAAAGCAGCTTGTTCATTAATTACCCTTTCATTTTTTTGTAAGTAATTAGATAAATCGGAAGTAGATATGCCGTTTCTCTTTAGTTTGTGAATTTCTTTAGAGAAACTCTCAAATACTAGTTCTGGGGATTTCCCCCTACTCTTTCTTTCGAATCTATCAGCCCAAATACCTATCCTTCTTTCTTTTGATTCTGAAAGAATGGGTTTGTGATGTTCTAATGTTTCTTCGTTTACCATATCCTCAATAAACGATACTAATTCTGATTCTTTAAATTGTAATTTAGTCATTATTTAATGTTTTATCTTCTTCTTTTATTTCTTAAATCACCGTCATGTTTAATTCCGTATTTTCTTTTAACACGTCTACTTTCTTTACCAGTGAAGTTATATGCTGCGTAACAGTATTGTAATACTTTATAAGTGTTAGGACCACCTACTGTTGGTAGTGCTTTGGAAGATGCCGCTATCACCATCACACATTCATCTTTGGTGGCTTTAGTATCATTTATCTTCTCTAGATTTTCTAAACTATCCTCAGCAGACTTTTTACTACTAAACCTTCCAGAGGTCATTTTTATAGCGTCTTCAGTTTCTTTCGATGGTTTACCATCACTAACTTCTGTTTTAGGTGGTTTACTACCACTAACTTCTGTTTTGGGTGGTGTAACACCACCCATACCACTTATCATTGAATTAGCGGTCTTAGAGTCCACAACACCGTCTGATTTAATTCCCTTTCCTTTTTGGTATGTTTTTACCCCTTGTTCTGTTTTACCATCAAAAATCCCAGTTATGGGGTTAACGTTTACTATCCTTTGGATTACGGATACGGAGTCTCCTCTCATCCCTTTTCGGATTATACCATTACCAGCTGCAACTGCAGTTAATGTAGGTGCTACTCCGTATGATGATTCATCATCTTTTTCTGGTTTACTCTCCGACTCTCCACTTGTTTTTCGTACCCTCCTAACCCTATATTGGTTGTCTTCCCTATCAAAACTAACTGAATATTTTTGTTCTGCAACTAATTTACTTTCTCCTAATAGTTCACCTAACCCAGTAATAGACTCCCTTAGAACTTCAAAGTCCTTAACACCCATCGCTAATGCAATAGCAGCTCCTTGAAGTGCTGTAGGCTTTCTTTTTGTTATTGTAGGATTGTCTCTAACCAAATCTTCAATGTATTCATCAGCAGTACCTTCTGGTCCTTCTATGTCTGCCAAATTCTCATCTACATCATATATGGTACCCCCAACTTCAATATCCTTAGTTAAAACTAATATATCTTTTTCTGCGTCTGATTCATCGTCTGCGTTACCAAATACTTTGGCTAATTTTTTCTTATTCACCTCATCTATAACTGCACCAATTTCACCTGATGGAGTCTGGAAGTAATACTTATCATCAGAATTTGCTATATATTGAAATTGACCTAGATAGTCTTTACTACCTGATTTGAATGTGGCGGCTAATTGTGCGTTTCCACCATCATCTACACCGACAAATAAATCTACAAGAGCACCACCCAATAACGGAGAATTAAACTTAATCCTATAAGCTGGTAAACCTTCAGGTCTTTGAATAACGTCTTTAGCTTCCTTTTCTAGTAATTCTTCTAAATCTTTACTAGTGAATATTCTTTTACCATTAATAATGGCCAATGGTTTTCCTTTAAGAATATTGTAAACTTGATTTAGGTCAGATTCATCTAGTTCATCAATCAACTCTTCAAATAAAGGAGTATCGTATTTTAATTGATAAATTTTAGAAAGATGTGAACAATCTCCTACTGTGTTGATAGCTTGGAAAGATTTGAAAATGCCTTCTTCATCAGTCCCTAGAGATTCCGTCGCTCCAAAAGATATTACATCCACAATACCTTTTCCAAAGTATTTTTCACCCCCCTCTGTCGCATTATAAATGGCTGTTGCTATTTGTGTGATATCTGATTCTGGTTGAAAAGTTACTGTTATATTACTCTCATCGTTATCCATCTGCACCAAACTATCATAGTACTCTGGGGCAAAGCACATAGACAACCAATCCTCTTTTGATGGTTGGTCACCACTTGCCCAATCCTCTTGACCTGCTACCGCGTCTCCAGGTAAAGGTGTACTACCCCCACTACCAAACGAGCTAATTAACCAAGCTCCTGTTCCCCACGTAAGCAAAGAACCCAATCCCTTAGCGGCTTGTGCATTTACTAATCCAGGTATATTTTTACTGATAGCACCTAAATTTTTTCCAGAGGCTATTTTACCAACTGTACTTTTAGCTAGATTTTTACCAGTGATTGTTTTTAATCCTTTAGTGGATACCTTCCCTAGACCTAATAAATTTTTACCCCAAGATGGTAATCGGGTACCGATTCGAGCACCCATGCCTGCTCCTCCCCTTCCTAATGTCGCAAGACCTCTTACCGCGAAAGGTGCAATCCTTGCGAGTCCTGCGATAAGTGGTGCCCATTCATTAAGTAATTTTGGGTTTTTAGATTTAATATCTGATTCTGTTAATATTTTTAAATCGTAAGTACGATTTTTAGTTTCTTCACTGTATTTTTTTGACTCTTCTAACGTAAAATTTTTATTGTATCCATGCACGTGGTCAATTTTTCTTAATTCTTCCGTCAATGACATTTTAGTTCTTTTCATTTTTTTGGGTTTCTTATAAATATTTAGTTATCTATTAAAATTTTTTGTTTTATTACTTTAGTGCGTCTACAAAATCCCCTTGGTCTCCTTTATTTAAAGTATTAAAGAATTCCATACCTTCATTTGAGTTTAAAAACTCATTAAATTTACCATTTAACTTACCTTCACCCATACCTTCTATGACTGCTGCACCTACACCTGTCCCTGTAAGGTAACTAATAAATTTCGCGTATAGTTTAGTTCTATTGAGTAATCCTTTTCGTTGCATTCTAGTTAGTACACCACCACCTTTACGGAATATTTTAACTTTACCTGTTTGTTTTGCTGCTTGAGAGAACACTTTAACATATGTTTGAGCATCTTTAGCGAAACTTCTAAAACCAGGTAATTTACCTATCTTACTTATTATTTTCCCTAGAAATCTCAGAGTGGTGGAGTTTTTCATAGCCTCTAGTACGGCTTTCCCCGCTTTTGTCTTACCCATCTCTGCAGCTACTTTTGCTGAGTTTCCACTTTTAAGCCCTGCATTAATAACTTTTGTGTTAATTTTACCTGTCTTCATCAGAGCTATAAATGGTTTAGCTACCGCGTCTCCCACATAAGGGATTAAAGATATTAAACTTAACATACCATATAAAACGTCACCTTGTTTGAAGTAAGACACCGCGTTTATACCATCGGCAATCCCTGTCGGGTCTACGATGCCCACAAAATCTAAAAAAGTATTATACCATTTACTCTCATTCAACGGACCCGTGCCAAATTCTGTATCATACTCTATTGAGTGTTTTCTTTTCATCTCATCAAAAGAAGGTTCATTGTAATAACTCCTAATGTCCCTATCTGCGATGGTGAATCCGTCATCATTAACTGTGAAGTCGAATGGTTCAGGATTCTTTTTAGGTCTAACCCTAGGTCTATCCTTTTCTTGCTTTATTTGTACTGGTCCATCTTCCTCACTGTCCTCCCATAATGGATTTCCTTTACCCCTACCAATATTATAAGAGTCTGCCCAGTGACTTACACCACCACCGGCGGGATTTGCCGGCCCCCTAGTCAACCCAGTTTCCCAAGTCTTCGCACCAGTACCACCAGCATCCGAAGTACCCTCTTCCTGTTCATTAACCATAGTTTTAATTATAGTTATTAACTCAGTTTCAGTTACGATTACTTTTTTCATTTTTTATTGTTCATTTTAACATCAACGGTAACAGCTACATCAACTCTTCCATCATTAGTTTTCCATTTCCAGGTCTTTTTAAGTTTATCATCTTCTAAGTTTTCTGTGGTACTTTTATTTCTTAAACTAAAAGCTCCTTTAGTGGCTTCTAAATGTCCTACAATATCATTAAAGGCTTTTTTTGCTACTGGATTAGCATCTCTAGATTTAGGCTCAATCTGATTTCCCATAGAAGAGTCTTCTTTTTTTTCTTCTAGTTCATGGCCTAGCGTTAAGTTTTCGATGATTTGAACTAGTTGTGATTCCGTAAGTTTTACTACTTTTTTCATTTACTTATTTTTTTAGTTGTCCACTCTCTCATATAATGTTTAGAAAGTGTATTAATCTTTTTATTAATAGTGGAAGTAAGGTAGTCTTCATCGTCAGACATTTGACACATCACCTCCTCAATTAGTTGATGTTTGAATCCTCCCCTCATTAATTTTGTTGCTTCTGTTAAGTTAAACTCCCCCCCATTATCATAAATAGTATCTAAGAACGTAAATATATTTTCCCTTAAACCTTCTTCAGTATAATGCACTTTTTGTTTCTTAACTATATCTTTTATAATATGTTCTAGATGTACACTTAATTTAAAGGCATTACCCATCTTATACTTTTTATTATAAGTATTTGGTTATTATAGAATAATTAGTTATCTTTGTGGTATTACAACATAAAATACACACCTTTAAAACACTTACTTATGAATAAATTTTTTTTATACCTCAGTTTAATGATATTAATTTTAACTAGTTGTAAAAAATATGAATTCGACTTAGTAGGCCCCATACCCACCATCGAAGGTACGGAATGGGTATTGGTTAATGGTAGGGCATACACTGAAAATTTAACTAGTGGAGCCTTGACCTACTACAACCACTTTAGTATAAACCAAACGGTTTCCAATCTGGACATATTTGGTGGTTCGTCAACAGACATAGATAACATTGAACAGGGTGTCACGACTTGGCATTTTGAAAACGGCATTTTTACTTTAGACAATAACATCACTTACGAATATAATACTCACGGAAGTGGTAGTAAAACTCAGTATACGTTAATAGGGGTCCCACCATATGGTTCAGCGAGAAATTTAGGTATTTTAGATTTTAATAGTAATGTATTGCATGTGAAAATTTATGAATCTAATGAATCCCACAATGGTGATAACTATCACTATTACACTATTTTAACATTTGTGAGATTGGGGTACGATTGCCCCTCTTGTGTGTTTATAAGTGAATTAAACTATACGTATGGGGGAATCCTTAATCTTGAAGCAGAGACTACTCCTGGACACCTACAATTAATCGGCACTTCTTGGGTGATAACTCGTTACGATGACGGGTTGACTCCTGTTTATCCTAACGACACTCTTAATTTTATTAGTGGTGTAACTTATAACATTAACGGATATTATACAAATACCTATTCCTTTTCTAACAACGTTGGCAATAATATGTATAATTTAACACTCTACGAATGTGTCACACTTGGTGGTAACTATTCTGGACATGTTGGATTATCCTTCATAGATGTGGGGGAGTTAAATAACTTAACTATGAATGGCATATTCGGAACCCCAGGTTCTATGAATGTATGGTTGGAACGCATTAACTAGTCCTCCAACTCGAAGTACTTGTCCAGACTCCCATCGTTCAAGTCATGAACTACTTCCAACCTATCCTTACATTCTACTATTAAATCCCAATCCTTTTCTTGTATGGCTTCCTGCAATAATTCTATGATGTCGTATAATTCCATAATGATATGATTTTTTGAGAATAAGTATTTGTAAGTTAAGTAAAAGACATTTCCTTTACGTAAAAAAATCATATCATTATTATATGGGAAAAAAAGATTTAAAAAATCAAAACAAGGAGTTGGTCGTAGACATAATCGACATTCTGGGGGAATTAGACCCCTCAAAGACCAATAAATTTTTAGCATTATTAATTAAACGCTTTAAAGAAGAATCTTCGGACTTTAAAAAACATATTAAGTCTGAAATTGAACATTTAATGGGACTAGAAAATTTGCGTGCGTTAAAGGATTTCAATAACCATTTAGAAAATAATAGAACAACCATTAAGGATGTTACACAAATAAATAATTTTGGGGATTTACATGAGGAGTTGGTGTTTGTTGAACTAAATCTTAAAAAAAAGGATTTAAAAAAAGAAATTAAGGTTTTATATAAAGATGAAGAATGGTTGGTGTTGAAACCTTTAAGTTACGATTCGTCTAAAGTGTATGGCGGTGGTACTAAATGGTGTACCAGTAGTAGAGAAGACGATACACAATTTTATAATTATTCTAACGACGGTGTTTTAATATATGTTATACGATTAGGCACTAATGAGAAATTTGGCATTCACTGGTACTTTGAAAAAAATAAGAGTGTGGAGATGAGTTGGTGGGATGTAGAAGATAGAAAAGTGGATTCCTTAACTCTAAATGTCCCAATTAAAATTACACAGGTAGTCTTAAACGAATTTTTAGAAACTAAAAATCCTAACTCACATTATTTTAAAGGTAAGGACAAAGAAAGAGCTCAACAATTAAAAAATAGAGGTGGTAGAGTAATTCCACTATATACTGACCTAGATATGGTAGGTCCTGAGACACTAACTGCACCAGACCCCCAATGGGCAATAGAAAATATAGGTAGCATTACCACCACACTTGATGTTGATGATGCTATCAATAAAACTTTAAAATACACATACATGGTAGAAACCATGAAGAAAAGTCTAGTGGGTGGTGACTTAGAATTGGATGACTAGGCCCAAAAAGACGAGTATAGGGATTCGTTTAAAACTTTAGGGTGTAATGGGGGTGAATTAAATACATAATACTCTTTATTGTCCACAACAGTCGGTTTTTCCCCACCATTGGTAAAAATATACCCTTGTCCTTCTGTGGTGGGCCCAAAAAAATAATATTTTACCTTATCTTTCCCATAATGTTTTAAGTCGTATGACTCTACCCACCACTGGTCATCCTGTTGGTCTATCCCTAAAAATGGTTTGACCTGATAGGGGTGTTTTTGGTTGGTCCCTGTTTTAATCATTGTTATATCTGCACCTTTTATTGCGTCATCAAATATTCCCGGTTCTCCTGAATAGTAAGCTTCCCATTCAACCCCATATAAATTCTTTAAATATTTAGCAGCATCATCTTCCGTCTTTTGGCCTCCCTCCCACTGTTCTTTATTATTTTTCACTAACTCATTAAATGTCGGTTTTCCCATGCCGAAAAGTTCATTTTTATTTTGTTTTAACCAACCCATAAACTCATCAATGTTAAAATAACAATTTAGGTTATTGTCATTTTTATGTTTTTCATAAGATTTAATCAAAATACGCCTTACACGAGAATTTGTCTCAAAGAAATTTAATATAGACCATCCGTGTGTGGTCCCGTAAGCTTCTGTACCTGGAACATTAACAAATCCATTTGGTATGTGGTATTTAGTGGGTTTACCTAATGGTGATTTATATTGTGCATATATTTCATTTAATATTTCTCTAATTGTTAATTGTAATTTTTTCCTCCATTTAGTATTTTGCCAATATTTCTTATCCATAATCTTGGACAGGTCACATTTACCCTCTCCACTTTGCACTTCAGATTGTGGTTGACTTCGGTTTAGTCTATTTAACAACATGTCTATCTCTCCTCTTGTATTACTATTGTAATTCACTTGGAGGTGGGTTTTTCCATAACTTTGTGTGGATTTTACTTCATCAGCATCTATTGAAATTGTTGGGTGGTTAGGTGTGGGACCTACTAAAATTATTTTTTCAGTACCAGGAAGAGGCCTATCTTTAACGTCATTAAAATAAACCAAACGATTATTCCAAGGCTCGTTTACCTTCCCATATTTAATCTCTTGTGTTTCTTGTTCATTTAATGGGGCAGATTCTTCTAGTAACTCATCAGTCTTAACAATTCTGTAAAAATCAATATCTGGTAATAGTGGCATGTTTCTAAACTCTGGTTTATCGGGGTCTATAATCCATTTTACAAGTATTTTGGTTTCCCAAGGCGTAGGTTCAAAACCTACCACAATCCCTTTAGTTGCGACGGGAATGGGACTCCAAGGGTCGTCCATGTATAATAACTGTATCACATCACCAACGACCACGGTAGGGTTAACATCATCCGCTTCATTGAGTCTTCTTTTTCTTTCCTGTGCCATTTTAAGATGAGGTCCTTGTAATACAAATACATATATACGTCTCGCAAGTTCTTTAAATATTTTATTTACATTATCCATTTCCATTGGTTCGTCATTTTGTTCCATGGATTTCATAGTTAACCTGGTCATCGCATCCCTAATCTTTTGTCTCATAGCCCACAAATAAGGTAATGGGTCGTCTTGTTGATTAAAGAATTCTTCGTAGTCTGGGGGCCAAGATTCGTTTTCGGTGGCCCATTGTATTATTTCTGAAGATAACTCTCCTTTAAGTACAGTTTCTGGGTCAGTTAGAAATGGAGATAAGTCTGTCATAATCATATTGTGCCTTCCCCACTGACGTAACCCCTCAACGTAATCAGAAATGAGTGACGCATCTGGCCCTTTCATAACTTTAACTAAATCTATGTTGTCTAAAAGGTATTTTACCTCTGGGTCATCTTTTAAAGCTTCTTGTATTACATCATCCTCATCAAACCCTTGGTTGTTATCTACACCGTATAATAAATCTGAAATTTCGTTTTCTTCATCGTTAATGCCGTCAGTTCCTCTCCACATAACTCCAGGTTCGAGTGAATTAGTCCTTTCTAAACCACAACCTCCACGTCCACCACACACTTCAGTTTCCCTATCCTTTCTCCACCATTTATGTTTGTGACCAGTACAATCTTCCTCAACTGGTAAATCCACTAATGGTATTTTTTTTAGTTTTTCTTGACCAATTAACTCACCAATGGGTACCCCGAACTCTTCTAACTGTAGCATATAATCGTATAACTTTTCATAGACTTGTTTAAGGCAATAAAAATCATTCATATACTTTCCTTCACAATTAGGGTCAATACCCATTGTTCCTTGGTAACATCTAAAGTCCATTACTAAATCATATATTACTGAATAAAGTAACATGCCGTGTACCCAATCTAAATTAGCTCCTTCATCTATAATTAATTCTCCATCTAATCTAGGAAAACTATTAAAGGTGTCTGGGTTGATTAAACCTAATTTTACACCTTCTCCTACCATATTTTCTTCTAGAATGTTTAACATGTCTACAAAGTTGTCTGTAGGGGTCGAAAAACTCTTTTCATAAGTACTAGGATGAAAAGTACTATATAGCTCACCAAAAAGTTCTCTACGCCACTTAGGCCAGAATTTTTCTAGGTAAATTTGTACTAACTCTTTTTGTATTTTAGGATTGTATTTTTCCATATAATAATAAATATCGTGGACTTGTTTAAATAAAAATACTATATTTAAAATATGAATAAAGATATATTATTATGTGTTCTCCTTTTAATGACTGGACAAATTTGTGTGTGGTTCCAGTTAAATGGTCAGTTTATTTGGAAGTGGTTTGAGAAAAATCCTTTATTACTTTCTTTAATGGGAGTGCCCATTAGTTATTTTTTTATTATAGCAACTAGATTAGGTTATCAGGGATTTAACAATGTTCTTTGGGCTCAAAGACTTTTAGGGTTTGGTTTAGGAATTTTTATATTTGCTGGTTGTACTTGGTTTTTTATAGGTGAGGGTATCGCCACCAAAACAATTGTTTCTTTAACGTTAGCCGTAGTACTGGTAATGATACAGGTTTTTTGGAAATAGCTTAATTTTTACGCTTTCTGGTAGATATTTATAGTTGTAACTAGTTAAATAAACATTACTAAAACTTTAAAAGGAGAGAAAGTATCTAAAATAAAAAAGGGACCTGTAGGTCCCTTTTTTATTATGATGAGGAAAGTAAAAGTGTTACCTTAAGAGGTAATACCAACATAAATATGTTAAAAATTACGATAAGTCACTTTTTTTTAATTTTTTTACGATTTAAGTACCTCTGTCCACTTTTCTTTATCTATTTCATAATACCATTTATCACAAGAATAATAGATAAACTTAGCGAAACCTTTAAGTAATAAAGGATGAAGTTTTAGTTTGTTTGGGTCTTTCACATCAAAACCTATTATTACTTTGTTGGAGCCTGGGTTAGTTGTAATGTCCATACTGTCTGGGTTGGCCAACCGTTCGACTAGTTGTTTTTTGGTGCCTGAAACTTTCAGACCTTGTTCTCTACACTTTTCTTTTAGTTCTTTTATCGTCATCTGTATTGGATTAAATTAGTACAATACAAATATAGGTAAATTTTTTTAAACTACCAAATTAAATTATTTAGACCCTCCTCTTTTAGGTTTATTTAAAGTACCTTCGTCTAATTCCCTATCTGAATCTTCACTATGTCCCTCACTTTGTTGACCGTGAATATCCCTAAGTAACTGACTAAACCCATTTAAAGGATTAACTAGAGATTCTCTAATTTCTATTAATTGACTCTTTAGACGGTCTTGTACTATAATTTCAGGGATTAAGTCACTAAGTAGGTTCATTCCATTTGTAAGACCTTTATAAGATTCTATCACCCTACGCATAATCACTTGTTCGTCTCTCATGCCTGTAGTTGGGTCGTCGTACCCACCGATTTCAGTCATCAATTTTTTATACTGTTCTTCAGATAATTTAATTTCCATACCAATAAATATAAATTAGTTACGGTTTTCTTTGGTGGTTAGAATATTTTTATTATCTTTGTAGTATGAAAAGATTAACAAAACAACTTCAACAGATTATTAAGAAAAAAAGATTTACTTTTAACAGTTTGGAAAACGGTGATAGGGCTGTGGACATAACACTCAGAATTCAAACCATTGGAACTATTGAAGAGGGTTGGTACACTGAAGAAACCCCTATTAATCACAACAGATGGAGTAAAATATATGTGAATGTTGTCGTATCTGGTACCGCAAGTACTAAAGCAAATTGGAGAGCTGGTGAGTCCTGTCAAAAACCTATTGAAGAGGTGGCTACAGTGAGTAGAAATAATTATTATCGTCAGGATGCTGCTTGGGGTTATGAACACCACAAAAAAATTAGAGAGCACATTCGTAATCTTTCACAAAAAGAAATAGCTGAATACCTAAAATTGTTTGGTATTTGTGATGGCATTCCTAGATATGGTCCAAGAGAGATTCAAATTAAAAAAATATCTTGGGGTAAAGTTTAACGATTCTTCTTAACGTACCCCAATCTTTCTTCAACCTTGTTAACTTCCTCCACAAATTCGTGTAATGATTCTTGGTCTATGTACTTACTAACTTCATTTAAGTGGTTAATCACTAAACCATGTCTGTCATGTGATAAGGCGTGGTTTCCTGGTTCCATATTTAATTGTCCCTTATCTGAACTTAAGGTTGCCCATTCATTCAATAAGTCATTACCGTCCTCACCATTATCGTCTGCTGGTTCAAACAACCTAATTAAGTTGTCGAATTTTTCTTGGAAATAAGCTCTTAAATACCCCCTCTTAGCTTTATTAATTAACCACTCCCTATCTGTTTGGTACTCTTCCCACTCATCCCAGTAGTAGTCTACTGCGGATTCAGCAACATCCTCTAATTCGGAACTAAACGGACTTGGCATTTCCTCAGGTTCACCCAGCTCTTTGTGCATATAACTATTAAAGTACCCTTGGTCAGAACTTCCCCATTCATTTAACTCTTCTTCGGGAAGACTTAAATTTGTCTTACACCCCTCATGTAATCTTCTAATTCTTTGGGTTTCACCAGCAGAATTATTATAATGAATTGGATTTGACCTTCTGTTGTTAAACTGGTGGCCTTCCCAGCGTGGGTGATTTAAATTCATAATTCTTTTTTATTATAAATAGTTACATAGTATAGAAAATTGTTTAACTTTACCCCATGGGCACATATATTGAAGTTCACATAAAGGAATATAGGAGAAAGGATGGCACATTTGTGAAGGCCCACACTAGGACTATTAAAAATATAAAAGGGTGGATGACATATATTAGAAAAAATAAAATTTACGACCCACAACAACTTTCGTTAGGACTAAGTGGGTTCACTAAAACAAATTTAACATGAAGGTAGAAGTAAAAAAGGTATGTGAGTATGACTCACTTGTGAGTAAACTACAAAAATTAAAAAAAGAAAACCATAACGACTACACTTTAGGTGCGAAAGTAAGAACTTTGATAGAATCTATAGGTGGTTCTATAGAATTGGAGGAGAAGTGAATTTAGGGTTTAAACTAAAACAACCTCTACATTGCAAAAACTACAGAATTGTTCACAAGCTAAGTCGGCATAAGTTTCCCACATATGTTCTATTAATTCCATTTGGGGGTCTGTGTATTCTCTAAATGACGTTTCTTTATTGAGGTAGGGTGGTGGGAATAAGTCCGTAATTTTTACTGCAGGTGTAAACACATTCTCCTCTAGATGTTCCAACTCACCTTTGGTTAGTGAAGACATTCCACTTCTACCAATTTTATGATTTATCCAAGGGAGTCGTTGTCCCTCATTACTATGTCTTTGTATATAATCTTCACTTACCATAGAATTTTTATCGATGGAAATCTTTATGTGCCAACACGAATAACCTGCATCACCAAAATTTTCCTGTTCATCAAAGGAATAGTCATATCCGATAGGTTCTACTTTAAATTTTAGAGGAGGTATAAAAGAGTGTGTAATTTCACGAAATTCTTTATTTTGAGCAAACTCAGTATTTTGAACCCCACCTAACCATTCTATTATTAATACAGGCATAATAATATCAGGAACATTAGCGAAGTGAGAATCTTTAAAAAGTTCCGAAGAATCTACCCCTAGTAACTTTAAATCAGTATAACTAGGTTTTCCTTTCTTATCCCACATTTTAAATAATATCTTTTTTAATTCTGGGGTAATATATTTAGTAAAATAAGGGTGGGTGTCTGTTGTATAAAATCCATCATCCCCCACTTCAATATCTTCATATAGGTCCTGAGGTGATGGGTGACGTATCATATCTAAAATTTCATTATACTCTTTTGAGTCTCTAAGATAAGTAAATCCTCCCACATAAGGCATAATTTCTTCTACGGTTGAGGGAAACTCTTGAACTTTGTTTTGGAGGTCGGTTACCTCATCAAAACTTGCGTTATTTGCAAATCTTATGATGTCTTTAAACTCTAATCCACCTATTAAATGAATCATACTATAAAGTCTATTATCTAAATCTACAGGGAGTTTTTTAGATAAGATATGTTTTTTAACTTGTGTCTCAACCATATGTGTCATACCTATAAATATATCACATGTCGGGATAAAAAAAAAGGGGCCGAAGTCCCTATATTTAAATTATTTTAAGAATCGAATATGTTAGTGATTGTTGTGTAGTAAACTAAGTAATTCGTACTATTTTCTTAACCATTCCGTTAGGATATCCCAGTTTCTGGTTAAGAATACTCCAAACGCAATTCCAGCATAAATTTTAAACCCTAATGTCCATAAACCTATGCCGATACCTAACGATAATAGAGCGGAAAAACTTTTAGAGTCCACCCAACCTGCTACCTTCGTAAATAATTCTTTTAATTTTTTCATAAATTTAACATTAAGTTTTTAAATGGTTAATTTCCTTTACCTTTTATACCATAACTCTTCTTAACTTTCAGAGAACCTTTCCCAAATCCAAAGTTATAAGAATTATAACACTGTTTTAAAGAAGAAGTGTTGTTTAATTTTACCCCTTTCTTAAGTCCTGCCGCAGCAGTCGCAATTAAAGTTTTACACGCTTCTTTAGTTGGTTGTTGACTAATAGCTTGTTCTAAATCTGCTATTTGGTCTTTTAAAGTCTCTGGTTCTACTTTTTCTTTTTCTATTGTTACTTTGTCTAACTCATTTTCTTCTTGTTTAGTGACTTCTTCCCCTGCCACGGATGGTTCAGGTTTTTCACCATCTAAAGATTTAGCTAATTTACAATCAAACACTCCCGTACCCCCAGCTTGTTTAATCGCTGCTTCAGTTTTAGAACCAAATTTACCATCTTCTGTTAATTTAGGGTCTACTTTAGGAGATTTATTTAATTTCACCTGAATATCTTTTACTACCTGTCCTTCGTCTCCTTTTTTTACTTTACCATTACAAGATATGACATCTGCGTAGGTTACTTCAGTTCTTCTAAATGAACTTCCACCACCTTTTTGGGCTTCTGCACCACCTTTTTGGGCTTCTGCACCACTAGAATCCTTAACTTTAGGTACGGGAAGTACCATTCCCCCAAAATTAATTTGTT
>Ga0098058_1000071_pt1 | contig 45781 bp, 39 predicted proteins | sample 19_taG_FD_75061 | JGI IMG/M metagenome (GOLD analysis project Ga0098058, IMG submission 75061) | Marine viral communities from the Subarctic Pacific Ocean - 19_ETSP_OMZ_AT15317 metaG | ecosystem: Environmental > Aquatic > Marine > Oceanic | place: Pacific Ocean | collected 2015-01-19 | reverse complement strand
TATTTTATTACTATTTGTGTAATTTCCATACTCATTGAAACATTTCATACTTAGTAATCTTTCTTGATTTAGTGAAAATACTTCGTCGTGATTGTAAGTATAAGTTTCATCTTTTTTATTTGTGAAAGTTATTTCAACATTTTTTCCGATTAGTGATTTGCTTATTACAAATCTTTTTTTAGTTAATTTAGTCATAATTGATATTTTTTATTTAGTTATTAATTTAATTTATTTGTTTGTTTGTTTACATTTATATTATCTATTTGCAGTCGTATTTAGTTTGTGAATTATTTCTTTATTTCATTATTCCATTTTTTATTTATTAAAGCAAATATTAGAAAACATGATACTAAAGATAAAGAAATGATTTGTATTATTATTGTTGGTAACATTGTAATTAGTTTTTGTTTGTTATATATATTATCTAATGATAGTCGTATTTGGATTGTAAGTTATATTGGCATGTGAATACCAATTGTTATTGCATTGTATATTACTACAGATATGATAGTGATAAAGAAGATAGCGGTTAGAACGAGTGGTAAGTTAATTGATTTCATTTGAATTGTTTTAAGTTATTATTAATTGATTTACATATATATTATCTATCATTGGTCGTATTGAGATTGTGAAGATGGATAGGGGCTGAAAGGGGGCCAAAGGGTAGGGGTGGGGGAGGGGGGAGGGAGGGGAAGGGATCGATGATTATCCTAGGAAACATGGGGGCTGGGTAAAAAAATATCGTTTTGGTTTTAAAAAAAAGAGGGGAGGGGAGGGGGTAACCCCAACGTTCTATATATCTCACAACTTTTTTATTTCAGTACCATTCCCTATCTCCTTAGGTACCTCTATATACGATAATATATTCTATATTATCTTACTACCTATAGTATATATCCTTATATCCTTATATATACCTTATATAGGGGAGGAGGGAAAAAATTGATTATTTTTGTAAATTTCTTGATTTATGTGTGAATAGCTATACTATACAACAATATAAAAAAATTATTTAAATGAAACGCAATAAAATATCATCAACAGCTCTAGCAAAAAGGATTTTTCTTAGATCACTAAAGAAGCGCACAAAGCATTTAACATTACGAAAATATTAAAACATGGCAATAATATACACATATCCACCCGTAACCAATCCGGACGGAACTGAATTAGTTGTAGTATCAGATACAAAAAATCAAAATGCTACTAGATTAATGTCGATTAATCAAATTGCAGGTCTAGTACCTAGTGGTGCAGGAGGTACAGTAACAAGTGTAACATTAGATTTTGATCCTTTAACAACAGGTGATACAGGATTGAGATTAGCTGGTGGAATTACAAGTCAAACTATAACTGGAACTGGTACATTTGATGTCGGTGGTAAATTATTTGCTACACATGGAGGTACAGGACAGGACGCTTATGACCAAGGAGACATGTTATATTACGATGCTACACCGGCTACGCTAGAAATTTTAACAATTGCCTCAGCTCCTATTGGTAACGGTGACGTACTTACTATAGCTGGTGGTTTACCAACTTGGGCTACACCAGCTACAGGTATGTCTTCATGGATATTAACGGGAGATACTGGTAGTGAAACTATAACCGATGGCGAGACAGTAGATATCGAAGGTGGTACAGATATTACAACTGCAGCTGTAGTTGCAAATAAAGTTACAGTTACTCACGATGCTAATGCTCGTACAGAAACTACTGTTACTCCAGCACAATTAGCTCATGGAGCTACTTTTGATGCTATAACTAGTGTAACTACTACTGCAACAGGACATTTAACAGCAGATACATTAACTACATATCAATTACCAGCTGGTGGTGGTGGTGGTGTAGTCGAAGCAGAAGGCATATTCACCCCTATTTTAGTAACTCAAGGACTTGATGGAGCAGGTACATTAGAAGATTTAGATGGATCACTTCCTTTCTTTGCATATGTTCAACAGTGGGGAAGATACTATATAATTAATAAACAAGTGTATATAGATTTTTATGTATCATTTGAATTAGGAAATGAACCTCCTCTTGCCCAAAATACTTTAGGTGTAAGTGCATACGATGTGACAGGTACTACGCCTGCTACTAATGTATTAGGATTACAAGCAATTGATGCTTTAGCAGCAGATCTTAATCAAACTACAACTAATAATGCTGGAGTTGATATTACTGAAACTTTTGCTTATGGTGGAGATCCAGATAAAACTGGTTGGGATCATGCGCCTCAAGGTGGAAAATTAAATAAATTCTATGGCCACGGTGTTACTAGTAATAAATCAGTGGCATGGTTTCATTGGTTACAACAACCTATAGTAGGTGGACCCATTACAACTAATTGGAATGTAACAGAGGGCACATGGTTTAATAATGATACTACTGAAGGATTGCTAAAAGTATGTGTTGTTGCTGGTAGTTTAAATCCTATTACAATAGCTCTATAGATATAAAAAACAATTAAATTTAATTAAATGACAAATGAAACAATTGTCAAACATTTAAACTTTGGTATTGATGCCCGAGACAAAGTGTTTGAGGGTATAAGAAAGCTTACGCAAGCTGTTAGCTCTACATTAGGAGCAAGTGGAAAATGTGTAATATTAGAAGATAGTAGTGGAAATCCTACAATTACTAAAGACGGGGTGACAGTTGCAGATTCTATATTATTATTAGATCCTGTAGAAAATATGGGGGCTAAATTATTAAAAGAAGCAGCACGTAAGACAGTTAAAGAAGCGGGGGATGGAACTACAACAGCTACGGTATTAGCATATGCAATATTAGAAGAAGCATATAAATTAAATGGTAGCGTAAATAGTAGATCATTAAAAGAAGGTATAAATTCTGCTGTAGACAAAGTTATTAAGCACTTAGAAAAGAACAGTGAAAGTATTAATGGTAAAAAAATTGATCAAGTAGCTACTATTTCATCTAACAATGATAAAGTTTTAGGTGAACTGATTGGTAAAGCTTTTAGACAGGTTGATGAAACAGGTGTAGTTATAATGGAAACACATGATTTCCCCGAAACTATTGTTGAGAATGTAGAAGGTATACAATATGATAGAGGTTGGAAAAGTCCTCACTTTATAACCAATAAAGAAACACATTCTGCTGAATTAGACAAACCTTTAGTACTAATAGTTGAAAATAACATAGAAAATATAAGGAAAATACAGAATATTTTAGAACATGTTATAAAAAATAACAAACCTCTTCTAATTATTGGTGATGCAGAGCAACAAGTGGTATCAGCATTAGCTATGAATAAAATGAAAGGTACTTTAAAGGTAAATATCATAGATGCACCGATATATGGAGTTAGTAAAAGAGATACATTAGATGATTTAGCATTACTTACTGGAGCAACTATCATAAATGAGGATTTAGGTGATGATATGGACCTAATACAAGTAGAACACTTAGGTACATGTTTGAAATCTGTAACAAATCAGACAGAAACTATAATACAAGTTGAAAATATTCCAGAAGAAGTTGGTAATTTAGTGAAATCTATCAAAGATCGCATAAAACAAGCTCCTCACCCAGGAATAGTAAAGAATTTAGAGAAAAGATTAGCAAGATTATCTGCAAAAGTGGCTATTGTTAAGGTAGGTGCTAGTTCAGAAGTAGAATTAAAGGAAAAAAGAGATAGAGTAGAGGATGCAATATGTGCTACAAAAGCCGCAATTAAAGAAGGTATTGTTCCAGGAGGAGGAATAGCTTTATTAAATGCTTCAAATGATACATCGGCAGAATCTAAAGGAGAAGAAGTTCTATTAGAAGCAATAAAAGCTCCATATAGAACAATTTTAGAAAATGCTAGTATAGATTATAGTAACTTGTCATTGAAGAATGGTAAAGGATTGAATGTGGTTACAGGAGAAACGGTAAATATGGTAAAGTCCGGAATTGTTGATCCTTTACTAGTTACTAAAAGTGCATTAAAGAATGCGGCTTCAGTAGCTACTACTATATTGTCAACAGATTGTGTAATTAATAATTTAAGGACGCATGAGAGCAATAGGTAAATACATAGTAATAGAAGATATTAAAGTTGAAGACAGTAAAACCAAAGGAGGTTTACTACTTACTGAATCACATAGAGAAGATATTAGATACCGGCAAGGTAAAGTACTAAATATAGGTACAGATGTAGTAGGTGTTAAAGATGGTGATGATATATATTATGATAAACAAGCTGGTTTTAAATTAGAAGTAAAAAAAGATATATATAAAGTAATAAAAGAACATGATGTAGTAATTGTGTTATAAAACAATAATTATGGGGCATAGGAAAAAAAGAATGCAAGATATGGTTACGCAAGTAAACAATAACAGTAATGGCAAAGGCAATATACTAAGTCCAGCTATACAACCATGGGATACTGTGTCTGCACCTAGAAAAAAAAGTGAAGCTAAAAAAGAAGGTGAACATGGACCTACATATATACGTAACCCTGATAAAATTGTAAATAAAGAAACAGGATTAAAAAAAGAAGAATATATTCGTTCTGGTGATAGACGGAAAAAGCGAAAGCAAAAAGTAGCTGAACTTGGTGTATTTGCAAGCGGCGCAATGACCATGTTTGGTAAAGATATTAAAAGAGTAATAAAAAATAGATAACATAAAATAAAAAAAATGAACAATCCAAAAAATGCAGGAATGCAAAAATTAACAGACAAGATAATGAGAGGTGGTGCAAGTCCAACAACGCAAAGAAAAGTTACATATACAAATGTATCTCAATCTGGACATGAAGATCCAGATAAAGATCATGATTATTCAGTAACTCAGAAGGATATCACAAGAGGAGTTAGGGATGATAGAAGTAATAAGTCCAGAACCAAAAGAAAAACCGTTGAAATTAATGAAGACTCTTGGGTTCCAGACGATAAATTCCAAAAAACTGTAAATGTAATTAAACATACTAAACATGGGGAGAAGCGTAAAACCAAAACAAAAACAATATCAAAGAAAAGAGGACAACGTATACAAGCAAGACATAGAAGAAAAGCCGGAGAGTGAGAAAACTCACTTCAAAAGATCTAAAAGAATTAAATTTACTTAAACATTATAGAATTGTACGTAAATGGGCTTGTCGAATGTGTAATATTAAAGATGCAGACCTAGAACTTCTAATATATTTAGATTCTATAGATTATTTTACAAAAGATGATTTTAAAAAAGGTACATACTCTTACAGTTGGGACAACAGGCGCTGGAACAGATTATTAAAAGAGGGTTGGATCGTAGTTTGGCGAAAGCGAAATAGGACAACACAAAAATACAATATCTACAAAGTTTCCTTCAAGTGCAAGCAACTAATAAGCCGAATGTACCGAATTATGCTCGGAGAAGAGGACATACCCACTTTATCAAAAGTTGATAAATATTCTGATAAAGTGCTAATGTCTTCAATTAAAAATGTTAACAAAGATAAAACAAGATAATTATGTCACCATTAAAACAATTAACAAACGTTTCACCAGGATCCACATTATTGCCCGGATCAATAGAAAAAGCTGCAGCGGCACAAACATATAGAAATTTGGCTGGAAATGTACCTCCTTCAAATAATTTAGCAGAAAATACACCAGTAAATGCAGGAACTCCACCAACTCAACCTTTAGCTAATGCAGAATTAAATATGCAAGTTAATCCAGGGGCTGTTCCACCAGATCAAATGAATCCGGCTTCTCCAGTAGCTCAAAGTAGTGCAAGAATACAAAGACGAACTAGAAGAAGAGCATTACGTGAACAAAAAAGAGCTTCAAAAACATCTGGTTGTAATAGAGGGAGTTGTTCGGGAGGTCGTCGTTGATTAGAAAATTAACATCAAAAGATTTATAAACTATAAAATATTAAAATTATGCCATCACAAGGACAAACTCAGAAACCAGCAGGAAAAGTAAACGATATAAAAACTAAACCTGTTAAGAATATACCATTACCAGGACAAGAATATCCTATATATAAAGGAAACGCTGTTTTAAGAGCTAATAAATAATCGTTATGGAAATAGCAGATACAATAAAAGTATATGCGCTAAATACAGGTGCATTTATGGCTAGTTGTTGTGATTGGTTGGAACCAACATTGAAAATAGCATTATTAGGGGCTACATTAGGATACACTTTACATAAGTGGTACTTGTTAAAGAAATCAAAAAAGAATGAGGCAAATAAATAAATTAATTGTACATTGTTCTGCTACTAGAGAAGGTCAAAACATTCCTGTAGAAACCATTAAAAAATGGCATGTAGAAGGTAATGGATGGAGTGATATAGGTTATCATTTTTATATTGACTTAGAAGGAAATATATTTAAAGGTAGAGATATTGCTAAAATGGGGGCGCATTGTAAAGGACATAATAGAAATTCAATAGGTATATGTTATTGCGGTGGTGTTGAAGTAGATGGTAAAACGCCTAAAGATACTAGAAATTATGAGCAAATAGAAGCTTTATTATGTGTACTTAGAACTTTAAAAGCTATGTACCCTGAAGCATGTATACATTCTCATAATGATTTTGCAAATAAAGCATGCCCATCTTTTGATGCAACATGTGAATATGAAAGCCTATAAAATGACTAAATTAACAAAAAAACAAAGAAAAGATCAATCCAAAGAAGGAGGATCTAATGCTGGGGAATATCCCAATGTAAAAGTATTTTGTGGTCCAGCTGGTGGAGCTCCAGAAGGTACATATCCAGTTAATACTATAAAAAGAGGTAAATCTGCTATTAAATTAGCTCATAATGCCCCTAATCCTAAAGGAATTATAAATTGTGTATATGGACATTATCCATCACTAAAGGCACAAAGAGAAGATAGAAAATCAAAAAAATAAAAAATGGAAAAAATTAAAAAAGTAGTTAGTGCACCACTATTTCAATCAGGTTTAGCTGGTGGAATAGGAATATTAATATTAATGCAAGGAAATGTATTATACTCAGGTATAGCGTTTGGTATTGGTATAGGTAAATTTTTTGACGCTTTTAAATAGTGTAAAATAAAATCAAATGAAATCAAAAGGAATAGGTACTAAAATATATGAAGTTAATAAAAAACTAGGTATAAATAAAGTTGCTAATGGTATTGCAAACGCGGTTGGGAAAGAAGATTGTGGTTGTAAGAAAAGAGCACAACAGTTAGATAATGTTCAAAATAAACTAGCTAGTATGTTTCAAGGTAATAAAAATAAATAATTATGGCATTCCGTTTAAAACCCCCTTACCCATTATTTCCTACTTCTATATATAAAATAAACGAAGAAGATGGAGTAAATGGAAGAGCCAATAAAAATGGAACTATAACTATAAATAGTAATATAAATGATCCTGCTCAAGAAGCTAATACTATATCACATGAACAAATACATGTTGATCAAATGAAAGCTGGGGAATTAGATTATGAAGATAATAGTTTAACTTGGAAGGGGAAAACTTATCCTAGAAAAAACGGTAAAATAAAATATAAAGGTAAGTGGATACCAGAAGGTTCTAAAAAATTTCCTTGGGAAGCAGAAGCTTTTAATAAAGAAATTCCTTTAAAAAGATAAATTATGGCATTTAAAATGAAACCAAGAGATGGTAAAAAAACTAATCCATATTCCGGGTTACTAAAAAGAGGATTAATTAACAATTCTGCATTAAGGCAAGAAGCATTAGACTATAAAGAGATTTCTAGAGTAAGAAATAAAGACGATAATTCAACTACCGTTAACTTAGAAGCGGACCGTCCTACTTATGCAGAAACAGGTGTTGATCCAGCTGAAGCTCAAGCTTATTGGGACGCTAATCCAGATAAATATGAAGAATATAAAAATAAATATAAAAAGAAAATAATAATACCCGATACATCAAAAACTAAAAAGACAACAACAACAACGACAAAACCTGTTGAATTTAAGGCAAAACCTATTCATACTATACATTCTCAAAGAAACGTGGATTATGATGTTTACAAAGGAGATAGAGATGAATCAGGTGACAAGATTATGATTGAAGGTTCAACTTCACAACATTCTGGAACTGAAGAATTTGAAACAGGTCAATCACAAGTTGATTTAGAAAATCCAAATCCAATCAAGCAAGAGAACGCAAAAGCAGTGGAGAAAATTTATCAAGGTAACGCCGCAAGAGCAGTGAAAAAATTTGGCGCTTTACCAAGTTCTTCTAGTAGATCATTAGGAGTAGAAAGTTTTGCTACAAGCGGTTCAACATTACCAGAATTTGTAATTGAAACCAAAGGCACCACGAAAAAGAAAAAATGAAAAAATCAACAACTGGATATAAAAGAAATAGTAAAGATATTAATCAACCAAGTAATATAATACCTGGTGGAGATATTACTATGGAGGGTGTTGATTTTAAAGTATTAGGTACAGATGATAGAGGTTATACAAAAGTTATGTATCCTGGTTATACATATAATTTTAGACATGCAAAGTGGGTTAAAGAAACTCCAATAAATAAATAATTATGGCAAATATATTAAAAGGATATAGAGGTAATAAAACACCATTATTCCAAGAAGTGGCAGGATTAGTGAGCAACGAAGATTTTGAGAAAATAACTAATCCAGAATCTAATACTTCCACACCTACGTCTTTAGGTGAAGCGTGGGCAAGAAAACAAGAAAGCAAAATAGATCCAACTACTGTTATAGACAGATCAAAAAGTGGGGAAGTTAGAACATATGATCCACGATTAGCGCACGGTGAAAGAATAACTATTGATACTCCTGAGACTGTTACTATATCTGATGAAGATGCAGCAGAAATGAAAAGAATTAAGCGATATGCTAAAAGACATAAAGTAAAAGGGAGTATATATGAAAAAGAAGGTAGAGCTGGGACTGGTGTTTTGGGATTAGGATTATTTCCTAAACATAATACTCAAAATATGAAAGCCGATGCACGGCATTCAAGGAGAGAATTAGCAAAAAGTCAGCGAATTAGTGCACGAGCAACCCGAAAGGAAAATAGACAAGAATTTTTTCGTAATGTAGGTACTGGGGATAATATAGCAAATTTTAGACAAAGAAAAAAGAGTGGTACTACAAAAAGTCAAAAAGATGGATCTGGTAATCAAACAGGCGAAGGTGGTTGTTTAGCTGGACAATGTACACCAGGTTAAATTATGTGGACAAAATTCAAAAACTTAATAACTAATCTAATAGGATTAAAATTAATAGCGATAGATATATATTGTTATTTTTATCATGATCATATAGGATTAACTGCTTTTCTATCTATATTATGTGTAGCACTAGCATTATTTTTATTTCAAGGAGATCAAACAAAAGAATGGTTAAAAAAAGCATTATCAAAAATTATATCAAAATAATATTAATAAGTTTATTATTTATCTGTTGTTCTCCTCAAGAGAGATTAAATAGATTAATAACTAAACATCCTGAATTATCACAGAAAGATACTATAATAGTTAGGGATACAGTGGTGGTAGAAAACTATAATTATGATACAACCACTATAATAAAATTACACGATACTACTACAGTTATAAACAATGAGCGAGTTGTATTGAAATATTATTACGACACTTTACGAGAAATTATTCATCATGATGTAGAATGTCTAGGAGATACTGTATATATAGAGACTTTAGTCCCTGTAGAAAAAGCAGTATTTAGAGAATTATCATGGTGGGAAAAATATAAAGAATTTATATACATATCACTAGTATTATTATTAGTATTGATAGTTTTAAAGAAAATAGGTAAATTAGCATTATAAAAAATAAAAAATGAGTACAATAGGAACAACATTAAAAGAACCAAGAGTATTTGCACACGATGCAATAGCTTTATCAGACTTGGATTATCCACAAAATACGATAGCAACATTAACAATAGTAGATGGTGGAAATAATTACACTGCCGGAATTGTACATAGTAGAGCTATTACAGGTGGTGGTTCTGGAGCAGAAATTACAATTGCGGTAGGAGCTGGTATAGTTACTGGTGCTACTATAGCTGCTGGTGATGGAGGTATAAATTATACAGTTGGTGATCAACTTACTGTATCTCAAAGTGGATCAGATGAAGATTGTATATTACAAGTTGCATCAATTACTGCAGCTCCCGCATGGGCTTTAGGAGATCCTATAACACCTATGCCAGATAACTTTGATACTGTACCATATTGGAATGAAAAAACAGCTTACACTTATACTACTAGTTTAGTAGGAAATCCTGGTCCTCATCAAACGCCTGGACCTGGAGCAGCATTATATATAGGTGCAGCTATGGATATTACAGTTATAAATGAAGCGGGAACAGAAGTTGAATATAAAGGTGTTGCAGCAGGAAGTTTTTTACCAGTATCAGTATTATCAGTTGTAGCAACTGATCCAACTGGAGGAACTGAATTAGATGATATTTTAGTATTATTCTAGTATGAAATTAGGAGTTAGTAACACTATACCAAATATTGTAAACTTACCTGGGCAAGGTGGTAGTGGATTAGATCCTGATGCTTTAGCATTTATAATAGCAACTGGGATTACTGATCCTACGGAACAAAGCGCCATAAACGATTTGGTGATAGATTTGAAAAATGGGGGAATATGGACAAAATTACAAGCTATATACCCTGTAGTAGGAGGAACTGCAACCACTCATAAATATAATTTAAAAGATCCACAAGATCTTGATACTTCTTTTAGACTTACTTTTGGTGGTGGATGGACACATGCGGCAACTGGAATGACGCCTGATGGAACAACTGGATTTGCTGACACTCATTTCAATCCTAATGTAGACTTGCTATTTTATACTGCAGGAACAATAGGGATATATTCTCGTACTGCTAACGCTACCGATGGGGTAGATATAGGATGTACTGAAATTGTTGCTGACTTGTACATTAGACCAGCAAGCGTTACTGGCACACCTCCACGTAAATTTATTTATGGAAGATGGTGGGGCGACGCAATGAATCCCTTGATTACGACGAATGGGTTTATTGCACTCACCCGAGGAACTACTTTCGCTTTAGACTGTTACAAAGCAGGTTTACCTCTTCTCCCCACTAATACTAGTGCTATGTTTCCTTCGATATTAATAAATTATAATATTTATTTAGGAGCTCGTAATGATACAGGCACCGCAGATTTGTTCAGTGATAGAGAATTAGCTTTCGGAGTTATAGGTAGTCGTCTTAATGGAACTGAACACTTAGATTTATATAACGCAATACAAACTTATCAAACTACACTAGGTAGACAGGTCTAAATGACCAGAACTAGAACAAAACAAAACAAACAATAAATTTAATTAAATGAAAATTAAAGAAGAACAATTAGAAACAATTAGAAAACAACAACAAGATCTTAACAATATCTTAAATAACGTAGGTTATTTTGAAGCTCAAAAACATGGGTTATTACATCAATTTGGAGAAAAAAATAAAGAAGTTGATGCTTTTAAACATGAGTTAGAAAAAGAATATGGGGCTATTAACATAAATCTAGAAACAGGAGAATATACTGTTATAGAAACTGAAAATAAAGAAGAAGAAAAGGCAGATTTAAAAGTATTAGAAAATGTCGAATAATATTAGAAAAATTAGTATAGGTTCTGATTATAAAAATGATGCAATGCATTATTCAGTTGGCCAAGAAGTATATGGAGGACATACTATATCGTGTATATTACATGATAAAGAAGATAATTCTTATATGGTGTGGATAGAGAAAGGAGATGAAACCTTAGCTTGGAAAAAGTTTAATCCTAACATGGCTATTTCTGTAGAATACGACTTAGTATATAATGAATAGCGTTTATGATTTTATTATTAAACCTATAGCAAAAAGATACAACAATACAAAAAAGGTTAATAATAAAGAATTAGTTTTAAATACTAAAATAGAAGATTTTAAAGCAGTTAGTAAAGAAGCTATAGTTATGGGTATTCCCACAGCTTTTCCAACACATATTAAAATAGGTGATAGAGTTATTATACATCATAATGTATTTAGAAGATTCTATGACATGAAAGGTAAGGAAAAAAATAGTAGATCTTATTTTAAAGAAGATTTATATTTCTGCGCTGCTGATCAAATTTATCTATATAAAAAAGATAAAGAATGGTTAAGTTTTATGAATAGATGTTTTGTATCACCTATTCATAATACTAATCCACTATATAATAGGAAGCGTGAACCAAATATTGGTATATTAAAATATGATAATTTATATTTAAATAAATTAGGTATATATAAAGATATGTTAGTATCTTTTAAACCAGTAGGAGAGTTCGAATTTGTTATAGATGGAAAATTATTATATTGTATGAAATCAAATGATATTGTTATAAAACATGAATACGAAGGAAACGAAAAAGAGTATAATCCAAGCTGGGCACATTGCAGTTGAGGAACTTATCAAAGTGGCTAAAGAACCGATTGTGGATACTTCAGATGATGTTTCCGCAGATAGACTTAAAAATGCTGCAGCAACAAAAAAACTTGCTATATTTGATGCTTTTGAAATTCTCAACCGGATGGAAGAAGAAGAAGCGATATTAGAAGGAAAAACAAAAGAAGATGATAAACCTAAAAGATCTTATTCTATTTCACCTGAAAAAAGATCTAAATAATGAAGTATCAACAAACATTATTCAAGATATTAAAAGATGTAGTTAATCCTAAGATTCTTAAGAAACAAAATCGTCATAAAAAATGGGTGTATGGATATAACTCTGATTATGATTTTATTGTTATAAGTAAAACAGGACAGATTGGAGAAATCATTGAAATTCAAAATCTCAGAATTGCTTTACCAGCAGTTAACAAAGCGTTTAAAAGAAGCGAAAAAAAAGAAGAACAATATTGGGAAAAACAAATCTTTCCAAAAGAACTAAGTAGAATTAAAAGCACTTTTGAATGGGATGAATATCCACTAGAATTTAAAGAAAAATGGTTTGATTATATCGAAGAAGAATTTAATAGAAGAGAAGAAGGGTATTGGTATTATAACAATGGTACTCCTAATTATATTACTGGTACTCATTACACTTACTTACAGTGGTCAAAAATTGACATTGGAGCAGCAGATTATAGAGAAGCCAATAAATTATTCTTTTACTTCTGGGAAGCATGTAAAGCAGATACCAGATGTTACGGGATGTGTTACCTTAAAAACAGACGATCAGGATTTTCATTTATGGCTTCGTCAGAACTTGTTAATCAAGCCACAATGTCCAGTGATTCAAGATTTGGGGTATTATCAAAATCAGGTGCCGATGCTAAGAAAATGTTCACGGATAAAGTTGTACCGATCTCGGTTAATTATCCATTCTTTTTCAAACCCATCCAAGATGGTATGGATCGTCCTAAAACCGAATTGGCATATAGAATCCCAGCTTCTAAATTAACTAGAAAAAAATTAGATTCTGGAGAGAAATTAGAAGAATTAGATGGATTAGATACAACTATAGATTGGAAAAACACTGGAGACAATAGTTATGATGGTGAGAAATTAAAACTATTAGCTCATGATGAAAGTGGTAAATGGGAGAGACCAGATAATATTAAAAATAATTGGAAGGTAACAAAGACTTGTTTAAGATTAGGTAGAAAAATTATTGGTAAGTGTATGATGGGGTCCACAAGTAACGCTTTAGATAAAGGAGGTCAAAATTTCAAAGAAATTTATTATAACTCTGATGTTAACAATAGAAATAGAAATGGTCAAACAAGATCTGGATTATATTCTTTATTCATTCCCATGGAATGGAATTATGAAGGTTATATGGATATGTATGGGATGCCAGTATTTGATACACCTAAAAAAGAAGTACTTGGTATAGATGGACTTCCTATCAAAATAGGTGTTATAGAATATTGGGATAATGAAGCAGATGGATTAAAAGGTGATCAAGATGGTTTAAATGAATTCTTTAGACAATTTCCAAGAACCGAGAAACATGCTTTTAGAGATGAAACTAAAGAGAGTTTATTTAACTTAGTAAAAATATATGAGCAAATAGATTTTAATGAAGAATTAAATAATAAAGCTGCGGTTACTCAAGGAAATTTTCAATGGGAAAATGGTATTAAAGATACTAAAGTTATTTTTATGCCTAATAATAAGGGAAGATTTTTTATTTCTTGGATTCCAGTTAAAAGTCTTCAAAATCAAGTGATATTAAAGAATAGCACTAAATATCCTGGTAATGAGCACTTAGGAGCTTTTGGATGTGATAGTTATGATATATCCGGAACAGTAGATAGAAGAGGTTCTAATGGAGCTTTACATGGACTAACTAAATTTACTTTAGAAGATGCTCCACCAAACAAATTTTTTTTAGAATATATATCTCGTCCCCCTACTGCTGAAACATTTTTTGAGGATGTTCTAATGGCTTGTGTATTTTACGGTATGCCTATATTGGTAGAAAATAATAAACCTAGATTATTATATTATTTAAAGAGAAGAGGATATAGAATGTTTTCAATTAACCGTCCAGATAAAATATGGAATAAATTATCAGTTACAGAAAGAGAGGTTGGAGGAATACCTAATTCAAGTGAGGATATGAAACAAGCTCATGCTGCTGCTATAGAAACTTATATAGAAGATAACGTAGGATTAAAAGAAGGTGGAGATTTCGGTGAAATGGTATTTCAACGAACATTAGAAGATTGGGCAAGGTTTGATATAAATAATAGAACTAAACATGATGCCTCTATAAGTTCTGGTTTAGCTATTATGGCTTGTAACAAAAACAAGTATAAACCACTAGCACATAGAACTACTAAAAAAATGAATTTAGGAATAAAGAGATATGATAATACAGGAATACTTTCAAAAATACAGAAATAAATGATTTATACTAACACAAGAAGTAGTTTTCCTGATCAGGTGGTACCTGAACAAGAAAAAATGAGTATAGAGTATGGTCTACAGGTCGCAAGAGCTATAGAAGGTGAATGGTTTAATAGTTCACTTGGAGGATATAGATATGAAAACAATTATAATATATTTTATCGTAGAAGATTATATGCTAGAGGAGAACAACCCGTACAAAAATATAAAGATGAATTATCAATAAATGGTGATTTATCTTATTTAAATTTAGATTGGAAACCTGTACCTATAATACCTAAGTTTGTAGATATAGTAGTGAATGGAATGTCTAGTAAACTTTATGAAATAAAAGCATATGCACAAGATCCGGCTTCACAGAAAGCACGAACAGATTATGCTCAAAATTTACACAAACAAATTACTGCTAAAGCCTTCATGGATGAAGTAGAGAAAAATTTAGGTATTGATATTACTCAATTACCTCAAGGTATGGAGGTTCCTCAAACAGAGCAAGAATTAGAATTACATATGCAATTAGATTATAAACAATCGATAGAAATTGCAGAAGAAGAAGCTATTTCAAATGTATTAGCGAGGAATAAATATGATTTAATAAGAAAAAGATTTAATAGAGATTTAACAGTATTAGGTATTGGTGCTGTTAAAACTAGTTTTAATAAAGCTAATGGTATAGTTGTTGATTATGTAGATCCAGCTAATTTAGTTTGGTCATATACAGAAGATCCTAATTTTGAAGATGTATACTATGTTGGTGAAGTTAAAAGTATTAGTTTACCAGAACTTAAAAAAGAATTCCCTGACTTAACTGATGGTCAATTAGCTGAAATACAAAAATTTCCTGGTAATACTAATTATACTAGAAATTACGAAGGAAAAAATAATAATAATACCGTGCAAGTTTTGTATTTTGAATATAAAACATATGCAGATCAAGTGTTTAAAATAAAACATACTGATCAAGGATTAGAAAAAGCTATTGAAAAAACAGATATATTTAATCCTCCACCTAGTGATAATTTTGATAGAGTTTCAAGATCTATAGAAGTATTATATCATGGAGCTAAAATTTTAGGACACCCTATAATGTTAAAATGGGGGATTGCAGAAAATATGACAAGACCATTTGCTAATCTTAGTAAAGTACAAATGAATTACCAACTATGCGCACCTACTTTGTATAAAGGTAGAATTACATCTTTAGTAGAAAGAATGATAGGTTTTGCAGATATGATACAATTAACATCGTTAAAGTTACAACAAGTTTTAGCTAGAGTTGTACCAGATGGAGTATTTTTAGATGTAGATGGATTAGCAGAAGTAGATTTAGGTAATGGAACTAATTATAATCCTAGTGAAGCCTTAAATATGTACTTCCAAACTGGTAGTATAGTTGGTAGAAGCATGACTCAAGATGGTGATCTTAATCATGGTAAAGTACCTATTCAAGAATTAAATAGTTCTAGTGGTGGACAGAAAATACAATCATTAATACAGACATATCAGTATTATTTACAAATGATAAGAGATGTCACCGGGCTTAATGAAGCTAGAGATGCTAGTACTCCTGATAAAGATGCCTTAGTAGGTTTACAAAAGTTAGCAGCTGCTCAATCCAATGTAGCAACAAGGCATTTATTACAAGCTAGTTTATTTTTAACATTAAGAGCATGTGAAAATATTGCACTTCGTATTGCTGATTGTTTAGAATTTGATTTAACTAGAGAAGCTTTAATAGACAGCATAAGCGTGTATAATGTAGGAACTTTACAAGAACTTGAAAATTTAAATTTATTTGATTTTGGTATATTCTTAGAATTAGAACCAGATGAAGAAGAAAAAGCCGTATTAGAACAAAATATTCAAATGGCCATTCAACAAGGTGGAATAAATTTAGAAGATGCTATAGATATTAGGCAAGTAAAAAATTTGAAATTAGCTAATCAACTATTAAAACTTAAACGTAAACAAAATGCTAAAATAGCTCAAGAAGCTCAACAAGCTAATATCAGAGCTCAAGCAGAGGCGCAGACAAGGTCAAGAGAAGAAGAAGCCATGTTTGAAGTTCAAAAACAGCAGGCATTAAGTCAGACTAACATTGAATTTGAAAAAGCTAAATCACAATTTGAGTTAGAGCGTTTACAAACAGAGATGCAATTAAAGAAAGAAATATTAGAAGTAGAATTTGTATATGATATGCAAATTGAAAAGCAAAAAATAAAAATTACTGATAAAAAAGAACTTATGATAGAAGATCGTAAAGATCAACGAAGTAAACAAGAAGCAACACAACAAAGCCAATTAATAAATCAAAGTCAAAATGATTTATTACCAACAGATTTTAATAATCAAATCCAATAAAAAAAATAAATTATATAATATATTATCATGGAAAAAATAGAAACACCAAAAGTAGATGAGTTAAAAACTCCAGAAAAACCTGTAATAGATCCTAAAGTAGAAGGATTAAAGGTCAAAAAACACCCAAAAAAATTAGTAGATAAAGTTGATAAAGTAGTTAAAATAGATTTCGATAAAACTAAAGAAAAAAAAGAAGATGCCGTTCAAGAATCAAAAACAGCGGAACCTATGTTACAAGATGCGCCAAAAAGCATTGAAGAAGGGAAAGAAACCAAAGTGGGAGAGGTAACACCAATTCAAGAAATTACTAAAGATGAAGTAAAAGAAGAATTTACCCCTACACCAATAGTTGAACCAGTTATTGTTCCGGATAACTTACAAGATCTTGTAGGATTTATGAAAGATACAGGAGGTACAGTGGAAGATTATGTTAGATTAAATGCAGATTATTCTAAAACAGATCCTAAAGTATTATTACAAGAATACTATGCACAAACTAAACCTCATTTAGATAAAGAAGAAATTAATTTTTTAATGGAAGATAAATTCCATTATGATGAAGAATATGATGAAGAGCGAGACATCAAGAAAAAACAACTCGCAATGAAAGAAGAAGTTGCTAAAGCAAATAATTTTTTAGATGGTCTAAAAGATAAATATTACCGTGAAATCAAGTTGAAACCCGGTATAACTAAAGAACAACAGCGAGCAAGTGAATTTTTCAATAGACATAACAAAGAGCAAGAAATAGCACAACAACAACATAAAACATTCAAAAAGTCCACTGAAGATTTTTTCACTAATGATTTCAAAGGTTTTGATTTCAATGTTGGAGAAAAGAAATTTAGATATGGAGTTAAGAATCCAAGTGATGTTGCTACCGCTCAATCTGATATCGCCACATTTATTAAGAAGTTCTTAAGTGAAGATGGGAGTGTTAAAGATTATGATGGTTATCATAAAGCTATTTATGCAGCACGAAATGCTGATACTATTGCCCAACATTTTTATGAGCAAGGAAAATCCGATGCAGTAAAAGATGTTATGGCAAAATCCAAAAATGTGAGTAATGTAGCTCGTCAAACAGCAACAGATGATCACATTAGTTTTAATGGATTTCGTATTAAAGCAGTTAGTGGTGCAGATAGTTCTAAGTTAAGAATAAAAAAGAAAAGATAAACAATTAAAAAAATAAAACATGGCGTTTACAACAATGAATGCAGGCTTAGCTCCTGCGCAGGATAGAGTAACGTTGGCTACAAATTATTTGCAATGGACGGATAGTACTGGGGCAGTTGGCCCAGGTGCTACAGAATTTGCAGATTTTGCACAACAATATTTACCTGAATTATACGAACAAGAAGTAGAAAGGTTTGGTAACAGAACTATTTCAGGCTTTTTAAGAATGGTCGGAGCAGAGATGCCAATGACCTCGGATCAAGTAATCTGGTCTGAACAAAATAGATTACATATTTCTTATGATACAGTACCTGTACCAACAGGAATTACTGGACCAGGTGGAGCATCAATTACATTTACACCTAATCTTGGTGGTTTAAGTGTAACACAACATGCTATTAGAGTTGGTAATACTATAGTAGTATATAATCCTGTTTCAGGAGTAACACTAAAAGGTTTAGTAACAGCAACAAATGCTGCTCCTGGGGTTCTAGCTACTACTTTTGATGCTGAATGTTATACTGCAGCTGATTGGACTGGTTTAGGAGCTACAAACAATAGAATATTTGTTTACGGTTCTGACTTTGGAAAAGGTCAATTCGGAATGGGTGGAGGCGTTGAGCCAAATTTCACTCAATTCAGTAATAAACCAACTATTATAAAAGATCAATTTACTGTTAATGGTTCTGATACTGCTCAAATTGGGTGGGTTGAAGTTGCTACGGAAGATGGTACATCTGGATTTTTATGGTATATGAAAGCTGAATCAGAAACTAGATTAAGATATGAAGATTATCTTGAAATGGTATGTTTAGAAGGTGAATTAGCAACAGTTACGTCAGGTGTTGGATTACTTGGTAATGATGAAACTAGTTATGGTACACAAGGTATGTTCTCTGCTATAGAAGATAGAGGTAATGTATATTCTGGTTTTGCTGGAGCTGCTGCTCCTGGAGCTGGTGCATTAGGTGATTTCGATCAAATATTGCAGCAACTAGATGCTCAAGGTGCTATTGAAGAAAACATGCTTTTCTTAGATAGAGCTACTGCTTTAGATTTTGATGATATGATCGGCGCTCAAGCTGGTGGTGGTTATGCTGCTGCTTCTTCTGCATCTTATGGTCTATTTGATAACTCTGATGAAATGGCGTTAAACTTTGGATTTTCAGGTTTTAGAAGAGGTTCTTATGACTTCTACAAAACTGATTGGAAATATCTAAATGATGCTTCTACACGTGGAATGGTTGATAACATCAAAGGTGTTATGATACCTGCAGGTACATCTACTGTTTATGATCAAATGCTTGGTCAAAATATCAGACGTCCTTTCTTACACGTAAGATACAGAGCTTCAGAAACTGAAGATAGAAGAATGAAATCATGGATCACAGGATCTGTTGGAGGTGCTTACACTTCTAGCTTAGATGCTATGGAGGTTCATTACTTGTCAGAAAGATGTCTTTGTGTACAAGCTGCTAATAACTTTGTATTATTTACAGATTAATAATTAACCCTTAAAAATATAAAATTATGGCACTTATGAAATTTAAGACAGAGGATACTGCACTGGCTGATATAATCGTCGAAGTTACTGTTCCAATTACTCTTTCAGCTGTTGCAGTTGATAGAGGTACGATAGCAACTTCAGATATTGGCGGAGCATCTACATTGGAAATCGAATGGGGAACTAACTGGGCTAGTGTTGCTGAAGCAACAGCATTAATGCAGGAAATGCTAGATGCTGGAATTGAGGCTGCTGTTGCAGATCCTTATGCAATACCAGTTCTTTCAGAAATATGTAAAGCAGGAGAATATTTAGAACCAAGTGAATGTAAATCATTTACTACCTATACTTATACTACGTAATCTTACACTATCAAGACCCCATTAACGTGGGGTCTTTTTTAACTAATTAATTATTTATATTATATTATATCATGGAAAAAGAAAAAGAAGAAACAACAACATGGGAGATAAAAGATAGGAATTATTATCTTTTAAATGATAGAACTCCATTAACTTATACGATTACTTCTAAACATACAAGAAGATTTCCTTTATTATACTTTGATAAAGAACAAGGAAGACAACGAGAATTACGATATGCTACTAATCAAGCTTCACCTTTTGTAGATGAACAAAATGGTCAAGTAACATTAGAACATATAATTTTTCACGATGGCGCTTTACATGTTCCTAAAGAAAAACAAAATTTGCAAAAATTATTATCTTTATATCATCCATTATCAGGGAAACGCTTTCAAGAAATAAATCAAGTTGCAATTGCTAAAGATGAAATTAAAGATATAGAATTAGAAATTTATGCTTTAACATCAGCTCAAGCGATGGATATAGAACAAGCAGAAGCTATATTAAGAGTTGAACAAGGTTCTAGTGTATCAGACTTAAGTTCTAAGGAAATTAAAAGAGACATTTTATTATTCGCTAGAAAAAATCCAAAATTACTAATTGATCTCGCTAATGATGATAATGTAGTATTAAGAAACTTTGCTATTAAAGCAGTGGAACTTGGTATTATGGGATTAGCAGCTGATCAACGAACATTTACTTGGGGTAGTAATGGTAGAAAATTAATGACCGTTCCTTTTGATGAAAATCCATACTCAGCTATGGCAGCTTATTTTAAAACTGATGAAGGTTTAGAAGTTTATAAGTCAATAGAGAAAAAACTCTCATAAACATGTAATAATAATAGAGGTGGCAAAAGTCACCTCTTATTATAATAAAAAATTACAATGGCGATAAAAGTAGACACGGTATATAAAACCGTTTTATTAATCCTAAACAAAGAACAAAGAGGATATGTAACTCCTGATGAGTTTAATAAAATTGGTACACAAGTTCAACTTGAAATATTTGAAAAATATTTTGAAGATTTGAATCAGCAAATGCGTATTCCAGAAAATGATAGTGAATATGGTAATCGCGTAAAAAATGTAGATGAAAAAATATCTATATTTAAAGAGTATAAATCACTAGCTTCAAGCTGGGTGATTGGTACAAACGAATTCAATATAGTGCAATCTCCTGCAACTATAACTCCCCCCGTACATAGAATTGGCACTGTCATCTATAAAGATGAACAAGAATTAGAAAAGGTTGAGAGAAACGATTGGTTGCGACTTAACATGTCTAAATTAACTCGTCCTACACCTGATTATCCTATGTATTTATATGAAGATAATAAAATAATAATACAGCCTTCAAACTTAATAAAAACAAATCCTGTTACAGGCGCTATTGTTGATGAATTTAAATTATCATATGTTAGAAAACCTGAAAATGTAGTTTGGGGATATAATGTAATAACTGCTGGTAATCCAGGTGCTGGAGCATATACTTATGATTCTAGTGTTTCTCAGAATTTTGAAATTGATGATACAGATCAAACTGAAGTTATATTACGTATATTAATGTATATGGGTATTGTTATAAGAGATCCACAAATAGTACAAGCTGCGGTTCAACAAGCCACAATGGAAGAACAAAATCAAAAAAGCTAATAGATTATGGCAAATTCACCTAATAATGGTTTGATAAATGAAACCAATGAACAATACTATGTAGGTCATCAAGCTAGAGTAGCTGATGGTAGTACTTCTTATACATATACTTTTGATGAAGTATTAACAATGGCAGATTCAGCTTTAACTCCTAATTTATTTAGTTCTTGGGATCCAACTGATCCTAATTTTATGTTGAATAATTTTGACTTAATGATTAGTACTGGTGGATTAAATCCATATGTATTATGGAATGGAAATGATGGAGTTATACCAGGAGTGTTTGGTTTTAGAGTTTCTAATTTTAATGCTACACAAGATTTAAGCACTATAGAATTTTTCGATAGTGATCCTGCTTCAGGTACTTTTGGACAAGCAGCCAACGCGGTTACTACTGGGTATTATATTCAAGTAAGATTAAAATCTCAATTAGTTGATGGTGCTCCAAATTATGGAGATTATCAATATACATCGATTAAAGATATAGTTAATAATTTTCTTATAGGTTATGTAGGTACAGGTAAAATAATACAAAATGCCAAAAGATCTGATGTAATGTTTCATGCTAAAAGAGGTTTACAAGAATTTAGTTATGATACCTTGAAAGTAATGAAATCTCAAGAATTAACTATTCCTCCAACATTATCTGTTATCATACCTCAAGATTATGTGAATTATGTACAGATGTCTTGGATAGATGATAATGGAGTTAAACGTATAATATATCCTACTACACTTACTAGTAATCCAATGGAAAAACCATTACAAGATAATAACATAACCACTAGTAATTATGGCTTTTCATTTCCATCAGAAGGTTATGGTATTCCTATGCAAGATCAATTTGGAGAAAATTTAGAAGGTACATCGATGACAGAAGAAAGATGGGCTAATACTCCAGCTAATTTACAACAACAATGGGATCAATTTGGATCTATATGGGCTGGTAGAAGAGATTGGGGATTATTAGGTCAAAGATATGGTTTACATCCTGAATTAGCTCAATCTAATGGTTGGTTTACTATTAATGATAGAGATGGAAAATTTTCTTTTAGTAGTAATTTAAGAGGTAAACTTATTATTTTAGAATATATTTCAGATGGACTAGCATATGATGAAGATGCTAAAGTACCTAAAATGGCAGAAGAAGCATTATATATGCACATAGCTTATTCTATATTAGCCGGTAGAGCTGGAGTACAAGAATATGTTGTTCAAAGATTTAAGAAAGATAGAAGAGCTGCATTAAGAAATGCTAAAATTAGATTATCTAATATTAAACTTGATGAATTTGTACAGATAATGCGTGGAAAATCAAAATGGATTAAATATTAAATACAATGGCAGAAGTTAAAAATACATTCATCCAATCTAAAATGAATCAAGATTTAGATGGGAGGATTTTACCCAATGGTCAATATAGGTATGGTAAGAATATACAAATAAGTAGATCAGAAGGAGAAGATGTAGGTGCTTTAGAAAACGTATTAGGCACAGAATTATTAACTACTTTTGGTTTAACAAATACTGCTTATGAAATTATTGGACATATAGTAGATGTAAGTAGTGATTTGCTTTATGTATTTATAACTGATTATAGTGATTCGAGTAATAATAACTTAGCTAATAATATTACTGGACAAAATAATGCCTTTAATTATGATAATAAAAATTGTTTTATAGGTGTTTATAATGATAGAACTAATGTATCTAAATTATTAGTTGGTGGAGATTTTTTAAATTTTTCTAAAACACATCCTATCACAGGTGTTAATTTAATAGAAGATTTATTATTTTGGACAGATAATAGAAATCAACCTAGAAAGATAAATATTAATACAGCTGATGGTACACCATTTGTATTAGGAGGTGCTGCAGGATATTATACTAATGAAGATCATATTTCTGTAGCTAAATATTACCCATTTGAATGTATATCTTTATTGAAAGCGGTACCTGAATCTCCTCTAAGAGCATTTGATTCTAGTATGACTAATAAAACTGAAGCACTTTTACCTTCTTATTGTATTGGTGAAGTTGTAAGTACACCCGCTATGCAAATTGAAATAAAAGGGGAATATAATAATATAGAATTAGGTTCTACTATTATTGGAGTTAATGTAAATAATAATATTTTAAGTGGTGATAGACCTACTGTTAGTGGTAGTATAATAGGAGGTGGTAATACAACATTAGATGTAACTGAAGGTCAAACTACACTTGTAGCTGGAGATTTAGTTTATTTTCACCTTGATAATCCTGAGTATGATCCTGCTTGGCCTGGAGATGAAACTTTTTTAAGTGATAAATTTGTAAGATTTAGTTATAGATTTGAATTTGATGATGGAGAATATTCTCTAATGGCACCATTTACTCAAGCGTGTTTTGTACCTAAACAAGATGGATACTTTGTTGGGGGAGATGTAGAAAATATTGAACCTCCTGATAATAGTAGTCCTGGCGTTGGTAGTGCACCGCTTATTAATTGGCCAGTTTCTAGTACATTAATTGGAGATGAAGGAAATGCTTATGCAAGTTCTATTGTAGAATTTTTTGAAAATAAAATTCAAGATATAGGATTATATATTCCAGCTCCTTATAAAAATTCAACTCAATCAACTTTTAATAATATTCAAGATGAATTTAAAATAAAAAATATTGAGATAATATATAAAGAATCTAATAATAATAATGCTTGTGTATTAGATACTATTGCCGCAGATAGTGGTACAAATCCTTTTAATTTAGAAACTTCATCTTTTTATTCTTATGATTATCAATCACGAAAACCTTGGAAAACATTACCTGAAAGAGAAATAACTAGAGTTTATGATAAGGTTCCAATTAGAGCTTTAGCTCAAGAATCATCTGGAAATAGAATTATATATGGAAATTATATAGATAAACATACTTCTCCTAATTCATTAACTTATGTAGTAGGTATAGATCCAAAACCAATATTACCTACTGGTCCTTTTGATTGGCCAAAATATGGAAACCGAGAATATTATGTTAGAAAAGAATATCAAAATCATACAGTTAAACAAAATAGAACTTATCAAGTTGGTGTAGTATTAAGTGATAGATATGGAAGACAATCTGATGTTATATTATCAGATATATTTAATACAGTAATACAAGGACGTGGTTCAACTATATACCATCCTTATAGAACCACTCAAGACCCATTAATTAATATTGTAGACACATGGCCTGGAGATATGATTAATATGATATGGCATCAAGAAATTTCAGAAGATTCATCTAATGGATATCCGGGGACATATCGAAATAATGATGGGACTTTTGTTGGATTTGCTCTAGGAGGTACATCTGCTAATTGGTCATCTGGACTTCCGGCAGGAAATACTTGTGAATTTCCTGAAGTAAATATTGTAGGTATTTCTGGTTCTACAGCTACAATTGGATTTTTTGTAGATTCAAACGGGGAAATTATTTATGATACTGTTATAGTTAGTAGTAGTAGTACAGATTGGCAAGAAGGAGAAATGATTACTACAATGTTACCAACTGCCTTTCCTATGTGTTATAGTCCTCCACCTACATATCAATGGAATTTAAAAGCTAAAACTTTAGTAGATCAAAATACATTAGGATGGTATTCATGGAAAGTAGTAGTAAAACAAACCGAACAAGATTATTATAATTGTTATTTACCAGGTATGTTAGCAGGGTATCCAAAAGATATTAGATCCAATACACCAACCACTTCACCTGATACATCTGCTATTATTTTTCCTAAAGGAGATGAAAGTAAAACTGGTCATATAGTTTTAATAAATGACAATATAAATAAAATTCCAAGAGATTTAAGTAAAGTTGGTCCTGAGCAAAAAACTTTTGGTAGTAGTGTTAAATTATTTGGTAGAGTAGAAAATTTTAAAACTCCAGTAAATTATTATACATATAATCGTCAATTTGATCCTGAAACTTTACCTGATACAGTTGTAAATATAGGTACTATAACAGATTTAAATTTAGGTAAAAAAGATCAAGCCGGCAGTTGGAATACATTAACTGCGCCTCTATCTTATCCTTCTTCTAAAACTATATTAATACCTATTAATTTTTATAATGGAGAAGCAAATCCTTTAGTGGCAGAAATATCTACTAAAAAAGAAATTGGCTGGTCAGCTAATGATACTGGAGTTGCAGGAAGTACTGATTTAGGTATGATACCTTATTTAGCTGTATACGAAACAGAACCTGTTGTTTCAGATTTAGATATTTATTGGGAGACATCTACTGGTGGATTAATAGCTGATCTTAATTATAATATAAAAACTTTAGATAATACTGTTCCTTGTGGCATTACAGACCCAAATATTGATTGGAGTGAAGGAGATGCGCCAGGGGATATTATTTCAGCAAAATTTAAAGCAGTTAGTTGTACTGGTGTAGAATTAGATGATCCAGCACAAGAGACTGAGGTTACATTAGTAAGCGTTATGAATGACTTAGGTCATGAAAAAGCTCATGAATTTGTAATGGATAAAACAATTGGTTTTAATGAATACCAAATACAAATTGGAACAAATCTTTATGAAGGATATTTTTTAGCTTGGAATGATGAAAATAGAAGAACATGGACTTTTACTTTTCAAGTTGATCGCCCAGCAACACCATTAACACAAGCTTATTCTGCACAATTTACGCATACTGTTCAAGTTCAAAATGATACACCTAATCAAATAGGTATGTTTGATAATGGTGGAGGTAATGATGCTAGAACAGATTTAAAAGAAGAGGTGTATCCAGAAGTAGGATATTTTGGAACTTATGATACAATGTGTGGAGCTGGAGTTTTAAATAATCCCCCAGCTACTATTGGTGGAGCTTGGCAATTAGATACTCCATATTATGCAGGACAATCAACAAATGCTTATTGGGAGACTTTTGGATTAAATTTTAATCCTAGTTCACATTGGCCAGGTGATCCTTATGGTTATGGAGCAAACAATGATGGTACACAACATTATGCACCTAGTTTTAATGGAACTGCTTTTGGAGGTGTAGTATATTTGCAACCCCATACACTAGGAAACTTCTTAGATCGTAAAATAACAATGATTAATGCTCCTGGCAATGCTAATCCACCTTGGGTTGGAGATTTTAAGGCTTTTAATGGGGCATATGGAACTACTTTTGGAACACCATATCCACAAAATCCTAATAGAGGAAGTGAATTAGTTTATAGTATAGCTAGAGCATATCAAGTTAGTGCTTTTTTTCCTTTTCAAACAGATGTATATGTAAATGGTGGGATTTATCAAGGACAATATAGTATTGGAGAAGCAGTGTTTAATAATGGTGGCACGGGTAATGCTCCAGCATTTTCTTTATTACCTTTTGCTGTTTCTTGGGGTGGCTGGATAACTAATCAAAATGTTCCTACTGGACCTATTTATAGAGATTTTGCTCAAGGTAATACTTTAGATCCAGCTGATCCTAATACTGGAGAAGCTACTGTGTTATTTAACTATCCTGTAGGTATTCAAAATCATTATTGGGAAGGTTTATCTAATTGTGCTGCTATTTATCCTAATATATTAAATTTACAAACCCCTGGACCTGGGGTTAGTGAAATGCCTAATTATCCTAGTAAAGAAGGATTTTGGTATGTAAACACTGTTAAAAGTTTAGGATTGTTGAATGCACAGAGTTTAGAATTAGAATTAGCACAAGCATGTGGTAGTAATGATTTAAATCCAGTAAGTGCTAGAGGACATGTTCCTAATTTTGTAATAAAACAAAGTTCACCACCTAATGCTTATGAACCACAACAAGCTTATCTTTTCACTGATCCATTAGTACCAATGCCTCCAGGTAGATATGTAGTAACGGTTAGAGCAACTGATAGATCTATTAGTGGGCCTTCAGGAGATGGATTATATTTCGAGTGGGATGTTCCAATTATAATAGATGGTCCATTTATTAAAAATACTGGTAGTTATTTAGCATATAGTGGACCAGCAATATATTCTGTTTTTCAATCTGATTTAGTAGAAACTTTTCCATGGAAAAATTTGTAAGTAATGTTAAATATAAGTAATTATTAATTATGGCGTATTCAGTTCCGGTAAAATATTTTAACTCATTTTGGATGAAGAAAGTGGTTCCTAAAGCTCAAGGAGATGCATTACCTGTGGGATTTGATCCAGCCACTGTGAATATAGTATGGCCTGAAAGTGGTAAGGAATTACCATTATCACTTTGGCCTGGAGTACCATGGAATCCGACTGGATATCCTGTTTTTCCATGGAATGGATCAGCAGTTAATCAAAATGAAAACGAAGCTAGAGGAGAAGAAAGACAATGGTTTGTTGAAGAAGCTTGTATTAGAGGAGGTTTTAATAACGCTAGAGCTAGTTTAGGTGTAAGGGCTTATTTAGCAGAAGATGATGAAGGAGATAAACAGCAACATAGATTTAATTCTTTAATTTATTCAGGAGTTTATAATTCTAGAACTGGAGTTAATAATACTAATGTGTTTTCAATTGGAGAAGATATAACTAAAAGTGTAAATCCTAGTTATGGATCTATACAAAAACTTTTTGCAGAAAATACTAATTTAAATATTTTCCAAGAAAATAAAGTTCAATATGCTTTAATAAACAAAGATGCTGTTTATTCAGCAGAAGGTTCTCCTATGCAAACGCAGTCAAACGTAGTAATAGGTCAAGTAGTACCTTATTTAGGTGAATATGGCATTAGTAGAAATCCAGAATCTTTTGCTACATATGGTTTTCAAAAATACTTTGCTGATGCTAATAGAGGTATAATAGGTAGATTATCTAGAGATGGTATAACTGAAATATCAATGTATGGTATGAAGGATTATTTTAGAGATTCTTTATCTATTATAAATTCTGATCAATCTAAAATTATTGTACCTTACTCAATATTATTACCAGCATTATTAGATAATTATATTAATCAATTTAATATAAGTACAATAGGTTTTGATTGTGGTTGTGATAGTATAGAACCAGGGATGGCTGTTTGGATTAATGGTCAATTAGGTAAACGTGCGTATGTAGTTAGTGTAACTGATAATACAACATATTGTACTATTACTTTATCTAAATTTATTGATTGGAATGATTATGGATTACCAACTATTGGACCTTGGCCTAACTCCTTAGAATTAATTCGTTTTGTTTCTGATAAAGTAATGGGTGGATGGGATATTCATAATAAAAGTTATACAGTATCATTACAACCAACAACTGTACAAAACGGATGTGTTACTGAAGCAGGTTATTCTACTTTAAATTTTGACGAAAGTATAAATGGGTGGGTTAGTTTTTATGATTATAAACCTAAGATGATGTGTAGTTTAAAAAGCTCTTTTATATCTTCTAATGGTTTTGAATTATGGAAACATTATTATGATAGTCCTACAGGTGATAGTAGAGGAGATTTTTATGGTCAAGGATATAAACCATCACAAATTAGATTTGTTTTTAATCCTAGTGTTTCTATAGTTAAATCTTTTCAAACAGTAAGTTATGAAGGAAGTAATGGTTGGGAGGTAACTAGATATTATAGTGATCCTACAGAATTTAATCAAGATCCATATCCTATTACTCCACCTACAAGTCCTTTAACCTTTACTCCAACTTGGCAATCATATATAGATGAAACTCAACAAGTTTTAAGTTATGAAGAAGGTGTATATACAGATCCAGCTGATGGACTAGTTTATAGAGTTGGTTTTAATAGAAAAGAAAATAGGTATGTATCTGAATTAAAAAGTGCTAGTACAGCGCAAGCTGGCGAAGTTGTATATTGGGATGGTAGTGCTAGTACAGCTGCTCCAACAACTGGTATAAAAGGTTACTATGTTACAGTAGATTTACAAACAGATGATGCAACAGATATAGGAGGATTAAAAGAATTATTTGCAGTTTCTTCAAATTGGGTTGTATCTTCAAGATAAATAAAATATAATGAAATTAAATATAAGAAGATTGACAGAAAAAGACTGGTCAGTTTTACCTACATGGTGGGAACAATGGCCTAAATGGAAAGCTCCAGAAAGAGACTTTTTACCTGAGAATGGTTTAGGTGGCTTAATGGTTGAAAAAGAAGGGATACCAATATTAGCAGGATTTATCTATACAACTAACTCTAAGGTAGTTTTATTGGAATGGATTATATCAGATCCTAATTATAGAGATAATGACAGACAGAGCGCCTTAGAACTCTTAATAAGTGGAGCAGAGAATGTTTGTAAAGCACAAGGATTTAAATATGTATTTTTCGTAGGTAAACACAATAAATTAATAAATACTTTTGAAGAATTAGGATGGAGCGTAGATCGTGAACCATCACATGAATTAATAAAAACAATAAATTAGAAATTATGGGGGTAATGACAGCAATAGCTGTAGGAGCAGGTATTTATACTGCTGTTGTAGCTAAACAACAAGCAGATGATGCGGCAGATCTTGCAGAAGAAAAAGAAGGGGTTATGGCAGATCTTGAAAACAACCGTCAAGATGTAGTAAATCCATACGCAAATGTCACTAATCCATATGCTAATTTGAGTGTAGCTACTCAAGCTGCAAAATTTCAATCAGAAGAAGCAGATAAAGCATTAGCAAATACATTAGATACAATGCGATCAGGAGGATTTTCTGCTGGTGGAGCCACGGCTTTAGCTAGAGCTGCTGCTGATAGTAAAAAAGGTGTAGCTGCTAGTATTGAATCACAAGAAGCTCAAAATGAAAGATTAAAAGCACAAGGTGCTATGCAAGTTGAACAAATGATAGCTCAGGGAGAAGGTATGAAATGGCAAGCACAAGAAGAAAGAGAAATGCAAAAATTAGATAGAACACAAGCACAAATAGATAATGCCCGAGCTCAAGAAGCAGCTTCAAATGCGGCTATGATGGGTGCAATTGGTAATATAGGTAGTGCTGCAATAAGTGGGGCATTTAATACACCTGTAAAAACTAAAGATATAGTGGATACAAATGCAGTGGGGCATTCTATGGGAGGTTTTGTTGATATGGGAGGGGCTGGTGTGAAGGCTCCACCAAAACCACCTCCAACATATACTGGGCCAATGGCTAGACCTGTTCCAGTTCCTTCAGTTCCAAATTGGGGTAACTTGATAGGCATGAAGCCCAATTAAACAAGACAAATTATATAAATATGGGAACTTATAGAGCACCAGGACAAATAATAGATAAAAGTCTTCAAGAAGCAAATAAGCAACTTGCTTGGAATATTAACAAATATGATACACTATTTGCTAAAAGAAAAGAAGAACAAAAGCTTCAAATAGAAAAGAATGAGAAACTTCAAGCAGAACAAGATCTTCTTAGAGCTAATTCATATAAAGAATGGCAAAATGAATTAAGAAGAACAAGAATCCCTGGTGGATATCAAGATCATGTTACTGCTTGGTTACGAGAATTAGGAGATGAATATTATAGTTTATCTGGAAAAACTGATCAAGCTTCTTTAAAAAGAATAGGAGAATTAATGAGTATTCCTCAACAATTAGCTGAAGGACAAGGTGCTATGCAAGCTATAAGTGCAAAGTATGGTAACAGTTTAGAATATGCACCAGGAACAGCTAATAGTGTAAATACGAATACTACAAGTCATGATAATTTAGCATTTGTAACATCTTATTATAATAAAGAACAAAATATTTTACCTGGTGAGATAGATGGACAAGTTTCATGGCATTTAGGTGGAAAAGTACTAAATAATAATGCATTTGTTACAGGTGCATTAGAAGGTAATCAATTTCTTAGATATAATGGAGATATAGATAGTATAGTTTCTTTAACTGCAGCCGCTGCCAAAACTGAAATGGATTATGATAAAGGAGGTGTAGAAGTTGCAATTAAAAATAGACCAAATCAATCGGCTTATATAGATAATACCGCAATTAATGATAAATATAAAAACAAAATGTGGAACTTTGATTACAAAGATATCATGAATAATACTAGAACTATGGAAGGTATATTTTCACAAACAGTAGATTTAGTTGCTAAAGCAGCTAAAAGAGATGGTCCAACAAGTAAAGCAGCTATATTATTATATGGTGCAGATGGTTTACCAGGTGGAGAAGATATAGATCCTTCCTATGCTGACGCAGATATTTATAATGCTAATGGGCAAGTGGGACCATGGGTTGGTAGCAATAGTAATTTTGGAGAAATTGCTAAAATACAAAAAAAAATTGCACATTATGGTTTATATGAAAAAGCTATATCTGATAAATATATGAAAGATGATAGAGTGGACGTTAGTCGAACTTATACATATCCCCAACAAAGACAAAGTGGTTATACTCCAAGTGCAGATGAAAGAATTATTATAAAAGCTAAAAAGAGTGCTGTAAATGAAGAGTTATATAAAAAGAATTCACTTCTTGCAAATAAAATTGCTAGTCAATACAATAAGATTGGAGATCATTCTATTTCTAAGCGTACAGCTAATGAAATGTTAGCTAAGCAATTAAATATAATAAATACAGAACATAATACTTCTCAAAAAGGTGGGAAAAAAGCAAAATATCAAGTAGGAACAGACGAAGGCGTAAGTAAGATTTATTTAAATTATGCCGGAGATGATGAACTACAAGAAGTTTTTGTTGATTTAGAAGATGCAAGTGCAATTAGTCAATTACTTACAATAGATGGAGGAGGTATGAATCAAGAAGTATATGAGTATTTTCAAAATTTACACTTAGATGATGATTTTGTATGGAAGGATGGTAAATATATACGCCAGGGATGGAAGGAAAGTTTAACTCAAGTTGATTTGGACGCAATAAAAGCGTGTAAAGCAGATCCTAAATGCTCTTCGTATGTGACTGAGGCTGGTAAGGAGTTAAGTGTTGGAAAATAATATTGATAAAATGGATAAAAATGGAATATTAGACGGAGTAGAAGTTGTACGAAATACATCTAATACTGTTTCCCCAGAAATTACAAATAATATATTAGAAGGAGTTGAACTTGTGGGATCATATGACATAAATAGTCAACATGAACCTGAGGAATTCACTTTTATATTATCAGATGGTAGTATACAAATTGTAGATATACAAGATGTACGTAAATTTATGGTTGATAATCCTAAAGCTGAATTTTATCAAAAAGGGAGAATTTCTGAAGAGGAAGGAATAAAATTACAAGCTGGAAGAAAAACTATAGCTAATCCCACTGTTTCTAAATATATTAAAATAGCTGAAGAATATACAAAAGGAGTTGAAGAAAGAAAAAAATCAATAGAAGAAGAAGAAATAGAAAATAAATCTGCTAACATAACATTTGATGTTTTTAATGGTAAAAGTGAAGAAGACTTAGTTAATATATTAGATAATATGCCACAATATGCAGATAGATTTGAATTCTCAGAAGATACATGGGGAATGGATAGATTACAAGTTTATGATAAGACATTAGAAAAATATTTTTATGTTGATTTAAATACAACATACAATGCGGGTCATGGATTAAAATATGATCAATTAAAAGGTAAAGGTGTAGAAGCATATAAACAATTTTTAAATATAGTTAGTCCGAATGAAAAATCTTATGTTGGTGTACAACAACCAGAATATGGTTTTGCAGGTTTAGGATGGGATGAAAAAACTGGAGAACCAGTTGAAGCTAAAGAAGATTATTATTATGATAAAGTTCCTGTTGTTGAAGATGGTAAAGTGGTATATAAATGGAATGCTTTATCAGAAACAGCAGAATCTGCAACCTTTAATCCTATTAAAATTGAAATAGAAGATGATAAAGGGGTGAAAAGAGAAGTTGAAGTACCTAACGAAATTGTAAAAAGAGGTAAAGAACTTTTATTAACAACTGAAGGTTTAGAAAAATATAAAACTCTTGAAAACGCTGTAAAACAAGTTATAACAGATGATGAATTAGTAGCTGGTCAAATGAGATTGAAAGCTATAATGGGTGAGGAAAGAAAGGAAGAACAAGTAGAATTAACTAGATTTATTAGAAAAACTATTAATGATGAAAGTTTTGATATAGGAAAAGAGAAATATGATAATTTAACCACTGAAAATATAGATGTACTTTATAAATTAGGATTTCCTGAATGGGAAAAAGAAGAAGAATATCAAGAAGTTAAACAACGATTTGATAATAGAATGTCTTTATTGTTACCTCATGAGCGAACTTTTGAAGGAATGAAAGCTAATGAAGAATATATGAATTTACAAGAAGAATATAGAGTTATTCGTGAGGAAAGAGAAGCGGCTTTAATACCTAGAGTAGATGATTGGCTTACTAATAATGCAGCAGGTGCAGAAGTATTACGTCTTACTAATAAAATAAACGCAGAAAACGTTACCAGAAGAATAGAAAAAACTACTATTGATGAGATTAAAAAGGAAAACCCAGATTTAGATATTGCTACTCAAACTGCATTAGCAAATTCTGATATTAGTAATAATATTTTTCAAGAAACTTATGATGTATTTAAAGATAATGGATATGGGTTTTTTGATTCGATTGATGGCCCTAGTATTATAAGTGTAAGAAATGATGCTGAAACAAAATACAAAATACCTTTATTAAATCTAGCCAAAAAATTAAATACTAGACAAACAGAATTAGCAAAAAATAGAGAAGCATCTTTTATTAAACATTTTGAAGAAACTGGTAATGCAGAAATAGCTAAAAGATTATCTTTAAAAGAAAATCCATTTACTATAGAAGATGAAATACTACAAAATAATCTAGCATCTCTTGTTTCAAATTGGTTACAAGATCCTAAACTTGCATCTACTATGTATCGAAATATTGAAGGTGACTATGGAAATACAATTTATAGTAGAGGTACATCAGAAGAAAGAAAAGAACCAGGATATGTTCAATCGCAAGTTGAACAATATCAATTTGCAGATACTGATTGGCTTAATTCACGAATATTTCAAAACAATGCTGAAATAGTTAGTTTAGCTACACAACTTGCTAATAAAAGTGATTGGTATAGTACAGGTAGTTTTGCTCAACAAATGTATAATGTTGCGGGTGAAATCATGGGTAGTGATCAAGCTTTAAATAAAGATATTGCTCGTATACAGGCTATTGCTAATAGTGGTAAATTACCTTTACACTTAACTACAATTCCTAATAGTGATGATCCATTAGTTAAACTATATAATGATGCTATAGAAGATAGAGCTCTTATGGGTGTAGGCAAATTATTAAATATTGATTGGACCACTCAAACAAGAGAAGGTTTTTGGGGACAAGCAGGTAATATGGGTAAGGGATTTGATTATGAAGAATTAGATTCTAATGAGAGAATAAGTAGAATATATAAAGAGATAAAAGCTTCTGGTATAGAACTTACTGATAAAGAAGAAGTACAAATTAATGAACAAATTGGAGCTTTGGAAAGAGCAGGTTCTGCTGTTCCAGATTTAACTAGAATGGGTGCTGAAATGGCTGCAACTTTTTGGTTAACTGGTGGAGTTGGTACTCTAGCTAATTTTAGTAGATTTCTTGCTATGAATACCTTTAGAGCACTAGAAGTAGCTGGAATGGGTGCTAAAACATCAGCTAGTTTAACTAGATTTTTCACTGGAGTAGGAACAGAATTTGGAGCTTTACAAGGAGCTAGTTTTATGGATCCTCTTTTTGGAAAAGAAGGTATGAGTGTTGGGCATAATTTTAGACTAGCTTTAACTTTAGGGGCAGGAAGATTAGGAATTGCAAAAATTGGAGATAAATTTAATAAAGCATTAACTAGTTATTCAAGTAAATTAGCTAATCAAGGAAAATATAGTTTAGATAATGTAATACAATTTGGTAATACTGTAGGATTAGAAACAGTAAATAGTGCTTTAAAATTTGGAGTATTAACACCAGGAACATCTGCAGGTTTAATGCAAGTTGAAGGAGCTGTAGAAAATTTAATAAGTGGAGCAGGAATGGATAAAATATTCCATGATATTACTGATGCTGAACAATTATTTGAAACTTATGCTAGTTTTGTAGTTATGGGGTTGGCACATCCTGCTCAAGGATGGAAAAAAGCTAGAGAAGTTTATGAAAATGAAGTATCTAGAATAGCAGGTGATAATCCCATGTGGAATGCGGGATATTTACAAATAGGATTAAAACCAGTTAGAGGAAAAGAAGCACATAATAACTATGATGTTGATAAAGCTGTAAAAGAAAAAATTCAAGAAATTAAATCTAGTAATGCTCCTAAAGCTCAAAAAATACAACAAATAGAACAGATAAATAATTTAGGTAAAAAACTCAAATTAAAAGAACATTTTCAACAATTAGATGCTGATATTCGTAATCAAGAATTAGTAGCAAAAAACCAAGCTAGTAAAGAAAAATATAATATAGATAAATATGAAGATTTAAGTAATAAGCAAAAGAAAGAAGTAGATAAAGAATATAAAGAATTTAATATTTATCATAATACTAGAAAATTAAATGCTACTATAACTTCTTTAAAAGCTGGTAACAAAATAACGGCCTCAGATTTAGTAAATTTAGATATGGGAAGTCAAACAGGTGAAACTACTGCTGTTAAAGCTTTAATTGAAATTGGATATAGTAATGTTAATGCCACTAATTTAGTTAATAGGGCTAAAGCTGTTGCTTCAAATGCTAGAATTAATTATGGTCAAGATCTTCATTCTCCAGAAGGTCAAGCATATATACATAATTCAATGGAAATGATAGACCATATGATGGAACAGAAAGCAATGGAGGAGCAAAAGAAATTGGGTGTTACTGATCATGAAGCCAAAATATTAGATGGAGAAATAGCTGCAAAAGAAAAAATTATAAATGAGATTGCTGAACAAAATGCTGTAATAGCAGAAAATAAACGGAAAATAGAATATGATGAATTGGCAAAAATGACTCTGGACCAATTAAGAGCAGCAGGTCATGAAGTTTTAGAAGGGACTACTAAAGAATTAGAGAAACAATTTGGAGAAGAATTTGATGATATGCCATTTAATGAAAATCAAGGTGGTTGGCATGGAATAGATACACGAGAAAGTGTTTTTAATAAAGAAACTGGACGTTATAATAAAAACAAAAATAAAGGTAAAACTATAAGTATAATTAATAAGGATATAGCTTCGGTAGGTGTAATATATCACGAAGGCTTTGGTCATGGAAGTACAGATTTATTATTTTCAGAAAGTGCATTAAAAGAAAGAACTGATAAAATACTTAAAGAAAATGATAAATTATCTTCAGAAGAAGCTCGTCAGCAAGCTGAAACAGAAGTATTTGATTATGTCCAAAAAGTTAAAGATTATTTAAAAGAAAGAGGTGGTGGTGAATTAGAATTAGTTAATGAACAAATGACAAATACTGAGCTTGGTGGTAAGGGTAAATGGGAAGCTTATATGGAAAGTGTAGAAGCAGGAGGACCACGAAAGTTAACATTTGAAAAAGAATGGTTAACTGAATTTTTAGAATTATCAACTAATAAAGCTTTTGATTTAGGTAAGGGTAAAAAAGCTTATGGAGAAGTAACAACATTTTCTCCTACTAAAATGACACCTAGAGAATATGCAAAATTTATTCTTGAAGGAGGAGTATTAGCTAAGGAAGGAGTTGTCGAAGCTTTAAAAGCAGATAGAAAAGCTAGAGTTAAACAAGAGAAAAAATATGGAGATGGAACTTCTAAAGGTTCTGCATCGGAAAAATTAACCAAAGAGGAAATAAAAGAGAAAACACAATTCGTTAATGATATTGCACTAGCATATGAATTTACTGCTACTAGAGAGGGTCAAAAAGGTGGTAACGAACTTTGGAAAGAGTCTGGAGCTGATGATGCTTTAAAACAAATGATAGAAAATAAATCGATTGATCATTTAATAGCTTCTAAATCTAAAAATTGGAAAGGAGCACCGGAAGGATTTGTAAAAAAAGTTTATGCAGAATTATTGCCTCATATAAGAAATTATGAACCTGAAAGGCAATTAAAAATACCTGTTGAAGAAAGAACAGGATTGCATGGATGGATTGGGCCTCAAATTTTTCATAAAGCAACGCGGGTATATAATAGAGAATATAAACTAGAAGAAGGTTCAGCTGGTAGAGCTAAGGATATTGATGCAAAAACAAAGGAAGGAGCAGCAGTAACTCAATTAGTTTCTAAAGATCTAACTCCAGAAGAAGCATATATTGCTAAAGAAGGAACTTCTAAATCAAAAGAAATTCTTAAAGATAGAGTAGATCCTCGTAGTGAAATAATTGATCCTCAAAAAAGAACAGCTTGGGATAAAAAAATTGATACAAAATTTGATAAAGAATTTACAACAACTGATAAAGAAGGTAAAGTTAAATTAAATTTAGAAAAATTAGAGAAATTAGATTATTCTACTTTAAAAGATTTTGCAGAAGAAAGTACTGCAGAATTTTTTGGTATTGATGTTGCCACTTTACGTGGGAAAAACCCTCGATATAGTAGAACTGATAAAAAAGGTAAAATTAAAGTTGACGAAGGTATACCTAAAGAAGCTGAAAATTATAATTTAAATAAAAAACTTTGGGATATATCAGAAAAATATGTAAAACTTTTAAATGAAACTCAATTATTTCCTAAAGATATTATTGAAGCAGATATTAAAAAAGCACAAGAAACATATAAAGAAAAGCCAACTGAAAAAAATAAGAAAGCTTTACAGAAGTTAAAAGATATTAAAAGATTACAAGGCGAACAAAAAACTGGTGATCAAGCTAAGCAAGGAACTAGTTTAGGTATAGATGCGTCTATTTTGAAAGCTTTATATGAAACTTCTGATATTAGAGCAATGACTGGACCAGGACCTAAAATTAAATCTACTAGATTAAGTGTAGATGAATTTAGAGAACGTGCAGGAATTCAACCTCCAGGTAAATTTAAATCTCGTAGTTTAGAAAAATTAACTAAGAAGCAAGAAAATAAATTAAGAAATGAAGATACTCTTAAAGCAGCATTAGCTAGAAAATGGGGTGATGCAGTTACAAATATTAGAGTAAGAGAAAAACTTGAACAAGCTAAGACAAAGGAAACTGAAAAATCAAAAGAAGAATTACCTCCAAAAGAAAGAAAAAAAGTTGAGGAAACTAAAGAAGCTATAAATAAAATACAAAGAGAAGTAAAAGCTGGATCTAGTCGTTTTTCTGCATCGGAAAAAGTAGTAAAAAAATTAGAAATAGAATTAAAAGATTTTGATAAAGAATTACTTAAAAAATTATATAAAGAAATTTTAAAAGAACCAACTTTAGATGATAAAAGATTATATGAGATAATTAAAAAGATTTCTCCGGATGATAAAACAACTGTTAAACTATTTACTGAGGTAAAAGAAGTAATAGAAAAAGCAGGATCAGATTTTACAAATGCTACTACTAAGAGATTAGAAGAAGAAAGATCAGCTAGTATAGAAAAACAAGTTATTAAAGATCTTCAAGAACAAATTAAAAATGATGAAGGTATAGATGTAACTTTTAAAGAAGCTAAAGATATATATACTGGACAAGAGAATTTTTTTAAAGATGTTATAGAAGCCTTAAATAAGGCTGGTATGAAAATAGACTACTTTAAGAGTATTGAAAAAAATATTTTAAGTGAAGAACATTTACCTAAAATTCAAGAAGCTGTAAAAGTTTTATTAAAAGATATTGAGTTTGATTTATTACCTAAAAATATTCAAAGAGCAATTCAAAATAGTTTAACAGGTAATACAAAACTGATATTTCCAAATGGAACAAAAGCAAATCCTAAAAATGTAACTGGAAAAAGAGCTACAGATAAGGGTTATAAAGGTTCTGGTAATTTTATTACGAAAGTTTTTAACGTTCCTGGAGTTACTAAAGGTAATAAAAGTAAAACATTAGAATTTGTAGAAAAAGTAAAGTATGCTCATATTCCTGAACCTGGAAAATTTAAGATAGATTCAGCGAAAATAAATAGAGAAGTAGATTATAAAACAAATCCAACTGAGTGGATGAATAGACACTACGAGTTATTAATAGGTAAGGATTTAAAAGCTCAAGTTAAGGCAGGAAAAATATCTTTAAAAGAAGCCTGGGAATTAACCGATAAACATAACACTGCTCTTAAAGATTGGTATTTCTCTAGATTAGATAAGATGAGTCCAAATGCTGCTATGGCTTTAGAAAGAATACAAACTAGCGCTAGTGGTGGTATACCAAGAGGAGCAACATCCTATGAATCAATATCAACAAGATTAGAAAAACATCCTAGTAAAATTAATACACGCGAGGAAAATGTAGAGTCACACAATGAACATACTAAAGAAAGATTAAATGAATCAAAAGAGTTTTGGGCTATTTATAGAGATAAAAACTTAAGTCAAGCTCAGAAAAATTTAGCTTACAAAAAAATGGTTCGTACAGGTGGACAATATTTAATAGACAAATTTTTACAAGTTAAAAAAGATGCTAGTGGAAAAACTATAAGAATTTCTGAATCGGATATAGCTAATACTCTTGTTATACCTGGTCGTGGTTTTGATAGCGTACTAATGAGAGGTCCTGATGCTGGTAAAACAGTAGGTGAAGTAGCCATAAGAGATATGGGTAAAAAAAGATTATTAGAAATATTAGATAAAGCTGTTCAAACAGTTGAAGTAGTAGAAGCTAAGCAACAAGTTGAATATAAATCTAATTATAATAAAATAGGCAAAGAAACCACTTCTCTGGTTAAAGAGGCAAATATGTCTACAAAACCAAAATTTAGTGCTAGTGAAAAAATGTCTCCAAGAGAAGGTAGAGAGAGATTAAGAATTAGAGATAAAGCTTTTGAATTAGCACGTAAGATAGATAAACCTGTAAAGAAAGCTAGAGTATTTGATTTTGATGATACAGTTGCTAGAACTAAAAGTAATGTTATATACAATAAACCTAATACAACAGGTAAACCATCTTCAGGTTTAAAAGCAATAGTAATGGCAGGTGGACCTGGAAGTGGTAAAAGTACCGTTATAAAGAAATTAGGATTACAAGATCAAGGATATAAAGTAGTTAATCAAGATATATCCTTAGAATGGGCTAAAAAGCTAGTTGGATTAGATGCCAAAGAAGCTAAATATGATGCTGTTCAACGTTCTGTTAGAGGTGAATTAGGAGCATTAGCTAAAAAAATTGCTGACAAAAAACTAGGTCAATATACTACAGAAGGAAAAGGTGTTATATTAGACGGAACAGGTGCTTCTATTAAAGCTACTGAAGCAAAAGTTAAGGCTTTAAAAGATAAAGGTTATGAAGTTTCTATGGTATATGTAGAAACATCGAAAAAAACAGCTTTAGAGAGAAATAGAAATAGAAAAGAAAGATCATTAAAAGATAAAATTGTAGAAACTACTTGGGATTCAGTTAACGCTAATAAACAAGCTTATAAAGATAAATTTGGAGAATCATTTTTTGAAGTCGATGCTAATGAATCAATTAAAAAATTACCTTCTGAAATTATTAACAAAGTTAATTCAAAGTTAAATGAAACAATAAGAGGTAAAATATCTGCGGAAGAGTTTGCTAAGAAAGGTACAGAAATGGAAACTAAAGGAGCTAAATGGGATTTCTCTGAGTTTAATAAAGTTGTTGATGGAAAGAAAGGACCTTTGTTTGAGGTAATGAAAAAGATGAAAGAAGCAGCAGGAGAAAGAGACATGTTTATTCTTACAGCTAGATCACCTGATGCAGCTAAAGCTATTCATAAGTTCTTAAAAGAAATGGGTATTGATATTCCTTTAGAAAACATAAAAGGATTAGCTGATAGTTCTCCATATGCTAAATCAGATTGGATATTAGAAAAAGCTTCAGAAGGTTATAATGATTTCTACTTTGCTGATGATCATGCTCCTAATGTTAAAGCTGTTAAAGATGCTTTAAGTAGATTAGATGTTAAAGGAAAAACACAACAAGCTAAGGTTAAGTTTAGTGCAAGTATAAAAAAGAATTTAGAAAAAAATGAAAATTACAAAAAGTTTAGAGATTTAATAGCAAAAGAAAAATTATTCCATGGAGGCAGTGCAACTTTAGGCGATTTTAATGCTGTATGGTTTGTGACTGGTGATGTAAAAGGCGCGTGGAATTATGCATTAGAAAACGATAGTCGAGTATATAAGGTTGAAGCTAAAGATTTAAAAGATGCTATTATAATACCCGATATAAATGACTCAAGAGGATTTTTGGAAATTGTAAAAGAAAAATTTCCAAATCAAGTGGATGCAGTACAAGGAAGAACATATGTTTCTAATAAAAAAATGGATAATGTTGATATTAGAAGTGTTTTGAAACAACCTAACGCTTCAGAGATATTAAATGAGTACATGAATTGGGTACAGGATAATTTTGCGATGAGAGATAGTATTAATTGGAGAGCTAATGAAATTAATTCTTTATATGATGGGAAAGGTATAACACAAGGTTTACCCGTTATTGTTGTAAACCGCCCTAGTAATTGGCAAAGTAAGCCCAATGTAATTACAGAGGTTAAGATGATGGACGTATACAGAGAAGAAAAAGCCCAAGAGAAAAAAGCCGCTAGAAAAGAATATTGGAATAAAGCTATCCAAAAAGTTTTAAACGTAGTAGACGTTAAACGGCCAATTCAAAAAGATAGAATGAGTGCTAGTATTAAACTAGATAAAGATTTTAATAAAATATTAGAGGAAAAATCTGGTATTGAATGGTATAAAGATTTTTCTAAATCTAAAGGTAAGGTTGTTGGTGCTAGAAAAGGTAAGTATAAATTCTTTTTACCTCCAGGAGCTGAAGATTTCACTGGTTTAATATATCCTACATTAGGTAAAGGTAAAAAAGGTGAAGCACAATTAAAATGGTATAATGATAATTTAATTAAACCTTATAATAGAGCTACTAGAAATTTATCTACAGACAAAGTTCAGTTGATGAGTGATTTTAAAGCGCTAAAGAAACAATTAGATATGCCTAAAGATCTTAGAAAAGTTACGAAATCTGGATATACTAAAGAACAAGCTGCTAGAGTTTATTTATGGGATAAAATGGGGGAAAAGATACCTAACCTTACTAAAACAGATTTAGCAGAATTATTAGACATCGTTAATAGTGATGGTAAATTAAAAGCTTTTGCAGATCAAATATTAGAAGCTACTAAAGGTGATGGATATTCTACACCAGGAAAAGAATGGTTGTCAGGTACAATGACCACTGATCTTATAGATGTATTAAATATTAATAAAAGAAAAAAGTATTTAGAAGAATGGCAAGAGAATATAGATATTATATATTCAGAGAAAAACTTAAATAAATTAGAAGCAATTTATGGTCCTAAATATAGAGTTGCATTAGAAAATTCTATACAAAGAATGAAAACTGGTAGAAATAGAACTTCTACAGGTAATAAAGCTAGTGATAGGTTATTAGATTATATTAATGGAGCTCAAGGAACTATTATGTTCTTAAATATGAGATCAGCAGTATTACAATCTATATCTGCAGCTAACTTTATTAATTTAGGTTTTAATAATCCTATCAAAGCAGGGAGAGCTTTTGTTAATCAAAAACAATATTGGAAAGATTTTATATCAATAATGAACTCTGATTACTTAGTAGGTAGACGACAAGGTTTAAAATTAAATATTTCTGAAAGTGAAATAGCTGATGCAGCTGCAGGATCAACTAATAAAGCTAAAGCTGTAATTAATTATATATTAGAAAAAGGATATGCACCTACTAAATTCATGGATAGTTTTGCTATAGCTTCAGGTGGTGCAACATGGTATCGTAATAGAATAAAAGATCTAACTAAGAAAGAAGGTTTATCTGAAGTAGAAGCTCAGAAAAAAGCTTTTGAAGAATTTATGGAAATTTCAGAAAAATCTCAACAGTCTTCAGATCCAAGTAAAATATCTGCACAGCAAGCTAGTGATAAGGGTAGAGTATTCTTACAATTTGTTAATACTCCTATGCAATATACTAGAATACAAAAAAGAGCTTTTCAGGATTTAGCTAATAAAAGAGGGGATTGGAAAAGTAATATTGGTAAAATTCTTTATTATGGTGTAATTCAAAATTTATGGTTTAACGCTATGCAACAAGGATTATTTGCTTTAGGATTTGGTGATGATGAAATTAATGAAAAGGAAGAAAAGAAAATAGTTAATACAGCAAATGGTATGGCAGATAGTATATTAAGAGGTACTGGATTTGCAGGTATGACAATATCAGTGTTGAAAAATACTATTATTGATATATACAGAAGGAGTGGTAGACAAAGACCACAATATAAAGATGCATGGATGAAATTATTAGAATTCTCTCCTGCAGTTAAAAGTAAATTTGCCAAACTAAAAAGTGCTGCATGGCCATTTGATACTAAAGCAGGTAGGAAAGAAATCAAAGAAAAAGGTTTTAGCTTAGATAATCCTGCGTTTGAATCTGGTGCTAAGGTGATAAGTGCTGCTACTAATGTACCTTTAGATAGATTATATAGTAAATATAATAATTTATCAGCGATGATGAGGGAAGATACTGAAGTATGGAAAGATATAGCTTTATTTTTAGGTTGGCCAGAATGGCAATTAGAAGAAGGTGGGACAGTAGAAGAAGATAAAATCAGGAATATGAAAAATGATACTAAAAAAGATGAGCAAGTACAAATGCTATTAGATTTAGGTTATTCAAAAGGAGAAATTAGACAATTTAAAAATGAAGAAAATAGAGTTAAAGCCATTATTAATGGTGAGCAAGGTGGGAAAAAAATAAAACTCAAATCTAAATCAACATATTTATCATTTGAAGAAAAAATGAAACGTAAAAAAGAAAAAAAATAATTAATAATAAACAAAAACAAAAAAGATGCAAGGAATAAAAAAAGACATGCAACAAGACATGCGAATAGCAAAATTAGAAGCTGCAGGCGGCGGAGGAAGTGCTCTTGACGTACAAGATGATGGTGTTTCAAAACAAAACCCAACATCAATACTAAATTTCACCGGTGATGGCGTGGATGTTACTGCAAATGAAGGTGAGGAAGCACAAATACATATCCCAGGCGGCGGTGGTGCAACTGGTGAAGCATTTTCACCACTTAATGTAGGAGCAGCAGGAAATGCAACTGTCGTTCTTGATGGGTTTGGAAATATGATGTATTTAACTGTAGCTGAGTATAATGGGACAATAGACAAGGTTACGGTTTGGGGAGCAAATAGTGGTGAGAATGATGGAGATGTAGTTTTTGCTTGCTATAGATGGGTTGGAGTTGATAACCCTGGAAATGTTTTGATGGGACTAGCAGAAACAGATCCACTTGATTTATGTGATCATGGACCTAATGTATTAAGTTTTGTAGCTGCAGAAGGTCAAAATATGGAGGTAGTGGCTGGTGAGAATTTAGTAGTTGGAATGTATTTAAAATCAGGTACTTGGGAAACAGTAGGTCTTGCTGGGATAGGTTTTGAAAGTTGGATTTATGGAATAGAAAGTGCCGTTGGGGGAGATTTTCCAGAGACTGTTCCTCAAATAGAGGAAGAAGGATGGGCATCTTCTGCTAACAGATTTGCATGTACTTTATGGCAAGATACACCTGGTGAATAAATTTAGGAACTAAAAAAATGGGCACCATACCCAAAGTTCCTGTAACCAAAAAAGGGGATCTCATTACGAGGTCCCCTTTTTATTTTTAGTTATATTAAGTTTATTTTATCTCACTAAAGTAACATGGCCTCTAATCTCTTCATAGAAGTCATTTCCTACAAATCGATATTTAAGAAACCAAACATATACATCTTGTTGACAAGGTAAATTTTTGTATGTCCCATCCCAATAATCATCTATACTATATATT